>Ga0163152_10001664_pt1 | contig 34442 bp, 34 predicted proteins | sample OliLakLV19MP8IB2_FD_148635 | JGI IMG/M metagenome (GOLD analysis project Ga0163152, IMG submission 148635) | Freshwater microbial mat bacterial communities from Lake Vanda, McMurdo Dry Valleys, Antarctica - Oligotrophic Lake LV.19.MP8.IB-2 | ecosystem: Environmental > Aquatic > Freshwater >...
TTTGAGGGTGAAATGTGCTTCTAGCTCATCGAAGGTGAAAATAGAACCAGCAATCTTGAAGTTATTAGCATACGAAAGCAGCACAGTATTTTTTCCTCTTTCAAGCACCATGTATTCACATCCACTAACTTTCCCGATCACCACATCACCAACTTGAGCATCTCTGATTGATTTGACGTAGGGTTCTAGGTTTGAGAAGTGTATGAACCAGAAATTGGATTTATCTGCATTCCAGAAGTGTGGATATAAAGTATTGTTATCATCTTTAAATGAGATAATTTCCTCCACATTAAAGTAGCCATTTCCCTCAATAACTCTAAACTTGTCGCCTACTTTTAGGTTGTTTGGTCTTTTCATATATTCTTTCTGCCGCTCAGGCTAGTTAGTCCTCCATCAATTTTGTAATAATGTGTAAACACAACATGGCTGTCACCATAATGATGGTAAGTCCCACAAAGAGACTTATCCCCATTACGACAATGTTTGCCATAAGTAGTCCAAACGATAATGCTATTTCCATATATTTTCTTTCTGCCTTTCGGCTAGTTTATTACTTCATGACTCTCATCTTTTTGTAAGGTGTTGTGTATTATTAACCATGAATCAGATTCGACTATATGCTCCATTTTTGGGTTACACCAACATTCTCTACCATCAGTGTTGTGTTCGGGTTCTTCATCCGTTGTGTCTGGCATAGGTTAGTCCTTTTGTTTATTACAATATTTGCAAAGGTAACTGCCGTACAAAGCATCACTCGTCCACCAGGAATGAAAACCAAGCCAGCACGCTATTTTATGTAGTACTTGTGGCATAACTAGTTCTTTACTTTCATTCTACCTTCTTGTTACTTATCATTTGCCTCAAGAGAGGCGGTAAGTTACTTATCATTTTCGTCTGAGTCTAGTACTGATCTACAGACAAGATCACAACTATATTCCTTGTCTCCTTGCACACCGATAAATCCACCCTTCTCAATAATATCTTTAAAAATCGCATTTCTCTCCTCTTTTACACCTTCTGCCTTGGCTTTGGCTAGTTTCTTTGAAACAAAAATACCAAGCGTGTCTTTGATGTAGATAATCGTATCTTCACTTAAACTGTGATTCCCACAAGCATCTAACACGTCCTGTATTTTTTCTCGTAGTTCATTTGTATCTGGCATAGGTTACTCCTTCATTGTCCTAAATAATTAGCTTGACCTACAGTGTGTGCGCAGGTCCATGGTGTCCACTTCTTACCGGCTCTAGTGAATACCGTGTACGCTACATCTACATTAGTTTTCCAGTCGAACAACTCTTCACCGCCCCAGTATGCCGAGTTAAGCTGGAATATTCCTCGGTCAATTGATCCGTTTCTATTGTGATTTGTGGCTTTAGGATTAAAAGCGTGATTTTCACACTTGTTAATGACAGTAATAGCATTGGCTGCATCATCTCCAAATACTTCTACAATGTAGGCCATGATCTGTTGCTTCTCTGTTGTGAATTTCCGGTCAACCTCAACCTCTTTAATTACTTCTATGCGTTTTTCAATCTCTACTACATGAAAGTCATTGTTAGTGAGGGCTTTAACAGGGTTTAGCGCGGCTAGTATGCCTCCTAGGTTAGAGAATATAAATAAGCCTACCAAAATGTCTAAAAAGAACATCTCTAGTCGCAGGCGGTGAGGTTGGTGTTTATACCATTTACGCCATCCCATGCGCTTAATTAATCGTGAGTTTGTTTGCATACTCTATTTATAAACCGTTTATCAACGGTTGTACAGTAGCAGAATTACTCGAGTGAGTCCTTCTTTAATCTCTTACGCATTTGGTTTCGACGTTCTTGATCACGCTCGAGTGCTTTAGCCATACTCAAACCATTTAGCATATCTGTATTGATTCGCCTAGCCATCTCAATCCAGAGAGCAGCTGAAGACAAGCTTATTGCGTGTTTCTTTACAAGTTGATATTTAATATCAATGAAATCGACCATTTCGATTATTTGTCCAATGATCCACTCGATGGTTTCCGGAGTCCACTTCGGCTTAAAAGTGTTTTTTTCTGTTCGGTCTTGTTTATCGTGCCAGTTGTTTTTTGTCATAGTTAGTCATTTTTGGTTATTTCTTCTATAAAATTATTAAATATAATATCAGCAACATCATCTACTTTGTATGTTTTTTGATGCACTAGATCTTCTCCAATCCATTTAGCAACACAAATTGCATCAAGTTTATTATTGTCATACCAAAAATCAATTTTATAACCCCTTTGATAAAGGTTACTTCTTATTTCTTGGTTTGCTTTGTCTGTCATAGGTTAGTCCTTAGCTATTTTTAATTTACTAACGTCAACTCCAAACTTCTCGGCGATTTGAGCCATTGTTAAGATTGTTTGTACTACCTCTGGTGCATCTTTGAGAATGTAGTATTCTCCAAGTTGGTAAAAAGTGTAAAGGTCACCGCCTGTCTTTTTGAAGTCATTGGCAAGAGAAAGCGAAACACTGTTCTGCAACCTTTCAAGCACCATGCATTCTTCTCCATCTTCATCGATCACCACATCACCAACTTGAGCATCTCTGATTGTTTTTATGTGTGGTTCGAGATATGAGAAGGATATGTTCCAAAAATTAGACTTGTCTGTATTCCAGAAGTATGGATAACCAACATCACCATCCTGTTTAAGTGTGATAATCTCTCCTAAATGAAAGTAACTATCTCCTTTAGTAACTCTAAACATATCACCTACTTTTAGGTTTGTTGGTCTTTGCATATTTATTCCTTAGCTATTTTTAATTTACTAACGTCAACTCCAAACTTCTCGGCGATTTGAGCCATTGTTAAGATTGTTTGTACTACCTCTGGCGCACCTTTGAGGGTGAAATGTGCTTCTAGCTCATCGAAGGTGTATCTTGTACTTTTCATCCTTTTAAAGTTATTAGAATACGAAAGTAAAACGGTTTTCTTCAACCTCTTGAGAACCATGTGTTCACCTCTACTACGAACAACAACATCACCAACTTGAGCATCTCTGACTGTTTTTGGGTAGGGTTCTAGTTTTGAGAAGGGTATGCAATAATAATCAGATTTATCTGCACTCCAGAAGAATGGAAAAATAGTGCCGTCATCACTTTCAAGCGTAATAATCTCGCCTTTATCAAAGTAATCATTTCCCCTAATCACTCTGAACTGGTCTCCTGCTTTTAGGTTTGTTGGTTTTTGCATATATTTTCTTTCTGCCGCTCTGGCTATTATTTATAATTTGTTACACGCGCTGCTTGGTATTACTGCAATTATTTTTTTATCATAAACTCTAGTAAAAACACTTCGGTATAACTTAACTGCTTCTAAGGCTGTCTCTGGACTAATTAAAAACATGTCTTTTCGGCCGTCAATACTAAATTGAACGTGCTTGTTAGCCATTTGAGCAATCAAAAGCATATTGTATTCAACTGGTAAAGCCACTATTTCAGGAACCCAGCCAAATTTCTTGTTTGCTTTTGGCCATGCTTTTGCTAGTTTTATTTGTAAGACTTGCATATTTTGTTACCTCTCAGGGATATTCCTATAGCGGAAAACCCCTGGCAGGTAACAACCTGCCATTGACTCAGATTAAAAAGGAGGAATATCTGATCCTTCTTCTGAAGTACTAAAAGGATTAGAATCGATATTCTCTTGAGTAATTGCATTAAAAGTAGCTTCTGCTTGCGCGTTAACCTCACTGGCTTCAACTTTTCTTTCAAACTGATGAGTACTTACTTCTTGCACTTGATTAGCTAAAAGCTCACCGCTGAAACGATCAACTTCTTTGACACTGATAAAGCTGTCAAAAGCCTCAGTTAATGGATCAATACCGGCAAGCAATACGTCAATAGTATTTTTATTACTATTGATTTGTGCTTGATTTTTATCATTCCTAATCAATGAATACTTAATAATATGATTTTCATTCCCCCCGGATGTTGAAATCAACTCTGAAATTAGCATAACTCTGAAGGCATACATCGGGATTGGTGACGTTTTATGTTTGGTAAGAGGCTTAATACTTTTTACAAAGTCATTCATTGCCTTCCATCTAGTCCCGGCTGCAAAAATAACAAATGGCTGCATGGTTGGCATCATTAATCCACCGACTAATTGATTAAACCGAGTTTGTGCCGTTCCATCAGGATTTCGCTTAGGCTCATTGGTTTTTATGTCTATCACTGTAGTCCAGAAGCCCCTAGAAACAGTTAAAATAGAAACTTCGACTTCATCATAAAGCTCTTTAGTAGGTGCGTAGAAAAACTTGCCTGCTGGTGGCTTGGAGCCATCAAACAAACGATCTTTACTATTTACCTCAGTTACCTTGAGTTGTGGCAGTGAGCCTTGAGATACATTCTCCATACCCATATCTGAAGTAGCTTTGAATATATCAGCTACCTCAGAAGTCACTTCAATACCCTGAACCTGAACTGCTAATTGCCGTCTTTGGTCTAATTCCATTTCAACTTCTGTCTCTGCAGTCTCTTCTTGAGCTACTCTTGCAAAAGCTTTCGCTTTTAGATTTTCTCCTGTTTCTCTCCATTTTTGTTGTCCATTCATAATACTGTTCCTTTGTAATAATAAATAATTGTTACCTTCATTTTATATATTCTTGCCCTTAATTACATTACCTCTGATGGGTTTATTACTTGATCAAAAGTTACGCCTATTTTTTCAAACTCTGCCATTTGAGACTTGCTAATTGTTTTTTGACCAATGAGTTCAAGCATGGATCTTGATACTTCGCTGTCTACTAGGTAGATCAGTGTGTTTCCGTATATATTTTTTGTGTAGAATTGTACTGTCATGTTCGTTCTCCTCTATTGGTATGACTGTAGTATATCCGTTCTACAACGGTTGTATATAGGCAACTTACTTAAGTTAGTCTTTTATCGTCTAGCTTTATTGCCTCCATAATCTCCATAGCAACTTGGGGTACTATTGCGTTACCGTAGGCTTTGAGGGCTTCTCTACGCCATCTTGCAAAGCTAATGGTAGTGTTACCCAGTTTTCGGGGAATCCTATCATCCACTCCGTCATTGCAGGTTGCAAACGCAACTTCTTGCCAGTCCCTTGACCAGTCTGGCCAACCTTGTCGCTGATCGTTATTTGGTGTCCATTCTGATTGATCCTCGCTCCCCCGTTCCCATCGTTGTGATCTGGAGTTGGTAGTAAGTCCGTCATTTTCCCTGTCGCTATTTGTTCGCTCAAGCTCCCCGGCGGCACTGTGTTGCGCCCTATGCTTTTGCGGTATGCTATCCGATGTTCGAGCGACTTCTGGCTGCGTTCTCCCCTGTCTACTGTTGAGGGAGTGAGCAATAATCCAGACTCGTTCTCGCCTATGCGGGGCATTGACACTGCAAGCTGGAATAATAAGCGGTTGGACTTCGTAGTTTTCGCTTTCCAGGTCAGTACACACTTGTTCGAGTACCATGCCCTCGTTCCAAGTAGTGAGGCCACGCACGTTTTCAGCAATGACCCACTGGGGTTGGTATAGTTTGATGACTCTAAACATTTCAGGCCAGAGATATCTTTCGTCGTTTGTCCCTTTCCGTCTTCCTGCTTGACTAAACGGTTGGCATGGGAATCCTCCCGTGAGTAGGAACACTCCTTCATTGTTGGTGGGGGCAGGTTCCGAGATTGTGTTTTGCGTTGTTGCAGTTGAAGCAGAGGATTTGGTATGTCTTGGGGTATCCGTTCTTGATGACGAGTTTCCATGTCTGGCTGTGGTATTGTCTTCGCTCCTCGTTCCCCCCTCCGTTGATGTGGTCGATGGTGAGGAAGGCATTGTTCGTTTCTCCACAACACTTGCATTTCCCTCCATATCGTTTGTATATCTCGTGCTTCCGTTTGAGACACCACTCCCGATCGTTTGACCTCCTCCGTTCGATGTTCCTTGCTCTCCACTCCGCTTGGTGCTTGGTCGAACAGGGTTGGCAATATCCTCCCCCAACTTTTCGTCGTGGGTTCTCCCCGCATCTTGGACAGATGTTGTCGTATCTCCGTTGCATAATCCGATAATACCACACTTGTCTCCGCAATGCAAAGCATCCCCGTTAGGGCGGTCGTCTGCCGTTCCTTTTCGTTTACCTGCTTGGCTGAATGGTTGGCAGGGGAATCCACCAGTGAGAATGTACGGTGCTTCGTTTTCCCATGACCGATCAAGCTGTCCATGTTGTCCCGAGGTGTTATCCCTTTTCCTCGGCCATCCCTTGCGTTCGGTGTCGGTAATAAACTGTCTGATGTCATGGTGTACTTCACTTTCTGGCCAATGTTTTTTTAATATCTCTTGACAAAATGGGTCAATCTCAACGAACGTATGCTCTACGTTCCCAAATACAGCATCAGCCGCTAAAGCGAATCCTCCAATACCTGAGAAAAGATCAAGGTGTTTCATAAACTGTTTCGTTATTATTTAATAATAACACCACAAAAACTACTCAAGGAACGGCAGAATCTCAACATCAATGTACTCAGCGCCTTTTGTAACAATCTCCTTTTGCGCCTCTATCCGGTAAACACGCGAATCGTTAAATAGGTATTTATTCTGCAAGATATCCACAAACGCCTTAATACAGTTGTCTATGTCAGCATTCTTGCTCGATAGTCCAACCTGCAATACAAACGTCATTTTGTCGTAGAGTAGAGGCTTCCAGCCGGTGATAGCTTGAAGGATGAGGTATTCGTACACGTCATACTCAGGTGTTCTAAACCGGCGACCTTTGAATAGTTTGTTTGTTGATAGTGGTTTGATGTGTATGTGCATAAGTATGTGGATAGGTATGGGTATATTGCGGCATCCTGTTGGTATTACTTGTTGTTATATATAGAAGTAAGTATAAACGGCTATAAAAACGACAGAACTAGCGCACTCTCAGTCTGATGCTACATTCTCTCTTTCGAGACTTTCCCATCCAGTTTGCCTTACGGCGCGAATAGCTTTTAAAGAACTTTACAGATCTGCGGTATTGCGTATACCCTGGCCAAGATTCCGCTTGGCTCGTCTTTGATTGGTTCACCGTTACGCCAGAACCACCTCACGGCTTGTTGTGCGTTAGTGTAATACACTAAAAGCCAGACACTCGCAGTTAAGCCAATGTCCGGTTTCTAATGTACTCTGAATCTGATGAAAGCATAAAAAAGACCCTTTGGATTGGTGTTGCTATAGCAACAACACCCCAAAAGGTCTTTTACTATAGTGTGCTAAGTTTTAAATCCATTAAGTTGCTTTAACAGTAATAAATATACTTCATCTAAATTAACTTAGCAACTAGCACTTTTTGTGGTATAGTTAAGCTCATGTTTGTTACTGACAGCGAGTATAAGGTAAAAGATGAAAACCCTACTAAGAAAGATTAAGATATTCTTTAGTATCTGCCCCAACTGTCCCCATGGGCATTTGTTTAAGTGGTCGTCAAGACGACTTGACTGTGATTCGTGTAGCAATAAAGTGTACTAATTGGTCAGCTGAATGCAAGCTGTAGCTGCATTTGCCTCACACAGATACTACGAAGCTCCTTGGCGTACTCTCTATGGTGCTTGGCATCTAACTTGTCCATAAGCCGATGACAGGGAATACACAGTACTACGGCGTTGGCTATTGAGGCGATCATGGCGTGTGAGAGTTCTGGATGATTACGCAAGGCGACGGCAATACCTACTCGGTGATGGATCTCAAGGTAGCCATTAACGGCATCCCGTTTTCTAATACCACATTCTTCACAGCACCAGTCTGCTTTTTTGAGGGCTTCAAGCTTTACCTCTTTGGTGAACTCGCAGGTAGAGGGTCTTTTCCTGCGTGCTTCGTTCATGCCTCTTGAGCCTCCCCATCAGTAGGGAGTCCCTTGTCCTTGTTTAATTTTCGTGTCGGTTAAGTAAACTCGCAAGATGATATTGAGTACACCGGTAAGGATTCCTAATATCTTCAGTTGGTCTGTTGAGAGAATATCGACCACCTGTGTCAGCTCAAAGCTCAAGAGTAAGGTGGTTACTATGTTCAACCAGAAAGTTTTTGATTCCCATATGTTTTTCATTTCTTCCTTTCAAATAGCTTTGTTAACTGATTTACAAAATTCTTAAATAAAGAAATCGTTTCTTGTTTTTCTTGTTGTTGTGAGGCTGACTGCTCGAGGGCCTCCAATCTGGTCAAAAGCGTCTTATTCTCAGACTGTTGCCTCTCTACCGCTGCTCTTAAAACAGATATGTCGTCAATGAGCTTATTGACCTCTTTATCGTGCTTAATCTCCTCATCATGAAGTTGTTTGTCGAGTTTTTTATTCAGTTCTTCAACACCTAGTAGGTGGATAGTCTCGGCTAAAATTGCTGGATAGTCTGCCGTAGTGTTGAGCTTTGTGGCTAATTCTTCTAAATGGGTGACGTGATCCCGATTAATAGACTCTACCTCAGTATTTCTTTTTCGAGCTTCTTCTAAAAAGGCCAACTGAGTATCAACCATTGTTCTAAGCTCATCGGTACTCTTTACTTTGTAATAAGACAGTAACTCAACGATATTGGTTTCTGGCATAGGCTCCGGAGTACTTTGTAACTTTCTGATGAATCCCCTCACGTTTGTATAACTATGTTTTTCCTGCGTGATAAATAGTGGCTTACTCCAGTTTTGATCTAGTGATTGGAAGGTAGCCTGTAGACCTTTTTTAAGAACTACAGAAATATGACCTGCACCACCTCCAACTTGACCATTCCATACTGCTAGCTCTCCAGCTTCGGGTAAATAATCAACTGCGTTCTTGATAAACTCCATACCAGGAGATAGTCTCTCAGGGAAGTCTTTAGCATTTGTACCAATGATGGTAGCGAGTTTCCAGACTTTGAGGATATAGTCATTTGCCAAGTCCGTGCATTGAAACTTAGCGTTAGGATTAAAAGAATGATACTCTATCTGCTTCTTGGCAAGGGCATATAGTCTGAACTCATTTAAGCTCATCATATTTTAGTCTCCCATTTACTATCATATAGCATTTACTTTAATAATCCAAATAGATTGGTAAAAAATGAAATGGTAATACCTATTACTGCTCCAATCACTGAAAATGCAAAGCTGAGCGTTTTATAGCTTGTTTTTAAGTCTCTAAGTGCTTGATCGTGTTCACGTGTTAGCTTTGCTATCTCAGACGGTTTTAACTCATCATTAAGTCTCTCAAGTACAATGATGCGAGCAGTGTTTGAACTTATCCGAATACCAAAACCATCAGCTAGTGTTTTTATATCGAGTGCAATGTTATCAACTACTGCAGCCACTTTAATCAGTCGGTCGTGATCTTCTCTCTGGATTTTGTCTTTTACTGATTCTTCCTGCATAGTCATTTCTATAATAATATCACAAATGGCTTTAGCCATAGGAATATACTAGTTTTTTGGTTTTTTCTTAATAGCTTCTTTTAACTTAATAACAACATCATCACTAATAATCTTTAGATCGTGGTTGGCATTCACAAAGGTTTTAAATTCATCGGTATTCATCTGTTCCCTAAACTGCATCAAATAATCTACTTTCTCTGCGTTAGTATTAGAGTTTATGAGTTTATCTGAATAGGGAGATTCACCGCGCTCTCTATCTATATTAAACTTGCTTATGAGTTTATTGGCTTCTTGAGCTTGGTCTTTAGTGAGACTAGAAGTACCAAAGTATTCTCTAACCATTTCTTTTCTCATATCTGTTAGTTGGTTTTCATCTTCAACACTTCTGCTTTGTTTGACGTATTTACCCACCAATTCTCTTTTAAAGATTAATTTTCTTGCTGCTTCTTGGTCATTACCCGAGCTGTACTTTTCTTGAATACCATAATCAGATGTCTTAATCATCCTATTTATAATAGGGATTCTTTCGAGCGTTACCTCAGTAGTACTCTGACTACCTGAATCATACGTTTTAAAACTAGCTAAACCGTTTTGATTAATTGAATACTGGACCATTTTTGATAAGCGCGTTAATCCACCTGCTCTCCAAGATGTATCTTCAATGGCTAGCCTACCTCTATAGCTGTCGTATGGGTTCCTACCTTGAGCATATCCGAGCCAATCTCCTACTTGCGTAAAGAGTGGAGTTGTATCCGGTACAAAAGCAACCATTGGGGATACTAGTTGCTCTGGTTTAACCATCTGTCCTTGCGCCAGTGCTGATAAGCCTTTCCAAGCAATGCCTCCAATTAGGTTATCAATCTGTTCTCCGGGGATTCTAAAATAGATTACTTTGCCGTTTTCGTCATAACCTAGTGGAATGGTGGTAAAGAATGACTTGTCGTACTCGGTCATCTTCTCGAACATATCTTTTATTTTTTCTCCGAACAATCCGCCTATTGCCATAGCCATTATGATTTTAGGTAAAATAGATACATTGAATGTTCTAAACCAGTAACCAGAGGCGGTCTTTGGGTCTGTAGCTAACTCAATAGAAGTTCTAGTGGCCTGTATCATCACATTACTAAACACAAACACATCATTGTCGATCTGCTTCCATGCTCCGCCATCGGTGTAGTTAGGTGTACCAGCATAGTTACGAACCAAAAATCCGGCTCTTTTACCATCAACGCCTCTCTTCTTGGCTATCCGGTAGGCTGCTACTTTGGTGTTAGCTTCAAATACTCCACCAGCAAACTCTATGCCATTAAGTAGCCTGCCGATTGTATTGGTCATCACTTTGCGAAGTAAAGTAGTTCTATCTGGAGACGATCCAATTACATTGTATTTTCTCAATAGAAAATCAATATCCATTTCATTTGCATTGCTATTCTCATCAAACTGAATAAAATTCCTAGTTGAGATAGCTTTATCCTCGAGCATCTCTTTATATATTGCATTCATCTCACCTTTGGAGATTTTCACTGAATCCGGTATGGCTTTTACCCATTCAGAAAGTAGTTCAATAATACCAAGTTGTTTTTTGCCTGCTGCAAACTTATTGAGTGACGCGCCAAACTTGATGTAGGTAGACTTAATATCTTTTACAGGGTTGGTGAAGAAAGCAAATGACAGGTTCCATGCAGTAACTAGCTTCTTAAAAACCGAGTTGTAACTACTCGCCATCTTAACTAATTGATGTTTCTCATCTGCTGTAGTGAAGTCGTTGTCGAAGAATGTTTTGATGTATGGGTCTACATTGTATCCCACGCGCTTTCCGTTCTCCATTCTCTCGAGTACTTCCATGTTATCTAGTTTTCTAAATCCTATTGTTCTACCTGTTCCATCCTTTTTAGGTTCTGCTTTGATCACATCATCCGGGAAATCCTGCATATTCTTTTCAATAGACAGCGACTTGGCTTCCTGGGTGTTGTTCCACTCGATCAGCGAGATAGTCTTGAGCATTGTCGATATGTACGGATTCTCATGCTCTGACAGCGTACCGACCATCTTCTTGATATCGGCTCCGATAAAGTTCTTCTCAATGTAGTGAACAATAGCGAAGGTGGCGTAAGTATTCTTGTTAGGTTCAATCTTTTCTTTAAACATCTCTTTTGAGTAGTTGCCGTTCTTTGCAGCTCGTTTACTCTCTTGGAATATAAGGTCGTGGAATCTCTGCTTGATCTTTTCAAACACTACCACCTGCTCTTCTGACAGCTTTTTCTTGGAGTAAAAGTGCTTTAGCTGTGTTTCTGGTATGTTGCCAATAAGTCCACCTGGGTTGGCCATATCTATACGATCTCCAAAGGCTTCCCGCTCTAGTGTTAGGACCACGCCGAAGTCATCCTCCGTCATACCTATATCTTCAAGAGGTTGGGTTATCTCGGTTTTCATCTTGTCTAAAAATAGACAGATGTCGTTTCTTCTCATTCTGTATTCTTCCAACATCTCTCTGACGTGTTGTGCCTCTGATTCAACCACGCCAACATTGACCTTCTTTAATTTCCTAAAAATAGGATCTGACTTAGCAACATGGTTACGAATGAGTCTCTCCCAGAACGACTTTTGTTTTTTAACCTTGCTTTTTTCCTCAATCTCAATTCTTTTTGCTTTAGCCTTACCGAATCCGGGATACATCTGCTCAAGGCGTTTATCCATGAGATACTCTTCACCTTTACTAAGCTCTTCCATTAAATCAAAGTACGTCTTTTGAAATTCTGGCTTCTTATCAATGTATTCAAAAAAGGCGTTATAAAATTGAGGTGCTTGTTCTTGTAGTAGTGCAGGGTCATTGAGTAGAACTGAGACTGCATCTGCGTACAGCTCCCTTGAGCCATATCTATATGAAGTAAACTTAGGGCTTAATTGTTCATTAAATGGTTTCCAGAGTTGAGATAGGTTCTTGAGTTCTCTCTTGATGTCTTTATTTTTTAGTTCTCCAAAACTTCCATACATATACTTATTAAGTGAGGCTATCCGGCCAAGTAAGTTACCCCTACTCATAAATCCATCAGGAATCCAGTCTGCTAGATGGCCAATTTCGTGTGATAGAACCTTAGCAGCAACTACTGGATCATTAAAAATAGAAGGGTTTAGTCTGATGCCAGCCTCTGTCGCGTTTGATTTCATATCTCCTAGCTTAGTTTTGAAAGCCTTTAGTGTTGGAGCCGAGCCGGTTAGTTCTTTCACCATAGTAACTAATTCAGGAAATTGTATTGGTTGTAGAGCTGTAGCTGATCTTCCGGTAGGTTCTATATCTGCATATCCACCCACGTCGCTGTCTCCAGTAGGAGTTACATACTTAGCTTGTTTAGCTATGTTGTCTTGGTCTATCTGCTTTAGAAGATCTGCTTTTTTAGTATCCAACTCTTCTTGTGTTTGTTCGTATACGTCTGTGTTATCTGCTGAAAATACAGCAACGTGATCTGCAATAGTCTTTCTATTAGCAATCATAGTGTCGTATTCTTTTTGAAACTTAGCCAACCGCTCCTTGTATGTTTCCTCAAGTTTTCCTATTTCTATATCGACTACTTCTTTTTGTTTTTTGAGCGCGCCTACTGCTTCCGGAATATCTGTTATTTCTTGTTCACTCAACTTATCTTGTTGATTTTTTAAGTCTTTCTTGGCTTTTGAAAGTTCTTTCTTGTACTCCTTCATCTGTTCATCGGTGAGTTTGGTACCCCATGAAGTTTCTCCTGACTTGATTCTATCCTCTGACGATTGAATACTACTCTCTAGTGATTCTATCTTACTCTCCATTCTCTCAAGAGCTATCGCATCGGTGGATAACATCATTGATTTAATCTCTAGTCCAGCTTTGTCTATTTCAATCTCTAACTTAGCTTTGTCCTCTGGTTTGGTCATTAAGGCCAGCTTCTTTTCTTTAGGATCCAGTTCTCCAACATCAAATACTCTACCGGCATAACTGAAGATGTCATTTATACGACCTGCTTTCTCTTCATACTTGGAGTAGACAAAGATATCTCCAGAGTTTTCAACAAGTGGGTAAATAATAGGAGCGATGTTTCTTTTGTTGCCCTGTCTCCACACACGACCCTCTACCTGCGCCATTTCGGTTGGATTCCAACCTAGCGCTACATTGATGGTGGTGTAGCCGTTATCTTGTAAATCAATGCCCTCTTTGGTGGGATCGCCGCCAATAAGTAGAGTAATACTTCCATCTCTAAACTTTTCCTTGATTACCTCTCTTTCTTCTGCACTTGTCTGGCCATTGATAACACCAACTTGTCCGGGTTTATACGCAAGATGTGTAATAGCGTAGTCAGCTATGGTGCTGTGATAATTAACTCCTTGTGAACCCAAGTACAAGAAGTTTCCATACTTGCTTGTTTCTTTTTTGTTCTTCAAGTGTTTTAACAGTTCCATTGAGTACTGCAGCTTTGGTGAATCGGCAATAAGTGTTTCTGCTGACACTTGGTTTGGATGCCATTCTTTAATGAAGTATGGTGATACAGAGTTGGCTACGCTATACGTAACAGCCTTGAGTACAGCTCCATCTTCTGCTTTACCCTCTGAGGGAACTAGCATCTCTTGGATTCTCTCCAGGTTCTCTACCTGTTGAGCTGACATTTGCAATATAGGAGTTGATACTCTCTTCTCCGGTCTTACTAATGCAGGATCTTCTTTGTAGTCAATAAACTCTCTAATTAGTCTCTGCAATTCTGTCAAATTCTTAAATGACTTCATCACTTCTTTATTGATAAAGTTACCATACGTATCTTTTTCGAGTGAAGTTTCAAAGTTAGAGAATGTTGCGTAAAAGTCATTGATATTATTAATACCCATTTTTCTCATTCTATTACGCGCCACCAGAGATAGAATGTTGTATACCTCAGTTACATGATTCTCAAATGGTGTAGCACTAGCAAGAAAAACACCTCGGTCCCCGTTATTTCTCAAAATGTGTTGAGAGATCAAGAATAACTGCTGGGCCATCTTAGATGGGGTTCCGCCTATGATATTGCCGAATCTCTTGGTTTGTGATTTGTCTACTGTGCCATCTGCGTTCAATGCTTCTGGCTTAGCTCCCTGGAAGATCTTACGGAAGTTGTGGACCTCATCTACTGATAGATGATCGAAACCCAAGTCACTCAGTGCCACATTTCCTGCTTTAGATTGTGCTTTGCCTAAAATCTCAGTAAATTTTTCTTGTTGTTTAGCATCCGATCTCTCTGTTTCATTAGAACTAGATAAAGCATCATCAAGATCGTTCATTGCATCACTTAACTGTTCAGAATTAAGACCGAGCTTTAGTAATCCTTCATGAGACAGAATTGATATTTCTCCATCTTTAACCCACTTTTTAGGATCTGCGCCTCTTTCACTTGTAAGTCGTTTAATATCTGGTTGTGTTAGTCCACCAAGGTTTACGATTGTTTCTTTGGGAAACATTGACTTGATAGTACCAATCCAAGTGTTCGCTATTGTTGATTTTGGTACGACAAATACAGGTCGCTTAGTCCATCCACGCTGTTTTGCCACCATTGTAGCGGTGAGTATGGTGTGTGTTTTACCAACTCCCACACCATAAGCAACTAAGCCAACACCCTTATTGGTAAGCATTGATACGCCACTAGCTTGAGTATGTGATAAATTAAACTCTTTTTTTCTGAAATACTGCGCCATGTTCTCAATCTGTACTGGAAACTTAGTATAGTCAGGATTTACATACGAGTTTTTTTCTCGGTTATATTTAGTGACAATTTTATTCTGCACATCTTTGTCGAGTATGTTTCTGATGTAGTAATTGAATAGTCTAGATGTATCTGCTTTTATATCACCCATTACATCTTTTTTACCTCGTGCAGCTCTGGCTCCAGTTATGTATCTGCTAATATCCCATACATCAACACCATAGCTCATCGGTAGTCTGCTCTGTCGCACATACTCTATAAACCCACTTACAAGTTTTCTATCTGATTGATTATCATTTTCTGCCTCTTGGATCACAATAGCGGTAACGAATCTATCCATAGGATCGAATGTTATATCTGCTATTTTTAGTGTTTTTGGCTTGACTGCTTCAAGGCCTGAGCGCTGTTTGTTATATTGCGCTTGGCCAAGATCTTTGATTATGGTGGCTTTGTCATTTTCTAGTTGATCTATCTTCTCGTAGATATCACCAGAGAAATAGTTTAGATTGTGGTAATACTTACCATCCTCATAGTTGAGTAAGTCTTTAGCTTCTGCTCGGTAATCTACACTACCATCTACTTTAGTATCACTGAGAACCTTTAGCTCGGTAGGATCAGTCGCTTGTAGTCCACCAAACATTGTTTGACTCTTAACTACTGCTACCGTGGTTTTATCTGGATTTATAATTGCCGGTAGCTTATCTGACTTACTTTCTTTTTTAATGTGTTTGATAGTCTTAGATGCGTAGGATGGCTCACCCTTAGTTTTAGATGCCGTGGGTTTCTCTGATACTTTTACGGTAGATTCTACATATCGAGGAGAAAGTCCATTATTTTTTATACCTTTATCAATTAATTCCATCAACTTATCTTTTCCTTCTATTAATCTTCTTTTTGCTTCTTCTATAGCTTCAGCTTTATTTTTACGATTAATTATCATTAGGCCAGTCTGACCTTCTGTTACTGACCACCCACTATTTTCTCCCTCTTTAAAAATGAATGTATCAACACCATCAACTATATCTATATTCTTGCCTTTAACCTTTGTAAAACCTGTTTTAGCCAGGAAAATATACATTGCATCTTTATTTATTTTAACTTCTTTAGGATCTTGAGGCTGCTTTTCCTTTTCCACTATTGTCTCTACAGTCTCTACAGTCTCTTCTTTTTCAGATACAGGGTTGATTCTCTCAATATCCTCAATGGTCCCCTTCACATAAGTCTCTTGCTGACCAAACTTGTTAGTTCGCTCTTCAACCGTTCCCATGATGTTGTCTGAATGTACGTCAAAGTACCAGTCGCTCATTAGCTCTGCAGCTCTCTGTTGCCAATTTCCGGTGCTTTCTTTTTTGAACACAACTATATCTGTACCAATGCTAGTATCAGCAAATATGCCCTCTGGTAGTCTGTAGGCTGCTTCTAGCTTACCCACCTTGGCGATCTCGATTTTGCCCTTAGTGTTTGTTTTCTTTAAGAATGAAGAGTTCACAACATAGACTAATCTTCCACCTGGTTTAAGTGAATCAAGACCTCTCTTGATAAAATACTCTTCCCATCTGCCTATGTTTGGTTCTTCGCCTTTACCTTTTTGAAATGATGATCTATCTCCGAATGGAGGATTACCTAGTACGAGATCATACTCTGGCTTGTGTGGAGCTTTCTCAAAGTTACCTGGGTTGCCAAACTCCTGGCCATTACCGATAGTAATACGAGCATCTGGATTTAGTATCGATGCAATAGTTCCGGATACCTTCTGGTATTCATATCCTGTAAACACTAGGTTGTCTGGCTTTCCCTCTAGTAGTGATCCAATGCCCATAGCCGGTTCAAGTGCTTTTTTACCAGGTGCAATAAGATCTGGCACTAGCGTGTGTGCTATGGACCATAATTTAGCGGTAACTTCTGGTGGTGTGTAGTATTCAGACAGTAAACCTTTACCAGTAGCTCCGGTAGATTCTTTACCACCAGCACCAGAATACTGCTTGAGTATATCTAGTTGATCTTGATTGTAGTCTTTTGGATTTATTGAGTAGTTGTTCTGCTCCAGGATAGATACAGCGCGGATGTTTAGGTCTGCTCTGCCTACCTTTCCAACTCGCTCAAGTCCTGCTCTAGGTTCACTAGGCACTGTTGCCTGGTCATCCCCTGGGTTTTCATTAGGGATTGGATCTTGTTCTCGATCATCTGGCTGTTGTACTTCAATAGGGTCGGAAACTCGTTCGGGTCGTATGGCTGGGGTTTTGTCTGTGTCATCTTGCTCCTTTTCTTTTATTATACTCTCTTTAGAAGTAACTGTCTTTTCACTAATAACTCTAGCTTCGACAACACCTTCTTTAGTCGGAATTATTTCTGCCTTTGTTACCTTGTATGATCTTTCCTCTTCTTTAGGTTTGGCAGATTTTACCTCTGGTGGGTCTGATTCTGTGTTTTTTTTGGGTACTTCTGTGGGCTTCACCTCTGGTGTTTTTTCTTCTTTCTTAACAACACTACTACCTGGAACCAATACCTCTGCCTCTGTACCACCAATGTACACAGCGATATCTTCTGGTTGTACGGTAAATTCCATGATTGTTCTTTGATCTGTTGGGCTATCGCTCACGAAGTTCTCTGCACTCTCGCGCGTGTAAGCTGCCGATACCAACCTATCTGGGTTCTCACCTATGACGTTATCAGATGTGTTGCCACCTCTGTAGAGAGTAATACTGCCATCTTCATTCTTGGGGATAGTCTGGATCTGCTCTTGAGTAATCTTAATTACCTTAGGATCTTTCGCTACCTTGGCTAGTTCTAGTAATGCCGGAGTCTCAACGGGCTTACCCTTTGGATTTGTGAATACGCCACTATCTTTGACGTAATCATCAATGGCGGCAAAAAGCTTACTTTTTAATTCTTTTCCCACCGGCACTGGCTTATCTACTTGAGTAATTTTCCCACCTTCAGTTGTGGCGGCGGGATCTTCTTCTTTTGCCAGTTCTTTAGCTTGTTGCTCTTCAATGGTCTTTTTAATGATAATGTCTTTGACGATCTTTTTAGCAACGTCCTCGTTTTTTTCGAGTACCTTTGATTTTTCTTCTTCTGACTTACCTTGTTCAACTGCTGTGTTGTACTCTGGTATCTGGTTTTTAAGTTCTTCTTCTATTTCATTGATAACTTGTTTTGATTGCTCTTGGCCATTTCTGATAACTTGGTCGGTAACATCTTTTCCAGATGCAAGCTCGATGATTGCTCCACCGGCGCCAAAGACTAATCCACTAATACCTCCAACATGAAACTGCTGTTGAGCGATAGGAGAAGTAAAGTCTAGCGACTTCTCTCTTGAAAATAAGTCAATGTTATACTGGCCAAGCTCTTCTGATGCTTCTGAAAAGTACTCTCCGGCCGTAATTAAAGAACTCTTGAATAATTTACTGGCGATTGATTTAGCGATCTTATCGTCTACGGTTGTCATTCCCAGCGTACCCTTCAAGAATGGCAAGAACTGTAATGAGTTAGATACTGTCAGCATGGCTACATTGCCACCATAACTTTTATTGGCTGCTTTGTTAGCGATTTGTCTAGCTTCTACTTCTGATTTGCCACTCGCTATAGCTTCCTGAAACATCTCATCATACGTACCACCTGCTTCAAAAGCTGCTTCTGCATTTGCTGATAAGAAGCCTCCTGATATCGAACTCAGAATAAGTGTTTTTGTGGCAGAAAGCCCTAATACTCCTCCAACCGTTGCTCCAGCTCCACCACCAATAATTGATAGCGGTAACATAGCATACACAAATGGTATGCCTTGAGCGATCTGGGTAGTATAAAATCGTGGGTTATACGCATCCTTCCATTCCCAACCATCCTTAAATTCGCTTGTATCTACTCCCTTGTCGTACCACTCCCCACCTTGAGCTATAAGTTTATCTCCGAGTCCGTCTTTTCCCTGCCATTTAGCAACTTGACCAGCACTAGAAATAATTTGACCGACACCAGTTTGTAGAGATGCGATTGTATCAACTGCCCCTGCTGTAGCTCCATATTTAGAAGCACTCTCTGTCTTGCCCTCTTTTGTTGGTCGTATCTTGACTTGCTCATCATAAGTTTGGGATAATCCGACCTCATAATCTCTTTGTAACTGCTCATCTCCCCTACCAAACATAGCCTTAGTCGCATTAACTAGGTTTACTTCTTTACTTCTTTTAATTTGATTTTCTAATATTGTTTTCTTAGCAGATGGAGTTAACTGTGCTGATGTAGATTGTTTGCCCGAAGTTAAATCGTACAAACTAGGACCAGTTTTAATTGGTTGTTGAGGTAATCTTGGTAGAGAGTTTTTAAGAGGTTCTTGGTTACTTACTTTTAAACCAACGTCTTTTTTTTTAGTTAAAGATTCACTTACCCTACTAACTGTTTTCTTGATAGCATCTCCAGCTTTTTGAAGGAAGTTCTTTTTAGGCTCTTCTTGTTTCTTTGGCTGTTCTACTGAAACAAATGTATCTTGCTTCTTCTCTGCAAAGATAGCATCATAACGACCACTCCTTTTTTTTTCTTTCAATGAAGCGTCTTGACTAGGAGTATTGAAGGTTTTTTTCTCATCATCCCTTTTGCCAAAAGCACTAGAGTAATCAGTTACCATTTTATTCCTTTTTATGCCTTTTTATGCCTTAAAAATTAATTGAACCAGATTCTTTTGTTGTTTTTATTCCGTAAGAATCAAGACTATTGGGGTTAGCATACTGTGAAAATATATCATCAAACTCTTTAACGGTACTACCAGTAGCTCCCGTCCATAAAGCTCTAGAAGATCTGTAATGTTTTGGATCTACATAACCATCAGATCCAGAGTTAGACACCATCATTTTAGAAAGTTCTTGTGTTTCGTTAAACTTCATATCTGATTTAGACTCACTTGTTGGCGAAGGTCGCATACCTGTTTGAATAACTTGTAATCCACCATTACTACCAACCATAAGCGCCTGACCGGTCTTATCATTAAATGATACCAGTTTATCGCCAGGACTCATCTGTAGCTGTGAAATAAACCCTTGTGGCATACCAGACTGTATCTCTAGTTTCTGTATCATAAGTTTCTGTGTACTGTCTAAACCACCGTAATTCAAGTTACCCTTAGTAACTGCGTTCATGTAGGTGGTGAGGTTAGCGCTAGCGTTTGCTCTATCGGATTCAAAGTCGGACCTTGCATCTCTTTCTTCACCTCTGACGATATCGTATACCTTGAGGTTGCGATCAAACTCTGAGTTGTAGGCATCTGAGGCGCGGTTGTAGTCACCTTCCATGAATCCCATCATCATGTTGATAACATTGTAGGAAGTAGTAAGTTGGTCGTTTATTCTTGCTTTTTGTCTGCCTATAAAATCCATTCTCTCGGCTGCTGCGTTTTCTTCCTCACTAATACGCCCTTCAATAACTCCCATAGCTACCGGCTTACCACGTTCATCAAATCGTTGTTTTCTGAAAAATGCTACCTCTTCATCCTCTTGAGCTGTAAGCTCGTTCATTTTATCTTCTAATCCCTGCACACCCTTAGATTCTCGCAGTTTAGCAAACTCTTGTGCTGAACTAAACTGCTCTGGCTTTGCCATATCAGGGGTGAGCATTGATTTAATTTCATCTGCTGATCTGCCTTTAGTAGGGACTGCTCCCTCTGATGCAAATGCTGAGTTTTGAAAATTATCTAAATAAGGATTAACTTCTTCTCTTGAACTTGGTTGTTTTCCCGAACCATGCAAATAGTTCCAGTTTGTACCAATCGCTTGGCCTCTTAATGGATCTGATTGATTAACAACTTCTCTTGAAACTAACTGGCCTGCTCCTTGTTGAGGAGAATTAGCGTGTATTTTTCCAGACTCCCCAAATGTTCCTGATGCTTTATCATACTGATAACTTCCACCAGTTTTACTAGGATACCATCCTTGATTTTCAAATCCTCCACTTGGAGCCTTTATTCCTAATTGTGATGCTGTACTTGCCATATAACTCCTCAATATACATCATTTAAGTATTCAATTCATCTAAGAAAATGTAATAATATACCTTATCTCCACTCACTAGATTTGGGATGACTAAGTTAGTACTATTAACGTAGTAAGATTTAAAACCCGATGATGGCATTTTCTCCCACACAGTAAGACTATTAAACTTTATAAATAGCATTACAAACGGTACGTATACCAGACCATGAGCTACGGTTATTGATGCACCTGTAGCAGACACTTCACCTTCCATGTGTACCTTGAATTGTTTTTTCCCAGTAGTAATAGTTGTTTGTTCTTCTGTAGCTGTTAGTACTGATATTCCTGGCGATGAAAACTTTAACCCATAATTTTCTGCCGTTGGTATTGTTGGTGCCGAAACGGTAACTATAGTGGGCTTGAAGTTAGGCTCTGCACTTGTTCTGAACACAAGATAGGTATCAACAATACTTGCAAAAGCAAAAACATTATCATCTGAGCCATTATCTTCTAAAACAAATCCGATTGCATTTCCATTAGACCAACCACTTCTGGCAACAACTTCTTGTACCTGACTAGAAACATTCATTGTTTTAGTGCCTCCTGACGTAGGTTGGCTCTCGCTGTATGTAACATTCGCCGTTGTTAATGCTCTGCCAAAAGGATAGCCGAAGGCTGCTGTGTTATCTTCATTGATCGCTCTAACCTTAAATTTCCAAGTACCAGATCCGCCCACACTACTATATTTATAAACCAATTCACATAAATTAAAGGTAGTGTTTATGTCTACATTTAAGTTTGTAAACCGGAGCGCGCCTTTGGAATCATCTCCACCATTATCCCCAACTATACAAGAACCGCTATAATTGATAGCGCCTGATTCAAGCCATGAATTAATTACTCCTCTTGTTGTTTCATTTGCCATATTAGTTTGCCGTTTCTGTCAAACTTCGTGCAAATAGTATGCACTTTATATTTATAGTCGAGGCTGCAAACGTGTGAGCTTCGGTTGAACTTGTCCAAAAACTTTCTCTATTGAATGTAACTCTAATCCTACTAGAGTCAGCCCAAGCAGACACCTCACTATATCCAGATAAAGTAAACGCGCTCATGTCATAACCCTCGGTAAAAGGTAGTTGATACCAATTCGTACCACTTCCACCATCCATATATGCAAGAAAGAATGGTGCATAGCCAAGACTATGATTAAAATCTACATAGGTAGCTTCTTGCGCCTCAGTATCGTGCCTAGATGCCCACATAGTCGGTAGAGTCAGCGATGATGAAAGAATATGATTTCCGTGATACTGAACCGCCTTATACTTACTTGAGTAGCCTAGTTGATACTCTTGTGCAGTGAGTACTTCTACTCCTGGTTTTGCGAACTTAATACCTCTATCACCAGTTAGAGCAATGTTTGAAACTGAAGAAAACGCCTGTGATAGATCAGCAAAGATCATGTACCTAAAATAGTAAGTTGTGTTTGGTTGATTGCCACCAGATAGCGGTGAGCCTATTGCCGGGTAATTACTGATTACTATTTCGTCTGCACTAGCTTTTACTATAGAGCAAATGTTCTTATCTGTCGGTGCATAATTATTGTATCCACCTTCATACATATAGGCGTTTGCGTAGGTAGTTGCCGCCAAGAAAGAAAATGAGGCTGTGAGTTTTCTCCAAACCACAACCATTGGGGCATAGTCTAGATCGTGAGCTATGGTTACTGAACCAACACTAGAACCATTAGTAGTAAACTGCGCATCTCCCCACTTATACATTTTGAGTGTTGAGTGTTTGCTAGTAAGCTTTAATTGGTTAACAGTGTTATTGATTACATCTGAACCAAAAGCAATGCCAATGTTTGCCATGATTAAAATAGCCCTTGAGCATACCCAATAACTCCTATCATTATTCCAGCAGCATCATAAAATTCTATTCGTCCATCTACGTTATTGACAGTGATTGCGCCATTAGTTCCAGAAGCTATGAGTTGTCCCCGCATATTGACCTTAAATGGTGCATCTTCAAACTTATTAGCTCCCATCCAAATACCACTACCATCTCCCTTGAACGATCTAGCTCCAGTCCCAACCTCAAGAGCTGCAATACTTCTGAGATCACTTTGTCCTGCTATGCCGGTTGGATATGGTAAGTCTTCACTCTCAACATCATTAAAAGGATTTATTGTTGGCATATTAACTTGTAAATATCGCTATACTCTCTATCTCTGGTGCGTTATTACCACTGACTGTTGCGGTAAGTTTAATCTGGAGAGTTGTTGCCTCGATACCATCTTCTGCATATACTATGTTTTTAACAGTATCATCAATCTCGTTCGTGAAAGCTACATACCCCTCATAATTTTTATCATAGAGTAATGATACCGAACAACTTGCAGGCATACTCGAGTAAGCAACTGTAGCATTAGAGTAATTAGAATACATCTCTCTTTGTTGGACCATGATTCTTGTTTCTAAGTACGCTAGGGTAAGCTTATTAGACCAATCCAGTTTATCAATTCCATAGGTGCTAGAGTTCTTCCACGATACATAAATGTCATTTCCGACCACTAGAATAGCTCCTACCTCTATGTTTGTAGTGACTAAGGCTCCTCCACTTCTTTCTGAGATAGGGTATGGAAAGTCCATTATGAGAGTATGATTCCTTGAATGTCTGCCGATTCTATATACTCCCTGATCTGCAGGGTTACCCGAACCATTAGAAAACCCAAAGAGGATCTGGCCATTGGCGTTTGCTACTGCACTAGGATGCACTGTTCCATAGGCAGTAGGTGAGTAGTCACCTGGTATCTTCATGTAGAGTTCTAACTTCACGCCATCGTAATAGTAAAGATTTCCTTGATTACCTGCTTGGACTAAGACAAAGTTATCTGCCGGTATAAAAGCATTGATTCCTACTTCTGGGATAGTATCAGAAGTAGTGAAGCTTACTGAGTATGTATTCCATCTGACAATCTCTGTTTGAGTAACATTATCTGCTACATATGTACCAACTAAAAGATCTGTACCAATTTTTCCAAGCGACTTAATTCTTAGAGGTGACTTAATATCTAAAGCATTTTCGGTAAATGTTTCTACATTTACTTGAGATACATGATTACCATTACCAATATATAAAACCAAATTCTGATCTATCATTGGATGAAACTCACTATCAGTCTGTCTGTAGATCCTTACATTACCTGTAGCAAAGTCTACTGTGGTTGTAGTTTTAGTTGTACCATCTGCAACTGATGAATACACATGGATATGATACACACTACCCAGAGTTGGATAGAATATCGCTGCAAGAGTAAAGAATACCCAACCGGTAGCCATAGAGGCGTTGGCAATAGTAGCTGTGCCTACCTCTACATTAGCCGAATCGTGTATTTTAACTGTCCAGTTGCCAGTACCAACTCCATTGACGTTAAGAGCAATACTCTCAATAGGTGAATTAGCCGGTGTGAATGAACGCTTGTGTGTAGCTCCTTCATTGACTGCTGTTGTATTCGTGTACGTTTGTCCTGTTGATCCTAGTTCTGCTTGATCTAGGTTTAGTGAATTCCAATTTTCTACAAGATCTGTAGCCCAATTATTATCATCTGCTAGAGTTACCTTGATTCTGTGTAGCCAATTTTGAGTGGCTAGATAGATATATCCCTGATACTCGTACATTCCCAAGATACCGGCACCACCATTTGTAGGTGAAATTGTGTCTACAAGTCTCCAGGTACCACCCACTGTATGTTCCCAGACCTTGCCATCGGTGTAGCTTCCCCAATACTGTGAACCAGTAGAAGAGCTAACTGCACATCTGCAAAGTGCTGTAATAGTTGTAGCCGTATCCTTGGCCATAGCTTGAGCTACTTTAAGAATACCTGGCTTACTGTGCGGATCCCATCCTGTCATTTTATACAGTGAATTAGCTACGCCTGACCACTTAGAATCGGCTAGGCCACCTCTGTTGAAGTCTTGGATTGGAATAATGTTACTGGTTCGTTTTACTGCCATATATTTTTAGTATAACTCATCAAGAGTCAGACTTCTCCATTTTGGTCCAGAGTGTTTTTCACACAAAGTTAAGTAGAAAAGCTCCACCCTTTGATAAAAAACGAGTAACTTCAAATGTCCCACTCGTGGTAAAGGTGTGAATAGTATCTGCTCCTGATGTTGTAATGGTTCCACCTGTAGCGACAAGTGTGTTGGTAGCGTAGGAAATAATTACCACCCCTTTTTTGCCACCCAAACCACCACCGCCACCCTGTGGTGCATCACCGCCATCACCATAATTGACACCAGAAGCTCCGGGATCACCAGAGTTTCCACCTTTTGCGTAGGTATATGAAGCACCAGAGATAGTATTAGCTGTTCCAGCACCTCCTACGGCTGGTTGACTTGCATTTGCAACAAAATTTACACCTGCAGCAGATGAACCACCGCCACTACCACCAGTATTGATCGAAGAAGTAGTTCCATTTCCACCAGCACTTCCTTGAGAAGCAGTTCCGGCAGCACCATTAGAAGAAGTATCATTTGATCCTCCACCGCCACCCGAACCACCCACTGTAGGAGCATTGTCGGCATTACCACCGCCTCCACCGCCACCTACAGCAGTCATAGTATTGAATACAGAGTTACCACCAGCAGCACCAGCTACACTGTGAACGGCAGCTCCAGCACCAGCAGCACCAACAGTGACACTATAGGCAGTCACCGTTACTGTATGCAGGGCTTCATACAGATAACCACCAGCTCCGCCACCACCGCCTGCACGACTTCCAGTGCTAGCACTTCCACCTCCGCCACCACCGCCTGCGACGACTAAAGCTTTTACTGTTGTTGGCATTACATATCCTGACTAATGACTGTGCCCGTGATTTGTCCAGTAGACTGAATCACGAAGCCAAAGTAGTCAATTGCGTGTTTACCTGTTGAAAGAGTAGGAGCTGTGTCAGTAGGCCACAAGATCTGAGGCTTCATAGTATGTACGCCTGATTGAGAGACTGATGTTGCAATAGCTGTTCCAGCCAAAGCGTTCGCTTTTGAAGTAGCGACGTTGCCCGTAGTCGCTGCTGTTCTAATCCAGTAGTACCTAGTTCCAGCAGTAATACCTGTTGGTAAAGTACCTGTGGTTGTGAATACAACTGGTGTGCCTGTTTTAAGATCAAGGGTGGTTGTAACCACGCCAGGAGTAGCTAAGGTCATAGTAATGGTGTCGGATCCAGCAGGGAACCAAGTTACCGTTCGTGAGCCGGTAGAATCCTGGGTAAGCATGATAATGAAGATCTGGCCAACCATTTCCTCAATTAGTGCGAGAATACGATTGCCACCAAGTACTACACGGTGTTTTCTGTTTGCACCAGTTTGTAGATCAAAAGTGATTGTAGCTGCATCTGTTGCTGTTTGAATTGCAGAATCTGCATACGCTTTAATACTTTGTTGCGTTGCGATTTTTATTGCCGAGTTAGAAGCCATGTCATCTTCATCAAGAATTGCTGTACCAGAAACTCCAGTATTGATGACTGGAGAAGTCAAGGTTTTGTTAGTTAAAGTTTCACTTCCTGTTATGGTTACTACATCACCTGTAGGCGTGTTTATCACTGGAGAAGTCAAGGTTTTGTTAGTGAGGGTTTGAGCTAAAGATGCTAAATACCCTGATAGGGTACTGATTAGATACCACTTAGAAGTACCTTGCGCATTGTCAGTGGTATCTGATACATCTACAACATGAACCTTATCGCCGGTTGCAAAAGCTGTTAATTCAGTTCTATCGGTTAGTTTTTGATCTGGCATATTATGTTGGTTTCGCTACTTTATTCCAATTTTCTGCAATATTAATATCAAGCACAAAGTTATTACTATCTTGAAATACAAAGTTATTACCATCTTGAAATACAAAGTTATCTGCAATTGATGGTTTAGCTACCCTACTAAAACTGATTGTTGGTTTAGCTGTTTTACTCCACGCCATATAATCCTTTAATAATCAAAACCATCATTACCTCTATCTGAGGCATCGGGTAATTCCCCAATTACTTCTCTATCTAGATTACCATGTTTTAGTGCCTTAATTTTTTTCCCTAGATCTTTCTCGTAGCTTAACTCACGCTCACTTAATGGGATTGGTTTTTCTCTACTAGACTTGTAATCAATAATAACTCCTCTAGCCCAGATCTCGTGCATGGCTCTAGGAATACCATGAGTTGTAGTTGAAGGATCTTGGCTTAGATCTGAAGCAAGCGCTAGATCTGTTATAGCTGCCGGATATGTATTAACTAATATCTTGAGGCCGTCTGTAACTGCTGTAAGAGTTCCTGAATAAATAAAAATAGATTTTCTTATTATATCAAAAAATGCCCCTCCTTCTAGATTGGAGAAGTTAGCAATGATACTTGCTTCTGTTGAGATAGATTTTCTGTATGAGGTAACGTCAAACTCGTTCAATACAATATAGTTAGTTCCATCTAGTTTAGCCTCGACACGTTTTATTCTTGATAATATATCTGGAGGTTGTGGGTATTCTCTAGCCGTAATACTAGATGGAACTAGGTTTGTATATTGAGGAATAAGTAAAATATCTTCATCAACATCAAGTATAGCAAGAGCGATTTCGTCTTGTCTTAGTTTCATTAAAGCGAGAATCTGCGCATCAGTGAATGTTCCTGATGTGGTTTTAGTCATGAATCTAACATGGTATGCAAACTCAACTGGAGTCATAACTCACCTTTACAATGCAGAAGGTTCGACTAATGATCCTTCTGATAATGGTAGCCAAGATACTAAGAATCTAATTGCACCTGCCGTAATGTTGGCTGTTCCATTATAGAGTAAAACATCGAGGCCATTGGCTACAATCTTTTCTGTTGCAACCGAAGAGAGTTCAATACTAGCATCTGAAGTTGCATCATGCCAAATCTCATTGACTTGTAATGTTGTTGCATCTGCTACTTGAGTTAATAATCCGGATACGTCTTTTAAAGTTCCTGCATTTACTGTTGCCCCACCTACTAGGGTAGACTCAACAATGCCGATAATACGCATCCTGACAGTTCCGGTAACATGAAATAATGCTCCGCCATCTCTAGTTCCTGTGTCATGACCCCAAGCATTAGTAGTTCCACCCAAGAAGGTAACTAGCTTTTCACATCTAAATGGACCCCATGAAGAGTCGAAAATGACGTTATTTTGTGAATCTGTTGGTAATGTGGGTTTGTTTTCGAGTGGCACGTGTTCTTTCCAATAAGGGGTTAGATATTTTTATATACCTAACCCCTATATATTTTTAACTACTTATTAAGCTGCTGAGTCAATAGCTGGCAAGACATAACCAGATCTATCTGCAACACCTGTGTAAAGGTTATCAAAGTACACTAAGCCGGTTCCTGCTGTAAATACTAATTCAGTCGTAGTATCAAGAGAACTCACTCGATTGCCTCTAACAACACCTTTTGAGGTGATGCCTGAGCCAGTAAGGAAGATACCTACTGTAGCGCCAGATGCTCCGACTACTACGAGAACATTACGACTAATTTCCGCTTCTAAAAGAATCTTGGCTGCTAAAGTCATGAAGTGTCCTACATCATTAGTAGCATCCATGTAGACAATGTTGTCTGTTACGACAATTCTGTCCGTGGCGGCTAAAATTGAAATGAAGGCGTTTGGTGCTAATGCTAGGCCATTCCATCTATTGCCAATTACTTTCAGACCTTCAGCTGCTTGATCTGTAGCGTTTGTGACAACGATACTCAAGTAATGCAAGATTGTTGATACATCATCAAATGTGTTGTTATTTAATTCAAAGTCTTTTGCAGCTGCTAGAGTAAATGCTGCTGCTACATTATCGAAGTTAGCGACAAAATGACAATTCAATACTCTGATGTTGGCTGCTGAAACATTGATAGTTGCTGCCGCTGCTCCGTAAGTAAAGGTTGGTCGGCTTAAGCCATTTCCCATACCTACAATAGTAACTCCTGCTTTATCTAACGCTGGCACAGTTGAGGTAACTGTTAAAGTAAATCCTGGTGCAAGGTAGATAAAATCTCCTCTATTGGCGGTACACGCTGTCATAGCAGCAGTTAAATTTGGTTGAATTAAGAATGTTCCGTCTAAGTTGGTTTTTTGAAACTTATTGTAGAACTCATTATAATTCGCATTAGTTGATGGAATAACTACATACACATTGCCGGTAGTTAAACCAACAGAACCTTTGTTATCGAGATACTCTAGGACTTTTTCTAGTTCATAGTTTCCTAAAGTTGCAGAATTAAAATTGCTCATATTTTCCTTTTTTGTTTCTACCAGCCTAAAAAAGGCAGTAATTGCTATTTATGTTTACTTATTAACCTTCAGCAATCCAAGATAGTTGCTCACTGATAACATTGACATCAAGATCTAAACCGATTAAAAAGCCATCTTCGGCAACGGTGATACCAAGAGTCGTAATTGCTGAATTGGTGCCGGCTGCAACTGTTTTAAATGCTGAAGCTGCTGCCATACCTTCTACCCAGACATAAGAATCTGAAGAAGTGTTGTTGATAACTGTTACTATGCGAGGTCGAAATCCACAAGTGATTGTGATGGGCGCTGCTGTTGCATCAGTTAAATATCTACCAACTGCTGTGTTTCTAACCTGGCTGTGTGATTGTGTGCTTACTACTGCCATTTTGTTTTTTCTTTCTTTTTTATGGAAGGCTAGGGTTTAATCTAGCCCTCCGTTATTTTTACTTTATTATGCTGATACTGCGTGTTCCACTAAGATGATAAAGTTAGCATTAAGCACTTTAGCAACATAGCTAGCTTTCCAACCTGATGTGCTTCTCTGATCTAGAGGATCTGCTGATCCGGCCATACCGAGTGGCTTAACGATATTCTTTAATGATTCTCCTGAAATACGAGTTTGAGCATACGCATTTTTACCGAAAATCAATGTGCCGTAAACTGTGGTAACTAAGGTACCAGCTACAGTGTAAGCATTTGATGTCTCAATAAATCTAACTCCTGCTAAACTACCAACTTCATCAGGCATGACATCTGACTTGTTAGCATACTTCTCAACTGGAATCCAACCTGTTGCATTATCTAAATCGTAGGTCGTGAAAGGATGTACGATACCGATAAACGCTGCGTTCATAGGTACGGTGTTGTATCCTGTTCCTGGATTGATCATGGAAGTAACTGGTTTAGCATTATTGTTCTTGAGAGTTCGGACTGCTTCCTTAGCTTCATCTCGAGTAAATTTCATGCCACTTGAAATAGTAGCGGTGCTGGTAGCGGTTGAAGCGTATTGATTAGATGCTCCAGCTGCTAAGACTGCTCTACAGAGTTGGTCTAACACATCTCCGGCTTGCTCTCCAAGAATTTCTGCAGTTTCAGTTAAAATAGGATCGTATGTTTCCATCTGAAGTTTATCAGTCAAAGTCACATAGTCACCGTATTGCAGGACGGTTGCCGTCACATCAGTAATACTGAGTGAAGTTCCATCTGGAGTAACGCCATCAACCAAAGGTGTGGTATTAGCTGTTAAGCTACCATATCGGCGAAACTTAATAACGTTAGTACCACCCATACGTGGAATATCTCTAACTTGAGCAAATCTATTGTGTACGAAATTTGGTACTGCTCTTATTAATAAAGTTCTGTCATAAAAGTTATTAACTTCTGCAGCGATGGTTGATCTTGATGTAAATGGCATTTTGCATTCCTCTTTATTATTTATAATAAAAAAGGCACCATTCCTTTACAGAAATAGTGCCTTTGGTTTTTCCAATAGGTCTAACTAGCGATTAGTATGCTGGAGTTAAATTATAATGTCAATAGCTAACTTAAAGCATCTCTGACAGTTTTGCCGGTTAGAGGATCAATCCTATCAATAGATTGTTTACTGGAAATCTTAGCCATGATATTAAGCTCGTTAGATATCAATTCATAGACTTGCTGCGGGACTAATGTCATTACTCCCTTTGGCATAATCCACTTATAACCATTAATAATCTTTTCTTTGACTGAACCTGAAATGACCCTGAACTCCCTGATACCATTTACTACCTTAGAATCAACAATACCTTCTTTTTCCCCTGGTTCTAGTTGAATAGCCATACCGACTTTAGGTTGTGATTCTAGTTTTCTACCCATAGCATCTCTTTTACTGAGCCATGCTTTATCAGTGTTTACTTTCTCTTTAGGTGTTTCGGTGGCGGAAGTTGCAGGATCTACAAGTTGAGCCGTTTTCTTTAATTCAATCGCCTCGATAACAGCAACAACTTGAGCTTTGGTGGTAAACGAGTTAGCTACTGCTTCTGGCATACCAGCTTCAGTTGCCCTGATTTGGAGTTCTTTTAGTGTTAAATCAATTAGTTGCATATATTTATTCCTTTATATAATAATTAAGACCTTTGACCTTTAGCGAATGCTATTTGCGCCTCTACTTCATTGACATCTGCCTTACCCCAGTCTTTAGCTCCACCGGATGATGCTCGGTAGCTTGACCCCGGATTAGCTGTCTTTTTGGCCCTCTCACTGGCTTCTCTTTCTTTAATCGCGCCAATTCTCTGTTGATCTCCAGCGCTTGCAATCTTCATGGCATCTTCAGCTACTAGGCTAGGATGTGCTTTCATGTACCTATATGCTAGTTCTACGTATTTCCTTAGCTCTGGTTTTTCCGAAATGACATTATTTATAGCGCTTCTATCCTCGTACTCTTGTTGTCTTTCAAGCAAACCTTTGTTACCTTTTAGAACTTGCTTATTAATTCTTGCTCTTTCTTCTGAATCCATATCATCATCATCATCATTATCGAAATCAATAGCTATTGATTTCTTAACTCCAATATCTATTTTATTTGGATCAAAAGCATCTTCTTTATCATCTTTTGGTGGGGTTTCATCTGGTGGGGTTTCATTAGAGAAACCAAACTTTACTTGTTGATCTGATGTGAGATTTTGTTTGTTAGATTCTAGGTACTCTTTATGAGTATCAGTAAGATCTGCAGGATCCATGCCTACAACATCATCTAGCTGTAATTCGTCCACGTCAATTGTTGGGTTTTCGTCTGTCATAGTGCCTTTGGTTTTTCCATTAAGCTAATTATTAATCATTTAGTATATATACTACCCAACATCTTCGTCAAGTTTCTTTTGTTTCTCATAAGGATCAAAAGAGGGAGCTGGAGATTGGCTTATTCTCGATCTCTTAATATATTCTGAGGGAGTATTAATTACATTCCTGTACGCTATAAGATCTCTTCGTTTCAAGTTAAGCACCTCTTCATCTCCACCTACTAATATTTGTTCTGTCAACACTAATATATTGGCATTAATCATTGATTTAAGTAGTATCCAACCTGAATGACCTTCTAAATCAATAAAATTAGCTACTGCTAATTCAATCTTCTCTGGTGTATCTAGAAGTTCATCTGTAATCATGATGATGCCTGACTTGGAGCTATTGGTCTTGAAGTTGTGCCACCCGATTGTGGATCTTGTGGACCGAATGGTACATCTGCCGTATCTTCTGGGAATAGCTCTGGTTTACTTCTCTTCATCAATAATGCTTCTTGATGTGCTTTAACGTGAGTCCTTGATGCTGGTGTATCTGCAGCTTTCATGTGTTCAAGTAAATGTACTTCATGATTCTGTTCTCTCGTTACTGGAGCTAGCTTATTATTATTGAGTAAATCGTTCTCTTGCCCTGCTTCTCTCTCATCAATAGTTGGTGGATATAGTCTATCTAGTTCTGCTTTTGACATACCGAAGAGTTTACCCATCATTCTTAGGCCATATCTTCTATTGGTATTCTGTTCTTGAAAAGACATTCCGAGATACTGTTGCATCCCCTGTCTATCTTCTAGCTGTTTAGCACGATTCACTGCCTTAGATTCGATCTTAATATCTGGATCTACTTTAGGAGCTATGATGTTCTCTCTAGTAAGAGGCCTCCACTTAGCACCGAAGATGCCCTCTATTCTTAGAATCTTCTCGTCAATATGGTCCACAAAATTATCTTTGTATAATCTGTACCACTGTTGCCAAAATGATCTTTCTGACCAACCGAATACTTTAGCTGATAGTGAATATCGAGTATCAACTCTTGATGCAATAAGATTGGTTTCGCCCAAAGGTCTATCTTTAGCCGACTGCATACCCTGTTGGATGTCTGGCGTAGCTGTTGCTTGTTGTGCCGAAGCATCTAGTGAGTTGTAAATAAAGCTAAGTAACTCCATGTTGGGTCTAGCTTTATTAATTGGAGCTATCACATTATTAATATTGCCATTATCTAGTTTATCAACCGGAATAAACTTATTATTAGCTATTCTAGTTAGATCTGCCCTGTTGTTAATTTTAACTGAATCATATATATAACTTTGGTAAAGATCTGCTTCCATTGCTTTCAAGGCTAGATTCTGTGTTATAGCTCTAGCTCTCTGCTTATCTTCCGTGAGATCAGGGATCGAGGTTCCGTCCCAGTCATGTGAGGTTGGATAAAGTGGCCTATCAATAAACTGCCAGTAGTCTTGATTCTTTAATACTGTAACTGCTAATAATTTAGATCTATCATTACCTAGCCATGCTTTTACCTTTTTAACTTCTCCACCTATTAGAAAATGCGTGTACCACCTAGTGACTATGTAGCCTGCATTAGCACCTAGATTAGCTTGTTGCTCATTCTTTTGTGTTTGTCGGTTTTGAGCGTTGTTTCTGGCTTCTGAAGCATCTCTGTACAGTGAGTTTATTCCGCCTGTATGGGATAACTCTGTAAAAACAATATCATCCCTTTTGTCTGGTAAATCATTGATGTCTTTTTCAGTGAGCGAAACTTCTAAACCAAAGAATCCACAACCACCTCTGTGCTTTCTATCTCCATTAATAGACACTGCAGTTGGATCATGGAGAAATACCATGGGATCAATTACTTCTGGTAGTGGTAGATAAATACCTTTGTCCGGTTCTCTGATATATTCCTCTAATCCCAAGATACCTCTGCCGAAAAATGTGGTATCCCAGTCCCAGTCATAGTCGATCTTATCCTTCTCCATATCAACATAATCGGCTTCTGCCATTTTTGTTAGATTCTCTGCAACTTCATCATCTCCCTCTTCACGTCCAACAAAATCAGTTGTTAGTCGATCATCATACAATGAGGCCAATACCGTTTGGTGAATGGTAAACATGGTAGTATCACCTACTGCATCTAAATCTCTCTTCTGATTATTGTAGAGTTTCAGGCGCAACGCCCACTGGACTTTCTTGGGATTCTGGTGCTTAAAGGCTCTGTCATACTCGGCTTGTATCTGTCTTTCAAGACCATCAAAACTCTGAGTAGACTCTTCTTTTTGAACATCATCTTTCTGAGCTTCAGCTTCAGTCTTTTGATACTGTTCTTGGTTTATTGATTTTTTACTCATATATTACTTATATCTATTTACTTTAACATATCTAATTAAAAAATATAGTGTTTTCATATCTACACCCCCATCATAAGCA
>Ga0163152_10001665_pt1 | contig 34442 bp, 33 predicted proteins | sample OliLakLV19MP8IB2_FD_148635 | JGI IMG/M metagenome (GOLD analysis project Ga0163152, IMG submission 148635) | Freshwater microbial mat bacterial communities from Lake Vanda, McMurdo Dry Valleys, Antarctica - Oligotrophic Lake LV.19.MP8.IB-2 | ecosystem: Environmental > Aquatic > Freshwater >...
GCGGAGCCCCTCGTTCTGTACAGACGAACGCCCGGTTCGGGAGAGAGACCGGGCGTTCGCTGCAACAATCGGGTCGGCGACGTCGGGAGGGAGTCGCCGTGGCCCCGACTTCTATGTCGGTCGTTAGATCAGGCGCGCTTGCGCTTCTCGAGCGAGCGAACCTGCGACGAGAGCTGCTCGATCTTGCGGTTGAGCCGCTCGAAATCGCCGCGCGTCGGGAGGTCGATCACCTGCTTGATTCGGCTCTTGGACGCCTCGAAGAAGTCGACGACGTCGGTCTGGAAGCCGCGAACGTCCTTGCGGAGTTCGTTCATCGCGTCGAGTCCCTTGATGTCCAGGCCCTTCACCGCGCCGAGGACGTCGCCGTTGGCGACCTTCTTCAGGACGGAGCTCTTGCGAACCTTGGAGACGAGGTCGTTCTTCTGGAGGTCCTTCGCGACGCGGTCGAGCCGCTTGCGGAGGTCCTTTTCGGCGGAGCGGCCGCGGGTCACGAGCTTGTCGACCGTGGTGCCCCACTCCTTCTCGAACGTCTTGAACCGCGAGCGCACGTCGTCGAGACGCTGCTCGAAGGGGTTGCGGCTGCCGTTGGAGGTGGACTTGCGGGAGCTGCTGGAGGACTTGCGGGCCATCGGAGTTTCCTTTCGCGGCGGCGAGGGGGATCGGGGTGCCGCCACCGTTTCTGGAAACCAAGATAATGCACCGCGTCATAACCGTCAAGGGATAATAACGCGATGCGTTATTTGCGCCGAAGCGTAGCATTTCCAGGGCTTTGGCAGATAAATCCTGCGCGTCTGGCCGCGCCATAACGCGGGGCGACAGCCGGGTGCGTCATGACTCCGAAGGATCACGCAGCGAGGAGACCCATCCGCTCGATGGCGCCGACGCCCAGGTCGCGAATGCGCAGCTCGGTGCGGAAGAGGCCGCCCCACTCGCGGCGCTGCGGGACGACAGCGAGGTCGAGGGTGGTCGGGAGCACGGACTGGCACTCCCCGAAGCCGAAGCCGATCGCTTCCATGCGCCCGCGGCCGCCCATGAGGTCGAGCCGCAGGTGATTCTTGCCGACGACTTTGGAGTGGGTGACTCGAGCGGCGCGGAGGAGCAGAACCGGTTCGGGATTCCCCATGCCGTGCGGCGAGAGGCGCGCGAGCTCTTCCACGAGGCGGTCGGAGAGGTCTTCGGGCTGGATGTGGGCGTCGATGAGGAGCTCGGGCAAGAGCTGCTCCGCCGAGAGACGGCGGCCGGTCTCGCGGACGAACGACTCGCGGAACGCGGGGATGTGCTCGGCGCCGAGCGTCATGCCCGCGGCCATCGGGTGGCCTCCCCACTTCTGGAGGTGCTCGGCGCAACCGGCGAGCGTCTCGACGAGGTTCAAGTGGCGGATGCTGCGCGCGGAGCCGGTCGCGCGGCCGTCGGCGCCGATCGAGAGGGCGATCGACGGCTTGTTGAAACGATCGACGAGACGCGCGGCGATGATGCCGACGACGCCCATGTGCCAGAGGCCGTGGTGAGCGACGGATCGGCGGCCACCGCGGCGAGCGCCTCCTCGAGCATTCGCGCTTCGATCGCCTGGCGCTCCTTGTTCGCGGCGTCGAGCTGCAGCGACAGCCGCTTCGCGACCTCCGGGTCCTTCGTCAGCAGGAGGTCCAGCGCGCCGCGGGCGGAGCCAAGGCGGCCGGCGGCGTTGATGCGCGGGACGAGTCCGAACGACACGCCGTATTCGCCGACCGTGCGGCCGGCAAGCCCCGCGACGGCGACGAGCGCCGCAAGCCCGACGCGCGGCGGCGAGCCGGAAGGGCCCGGGCCGGTCGCGGAAAGCATCGGCAGCCCCTCGCGCGTGAGGATGCGGTTCACGCCGACGAGCGGGACGATGTCCCCGATCGTCGCGATGGCGACGACATCGAGCAACGCGCGCAGGTTGGGCTCGGGGCGCGATGCGCCGAACCAGCCGCCCTCGCGCAGTGCGCGGCGCAGCGCGATGATCAGGAAAAACGCGACGCCCGTTCCGCAAAGGTTCTTGTCGGGGAACGTCTCCCCGGCCTGGCGCGGGTTGAGCAGCGCGGCGGCACGCGGGAGCACGGGGCCCGGCTCGTGGTGGTCGGTGACGACGACGTCGACACCGGCCGCCTTGGCCTCGTCGATCTCCGCGACGGAGGCCGTGCCGCAGTCGCAGGTGACGATGATCTTCGCGCCGAGCGCGAGGCAGTCGGCGAGCGACGCGCGCGAGAAGCCGTAGCCGTGCGTCTTGCGATCCGGGATGAAGGGCTCGACGTCGGCGCCGCACGCGCGCAGGAACTCGGTGAGGATGACGGAGCCGCTCACGCCGTCGACGTCGTAGTCGCCGTGGATGACGATGCGGCGGCGGTCCTTGATCGCCGGCACGAGCACGGCGAGCGCCGCCTCCATGTTCTTCATGGTGGCGGGGTCGGGCAGCTGGTTGAAGCGCGGCGCGAGAAAGGTCTGGGCCGCCGCCGTGTCGGCGAGCCCGCGGTTCGCGAGCACCGCCGCCGTCGCGGGCTGCACGAGCAGGTCGCGCGCGAGGCGCTTCACGTCGTCGGCGCTGGCCCGTTCGACGAGCCGCCAGCGCCGTGGACGATCCACTCGCGAAACGCCACCGCCGCCGGTCTCCGCCGACACGGCATCGCCCTCGGCGGGGATGGGCGAGCCGGCAACAGGAACTCCGTTCGGCGGGGTGATCAAGCTGCGAGGATCCTAAACCTTCGCTCTGACATTGGGCTCGACGGGCGCTGCCGCGGAACCGTTGAGGGACTTGTCCTTGAGCATGTAGACGATGATCGTCACCGGCACGGCGACGGCGATCGTGGACCACGTTCCGGAGAGGATGCCGACGACCATCGCCCAGCCGAACCAGCGGATCGACTCGCTGCCGAGGAGCGCGATCGAGAGCACGGAGAGCAGCGTCGCGCCGGAGGTGAGCACGGTGCGAGACATCGTCTCGTTCACCGACTTGTTCACCACCCAGAGGATGTCCTTGCCCTGGTACTTCTCGCGGTTCTCGCGGATGCGGTCGTAGATGACGACGGTGTCGTTGACCGAGTAGCCGATGATGGCGAGCACGGCGGCGACGATCGTCAGGTTGAACTCGAAGCCGCCGACCTTCAGCCAGTGTCCGAAGATCGACCACACGCCGACGACGACGATGGCGTCGTGCGCAAGCGCCAGGACGACCCCGGGCGCGAAGTCCCAGTCGAAGCGCAGCCAGACGTAGACGCCGATGAGGAGGCACGCGAGCGCGATCGCGCGGAGCGCGGTGCTCTGGAGGTCCTTGGAAACGGCGGCGCCGATCGACTCGATCGACGAGTCGAAACCATCGCCGAACTTCGCCTTGAGGGCGACGAGCACGTCGTTGGCGGCGTTCTCGAGACGGATGACCATCGACCCTTCGCCGCGGTCCATGGTGACGTCCTCGACGCCGACCCCGATCTCGGTGGAGCCGGCAAGCAGCGCCTTCACGTCGGCCGGCTTCACACTCGCGTCACTGATGCGGACGATGGCGCGGTCGAGGCTCTCCTCGTCGAAGTCGAAATATTCGATCTTGTCCTCGCCGTATTTCGTGCGGAGGACGGTTTCGATGCGCTTGCCGAGATCCGTGCTGGACGACGCGAGCGACTGCACGCGCACGAGGAATCCGTGTTCCTTCTCGCCGCCGATCGTGACGATCGTCGCCTCGATCCCCGCGTCCTTCAACGCGTCACGGACCGAGCTGATGGAGACGGCTTCCTTGTGCGTCTTGCTCTCGTCGAAGTTCACCTCGATCTGAGCGCCGCCCGTGAACTCGACGCCGAGGTTGAGCCCCTGCGCGAAGATCGAGAAGAGGCAAAGCGCCACGAAGGCGACGGAGATGCCGAGAAGCACGTAGCGCTTGCCGACGAAATCGAAGTTCGAATTTGCAAAAAGTGTCGGTCCCATCGGCTACCTCAGATCGAAAGTTCCTGGGGCTTGTACTTCAAGACCCACAGGTCGAAGAGAAGGCGCGAGATGACGAGCGCCGTGAAAAGGGTGGTGGAGATGCCGACGAGCAGCGTGACGGCGAAGCCCTTGATCTGGTCCGTGCCCATCCAATAGAGGACGAGGCCGGCGGCGGCGGTCGTGAGGTTGCCGTCGACGATCGAGCTGAAAGCCTTCTCGAAGCCGGCGTCGACCGCGCTGCGGATCGGCTTGCCCGCGCGAAGCTCTTCACGGATGCGCTCGTAGATGAGGACGTTCGCGTCGACGGCCATGCCGATGGTGAGGACGATGCCGGCCATGCCGGGCAGGGTCAGCGTGGCGTCGAACAGCGTCATCACGCCGAGGAGCACGATCGCGTTCGCGAGCAGTCCCGCGATCGCGATCACGCCCGACTTCCGATACCACGCAACGGCGAACGCGAAGACCAGCAGCATGCCGACGACGCTGGCGTTCACGCCCTTGCGGATCGCGTCCTGTCCGAGCGACGGACCGACGGTGCGATTCGCGACGATGCGCACGGGCGCGGGGAGCGCGCCGGTCTTCAGCACGCGGGAGATGTCCGAGGCCTCGCGCAGCTGCGCGTTGCGGTCACGTCCGGAGCCGAGCTGGATGACGCCCTCTCCGCCGTCGATGCGGTCCTTGATGACCGGATCCGTCTTCACTACGCCCTCGAGGACGACGGCCAGGCGCTTGCCCTTGTTGTCGTCGGTGAGCTGCGCGAAACGGTCGGCGCCTTCCTGGTCGAGGCGGAACGACACTTCCCACGCGCCAAAGCGGTCCTGCACGGGGTTCGCGTCGGTGAGCCGGTCGCCGGTCAGCGCCACTTCGCGCTTCAGCAGGAAGATCTCCGTGCGCGGGGCCGTCTTCGTCTGCAGATTCATCGGGCCGCGCTTGAAAAAGACCGCGTCGTCCTCGGGGATGCGGCCGCGGAGCGCGAGGTTGATCTGCGAGTCGTCCGCGTCGGGCTGCTGCGCGAGGACCTGGTCCACGAGCGCCTGCAGCATCTCGTTCGTCTGTCCCGGCTTGCGGTACCACTCCTCGTCGACGATGTGGAACTCGAGGAGCGCGGTGCGCTTGATGTTCTCGATCGCCTCGGCGGGATCCTTCAGACCTGGGAGCTCGACGACGATGCGGTTCGCCTGCTCGCGGAAGATGTTCGGCTCGGCGACGCCGAAGCTGTTCACGCGATCGCGGAGAAGCGTGAGCACCTGCTCCGTGGCGCCGTCCGAGATGTCGGCCTTCCACGCGGAGCTGAAGCCGTAGCTGGCGGCGGGCTTGCCGTTCTCCTCGCCGAAGCGTACTTCCTCCATGCGCTGGTCGACGAACTTCTCCATGATGTCGCGGAGCGCTTCGCGATCGCTCGCGTTCTCCAGGACGATCTGCAGCTCCGCGGTGCCGAGCGGCTGGTTCACCGCGACGAACGGGATCCCTTCCTTTTCGAGGCGGGACTTGATCTCCTTGCGATGGCCGTTCGCGAGCGCGCGGAGCGTCTCCTCGGTGTCGACGGCGAGCGCGAGGTGGCTGCCGCCCACGAGGTCGAGGCCGAGCCGCAACCGGCGCTTCGGGAAGAACGACATCCATCCCGGCATCGACTTCTCCGCCTTCACGGCGACCGCAGCCGGGGTCGGCGGAGGGGCAGACGTCATGCTTCCGCTCGTCGAATTGGGGGCGACGAGCGTCGCGGACGACGGCGTCGCGGACGCAACGGGAACGGCGCCGGCGATCGACTCGTCGGGGTCCCAGAAGAACGTCGGAATGAGGAGGTAGATCGAGCCGAGGACGGCGGCGAGCACGATCCAGAGGCGCTGGTACCAGGCTTTGGGCATGGGTTCTCTAGGCTGCTGAAGGGCGTTGGAAGCGCGGGATTATTCTTTGGGCGCGGGCGCTTGTCACGCCTCTTCGTCGGGCTTCTCGATACCACCGACGGCGGTCTTCGCGAACCGCAGCTTCATGTTCGCGCCGACGTCGAGCGTGACCGTCTTCTTGTCCACCTCGAGGACGCGTCCGTAGATCCCGGCGTTCGTGAGGACCCAGTCGCCCTTTTTCAGTCCCTCGACCATCTGCTTGTGCGAGGCCGCTCGCTTCTGCTGCGGGCGCAGCATCAGGAAGTAGACGATCGCGACCGTGAGGCCGAGCGGGAGGAAGAGGTCGAGCGGCGAACCGCCGGGAGCGCCGTCGGCGCCGGCCGGGGAGGAGCCCATGGCGAGGATGAGGTTTGCGAGGATCATGATTTCTCCGTGTCGTCGTTATCGGGTCGAGCGGCAACTGGCCCCATGCGATCGAGGCGAGCCTTCGCCCAGGTTGCGTAGCGGCCTTCGCGGATCGCGGCACGTGCCTGATCCATGAGCTCCAGCCAGAAGAAGAGGTTGTGGATCGTGTTGAGTCGGCTCCCGAGGATTTCCTGCGCGTGGAAGAGGTGGCGCAGGTACGCGCGCGTGTAGTGGCGGCAGGTATAGCAGCCGCACTCCTCGTCGGGGGGACGTTCATCCTCGGTGAAGGCGGCGTTCTTCAGCGGCAGGCGGCCGTCCCTCGTGAAGAGGAGGCCGTTCCGCGCGGTGCGCGTGGGGAGCACGCAATCGAACATGTCGACGCCGCGCGCGACGCACTCGATCAGGTCTTGCGGCGTGCCCACCCCCATCAGGTAGCGCGGCTTGTTCGCGGGGAGATGCGGCGTGGTCGCGGCGGTCATCTCGTACATCGCCGCGTTGGGCTCGCCGACCGAGAGGCCGCCGATCGCGTAGCCGTCGAAGTCCATCGCGACGAGCTCCTCCGCGCAGCGCTTCCGGAGATCGGCGTGCAGTCCGCCTTGCACGATCGCGAAGAGCGTCTGCGTGGGCGCGGGCCCGATCTCTCGCTGGGCTTTTGCCCAGAGAATCGTGCGGCGCACGGCCTCCTCGACCTCCGCGCGTTCGGCGGGGATCGGCGGACAGACGTCGAGGACCATCGCGATCGTCGAACCGAGCGACGCCTGAATCGAGAGCGCTTCTTTCGGTCCGAGGAAATGCGTGGCGCCGCCGTCGAGGTGCGACTGGAAGGTGACGCCGGCGTCGGTGACCGTCCGGAGGCCGGCGAGCGAGAAAATCTGAAATCCGCCGCTGTCCGTGAGGATGGGCCCGTGCCAGTTCATGAACTTGTGGAGGCCGCCGAGCTTCTTCATGCGATCGGCGCCGGGCCGCAGCATGAGGTGATACGTGTTGCAGAGGACAACGTCGGCGCCGAGCTCACGGACTTCTTCCGGCGTCATCGCTTTCACGGTGGCGGCGGTGCCGACCGGCATGAACGCGGGCGTGCGGATCTCGCCACGCGGCGTGACGAGGGCTCCCGTCCGCGCTGCGCCATCCGTCTTGTCCACGCGAAACGAGAAGCCGGCCTGCATCGAACCGGCGTTTCTAGCAGATCAGCGCGAGCGCGTCAGATCTTCGGCGGGCGGCTCGCGACGTAGCGAAGCGCCTTCGTCACGACCCAGCGCACGGGCTTCGTCGACGAGAGGTGCCCGAGAGGCAGCGCCTGGCGCGACCACTTCTCCCAGGAGAAGACGTCGCGCTGATGAACGATCTGGCCGTCGCGCACGATCATCGTGGTGTCGATCTCGTTGTGCACGGGGCGGCCGAAGACTTTGTAGTCCGCGATCCAGCGCACGTTGACGGTGTCGCCGCTGCCGCCGGTGATCTTGTAGGTGAAGCGGCCGGTGGAGCCGGTGAGCAGGTTGCGCCACATGCCCATCGTTCCGGCGCGCGACTCGTATTCGAAGAGCTCGTCCTTGAACGAGAGGTCCTCGGCGTAGAGCGTCTCCATCGTCGCGAAGTCCTGCTTCACGAACGCGTCGTAGAAACGGGCGACCACGTCGGCGGCCGGGCTGCGCTCGGCGATCGGGAGCGATCCGAAGGTCGGCGCGGGGAGCGCAGCGGCCGCGGAAACCACGCCAGCCATCTCGGTGAGCGGGCTCGCGTCGGTCGCGGCGCACTCGCTGCCCTCGGCGGCGAACGCCGCCTGCGAAAACGCGAGCAGTACCATGGACACCCCGACGACGGTCTTCATGGACGTGTGAAGTGCAGACCGCGTGCCGCCGTAACTCCCTGATTTGCCTGGGAAGGGGTGGGACATCGCGGCGACACGCGTGAGCCCTCACGCGGCCGTCAAAGGATCAACGACGCATCCCCATAGGAGAGGAAGCGGTACTCCTTCGCGACCGCCTCGGCGTACGCGGCCTTCATCAGATCGATCCCGGCGAACGCGCAAACGAGCATGAAGAGCGTGCTCTTCGGCTGATGGAAGTTCGTGAACAGGTGATCGACCACGCGGAAGCGGAAGCCGGGAACGCAGAAAAGATCGGTGATGCCTTCTCCCGCGATCACTCCGCCGTCACGGGCGGCCGACTCCAGCGCGCGCAGGCTCGTCGTGCCGATCGCGATCACGCGGCGGCTCTCGCGACGCGCGCGAGCGACGGCGTCCGCGGTCGCGTCGGGGATCGCGAAGCGCTCCTTGTGCATGTGGTGGTCCTGCGTGTCGTCGGCACGCATCGGGAGGAACGTGCCCGCGCCGACGTGCAGCGTGACGCGCGCGATCTCGTGGCCGGCGGCGGCGAGCGCGTCGAGCACCTCGCTGGTGAAGTGCAGTCCGGCGGTCGGCGCGGCGACCGCGCCCGGCTTGTCGGCGTACACGGTCTGGTAGCGCGCGACGTCGGCGAGGTCGGGACCGTCCTCGCGGCGGATGTACGGAGGCAGCGGCGCTTCGCCGATCGCGCGCAAACCCTCCGCGATCGCCGTCGTCCCTTCGAGAGCGATCTCCCACGTCGCGCCCGACGGATCCTCGGTACTCACGCCGAGCAGCGTTGCGGACGCGCCGCCAGCGAGATCGACGACGAGACCCGCCCGCACCTTCTTGTTCGCGGAGACGAGCGCGGTCCATTTCCCCCACGAGGGCTCGCCGGGCTCCGCCGCGCGGAACGGGTCGTTGGTCGCGCCGAACCGCTGCAGCAGGAAGATCTCCACGCCGCCGCCGGAGCCGCGCTTCGTGCCGAAGAGGCGTGCGGGAATCACCGACGTGTCGTTGAGCACGAGCAGCGATCGCGGTGGCAGGTGCCGCGCGAGCTCCGTGAACGCCGAGTGCGTGCGTGCGCCCGTCGCGCGATCGATCACGAGGAGCCGGCTCTGCGTTCGATCCGCGAGCGGACGCTGTGCGATGCGCTCTGGCGGCAGCTCGTAGTCGAAGAGGTCGACCTTCACGACGCAGGGCCGCAGCCGAATGTCTCGTTCGTCATGGGTAGACCTTCTCGATGGGTCGTTGGAGTTGCAGCGTGCGACGGAAGTTACCGCAAATACGCGCACCAAACCCTCGGTCGCCCGCTTACCCGTCGATACGCCAATTCGACCGCCTTCTCGTGGCGCCGTGCTTCGAATCAGCGAGACGGAGCTCTCGCGACGCTTGACACCGTGAGGACACGGCGTAGTGTGCCGACTAGACCGATCGGTCTAATCTACTGACACACGAAGGAGAGCGACGATGCGAATTGCGAAAGAGGACGTGGACGTCAAGATGGAGATTCCCGGCGCCGTGATCCGTCAGCGAACGGATTTTGGCGACGCGAGTGGATTCGGCAAGATCAGCGGCGAGTACTTCACTCTCTCGGCGGGTGTCGATACCACGCCCCTCTTCCTGGGCCTGGAAGGCAACCACTGCCACTGTCCGCACTGGGGCTTCGTGGTGCGTGGCAAGATCACCACGACCGATGCGAAGGGCGCGCGGGAGACGGTGAATGCGAACGACCTCTTCTACTGGCCGCCCGGACACAACGTGAAAGTCGACGCCGACGCAGAGATCGTCATGTTCAGTCCTCAGCGCGAACACAGTCAGGTGATCAACCACATGATCGAGAAGGTAAAGGGCTAAGCTCGTTCGGCTGCTCGACCCTATGGAGATCACGCATCCAACCAAGCAGCGCCTGCTCGATGCAGGGTTGGCGATGCTCCTGGTGAATGGCTACAACGATCTGGGCATCCAGGCCCTGCTCGACGCCACGTCTACGCCGAAGGGATCCTTCTATCATCACTTCACGGACAAGGAGGACTTCGCGCTCCAGGTCATCGACCGGTACATGGTGCAGGTTCATGCAGGCCTGGACGTTTGCCTCGGAGACAAGACCCGGCCCCCGCTCAAGCGGGTGCGCCGGTTCTTCGAGTTGACGCAAGAGAGCTACAAGAAGGACGGCTACATGGGGTGCCTGTTGGGCGGGCTCGGACAGGAGCTCTCGGGCGTGAGTGAGTTGTTCCGACGCAAGATCGAGGGATGTTTCACGCAAATCGCCGAGCGCATCGCCGTCTGCCTCGAAGAAGCTCGTAAGAGCGGAGAGATCGCCGCCGATTCCAACGCGAAGCGCATGGCAACCTTGCTGGTGGACTGCTGGGAGGGCGCCGCGCTTCGTAGCCGGCTCCGAGGCAATCCCGCGCCGCTGACCGCGATGCTCGACTTCTACTTCCAGTCGGCAGTCAGTCGCTGAAGCTCGGGGCTCCCTTCGATGAACTGACCATCGAGCCCGCCGGCTTTCTCGACGTGCCCGGTATGTCCGCCATCGCCGTCGATCCGTTCGTGGGCTGCCGGTTAGCGCGACGCGTCGAGTGCCATCGTGAGGAGCGCTTCCGTGATGTCGCCCGGGTTGTAGTAGGGGTTGCCGGGGACGTAGCGGAACGTCGACTGGACGTGGTCCATGTCGTCGAGGCGGACGACGAGCGAGCCGGGGAGCTCGGCCTCGTCGATGGGCACCATGCCGTCGCTCTGGATTCCGTAGCGCGCCTGCATGTACCAATCGGTCATCCCGACGCCGGAGAAGAACGACGAACGCGCCGTCGCGAGGGAGATCGTGGGCACTTTCGAGACGTAGGGATGAGCTTTCAGAAACGCGCGCCGCTCCGCGTACCCGAGGTCGAAGACGGAATTCGGATCGCCGGAGATCACGTCCTCGACGAAGTGGCGCGTCATCCATTTGCCGGCGTTGCACGTGCGCAGATCGGACGCGATCGGCGTTCCGCCGAAGGGCGACTGCATCGCGACGTGGGCGCGGATGTGGCTCTCGATCTCCGGGTAGAGCGTCATCGCGGCCGTCGTGTCCACGCCGCCCTTGCTGTGCGAGAGGATCACGACCTTGCGGCCACCGGCCGACGCGTCGAGCACCCAGTCGCGGACGATCGCGGCGTTCTTCTCGACGCTGCCGGACGTGTCGACGGGAACCTCGCGCATCTCGAGTCCGCGCTCTTTCAGCCGCGCGATGTTCGACTTCATGTAGCCGGGGTAGTGCTTCGTGAAGAGGCCGGTCACGACCAGGTAGATCGGTTCCTTGGCGTCGGCGGGGAGGGGTGATCGCTTCGCCTTCACGTCGGCGTAGCGACGCTTGAACGTGCCGGTGGCGTCGGTGGTCGGCGCGAGCGTGGCGTCGCGCTTCATCCATCCGGTCTCGCCGTAGGAGCCGGTTCCGCACCACGACGGGGTGAGGATCTCGCGCACGTCGGCGAGGAACGCGCCGAGACCGCTCGTGGGTGCTTCGGCCCGAGGGTCGCACTGCGCGTGCGCCGTCGTCGCGCCGAAGGCGAGGAGAAGGGCGGCGAGTCGGAGCACCCGGATCACGAGCACGAAGGACGCAGGAGGCGAGCCAACCCGAACCCCTTTGACATCAGTAGTTTGCGAGAAATGGCGGGTGGGCGAGGCATGTCCGTCTGATGCACTGGTGAGACACAGCGTGCACTCACGACGTGGGCCAGGCCATCTTCGCGAGTGTCTCCCGGAGGTGGTCGATCCAGCGGCGGAGATCGGCCGCCGCGACGCCTGCTGGGAGTTGCGTGCCGTCGGGAACGGCGATGCTCGAGAGGATCCAGCTCAGGATCGCCGGCGAAATACCCGCGTCCTTTTTCGACGCATCGTGAAGCGCGGACTCGATCGAGAGCCCCGTGGCTTCCAGTGCGCGCACGTCGATCAGGTCGCGAACCTCGGAGCGAGAGACGAGTGTACACAGCTTGTTCGCGAGGATTTCGCGAGGTGGGTCGACGAGGATCTCGCCTTGCGCACTCTTGGGCCCGAGTTGGGGAACACGATCGCGAACCAGGTCGACGAGCACGCTTTTCTCACCGCTCTTGACGAGGCGTCGGCGAAAGTCGATGGCTGTTCGAACCACTTCGACGGAGCCGCCGAGGTCGGAGGCCGCTCGCTGGAGCGCAGACTCACCTTCCTCGAGAACCCGCTCGTCTTCGCTCGCGACGAATAGATCGAGATCCTGCGTCTCGCGATGGCCGAGATGAAAACCGGCGAGAGCGGCGCCACCGGTGAGAAAAAAACGCTTCTCGTGTCTGAAAAAAGCGTCGAGAAGCGCCGTCTGGAGGGGCGTGAGCCTACTTTGCAAGAAGACCGGCCTTGCGCCACTCGGCGAAAAGATACGTCCAGAATGCGCGGCTGCGGCCGAGGTGTTTCTCGAGCTCGTGCCAGCGCCGCGCGACCTCTGCGGGAGAGGTGAACCGCCACACGTCGCGATCGCGCGCTTCGCGGAGCAACTTGCCGAGGTATCGCGCTTGTTCGGGAGCACTTCCCGATCGCAACCGATCGCGAAACTCCGCGACCGTCATCGGCTCGTCCCAAAGGAAATAGGGAATGGACGATGGGTCGGAAAGGTCAGTCGAGAGCAGGACGTCCTGGGCCACGCCCTAAGGATAGCAGGGACGTTCAACGCATCGACACCATCGGCCGACTTCCACATCGCCGCGAGCTCCCGGTAGTCGTCGGCCGGGAGAGCCGTCACGCACCGGCCCGTTGCATAAAAAGGCGAAGGGCTCCGCAGGGAGCCCTTCGCCGCTGCACGCTGGCTGAACGGTTCAGTTCGTCTTCGGCGCGCTGCCCGACTTCGCGTCAGCGGCCTTCGGGTCCGCTGCCTTCGCGTTGCGCGGGTCGTCGGTCGGGTTGACGTACGTGATCCCCCACGGTCCCACGCCGTGCACCTGGACGACGGTCTCCCCCTTCGCCGAAGCGAAGTGATGATGCCCCTTCGGCATCACCGCGAAGCTGCCCGCGGGAAGCGAGGTCAGCGCCTTCGCGTCGAAGGCGTCGCCCATTCCCATCTGGAACGTTCCCGAGATCACCGTGACGTGCTCGTCCGCGGGGTGCGAGTGAGCCTGGATCTTGAAGCCGGCCGGCAGCTTGATCCGGATCGTGAACAGGGCGTTCGGAGTCTTCGGGTCTCCCTCGATCACCGCCATCTTCGCGCCCGGCTGCAGCGCGCCTGGCCCCTCGCCCCACTTCACATCCTTCGGGCTGAGGAGAATGTGCTTCTCGACGGTTGCCCCAACCGTCTTCTCCGACGCCATCGGCGCCGTCGTCGTGGCAGGAGTGGAAACGGGCGCCGTCGCCGGATCCGCAGCGTGAGCAACAACCGAAACGAGCAGCGTGGCAGCAATCGTCAGTATCTTCTTCAAGTCGATCTCCTCGTAAGAGTGAAGCCCGGGTTGTCTCACACGAGAATGCCGAAGCAAAGCCGGCTGCCTCTGCGGATCTCCCTCTTGAGCAAGGGTTCGGTCAGCGTTTGGGGTCCACGAGATCAGCGCTGTGCGGACTCGGGGCCGAGCGACGACGTGTTCCGAAGGAAGAGGCCCGTGTAGTAGTGCCCGAGGATCTGGCGGTACGAGTAGCCACCGTCCGCCATGCCCTTCGCGCCCCACTGGCACATGCCGACGCCGTGTCCCGCGCCCTTGCCGGTGAACGTGAACGTGCCGTCCTCGACTGACACCTTGAAGCGCGCGCTCTTGAGCTTTTCGTAGCCGAGCACGCGGCGCAGCTCGTTGCCGCTCATCGTCGACGCGCCGCCCGACGCGGTCACCGCGACCGACAGCGCACGCTCCGCCGCCGTCTTCCGCTTCACGGTGACGGCGGTGACCGTGCCGCCGGAATAGCCGGCCGCTTTGAGCTTCGCGCCGAAGCTCAAAGCGTCCGTCGACCACGTCCACGACGACCCGGGCGCGCCGGCGCACCACGGATCTTTCACGCTCTTCTGGATCTGAGTGCTCACGCCCCACACGTTCTGCGGGAGCTCGGTGATGCCGCCACAGTTGCTGCTGTAGAACGCCTGCACGACCTGGCCGTCGCCATCGACGAGGATCTCGCCCGCGGTCTCGCGAACGGCCTTCGCCGACGCGTAGTCCTCGGTCTGGCTGCCGCCGTAGACCTGGTCGTCGATCGTCGACTCGAGGTCGTAGCGGGAGTCGCGCGAGTTGTCCGCCTGGAAGAGCGCGTAGGTGCGCGCGACGACGGCCTGCGCCTTCACCGCCTCGATCGACCACGCGCTCGAAACCTCGTGATTGATGAGGCCGACGAGGTAGTCCTCCATGTCGATGGAGTTCACCGCGAGGAGCTTGTCGCCGTCGCGATACACCGTGATGCGATCGCGATACTGGCGGCCGTTCACGCGGAAGTAGACGGAGCGGCTCTCGAGGGTGATCGGGTCGGCGACGCCCTCGCGTGCGCCGATCGAAAGACGGCCCTTCTTCACGCTGATCGGGACTTCGGCATACGCGTCCGGCAGCGGAACGGGTCGTCCGGCCGCGTCGAGCACGACGAGGTCCATCCCCTTGATCGTGAGCGTCGCGCTCTTGGCGACCGCCACGCGAAGCGTGGTCGCGGCCCACGCCGGCGCCGCGAGAAGGAGCGCGGCGGCGATGATCACAGCGCGAAGAAACACGTCACTACCCTAGCACGTGCCCGGAACCCGGCTTCAGCGGCGGTTCTCGGCTTTCTTGTTCTTCGCTTCCTGGATCAGCGTGTTCGCGTTCTCGTGGAACTGCGATTTCGGATCGGGGTCGAGAGCGAAAACGCGCTCGAGCGACCAGATCGCCTGGTCGTAGCGGCCGTCCTTGATGTAGTTCTCGCCCGAGCGGAAGGCGTCGTTGATCTCTTTCAGCATCTGCTTCTCGATGATGTCGAGCTTCTGCGCACACCGCTCGCACTTCGGGTCCATCTTCACGGCGCGATCGTAGAAGCCGCGTGCCGCGGCAAGATCGCCCGACATGTAATTGCGCTCGCCCTTCTCCATCAGTTCGGAGATCACCTTCGGGTCCGCGGGCGGCAGCGTCGGCGTCACGATCACGCCGCCGCCGGTCGACTTCGGCGTTCCGCCCTTGATGAGGTCCTCGAGCGTGAGGCCCATCTCGGTGCTCGAAGGACGCGGCGTCTTCACGGCGTTCGCGCCGCCGCTCGTCACCACGACGGGTCCGGCCTTCTTCGGCTCGCCGCCGAAGATCGAGACGGCACCGACGAACAGCACGGGGATGGCGACGGCGATCGCGATCAGGCGGATGCGTTTCGGGTCCATCAGGGATTTCCGGTGCCGGTGAAGTCCACGTCGAGCGCGATACAGACCAGGTTGCGGCCCTTCTTCTTCGCCGTGTAGAGCGCCTTGTCCGCCTTCGCGATCAGCTCGTCTTTGCTCTGCGCATCGCCGGGGAAGCTCGAGATGCCCGCGGAGATCGTCACGCGGAAATCCTCTTCGTGGCCGTCGATCTTGAACGTGGTCCGCGCGAGGTGCTCGCGGATGCGGTTCATCACCTCGAGCGCCTTGCCCGACGGCGTCTCCGGCATGATCACGACGAACTCCTCGCCGCCGTACCGGCACACGACGTCGACGTTCCGCACCTGCTGCTGCAGCACGTCGACGAGACGGCGCAGCACCACGTCTCCGACCTGGTGGCCCCACTGGTCGTTGAAGCGCTTGAAGTGGTCGATGTCGACGAGCGACAGCGAGAGCGCCCGTCCGTAGCGTCGCGCGCGACCAAGCTCCGTCGCGAGGCGCTCCTGGAAGTAGCGATGGTTGTAGGCGCGCGTGAGGCCGTCCTTGATGGACAGCTCCTTCATCAGCTCGATGCGGCCGATGTGCGCGCCGACGCGGGCGACGAGCTCCTCGGGTTCGTACGGCTTCGTGAGGTAGTCGTCGGCGCCGGTCTTGAGGCCCGCGACCTTGTCATCGATCTGGCCCTTCGTCGTTACGTAGACGACCGGCGTGAACGTGAACGCCTTGTCCTTGCGGATCTCGCGGCAGAGGTCGTAGCCGCTCATGCCCGGCAGCATGACGTCGAGGATGAGGAGGTCGGGGCGCTCGGTCTTGAGCGCGACGCGCACCTCCTCGCCGGTGACGTAGGAGAGGACCTTGTAGCCGGCCTTCGTCAGCGTGAGGTTCGTGATGCGGAGCGAGTCGGCGTCGTCGTCGACGATGAGGATGATCTTCTTGTCCGACTGCGGCTCGGTGGCGCGTTCTTCCGGCTGCTTCGCAGCTACGCGCAGCTCGCGGATCACCGGGTAGTCGTCGGTCGTGGACTCGCGGCCTGCCTTGGCCTTCGCGAAGACGTCTTCGGTCGCCTTCACCGCTTTGGCGAGCGCGGTGCGCACCTCGTCGGTGAGCTCGACGTCGCCGCCGCGGATCGCGCGGAGGAGACCTTCCAGCGAGCCGCCGATCTCGGAGATGACCGGGAAGCCGTAGGTCGCGCCGGCGCCCGCGAGCTTGTGCGCGACCTCGATGAAGTCCGCGAGGTTCGAGGGGATCCCCGGCTCGCGCAGGTAGTTCTTCATCACCCCCTTGAGAGCGCGGACCTTGCCGTCCGACTCCTCGAGGTAGATCCGCTTGAGCTCGACGCGGAAGTTCGTATCCAGATTGCGCTCGGCCACGCCCCCTCACGGTAGCACGCGGGACTCAAGGCTCGCCGTTCGCCTTCTTCGTCATCACGTTGATGAGCGCGTCGAACGCGTCGCGAAGCGCGTAGGCCTTCTCGCCGGGCGTCGCGAGCTGGTCGGCGCGCTGGATCCCCTGCCAGAGCGCGGCCCGCGGGCCCGAGCATGTTTCGGGGAGCGCCCCGCGAACGGAGAGCGCCGTGTCGCGATACACCTGGAAGCAGCCGGCCGTGTCGCCGGAGTTGAAGAGCGGGATTCCGCGGCGGATGGCGCCGCGGATCGACGCGTCGGCGAGCGCGAGCTCCGCCGGCGTGCAACCCGCGAGGAAGGTGACGTCGTACACCGCGACGTCGCGCACCACCGATCGCGCGGTCGGGGCCGGCGTCGCTGTCGTTTTCACCGCGATCACCGTGGGGGTCGCACGGGCTCTCGCGAGCTCCGTCACACGTGCCGTCGCCATCGCACTCGGCGTCGCCGTCGCGATCGGTGTCGCGCTGATCACGGGCGCCGGCGACGGCGTCATCCTGGTGTCGAGAAGCTTCGGCACCGCGTAAACGCTCGCCGCGCCGAGCGCGACGGCGCCCACGCCGGCGCCGATCCACAGCGTCTTGCGGCTTCGCGCCGCGTCGAGCGCCAGCCTCCGGCTCTTCGTCGTGCGCAGCGGATCGTTGCTGAGCGCGCTCGACGACTCGCGGAGCTCCTGCTTGAAGAAGTCGGGGGTGACCTCGCGGACGTAGCTCGCGAGAGCACGGCGGATCGAGACCGTCGACGCGGTTCCGAGGCAGTCGCCGAGCGCGGCCTCCATCTCGCCGGCATCGACGTAGCGATCCTTCTGCTTCGGCTTGAGCGCCCGCTCGAGAACCGGGCGCACTTCCTGAGGCACGAGCGCGAGCGCGTCGCGCGAGATGCCCTGATAACTCGACGCCGCTGCAAGGCGCTCGCCGAGCGTCTCGCCCGCGAAGAGCGGACGCGCGGTCAGCAGGCGATACAACGTCACGCCGAGCGAGAAGAGATCGCTCGACCCGTCGACCGGGTCGCCGCGCGTCTGTTCCGGGCTCATGTAGGAGAGCTTGCCCTTGATGACGGACGCGGCCGTCGCCGAGCCGCTGACCTTCGCGATGCCGAAGTCCGCGAGCTTCACCTCGCCGTCGAAGGAGATGAGGATGTTCTGCGGCGAGACGTCGCGGTGGACGATCTGCGGCTTGCGCGAGTGCGCGTAGCCGAGCCCGCGGGCGGTCTCCATGCAGAGGTGGATGGCGATCGACGCGGGGAGCACGCCGCGGAGCCCGGTTGATTCGCCGCCGCCCGGGCCCATGCCCTTCTCGTAGGCGTGGCGCGCGAGCGAATACGCGTCGACGCCGGGGACGTATTCCATCGCGAGGAAGTAGACGCCGGGCTCGAGCTCGCCGAAGTCGAAGACCTGCACGATGTTCGGGTGCACGAGGGCGGCGGCGACGCGTGCTTCCGCGATGAAGCGATCGACGAACTCGCGATCCTGCGCGAGTCCCGGAAGGATCCGCTTGATCGCGACGGTCTTCGCGAAGCCGGCGGAGCCGGACGCGGTGGCCTTCCAGACTTCCGCCATGCCGCCGACGGCGATCTGCCGGATGAGGGTGTACCGCTGCTCGACTGCCGCCACGCGAGACGACTCTACCTCCGAACGCCCTCACTCTGAGCGAGGCGCGCCAGCGCCGAGTCGAAGGGCCGGGCGTCCGGCACTGACGTCCGGATTTCGGACGCGCAACCACTCGACGCGACTCGCCGGCAGAGTGCGTGACGAAAGTTTCTTTTCGCGCATCGCTCGGAGCCAGCGACCGTTTCTTGCGAGGCTTCTGCGGGTCGCCCAGAGCGGCCTTCAGCTTGCTTTCGCCTCGCGGGCAATGAGAGGGGGAGCTACGCTATGGAAATGGAAGGGTCGCGAGTCGACGACGGACGTCCTGCGCGGAGATGGACGCGCGAAGAGTACGACCGCATGGCCGAGGCGGGCATTCTCGGGCCCGAGGACAACGTCGAGCTCATCGAAGGCGAGATTCTCGTCATGAGCGCGGAAGGTCCACTCCACGTCGCCGAGATCGGCGCGGCGGCCGAGGCGCTTCGCCCGGCGTTCGGGACGTCGTACTGGATCCGTCTCGGAAATCCGTTCGCGATCGACGATCACTCCGAACCCGAGCCGGATCTTCTGGTCGTGCCGGGGAGCCCGCACGATTACCGGACGCGCCACCCGTCGCCCGATGAAGCCGCACTGGTTGTCGAGGTCTCGCACTCGTCGCTATCGTTCGATCTCGGTCGAAAGCTTCGGCTCTATGCGCGCGCGCGGGTGCCTGAATACTGGGTGATCGACATTCCGCACGAGTGCATCCACGTCTATCGGGACCCCGCGGGCGACGGCTTCGCGAAGTCGTCTCGCCACGAGCGTGGCTCATCGATCAAGCCCCTTCGCGCCGGCGGCGCGGTCGACGTCTCGGCAGTCCTCGACTAGTACCGCGACAGCCCTTCGACTCGCTTCGCTCGCTCAGGGTGAGGGCGGGTCAGCTGCCGGGGAGGGGCTCGCCGGCGGCGCGGCGCAGCGCGAGGCGCGCGATCGACAGTTCGCCCTCGGCGCGGATGCGGTCGACCTCGGCCTGCAGCGCATCGCGGTCCGACTGGATCACATCGAGCTGCGTGACGGTGCCCGCCTTGAAGCGCAGGCGCGTCTCCTCGGCGGCCGAGCGCGCGACCGCGTCGCCGCGACGAGCGGCCGCGAGTTTGGCGAGCGCCGCGTCCACGTCGAGCCACGCGGAGTGCAGCTCGTCCTTCGCGATGTTCTCCGCGTCGGTGAGCCGCGCGCGAGCGCGCAGGATCGCGGCGCGTCGGCGCTTCAGCTCGGCCGAGCGCGTGCCGCCGTCGAGGAGCGTCCAGTCGGCGACGATCGTCGCCTGCCAGGTCATCTCCTCGCCCGAGAAACCGGGCGCGTCGGTGTAGCGCTCGTAGCCGTTCGCGGTGACGCGCGGGAGATACGACCCCCATGCCGCCATGCGCCCGCGCGACGCCTCGGTCATGCGCTCGCGCGCGGCGAGCACGTCGGGACGGCCGGCGAGCGCCGCCTGCAGCATCGAGTCTTCCGTGGGAGGCGCTTCCGTCGAGGGCGCGATCGCGGGAAGCGTCGCCGGCTCGGCGAGCCCGGAGAGCGTCGCGAGCGAGCGGCGCGACGAGTTCCACACGCGCCTCGCGTCGATGAGCACCTGCTCGGCGCGGCTGACCTCGAGCTCCGCGCGATCCACGAGGAGCTGGGTGGTCGCGCCGATCTGCAGGCGCGCCTGGACGATGCGCATGTTCTCGGCGGCGGTCGCCTTTGCGCGTTCGGCAGCACGCACGACCTCGCTCGCGGCGGAGGCCGTGTAGTAGGCGCGGGCGACGTTCAGGGCGACGTCGCGCTCGTTCGTGCGGTCGTCCGCCTCCGCGGCGCGGGTGCCGGCGCGTCCCGCTCGCCACTTGAGAAACGCGTCCGCATCGAAGAGCGGCATCCGCGCGGCGAGAAGGGCGTCGTTCTGCGACTTGCGCTGGAAGACGACCTCTTCGCCGGGGCCGACCGCGAAGCTCGACTCGAACTCGTTGAAGGTGCGCGTCGCCTGCACGGTGACCGTCGGCAGCAGTCGCGATCCGCGATCCAGGCGCTCCGCCTCGGCATCGAGAAGCGCCGCCTGCGAGACCGCCCGCCCCGGATTTTTCTCGAGCGCGGAGCGGATGTAGTCCTCGAGCGTGGGGTCGGCCGCGTGGGCGACCGGCCCGACGAGGGAAAGGAAAACGGCCAACGGAACGGCGCGGGTCACGAATCGCATCGCGATGTCCTCGTAACCTCCGGTGCGTCCGTCGTCAATCGGGTGCCTCCCGGCTTTACGGTTTCGTCACGAAGTCGAAAGGACGCCGCAATCTTCGGGCCGCATCGTCCGCTTAGGACCCGCGTCCAACTCGACTATGCTCCCCCGTCCGCCCATGGCCGATCGCCTCTCCGAAGACCTCGCTTCGCTTCGCATTCCCGACCGAGTCGAGAAGGATCCCGACGCCGGAAAGGGCTGGCGCACCGCCGCGCTCATCGCCGCCATCGCGATCGCGATCCTCGCCGGCGTCGGTTGGTTCGTCGGCGGCCTCAAGGCGCAGCTCACGTCGCCCGAGGTGGAGATCACCGAGGTGCGCCTCGTCTCGCCGGTGCAGGCATCGGTAGAAGTCACCTCGACGGGGTTCGTCGTCGCGCAGGTCGCGTCGAAGGTCGGTGCGAAGCTCCTCGGTCGCGTCGCCGACGTGAAGATCAACGAAGGCTCGAAGGTGAAAGCCGGCGACGTCATCGTGAAGCTCGACGACGCCGAGCAGCTCGCCGCGATCGCGTCGGCGCGTGCGCGCGCGGCGGGGTCGAAGGCACGGCTCACGGAGATCGACGGGCAATATCGCCGCGAGAAGGCGCTGGCCGAGCAGGGCGCATCCGCGCGCTCGGTCGTCGAGGACCTCGAGTCGCGCCGGGCCGCCGCGGACGCCGACGTCGCCGCGGCGCAGGCCGAAGTCCACGCCCTCGAGGTGAACCTGCAATACGCGACGATCAAGGCGCCGATCGACGGCGTGGTGCTCGGCAAGCCGGTCGAGGTCGGCGAGCTCGTCGGCCCCGGCACGGCGCCCGTCGCGGAGCTCGCGGACTTCGCGTCGCTTCAGATCGAGACGGACGTGCCCGAAGGCCGCCTGCATCTCATCGACAAGGGCAGCCCGGCCGAGGTCGTACTCGACGCGTATCCGTCGAAGCGCTACCGCGGCGAGGTCGCGGAGATCAGCCCGCGCGTGAACCGCGCGAAAGCGACGGTCGTGGTGAAGGTGAAGTTCGTCGACACGATGGAGAACGTGATCCCCGACATGGCGGCGCGCGTGAGCTTCCTCAGTGCGCCGCTCGATGCCGCCGCAATGAAGGAGCCGCCGAAGATCGTGATCCCCGCATCCGCGATCGCGGAGCGTGGCGGCTCGAAGGTGGTTTTCCGCGTCGAGGACGGCCGCGCCCGCATGGTGCCCGTCACGCTCGGCGCCGCCGTAGGAAATGGATTCGAAGTCGTGCAGGGACCGAAAGACGGGTCGCGCGTCGTCGCGAACCCGTCTTCGAAGCTCGCCGACGGCGACACGATCAAGGAGAAGACGAAATGAGTGCAGCCGCCCCGTCCACCGCCACGAAGGAATCGATCGTCAAGCTCTCGGGCATCAAGAAGACCTTCTGGCGTGGCAAGGAGCCGGTGAAGGTCCTGGACAACCTCAGCCTCGACATCCCGAAGGGATCGTTCGAAGCGCTCATGGGTCCGTCCGGCTCCGGCAAGTCGACGCTGCTCAACCTCATCGCGGGTCTCGACAAGCCGACCGAAGGCACCGTCAACGTCGGCGGCGAGATGATCCACGCGCTCTCCGAGGGCGGCCTCGCGAAATGGCGCTCGCAGAACATCGGCTTCATTTTCCAGGCGTTCAACCTGCTCCCCGTTCTCACGGCGCAGCAGAACGTCGAGCTGCCGCTCCTCCTCCGCAAGCTGTCGGCTGCGGAGCGGGCGAAGCGCGCGCAGACGGCGCTCCGCATCGTCGGCCTCGAGGATCGCATGGACCATTTCCCGCGCCAGCTCTCCGGCGGTCAGGAACAGCGCGTGACGATCGCCCGCGCGATCGTGAACGATCCGAAGATCCTCGTGTGCGACGAGCCCACCGGCAACCTCGACAAGCAGAGCACGCAGGACATCCTTCAGCTGCTGCTCGTGCGCCTCAACAAGGAGTTCGAGAAGACCATTCTGATGGTCACGCACGATCCCGCAGCCGCCGAGTGCGCGACGATCATCCGCAAGCTCGACAAGGGCCAGCTCGTATGACGATCCCCGGCCTTGCCGCGCGCAACCTGAAACGCAACCGGCTCCGCACCGCGCTCACCGTGGGCGGCGTCGCGATCGCGGTGCTCGCGTTCATCCTCATCCGCACCGTGATTGCGGCGTGGGAGATCGGCGCGACGTCGGCCGCGAAGGATCGCCTCGTCACGCGCCACAAGGTGACGTTCGTGATGAGCATGCCGAAGCGCTACATCGAGGACATCCGCCAGACGCCGGGCATCAAGGAGGCAAGCTGGGCGACGTGGTTCGGCGGCAAGAATCCGAAGGCCGAGAACGAGTTCTTCATGACGATCGGCGTCGAGCCCGAGACCTACCTCAAGGTCTACGACGAGTTCGGCATCACGCCCGAGGAGCAGAAGGCGTTCGAGAGCGACCGCCAGGCGGCGATCATCGGACCCGTCCTCGCGAGCAAGTTCGGCTGGAAGGTCGGCGACACCGTCCGCATCGACAGCTCGATCTACCCCGGCGAGTGGGAGTTCCACATCGTCGCCGTCTACGAGGCGCTTCGGAAGTCGGCGGCGCGCGACTCGTTCCTCTTCGACTGGGACTACCTGAACGAGGCGGTGCCGGACCGTTTGAAGGATCAGATCGGCTGGGTCGGCAGCCGCGTCGACGACGGAAAGGGCGCCGCGGAGATGGCACTCGTCATCGACTCGAAGTTCGACGAGAAGGACGTGCAGACGCTCTCGCAGGACGAAGGCGCGTTCATGCAATCCTTCCTTGGAATGATGTCGACGATCCTCTCGGCGATGAACATCGTCGGCGTCGTCATCCTCGGGATCATGATGTTGATCCTCGGCAATACCGTCGCGATGGGTGTGCGCGAACGCGTCCGCGAATACGGAATCATGCGCGCGGTCGGGTTCATGCCGAGTCACGTGGTGACGCTCATCGTCTCCGAAGCCGCCGTGCTCGGCCTTGTCGGCGGGCTCACCGGTCTCGCGATCGCGGTGCCGGTCGTCGCCGGAATGGGCGGGTTCCTCGAGGAGAACATGGCGGCGTTCTTTCCGATCTTCCGGCTCAATGCGAGTACTGCGGTCATCGCGGTCGTCATCGCGATCGTGCTGGGGGCGGCCGCCGGCGTGATCCCTGCGTGGACGGCGTCGCGAATCAAGGTCATCGAAGCGCTGCGCAATGTTGCCTGACGCGAGGACGAGCGAATGATCCCGATCACCTACAACATCCGCAGTCTCCTCGGCCGCCGCGCGACCACCGGTGCCGCCATCTTCGGCATCGCCCTCGTCGTCTTCGTGCTCAGTTCGGCGCTCATGCTCGGCGAAGGCATCCGCAAGACGCTCGCGATGACCGGCGCCGACGACCGCGCGATCGTCCTGCGCAAGGGCGCCGACGGCGAGCTCTCCAGCGGCATCGAGCAGGCGAACATCGCGGTGATCGGCGCCGCGCCGGGCGTGAAGACGGACGCGGGCGGCCCGATGGTCGTCGGCGAAGTGGTGCTCGTCGTCGCGATGAAGAAGCTCGGCGGAGACGGCACGGGTGTCTCGAACGTGTCGATTCGCGGCACGCCGGACTCGGTCTGGTCGTTCCGTCCGAACGCGAAGGTCATCGAGGGCAAGAAGCCCTCTCCCGGATCGAACGAGGTCGTCGTGGGCGCCCGCGTCTTCGGCAACTTCGCCGAGCTCAGCCAGATGAACGGCACCTTCGAGCTGAAGAAAAACCGGCCGGTGAAGATCGTCGGCATCTTCGAAGACGGCGGCTCGTCGTTCGAATCCGAAGTCTGGGGCGATCTCGACACCGTTCGCCAGGCGTTCGGCCGCGAGGGGTCCGTGTCGGCGGTGCGCGCTCAGCTCGTTTCCGTCTCCGCGTTCGACGATTTCGAAGAAGTCGTCGAGAGCGACAAGCGCCTCGGCCTCGACGCGATGCGCGAGTCCGACTTCTACAAGGACCAGGGCCAGGACACCGGCTCGTTCATCACGGTGCTCGGTTCGGTGATCTCGTTTTTCTTCGCGGCCGGCGCGATCATCGGCGCAATGATCACGATGTATGCCTCCGTCGCGCACCGCCAAAAGGAGATCGGCACGCTGCGCGCGCTCGGCTTTCCGCGGCGCACCATCCTCGCCTCGTTCTTGCTGGAGTCGACGATCATCGCGATTCTCGGCGGCGTCATCGGCACCGTCGGTTCGATGGCGATGAGCACCGCGAAGTTCTCGATGATGAACCAGGCGAGTTGGTCGGAGATCGTCTTCTCCTTCACGCCCACCGGCATGACCGTCGGCGTCGCGCTGATCGTCTCCGGTGTGATGGGACTCGTCGGCGGCTTCCTGCCCGCAGTCCAGGCCGCACGGATGCAGCCCGTCCAGGCGATGCGCGACTGATCACACACGTGTCATCCCTCCAGGCACTCAAAGACCAGCAGCAGGCGTTGATCCGCAAGCATGCCAATGCGACGGACGGCGCCGGCTTCCGCCATGTCTTCGTGACCGTGGTTCCGCTCGCGATCGCGTGGTGGCTCGCGATCCGCGGGCTCGCGGTCTCGTACTGGATCACCGCGGCGGCGACCATCGCGATCACCGTCCTGCTGATCCGGGTCTTCTCGCTGATGCACGACTGCGGGCACGGCAGCCTCTTCCGGTCGCAGTGGCTGAATCGCGCGGTCGGCTTCGCGTTCGGCGTCATCTCCGGAATGCCGCAGTACGTCTGGAGCCGCAATCACCACTTCCACCACAAGACGAACGGGAACTGGGACCAGTACCGCGGTCCGCTGACGACGCTTTCGGTGAAGGAGTTCGAGGCGCTCTCGCCCCGCCAGCAGTGGATCTACGAGTACGCGCGGAACTTCGCGTTCGCGCCACTCGCCGGGTTCGTCTACCTGATCTTCAACCCGCGCGTGAACTGGGTGAAGGGGAACGCCTTGCTCCTCCTTCACATGCTGCGTGGCCGGCGCCCGTCGGCATTCGAGACGCGCTACTGGAAGACGTGGAAGGAATACCGGCATCAGAGCGCGAACAACGCGGTGCTGCTGAGCCTGTGGGTGCTGATGTCGTGGGCGATCGGCGCGGCGCCGTTCTTCACGATCTACCTGGTCAGCATCTCGATCGCGGGCGGCGTGGGCATCGCGCTGTTCACGGTGCAGCACAACTTCGAACACGCCTACGCGAGCGAGACCACCGGCTGGGACATCGACGAGGGCGCGCTCGCGGGAACGAGCTTCCTGGTTCTTCCCGGCTGGATGAATTGGGCGACCGCGAACATCGGCTTTCACCACGTCCACCATCTCTCGGCGTTGATCCCCGGCTACAGCCTGCCGCAGTGCCACGCCGAGTACGAGCACCTCTTCAAGGACGTCCGGCGCATCACCGTCAGGGAGGTCCCGTATCACCTGACGTGCCTCCTCTGGGACAGCCGCACGCGGCGGATCATCTCGTTCCGCGAGTACCGCGAGCAGAAGTCCGCCGGTCCTCCGATCACGGCGTGATCGCGCGGGTCTGACTCGGGGTTTCGTGTCAGACCGCCTCTGCCGTTTCCGTGCAGGAAGTCGCCTGGGCGTTTTCATTTCGAGCGCCGTCGGTCCTCCGGGACCGGCGGCGTTTCGCTTTCGGAGGAGACGATGGAACGGATCATCGACCTGTTTCTCTGCGGCAGGCTTCCGGGCTTCAGCCACGCGCGGCACGTCGCGGTCGCGGGTCAGTCGCCCCGGACTTCGCCGAGAAGGACGCGCTCGCCCATTCGCTCGCGGAGTCGCTGGCGAATCGCATCGGAGATCGGCGTCGTGTTGTGGCGGAGGTCGAGGACGCTCGCGGTCGCGATCGATGGCGAGTTCGCGAGCGCGAGCACGCCGTCGGTCGTGAAGTCGTTGTACGAAAGGTCGAGCTTCTCGAACGTGCGGGACGACGACGCGAGGGCGAGCGCCGAGCTGTCGACGAGCTTCGAGCGCGAGAGGTTCGCCTCCGTCAGCGCGGGTAGCACCGTGCCGTCCGCGACGAGGCGCGCGATTGCCGGGCCGGCGATGCCCGCGCCCGATACGTCGAGACTGCGGAGCTTCGAACAGCCGAAGAACGCGCGCAGCACGGACGACGACGAGGCACCCGCGATGCCCAGCGTCTCGAGCTGCGGCGCGTGCATCTCCGGCATCTCGTACGGCCACTCCTCGCAGGGCATCTCGAGCAGGCGGAGTCCCGCGAGCAGGGACGAGGAGGCGAGCTCGGTGGCGAGCAGGAGGTCGAGGCGGACGCCAGCTCGCACGAAGGCGAGCTCGTCCAACTCGGGGACGACCCCGCTCCGCAGGAGTGCACGGAGCACGGCATCTCCCGTGCGCGTGACCGTGTACACGTTCCGCACGACGAGTCGCCGGGCGTGCATCAGATAGAGAAGCTCGAGAATTTTGGGCGGAGTGGTGATGCCGTCCCGTAGATCGACTTCGAGCGTGGACACCAGGACCGCTACTCGTCTTTGTCGGCGCCCGCGGCGATGCCGTAGCGGCGAGCGAGCATCCGCAGGTGCAGGCGCGAGAGGTCGGCTTCACGCGCCGCGGCGGAGAGGTTGCCCTTGTGGCGCTGCAGGAGCGCCGTGAGGTAACCCTTCTCGAAGATGCCCATATGGCGCGACTTCGCGTCCTTGAACGTGCCCGTCAGATCGCTCACGTCTCCCGTGGCGACGGACTGCGCCTCGGTCTCCGTCATCGTCACTTCCACGGAGCCCGACGGATCGTCGGAGCCCGCGGCCATCGCGAGAGAGCGCTCGAGGTGGTTGCGCAGCTCGCGGACGTTGCCGCTCCAGCGGATGCGCGTGAGCTTGAGCAGGCCGTCGTCCGTGAAAATCGAGCCGATGTCCTTGATCTTGTACCGCTCGGCGAGACTTTTCAGGATGCGCTTCGCGATCGGGACGATGTCTTCGGGCCGCGCACGCAGCGGCGGTACGAGCACGCGTACGACGGCGAGCCGGTGATAGAGGTCCGCGCGGAAGTGGCCCTCGTTGACCTCCTGCCGGAGGTCGCGGTTCGTCGCCGCGATCACGCGGATGTCGACTGGCCGCTCTTCGCTCGCGCCGACGCGCCGCACCGTTCGCCGCTCGAGAACGCCGAGCAGCTTCGACTGCAGGTCGATCGGCATCTCGCCGATCTCGTCGAGGAAGAGAGAGCCGCCGTTCGCCGTCTCCACCAGGCCCGCGCGATCCTTCACCGCGCCCGTGAAGGCGCCCTTCACGTGCCCGAAGAGCTCGGACTCGAGCAGCGTCGCCGCGGTCGAACTGCAATCGAGCACCACGTAGGTCTTGTTCTTCCGCGTCGAGCTCTCGTGGATGCCGCGGGCGAGGAGCTCCTTGCCCGTGCCGGACTCGCCCTCGATCAGCACGGTCGCGTTCGTCGGCGCCACGCGCTCGAGCACGGAGAACACGCGCCGCATCGCCTGGCTCACGCCGATCGCGTCGCCGAACGCCATCTTCTCGGAGACGGGCAGGGCGGGCCCCGCGCCTTCCTCCGCGTACCACAGGCTCGTGCTGCCGACCTGGATCCGCGCCTGGCCGCGCAACACGATGTCGCTCGTGCGGTAGCCGTCGACTTCGGTGCCGTTCGTCGTGCCGAGGTCGCGCAGGCGCACGCCGCCTTCTGGCGTCGCCTCGATTTCCAGGTGATGCGACGAAACGAGCGGATCGTCGACGACGAGGTCGTTGCCCGGTCCGGCGCCGATGCGCAGCTCGCCGTCGCGGGAGAACGCCTTCGCGCCTTTTCCGGGGCCTTCGGTGACTTCCACCCGGAAGGCGCGGACGCGCGGGCCGCGGGACTCGGCGGCGCGCTCGGTTTTTCTCTCGTCGAATTCGCCCGGCGCCACGGCTCCTCGTATCGTAACACCACCGAACATGCCCGCCGTGAAGCCGAGCGTCCTCGTTGCCGCCTCCGTTCCGATCGCGATGGCGGTGGCGTTTGCCGCTGCGCCGGCCGAGTGGGCGCTTTACGACGCGCGTCTCGCGATGCGCCACGACGGTGGCTGGCCCGAGGATCTCGTGATGGTTCCACTCGACGAGAAGGCGCTCTCCGCGCTCGGCGGATGGCCGCTCCCCGCCGCGTCGATCGGCTCGCTCGTCGATGCACTGCACGCCGCGGGCGCGAACACCGTCGTTCTCGATGTGTTCCTCGGCGCCGCGGGCAATACGGAGGAGCAGCTCATTCTCGCGCCGTCGCTTGCGCACACGATCACCGCGATCACGTTCGATCCCACCGACGGCCGCACGCCGACGGACGACGAGCTCAGCGCCGCGTTCGTGGATGTTGGTCGCGCGGACATGCCGATTGTGGACGCGGAGATGCTCTCGTTTCCGCCCGAGCGCATCGTTGCCGCAGTCGCGCGGCTCGGCCACGCGGGTTTCGCGGACGATGGTCCCGTCCGCTCGAGCCCTCCGCTCGTGGGTGTGCGCTATCGGGGAGCTCTGCCATCGCAGCCGCTCGCCGCGCTGCTGGAGCATCGCCGTATCGCGGGCGCGGCAATCGCCTACAGGACACGCTCGATTACCTTGCCCGATCGCCCGTCGATCCCGCTCGTGAACGGCGCCACGCTGCTCGACATGGTCCCCGGATCACCCGGCCCGCGCGACATCGCCGCCGCCGATCTCCTCTCGGGGAAGATCGCTTCGCGCTCGCTGGCCGGCGCCATCGCGATTGTCCACGTCGACACACCGGAGGATCGTCACGCGTCGCCCCTTGGGCCCGCGACCCCCGGCGGGCTGCTCCTCGCGGCAGCGTTTCGCACGCTCGACGGCGGGCGCTCGCCGCGCCTCCTCCCGTCGTGGGCGGCGATCCTGCTCTGCGCCGCGGCGAGCTACGTCGTCACGCAGCTGCGAGCGCCGAGAAAATTCCGGCTCATCGCGTGCTCCGCGTTCGAGGGCGCGTGGCTCGCGGGCGCCTTCGGCCTCGTGCCCGTCGCGGACGTGTTCCTTCCGCTCGTCGGGCCGCTCGTCGTTTTCGCGATCGCGATCGCCGCGATCGCGATCAGCGCAAGCGGTGGCAACGAGCGAAGCGAGTCTGCCGCCGCGAGAACAATGCGCTGATCGAACGTGTCAGCGGTTCCGCGAGCGCGAGCGACGTCCCAGCCGCGCAGAGCTGAGATACACGACGGGATCCTCGCGGCACACGGGCGCGGACGACGCGCCCTCGTGCAGGGGAATCGAGACGTGGGTCGGCGCGACCAGCTCGTTTCGGAGCGAACGCAGCGCCGAGCGCTGGATGCGGATGGCGGGCTCGGGGCTCGGCGTCCACGACGCGGGCTTCGGGATCGCGCACGGCGGCGGTTCGAACATCGCCTCGTAGCGTAGCGCTTCCACGGAGCCGTCGCAGGGACGCGAAGCGACGCGAGCCGACGTTCCGGAGCCCATGCCGGCGCCACCGCCACGGCTGCCGCCGTTCGAGAGCATCTGCTTCACGTCGCTGCCGAGATCTTTCACACCCGCTTTGAAGAGCGGAACGAACTCGTAGGCCGCGGCGACCACGGCGATCACGACCACCGAGATGATCAGCATGTATTCGGTTGCCGTCTGTCCTTGATTCCTGATCGCGCGACCCGCGTGCATTCGCTTTCCTCCGAAGAGAGGAGTCGCCCGGTGACCGCCGGGAGACCCTGCGGGGGTGCTGCAGCGCCCATGCCAGCGATTTCGGAGGCATTTCCGCCTTGTTTTTCAGGCTGGCGACCCCTGTCTGCGGCGGCGATGTCGCGAAAAAGGACGGCGCTCCCCGGTCCAGGCCCTTCGGGCGTATGGTGTTTTTCCGGATGCGCCGCTTCACGCCTGTCGCGCTCCCCTTCGCTGCCGCGCTCGCGACCCTCGCGATCGGCTACACCGGATTGCTCGGGGCTCTCGACATCGGAAGCTTCGATGCGCGGTTGCGCCTCCGCAGCGATGGGGGCTGGCCTGACGACCTCGTCATGATTCCCGTCGACGACGCGGTGATGCAGAAGCACGGTCGATGGCCGTGGCCGCGCGAGAAGCAGGCGCTGCTCGTCGAGGAAGTCCGGAAGCTCGGCGTGAAGACGATCGTGTTCGACTTCATTCCCGCCGCACCGACGGACGACGACGCCGACCGCGTGCTCGCGGCGGCGCTCACCGGAACGATCGTGCCGATCGGTTTCACGACGCAGACCGACAACACCGCGTTCCTCGACATCGTCCAGGATCTCGCGATGGTGCCGGTCGATCCGCCGGCGGGATCGAGCGACTATCGTCTCGACGAGCTCCTCGTCCCGCGCGCGGAGTTCGCGACGGCGGCCGGCGGTCTCGGACATTCGATCTTCGAGGCGGGCGACGACAAGATCCTCCGTCACAACCAGCCCCTCATCCGCGTCGACGGACTTTCGGGATCGCTGCCGTCGATCGGCCTCGTCGCGCTGCTCCGCCAGCGCGGAGTGAACCCGCGCGAGGTGCGCGTCGAGGGTGACCGGCTCGTGCTGCCGACCGGGAAGAGCTTCCCGCTGACCCTCGGCGACGTGGTGCTGGACTTCGTGCCCGACGCGCCGGCGCCCCCACTCGTGCGCGCGCTCGAGATTCTGGATCCGGCGGTCGATCGCGCGATTCTCCGCACGCGACTCGAGGGGAAGCTCGCCATCATCCACCTCGACTCGGCGATCCATCCCGACGTCCTACCGACACCGCTGAGCATCAAGACACCGGGCGGACTCGTGCAGGCGTACGTCATCCGGACGCTCGACCTCGGCAACGCGCCGCGAGAGATGCCTTCGTGGCTGGTGCCGCTCGCGGCGCTCGCGGCATCGATTTTCGCGTCGCGCCGCCTCGCGCGTCTTCCGCCCGGCATCGTGATCGGCATCGCGGGCGCCGCCGCGATCGCGGTTTTCGTCGTCGCCATTCTCGGCGTTCTCGTCGGCGATCTCTTCTTCAACTTCACGGCGTCGATCGTCTACCTGCTCCTCACCGGCGCGTTCATCGCGGTCTACTCCAGCTGGAACGCGGAGCGCGAGCGCAAGCGGCTCCACGCGCTTCTGAAGGCGTCGTACGGCGCGGCGAAATCGCAGAGCCTCGAACGCGTCGACGCCGGCGAATTCACCGAGGCGCCGACGACGCCGGTTCCGGCGGCCGCGGTCGGCGTCGCCGAATGGGGCAAGCAGGCTCGCCCCACGGGGCCGAGCAGCAAGACCGGAACCTCCGCACTGCTCAGCGCGGGTACGGCGCTCGCGCAGCCCGTCGAAGTCGGCCGCTACCTCGTCGAGCGCGCTCTCGGAAAAGGCGGCATGGGCGCGATCTTTCTCGCGCGCGATCGCGATCTCGACCGCGTCGTCGCGATCAAGGTGCTCGAAGCGTCCGATCGCGGCGCGTATCTGCGCTTCCGTCGCGAGGCGCTCGCCGTCGCGAGAATCGTTCACCCGAACGTCGTGCAGATCTACGAGGTCGGTTTCGACGCGGACGCGCCGTACATCGTGATGGAGTACGTCGCGGGCGGAACGATTGCGGACATGCTGCGCAGCCAGGCGAGCGGAGTGACGCCGCCGTGGATTCGCAGCACGCGCCTCGTCCGTGGCATCGCGCGCGGCCTCGGCGCGGCGCACGAGAAGGGGATCGTGCATCGCGACGTGAAGCCGTCGAACCTCCTGCTCACGGAGCGCGATGGCAGCGACGCGAAGATCGCCGACTTCGGCATCGCGAAGCTTTCCGGGACCGAATCGCTCACGCGCGAGGGCTCGTTCGTCGGTACCGTCGGCTATCTCTCGCCCGAGCAGGCGATGGGCCTGCCGGTCGACGCGCGGAGCGACGTCTACTCGCTCGGCGTCACGTGGTACCGCATGCTGACGGGGCGGCCCGCGTTCGACGGCACGACGGCGCAGATCCTCCGTGCGTCGGTGCAGCAGAGCGTTCCCGATCCGCGGCGCCTGAACAAAGGCATCCCCGAGCCGCTGTCGCACCTGCTCGTGGAGATGACGGCGCTCGAGCGCGGCGGACGTCCGATCGACTGCATCGAGGTCGCGCGGCGGCTCGACGTGATCCTCGAGGACCTGCGTCTCACGGGCAACAGCAACGTGTCGCCCGGTTAGGGATGCGCGCGAACGGCTCGAGCGGGAAGCGCCCGGTCTTCACGGAGTTCTTTCGTCGCCTCCAGCGCGCCGGCCGACGACCACCCTTCCCCAGCCCGCGGCCGTTCGCCCGCGCTCGACCATCGCCCACCCGCGGCCAGGCGGATCGCGTAAGCGAGGGCCGTCGCCGCGGCGAATTCAGACATCCGCAAAATCAAGCGCGCGTTTCGTCAGAGTCCGCGCGTTCACCGGGAATCGCTGAGAGCGAGCCCGGAGACTGGGAAGAGACCGCCGCACTGCTATACTTGCCGAGTGGCGGCTCGAAAGAAGAATGGAGCCTCGAAACGTAACGCTGACCTGGCCGCGGCGATCGCTGCAGCCTTAGCACCGCAGAACCACGCGCTGACTGCGCGGATCGACGCGCAGACGGCGCGCATCGACGCCCTCGGCGTCGGTCTCGCCGACCTCGGCGTCGGTCTCGCCGACCTCCGAACCGAGCTTGGGACCCTTCGAACGGAGCTCGGAACAGGTCTTGCCTCCGTGCGCACCGAGGTCCATGAGCTCGGCAATCGCTTCGACAACGCGTTCTCCACGAGCGGTGAGCTCGTGCGCGATCTCCGTCGCCGCGTCGAAGAGCTCGAGCGCGCTCGCTAAGCCAGCGGTCGTGCTCGCGGTCGGCTCGAGCGGCGGCGAGGGCACTTTCGGTGAGCTCGTCGTTCGCCTCACCAGTTCCGGCGTGCGGGGCGCCGCGACGGCGCACATGCTGGACGAGCTTTGCGGTCGGAGCGTGGCGTGGATCGACCGGTCCAGGAGATCGGGCTCGACGCGCATGACGGCGGACGTGCGTCGCACGATCGAGAAGCAACGTCGCGACCTCAGTCACCTATGATGGAACGGTGAGCATGGGCTTCCTCGTGGTCCTCATCGTCGCCGGCTTCGTGACGATCGTCGTCAGCGCACTCCTGTTTGACGGCGTGATGACCGAACGTACTCGCAAGCGTCCGAACCGGCCGGAGATCACGCTGTTCGAGGCCTTCTTCGCCGCGGATCTCGAGGCCCATCCCGCGACGTATTCGGCATCCAGCGTGCTCCGTGGGTTGCTCTTCTACGTGCCGTTCGCGCCCATCGGACTCGTCGGGCTTGGACTGCTCTTCGTCATCATTCAGGTCTTCGGAACAAAGGAAGAGTAGCCCCCAATCGCGGACAGCCCAATCGGTTCCGGCGGACGGGACGGACGCTTGCCGTCGTTTCCGCCGAAGCCTCGTCCCCATCCTTGTTCGTGAGCACCCACTTTCCTCTACGGCCGATTGCGACCGTAACGCTCGTGGGCTTCCACCCACTCGAGCGAGCTGATCGATCCCGCGAGCGAGATCTCGCCAGCGAGACAGGTCGCGGCGACGATCTCCGCGAACTTGTTCGCCTTGCCCGAGCCGTAGCAGCCCAGTATCTCCAGGCACTCGCGCTGCGTGCCGAGACCGGTGCCTCCGCCGTAGGTTCCGACGATCAGCGACGGGATGGTGAGCGAGATGTAGAAGTTCCCCTCCTTCGTGACCTCGGCGAACAGGACGCCCGCGGACGATTCCGCGACGTTCGCGACGTCCTGGCCCGTCGCGATGAAAACGGAGGTGATGCCGTTCGCGGAGTGCAGACCGTTGTTGTTCACACCGGAGACGAAGCCCCCGATCAGCGCGACCGAGAAGTGATAGGCCAGGCTCTCCGGCGTCGTGCGCAGAACTTCCTGTACCACCTTGCGATCGAGCACGGCCTCCGCGGTGACGCGCTTTCCCCGGGTGCGCAGCGTGTTCAGCGCGGACGACTTCTTGTCCGAGGCAAAGTTGGATTCGAGGTAGTAACGCCGCAGCAGCGTGCAGTTCTCCGAGATCCACTGGCAGGCGCCGAAGGTGGCCTTCCCGACCATGTTCTGTCCGGCGGCGTCACCCGTCACCATGTTGAAGCG
>Ga0163152_10001669_pt1 | contig 34428 bp, 29 predicted proteins | sample OliLakLV19MP8IB2_FD_148635 | JGI IMG/M metagenome (GOLD analysis project Ga0163152, IMG submission 148635) | Freshwater microbial mat bacterial communities from Lake Vanda, McMurdo Dry Valleys, Antarctica - Oligotrophic Lake LV.19.MP8.IB-2 | ecosystem: Environmental > Aquatic > Freshwater >...
TCGCGCGCGCGACCATCACCGAGAAACACGCGCGCGAAGTCCTCGCAGCGGGCGCCGAACGGGCGCGAAAGGTCGCGCGCGCGACGATCGTGGAAGCGCGCGACAAGATCGGGCTGTACGACGTTCGATGAGAGGCGCCGCCGCCATCGCGCTCGTCGTCGTATCCGCCGCCGGCTGCTTCAAGCCGGAGCCCAAGGAGCCCGTCGACTTCGGACGCGTCTCGCCCGGGCCCGACGCCGAGGCGCTGCCGACGCCGGAGCCGCCGCCGGAGGGCGCGTGGTCGCTCACCGTGGAATCGACGGAGGACGGCTGCGGGCTCTCCGCGCCGCCGGACGTCGTCTATCTCGCGGGCGCCGGCACCGAGTGGCAGGTCACGCTGCAGCCGTTCTTCTTCGACGCGACGGGGACGCTCGCGGGCGACGACCTCTCCCTCACCGGGACGGCGCGCGTCGTCCATCGGCCGATCCTCGATTGCGTTCTGAACGAGCGCGACGTCTGGCAGCTCCACCGAACCGCGCCCGAAACACTCTCCGGCGAGATCGCCCGCGTGCGCGAAACGCACGAGGGCGCCGAGTGCGCGGCGACGCTTCCTGCCGACGTCGAGCTCCCGTGCCTCACGCGCTGGAAGGTGCGGCTCGACCACCGCTCGGCGAAGCGCGCCCCGAGCACGAGCCGCCGCGAAGATCCGCCCGCGCCCTGACTTGCGCGCCGGCGCCCTTCTTCGCGACGCGGGTACGCGCCACTACGACCCCGATCTCGCCGCGCGAGCCATCCTCGCGGCGAAGCCCGGAGCTCCACATCGATCGCGTGCGACGTCGCGTCGCGAAGGGAGGACACGACATCCCGGAGGCCGATATTCGCCGTCGCTTCGACGCGAGCCGCGCGCATCTCATCCGTCTGTTGCCGCTCCTCGCGGAGCTTCGAGTGCTCGACAACAGCGCGGAAGGCGATCCGTTGATCTCGCGGCCTTCGCCCCGTCTCCTGCTCCACTGGCGTAACGGCAAGATCGTCGCGCCTCGACGTCGCGCATCGTCCCCCGCGTGGGCGAAATCCATCGTCGCCGCCGCCGAAGCGCTGAGCCGATGAGTCAGTGAATCGACGGCGTGCGGCGGAACCAGTACCAGAAGACCAGGCCCATCGGCGCGTGCTCGCCGCCGCAGCCGCCTTCACGCACGTCGATGCCGGCCTTCGTCCACCACTTTGCGCCGAGCAGATAGGCGTCGTCGCCGGCGAGCTTCTCGTCGATCTCGAAGGTTTCGATCGCGTCGTCGACGACCTCGTCGTAGTCCGCGGCCGCCGCGCCCCACGCGAACGCGCCGCAGCCCAGGCACGTGCGGCCGGCGGAGATTCCCGGTGCGCCGTGTTCCGCTTTCGTCGTGCACCACGGGCACAGACCCTCGAACGGCTTGCGACTCGCTGCCGAATTGGGCGTCGTCCACTTCACGACGCTCGCGCGCGGCTTCTTGCCGGCCGGATCGTCAACGGGTGCCAACTCAGGTCGCCTTGGCGGGGGAGGTCGCCGTCTTCGGCGGCCAATCGCCCGTCAGGATCGCCGCGAAGAAGAACGGCCCGATCAACGCCTGCAGCATGGTCTTCAAGAACGCGGGGCGGTTCTTCTCCCACACCGAGTGACCCGCAAGCTGGATCAGCCACGCGACGATGGCGATCCCGATAACGGCCTGCCACGGGGTGTACCAGCCGATCGGCAGGCAGATGCCGTAGAACACCGCCATCAGGATCGCGAGGCGCGCATTCAGCGTGAAATACCAGGCGATCACCGCGAGCAGGATCGGCCACGCGAGCGTCGCGTAGACGGCCACGTCGCCGAGGGTGCCGACCTGGACGAAGCGCACCCAGTCGAGCATCGCCGCGACGTGGAACACGATCAGCGGGATCGCGATCTTGTGGGTGAGCCGGTTCATCGGGTGGCGATGAGAGTCGGCGTATTCCTGGAAATGGGTATGGAGAGTGGGCTTGAGCATTGCGGCTTACCTCGCAAGGAATGATGCCCTTATGCTTGGAGCGCGGGCAAGGGATCCCGCAACGTGTGACCCGGACAGCGGCCATTCTGGTGATCGGCAACGAGATCCTCACCGGCAAGGTGGAGGAGACGAACGCGCGTTGGCTCACGTCGGAGCTGTATTCCCTCGGCGTTTCGCTGAAGCGCATCCAGGTGGTGCCCGACGAGGTCGACGCCATCAGCGAAGCGGTGCGAGCGCTCCGGCCGCTCGTCGATCACCTCTTCACGTCGGGTGGCGTCGGGCCCACGCACGACGACGTCAGCGTCGCGGGCATCGCGAAGGCGCTGAACCGGGGGGTCGTTCGCGTCGAGCCGCTGGCCGCCGTCCTGCGGAAGTTCTACGGCGAGCGCTGCAACGAGGACGTGTTGCGGATGGCGGATGCGCCAGCCGGCTTCGAGCTGATCGAGTGCTGCGATCGCTACTGGCCCGTGCTCGCCGTGGAGAACGTGATCATCCTGCCGGGCGTTCCGGAGATCTTCCGCCGCAAGTTCGACTCGATCCGCGAGCGCTTCCGCTCGACGCCGTTCGCCGTCGAGGTGTTGCACACGAACCTCGACGAGGGGCTCCTCGCGCAGCACCTGAACCGCATTGCCGCGAGCTTCCCCGAGGTCGCGATCGGCTCGTATCCGCAGTTCACGGATCCCGCGTGGAAGGTGCGCGTGACGCTCGAGTCGAAGGACCACGCCGCCGTCGAGCGTGCGACGCGCGAGCTGAAGACCGCGCTCGGCGACACCTTCGTCGACCGCTGAAGCAGCAACCGCTTCACCCGGAGCGGCGTGAGCTGAGTTGAAGGGCGGTACGCGATGACAGCCCTTCGACTCGGCCGCAAACTGCCGCGGCCTCGCTCAGGGTGAGCGGGCCGGATCACCAGGCTCTGATCGCGAAGAATACGAGCCAGCCGAGAAAGATCGCGGCCGGTGTGCCGAAGAGGATGCGGCGGCCGTTGGCCTCGCCGAACCGCGCGAGGCCGGGGCCGTAGCGGTCCACGATCCACAACACGCGGAACGAGAGATACGCGAACGCGAACGCCGGGACGATCCCGAAGACGAACGCGAAGCGCCCCGCGAGAGCGAACGGCGACTTCGCCGCGTGCTTCTCGCAGAGATCGCCGGTGCGCGAGATGTCGAGGCGCCCCGGCTGCCCGCCGTCGGGGCGCGTCCACGCCAGCGGCGCGCTCGACGGCAGATCGCAGTGCCACGCGGAGCACGTCATCGGGCCCATCGCCGGAGGAGAGCCGCAGCCGGGAAGCACGATCGAGAGCAAGAGGAGCGCAGCGAGTCGCGCGCGCACTTACTTCCGGATCTCCTTCTTCACGACCTCGAGGTCCTTGGTGATCTCGTAGAGGAACGGGATGCCCGTGCCGATCTCGAGCCCGACGACCTGTTCGCCCGTGAGCTTGTCCAGCTTCATCACGATCGAGCGGTTCGAGTTTCCGTGCGCGACCACGAGCACGTTCTTGCCCTGGCGCAGATCGCCGCCGATCGCGCGGTCGTAGAACGGCAGCGTGCGCTTCGCGGTGAGCTCGAGCGACTCGCCGTTCGGTCCGGGCGGGGGCACGTCGAAGCTGCGGCGCCACACCTTCACCTGGTCCTCGCCGTATCGCTTCGCGGTCTCGGTCTTGTCGAGTCCCTGCAGGTCGCCGTAGTGGCGCTCGTTGAGCGCCGCATCGCGGATGACCGGCGGCCGCTTGGGGAGCTGCTGAAGGATGATCTCCAGCGTCTCCTGCGCACGCGTGAGCGCGGACGTGTAGGCGACGTCGAACGACGTGCCCTTCAGGAGCTCGCCGGCGCGCTTCGCCTCCGCGCGTCCCTGCTCGGTCAACGGGACGTCGACCCATCCGGTGAAGCGGTTCTCGAGATTCCAGAGGGACTGTCCGTGGCGGACGAGGGCGAGGGTGGCCATACGGCCTCGGACAATAGCCGAAAAACCGGCCGCCTCGTCCAGGACGAGGCGGCCACTGCGATCGGGATGCGGTTACGCGATGACGTCTACGCGAACTGCGCGTAGCTCTGGTCGCGCTTCCGGTCGTAGCCGGGGATCTCGACCTGAGCGGCCATGTGGAACAGGCCCTCGAGGTCGTAGAGGCTGCGAACGGGGTCCAGGAAGATGTGGACCACGACGTCACCGAAATCCATCAGCACCCACCTGCCGGAGTCGATGCCCTCGATGCCGCGGCACTTCACGCCGGCTTCGAGCATCTTCTTCGAGATCGCGTGCGCCACGCCTGCGAGTTGGCGGTCGGAAGACCCGCTGCAGATCAGGACATATTCCGCGTAAGAGACCAGCTTGCTCACGTCGAGCAGCGCCAGGTCGAACGCCTTCTTGTCCAATGCGATTGTGGCGGCCTCGAGTGCCAGATTGTGGGAGTCGATTTGCGCTACCCTCCGTGGGGGTTCCTGTGGACGTGCCGTTTTCTCCGGCCGTGGTTTCATTCTATTACCCATGAGGCACCCCGGCAAACCGCGCTAGATCCGCATCTGGAGCCATTCCGCGGGGAAAGTCCCGGGAAGGCCACGAAATCGAAGGCTTGGCTTCGATGCAGGGTCCGCGTTCGGGGTTTCAATTCTTCCTTTACGAGCGAAGCGAGCAATGTGCCGCGGGGAGCGGCCCTTTCATTTTCGTATGTGCCCATTGCCGGTCACGACGAACTTCCGGGTGGTGAGCTCGTCCACGCCCATCGGGCCGTAGGCGTGCAGTTTCGACGTGCTGATGCCGAGCTCCGCGCCGAGCCCGAACACGCCGCCGTCGTTCAGCCGCGTCGACGCGTTGACGAGCACGGCCGAGGCATCGACCTCGCGCTGGAAACGCAACGCATTCGTCGTGTCGCCAGTGACGATCGCCTCGCTGTGCCGTGTGCCGTGTTTTGTAATGTGCGCGAGAGCTTCGTCCAGTGAGCCCACGAGCCGGCACGCCATGATCGGCGCGAGGAACTCCGTCCCCCAGTCGGACTCGCGCGCGACGATCACGCGTGGATCGGCAGCGACGAACGCGGCGTCGCCGCGCAGCTCGACCCCGGCGGCGATCAGCGCCTTCGTCACTCTCGGAAGAAAGCGTTCCTTCAGGACGGCGTGCACGAGCAACGCCTCCGCCGCGTTGCAGACGGCCGTGTTCTGCGCCTTCGCGTTGACCGCGATCTTCTCGGCCATGTCGAGATCGGCGCTCGCGTCGACGAAGACGTGGCAGACGCCCTGCGCGTGGCGCAGCACGGGCATGCGCGCGTTCTCCGAGACGAACCGGATGAGCTCTTCGCCGCCGCGCGGCACGACGAGATCGATGAGCGTGTCGAGTGCGAGGAGCTCCTTCACCTGCGTGCGGTCGGTCGTCGCGACGACGTGCAGCCATCCCGCCGGAACGCCGGTCGCTTCCGCCGCGCCGCGAAGCGCCGCCTCGATGCAAAGGTTGGAGTGCAGTGCCTCCTTGCCGCCGCGCAGGATCACCGCGTTGCCGCTCTTGAGGCAGAGGCCCGCCGCATCCGACGTCGCGTTCGGCCGCGACTCATAGACCATCGCAATCACGCCGAGCGGGACACGCATCCGCGCGATCTCGAGGCCGTCGGGCCGCGTCAGCGGACTCTCGAGCCGTCCGATGGGGTCGGGGAAGCTCGCGATCTCTTCGAGCGCCGACGCCATGCCCTCGATCTTCGCCGCGTCGAGGATGAGCCGCTTCCGCATCGGGGCCGCGATGCCGGCCGCGTCGGCGCCCGCGAGATCCTTCGCGTTCGCCGCGAGGATCGCCTCGCGATCGGCCCGCAAGCGGCCGGCCATCGCACGCAGCGCGGCGTCCTTCACCGCGGAGGGAAGGGAGGCGAGCGTCCGGGACGCCGTTTTCGCGGCGCGGACGCGTTCCAGAAGGGCGGCATTGATCACGGGACCATCGTACTGAGAGGACAGCGGGGAGGAAAGCAGAGGAAAGCGGACGTTTCCGGCGGTTCGGGCATTGATGCGCGCGGGAGGAATCACCCATGCGCCGTTTCGTACTCGTCTCGCTGCTCGCGTTCACTGCTCTCGCCACCGGTTGCGGTGACGTCGAAACCGGAGGCGTCTCCACGAAGCCCGGTGTGACGCCGACTCCCGGCCCGGGCGGCGACGACGACGATGACGACGACGGCGGCACTTTCGATCCCGGCCCGATGCCCTCGACGCTCGGCGGCATGGCGACGTTCGCGCGCACGCGCGATCGCTCCGTCGGCGACCTCGCGGGCATCTACGAGGACTTCGTCGGCATGGTGATGTTCTTCCCCGTGCCCGTGCCCGTGCCGCCGACGCTGCAGGAAGTGTGGGACGACTTTCCCGACATGGCGATGGACTCGTGCAAGCGCGTCTACCCGAGCAGCGTCGGCCTCTCGACGAACATGGATCCGCCGAACGCCGGCGAGGTCACGCTCGAAGGCCCGAACGGCAGCCTTACGCTCTCGATGATGATGGGCATCGGGATGTACATGTCGATCTGGAACGACCCCGCGAAGTACGTCCCGATGTCGGACTACACGCTGCGCGCGACCGGCGGCACGCTCCCCGCGTTCGAGATCCCGTACTACAGCCCCGGCCAGATCACGTCGGTCACGCCCGACATCACCGCGACGACGCCGTTCGTGATCTCGCGCTCGGCGCCGATGCCGATCGCCTGGGAGTCGATCCCCGACGGCCGCCCGATCTTTCTCACGATCACGCAGCAGGACAATCCCGAGATGACCGAGTGGATGTGGATGTGCAAGATGGAGGACGACGGCGCGTTCGAGATCCCGCTCGTGATGCTTCAGGATTTCGGCTCGACGGTTCCGGTGTTCCCGGGCGAGCAGTGGCGCGACAAGATCGACCTGCGCCGCTGGCACTACAGCTCGTTCGAGGTGCCGGGCGCGGCCGGTCCGATCATCAGCGCGTTCGAGTCGGGGTGGTACGCCGACATCGAGATCCACTGAGCTAGAGCAGCACCAGGTCGTCCTTGTGCACGAGCGCGTCGCCGAACGTGTAGCCGAGCGTCGGCTCGATCTCCGCGGACTTCTTGCCGGCAATCTTGCGCGCGTCGTCGGCGTCGTACGCCGAGAGCCCGCGCGCAAATTCGACACCCTTCGCGTCGACGCAGCGCACCGCAGAGCCGCGGCGGAACGCGCCGGCGATCGTCCGCACGCCGGAGGGCAGCAGGCTGCGCGTGCCGCTCGCGAGCGCGGTGCGTGCGCCGTCATCGACCGTGAGCGTGCCTTCGGTCTTCAGCGTGTAGGCGATCCAGTGTTTGCGCGCGGCGATGCGGCTCTCCGCCGGCACCGCGATGAAACGCGTGCCCAGGCTCTCGCCCGCGGCCACGCGCGAGAACGTCGATGGCGCGCGCCCGTCGGCGATCACCACTTCCACGCCACCGCCAGTCGCCTTTCGCGCGGCTTCGATCTTGGTGATCATGCCGCCCGTGCCCACGCTCGATCCGGAGCCGCCCGCGACGGGCGCTGCTTCGCGATCGATGTCGCGCACCACCGGGATCAGCTTCGCCTTCGGATCGACGCGCGGATCCGCCGCGTAGAGCCCCGCGATGTCCGTGAGCAGCACGAGCAGGTCCGCGCCGATCAGCGTCGCGACATCCGCCGAAAGGTTGTCGTTGTCGCCATAGCGAATCTCCGCGACCGCGACCGTGTCGTTCTCGTTCACGACGGGCACCGCGCCGAGCGAGAGCAGGGCGTCGAACGCGTCTCGCGCATTGAGATAGCGGCGCCGGCTCGCGACATCCGCATGCGTGAGCAGCACCTGCGCCGCCACGATGCCGTGTGCGGCGAGCGCGTCTTCCCACGCGCGCATGAGCGCGCTCTGTCCCGCGGCGGCGGCGGCCTGCAGCTCGGGGAGATTCTTCGGCCGCGCTTTGAGCTTCAGGCGTGGCCATCCGCACGCGATCGCGCCCGACGACACGAGCACGACTTCGGCGCCCGCATCGCGCACACGAGCGATGTCGGCGGCGAGCGCCGCCACGCGCGACGCGACGAGACCGCCGCCCGGTTCGGCGAGGAGGCGGCTGCCGACTTTCACGACGACTCGGCGCGGCCGCTTCACTTGATCTTGAGCTTGATTTTCGCGCGGCCGGCCGTGGGCACAGGCGTCGGCGTCGCCTTCGGAGGCTTCGTCGCCGTCGCGGACGGCGCGGGCGTCGCGGTGGCGGCGGTCGCGGCGGGAGTGGGCGTCGGCGTGGCGATCGCCGGCGTGATCGCCGGGACGCCGCCGAGCTCGGTGACCTTGCACTCCATCTTTTCGGTCGACCACGTGACGCGGCCTTCCGCCGGAGGCGTCGCGGGCGCATCCCACGATCCCTCGAATTCGAACGCGACCGGGAACCCGGTGATCGCGTCGAGACCGACCGCGCCTTTTCCGCTCGTCACCTGCGCGCCGCCGTCGGCGCCGCCGCCCGGCTCCGCGGTGATCGTGTAGACCTCGATGGAGCGCTCGCCGAGCTCGTCGGTTTCCGCGCGCGCGAGAGTGAGGTGCTCGCGGAGCGGGCGCAGCACGTCCCGCCAGCCGGCGATCGCGTCGTCGCGCAAGAGGTCGGGCCGTGCGCCGGACTCGACGTGCGCGAACTTCGCCCCCTTCTGGTGCTGCCACGCGATCGAACCCACGCGCACAAGCTCGAACGCGCCGTCGAGCGAGAGATGGAAGCTGCCGACATCGTCGACTTCGACCGTGCTGTCGACGCCGTCGCTGCGCGTGCCGCCATCGCCCTTCGCGGTGAGCTGAATCTGGCAGCCGCCCTTGTGCGCCCTCGCGGACGAGATGAACTTCTCGTAGCTCGAGTCGAACATGCGATCGACCGGCTCGCCAGTGGGGCCGGCCGCGCGCGAGCAGCCGGACGTCAGAGCCGCCAACGCCAGGAACAGGTGACGCGACGTCATTCGTCGTCCTCCGAAGAATCGTCCTCGCCGTCGCTCTCGTCGTCGGCCGCGGCTTCCGCCGCGGCCTTCGCCTCCGCGGCGGCCGCCGCCGCACGCAGCTTGGTGACGCGCGACGCGAGCTCGTTCACGAGCTCGGGAATGCCCTTGCCGGTGACGCCGGAGATCGCGAACACGTCGAGGCCGCGCTTCTTGAACTTCGCCTTGATCGATTTGAGGTTCTCGTTCGCGTCGGGGAGGTCCATCTTGTTCAGCGCGACGAGCGCAGGACGCTCGCCGAGGTCCTCCTTGTACTTCAGGAGCTCGTTCTCGACCTTCTGGAAACGCGACCACGGCCCGCCGTCCATCGGATCCGCGAGATCGATCACGTGGAGAAAGAGCGCGGTGCGCTCGATGTGGCGGAGGAAGCGGATGCCGAGGCCGACGCCCTCGCTCGCACCCTCGATCAAGCCGGGGATGTCCGCCATGACGAAGCTGCGCTCGGGAGCGCGCACCACGCCGAGGTTCGGCACGAGCGTCGTGAACGGGTAGTCGGCGATCTTCGGTTTCGCCGCCGACACGCGCGAGAGCAGCGTGCTCTTGCCTGCGTTGGGGTAGCCGACGAGGCCCACGTCCGCGAGCAGCTTCAGCTCGAGGCGGAGCTGGCGCTCGACCGCGGGCTCGCCGGGATCCGCGTGTTTCGGAGCGCGGTTCGTCGGCGTCGCGAAACGCGCGTTGCCTTTGCCGCCCTTTCCGCCGGGGAGGCCGATCCAGTGCTCCCCGTTCGCCTTCATGTCCTTGAGGAGCTCGCCGGTCGAGTCGTTGTAGATCTGCGTGCCGACCGGAACGCGAATGAGGCGGTCCTCCGCGTCGGAGCCGTGGCAGTTCTTCCCGCCGCCGCGCTCGCCATCCTTCGCTGCGTGCTCGCGCGTGTACCGATAGTCGAGCAGCGTGCCGACGTTCGAGTCCGCGATGAACACGATGTCGCCGCCCTTGCCGCCGTCGCCGCCGGCCGGCCCGCCGAACGGGCGGTACTTTTCGCGCAGCCACGCGATGGCGCCGTCGCCACCTTTGCCGCTCCGCGCGTAGATCCGGACTTCGTCGATGAACTTCATGGGTCTTCCTCAAGCTCCAACAAAAAGGGCCAGGCGGCATGCCTGGCCCTTTCGGACGTGGAAGCGCGATGCCGTTACGCCGTTGCGGCCTTCTCGGCCTTTGCGGGCTTCACCTTCGGACGCGACGCCTTGCCAGCCGCACGCTTCACGGCCTTCTTGGACGCGGTCTTCTCGGGGACGCCTTCGATTGCATACACACTGACCTTGCGGCGGCCACGCGTGTGCGCCTCGTACTTCACCTTGCCATTGATCGTCGCGAAGATCGTGTAGTCCGACCCCAGACCGACGTTGTGGCCCGGGTGGATCTGCGTTCCGCGCTGGCGGACGATGATCGTTCCGGAGTGGATGACCTGACCGTCGTAGATCTTGATTCCGCGGCGCTGGCCACCGGAGTCACGACCGTTACGGCTGGAGCCTTGTCCTTTTTTGTGTGCCATTGATCAGGCTCCTTCGATGCCGAGGATCTCAACGCCCGTGTACGTCTGGCGATGGCCCTTGGTCTTCGACGAATGCTTCCGGCGGCGGAAGGTGACGTCGATGATTTTCTTGTTCTTGCCGTGCGCGACGATCTTGGCGGTGACGATGGCGCCGTTGATCGTCGGCTTGCCCATGGAGACCTTGTCACCGTCTGCGGTGAAGAGGACGTCCTGGAACTTGACCGTGTCGCCGACTTCGCCGGCGAGCTTTTCGATGCGGATGGTGTCGCCGGGAGCGACTTTGTACTGCTTTCCACCCGTCTGAATGATCGCGTACATGGTGTTGTGGTGCCTCCGTACCGGGTCTTTGCCCGGGTCCTCGACAACCTCGCTGGTCGACGTGGAACCGCGGCATTTTAGAGAAGGACCCGCGTCCGTCAAGCGGTTTTCGTTGCTGGCTAAGGACTTATCCGGGCCCGACACCGGTGCCCCACGAGGGTTTGACCCTAGGCAGGGAGGCAACCGGGCCAGGAACCTCACCTTTTGATCAATGACGAGCAAGGATGGGCACGTCCTCGCTCCAGCACGGACCCCCCTGTCAGAGGTCTGGAGGACGCACCTTTCTTTCGAACGCCCCTTGATGTGCTTGATTTACGGACGAAATAACCTGGCATGAACGACTCGTTGCCAGCGTGGCACCTCGGTTGCTATCTAAGCCGGTCAAGAATGGCTACTCGGTACCCCAAAGCTGCCCTGACGACCTCCGCCCTGGTGGCGGCCGTGGGCCTGCTCCTGTCCGGTTGCGGCTCCCAGGGGTCGGAGTCCGAGAGCATCGACGTTTTCCAGGCCGCCGCCCCCGACGTGCAGGACATGACGGTCGAGTTTGGCGAACCCGCCCGCCCCGAGGGGCTCTCCCTCTGCGAGTCGCCCGGCACCTTCATTCCTTTCGAGAAGCCGATCGAGCGCCAGGTCTACGATGTCCTCACCGCTTACAAGACCGGCATGAACGAGACGCTCGAGCGCCTGACCGCCAAGGTCATCGTCGCCGAGTCGGCCCGCTACGGCCTCGATCCCTGGTTCGTCGTCGGCGTGATCCGCGTCGAGAGCCGCTTCTACAATTTCTCCGAGTCGAACAAGAACGCGCTCGGCCTGATGCAGGTTCGACCGTTCGTCGGCGAGGAAGTCGCGAAGGACCTCGGCGTCAGCTGGAACGGTCCCGAGACGCTCTTCAATCCGATCAAGAACGTGAAGATCGGCGTCGCGTATCTCGCGATCCTCAATCAGAGCTTCAAGGGCGACAAACACAAGGTACTCGCGGGCTACAACATGGGCCCGAACCGCGTTCGCCAGTGGATCAAGGACGGTCGCGATCTCCCGACCGGCTACTCCAGCCTCGTGCAGGAGTACCAGGCGCTGCTCGGCAACATCGGCACGCACACAATCGCGGGCACCGACCTCGTCGGGCGCATCACGATGATCGAGCGGAACCTCGCGCGGAAGGCGTCGGTCGTCGCGACGATCGCCGAGCTCCCCGACGACTCTTCCGATGTCCTCGGCGAAGTGCCGAGCTCCTCGCTCCCCTCCGAGCCGGCGATCGAGCCGCTCGATGCTCCTGCCGATTCGACGGACGGTGGACTGCTCCAGTCGCTGATCGCCGAAGAGGAAGCGCTGGTCGTGGTCGAAATCGAGCCGGCGATCGACGTTGCCGCGGATCCGAACGACGAGTGAAGAAGTCGCCTCGTCGACTTGCCGCGCAAGCATTCAAGCCTTGACCAAAGGCATGTGCTCACGTCTCATCGCCCGCCTTTCCACGCCCTTGCGCACACCCATTACCTACGTTGCATTCGCGTTTCTTCTGCTCGTCTCGGCGACCGCCGCGGCGGCGCCCAAGGGGAAGGCCGCGCCCGTGCAGCTCGACGCCGCCAGTGAGCGTGTCGCGCTCGCCGTGCTCGGCAGCTATCAGACGGGGGTCTCGAAGGACGAGGTGCGTGCCGCCGCGAAGACCTTGATCGCGGTGTCGCACGAGGAGGGCGTCGATCCGTTCCTCGTTCTCGGCGTGATCCGCGTCGAGTCGAGCGGCTGGAGTCACGCGCGCTCGGACGTCGGCGCGCGCGGGCTGATGCAGGTGATGCCGTTCGTCGCGAAGGCGATGGCGAAGGAGACCGGCGCGAAGTGGGGCGGCGCCGAGACGCTGCACGACCCGCAGGTGAACCTGCGTCTCGGCATCCATTACCTCGCGACTCTCGTCGAGAAGTACGACGGTGAAGCGAGCAAGGCGCTTTCCGCGTACAGCATGGGACCGACGAAGCTCGATTCGATCCTGCGCCGCGGCAAGGAGCCGGTCAACGACTACCCGATCTCGGTGCAGTGGTTCGCGGATCGCTATTGCGCTCTCGCCGCCGAGCACGGCGATCTCGAGCCGGGTTTCTCGCGCTTCGAGATCGCACTGCGCCTCCTCGAGAAGGACATCGGCGGCAAGCCGAGCACCGCGTATGCGCTCGCGACCGGCAAGAAGGAAAAAGTCGGCTGGAACAAGCGGACGAAGAAGCCCGCGCCCGCGCAGCCGGCAATCGATCACCCGATCGCCGCGCTCGTCGCATCCGCCTCACCCTGAGCGAGGGCCGCGGCAGTTTGCGGCCCGAGTCGAAGGGCCGCGGCAGTTTGCGGCCCGAGTCGAAGGGCCGTCGTAGACTCGCCATCGTGCGTTCCTTCGCCCTCGTCCTCCTGCTTCTCGCGACGAACGCGCACGCCGGATCCATCGACGAGCCTGAAGCGACGCCGACGCCCGTCGTTGATGCGACTCCGTCGCCCACCCCGGAAGCGATTCCCTCGCCGACACCGTTCCCCCGCGAGGAATTCCTCGACGAAGTCCCGCCGCGCCGCCCCGCCGTCGCTGGCTGGCTCGCGCTCGCGTTCCCCGGCGCGGGCCACGTCTACTTGAAGCGGCCCGGCCGCGGCGCGGTCTTCCTCGGTGTCGAAGCCGTCGAGCTCGGCGCGATCATCACGACGATCACGACGAGCGGGTGGGATCCCGAGGATCCGAGCGACACGCGCGTGAACCGCGCACTGCTACCGACGGCGTGGCTCCAGAACACGCACTTCCTCGGCGTCTACGACGCGTGGCGCATCGCGCGAACGCGGGCGGCGCCCGGACGCTTCCGGACGCCGGTGCCGACGCCCGATACGCACGAGCTCCTGCTCGCGCCGTTCGCCGGGCGCCAGCTCACGCGTGCGTCCGTGGTGGTGCCGCTCGCAACGGTGTGGGCGATCGGTCTCGGCGCGTCGCGATTCGGCGAGACCTCCGAGGCGAACTACTGGGAGCTCACGAAGATCCCGGTGTTCTCGCGCGAAGTCGATCGCTCCGTCGCGTTCGCCGTCGCGTCCGGCTACTACACGACGACCTTCTACTCCGTCGGCATCGGCGAGGAGGCGCTCTTCCGCGGCGTGATCCAGACGTCGCTCGAGGAAGCGTGGGGCCCGACGTGGGGATGGCTCGCGGCGACCGCGTTTTTCGGATCGCTGCACGCGCTCAACGGATCGACGCCTGGCGAGTCCGCGATCGCGGTCGGCGCGACGTCGATCGTCGGCGGCTACTTCGGATGGATGTATCAGCGTGATGACCACGACCTCACGAGCGCGATCTTCATGCACACCTGGTACAACGTCGGCATCGGGCTTACGACGTTCCTGATCGACCCCGAGCACCAGCCGTTCTCGGCGGGCGTCTCGATCCCGTTCTGACGTGAGGAGACGTGTGGTCCGCTCGCCTCAGGGACGATGAAAAGCGTTCGCTTCGTGCGTGATACGGTCGCGCATGTTCATCGTTCGACTTGCCGTCATCGCCCTGCTGCTGCCGCTCCCCGCGTTCGCTGGCGACGTTCTCCAGCCGACCGGAGAGAACGATGTCTGGTCGAAATACGACTTCGTTCCGGGAACGAAGCTCCTTTTCTTCGAGGACTTCTCGAAGCCCGATCCGAAGAAGGGCGCTCTTTCCCGGTTCAAAGCGCCCAGCGCCCGCCTCGATATTCAGGAGAAGAACGGCGCGAAGTGGCTGCGTTGCCGTCCCCCGTGCACGTTGGACGTCATCCTGCCCGAAAAGCTTCCCGACCACTTCACCGTCGATTTCGACATGCTGTCTCCGACGGAGGCAACGAACGGAATCTCGAACGGCCTTTCATTCTACGCGGTCAACGCCGACGGCTCGCTGATCGACGACCACCCCACGGCGACCTCGTCCCCCGGCACTTTGGCCTTCGCCAACTCCGGCCTCGGCGCGAACAACGAAATCGCCGGCGCCGACCGCTTCGACGCGCAAGGGCTGATCCACTTCAGTTGGTCCTTCGACGGGAAAAACGTTCGCGGCTACGTGCAGCAGATTGCCGGCCTCAACTCGTCGGATATCGCGATGCCGAAGAGCAACCGGCTTCGCCTGGAGTTTTCGGGCGGCGACGACCCCACGCTCATCGATTTCAACGTGCCGGTCTGGGTGACGAACCTGCGGATCGCGTCCGGTGGCAATCCGGTGAGCTTCGCGGAGCTTTCCAAGAAGGGCCGCCTCTCCTTGCCGGGCATCCTGTTCGACACAGGAAGCGATCGCATCCGATCCGAGTCGACGCCAACGCTCACCTCCGTCGCGAAGATGCTCACCGAGCACCCCGAGCTCTCCCTGACCATCGAAGGACACACGGACAATCAGGGCACGGCTTCCGGCAACCAGACGCTTTCCGACAAGCGCGCCGCGGCCGTGAAGGCCTGGCTCGTCGCGAAGCACAAGGTCGCTGTGGCCCGGCTGGAGCCGCAGGGGTTCGGTCAGACGAAGCCCGTTGGTTCCAACGACACCTCGGAAGGACGCCAGGCGAACCGTCGAGTGGAGATCGTTCAGCGCGTGGCGAAGTGAACGTTACGCCTTCGGAACGATCACGACGACGTTCGGCACGGGCCACGCGGCGACGTTGTCGTCGTTCTCGTTGAAGCGCACGCAGGCGCTCGACGAAGTCGTGCACGGGATACGGCGACCGCGCGTGCAGGAAGAGGATGCGCCCCTGTCCTTGGTGAGCTTCGCGTTGTTCACGTGCGTGCGCGTGCGCATGAGCGAGACGCTTTCGCCCCCGTGGTGAAACATGCTCGCGTTGATGCCGGCGACCGCGCCCGCGCGCGTCACCCACGAGCGCACCGTGCGCGACTCCCCTTCGCCCGGCGCCGACGCGTTCAGCAACTTCAGCTCGAACGCGGCGGGATCGACGCGCAGCACGGTGATCGTCGAATCGCCGTGTGAGGATGGACACGGCCCCGCGAACGTCCCGAGCTCGAGCCCCGTCGCGAGCGCCTCCCAGGCAGGAGAGGGCGCAGGCGTCTTGGCCGGTGCCCCGGCCACGAGGAGACCGGACCACGCCATCAGCAACAAGAGTCGAATCGTGGCGCTCGGGGGCCGCATCGAATCCTCACTTCGTTCAACCGGCGTTCGCGCGTTTCGATTCCCGAGGATCCCCATGATTGCCACCGACGGTCCACATCTTCTCTCGAACGCGCTGGACTGACTCACGACTTCCGGTTCCGCGCGTTCCCCTCCACGCGCCTTTTCCACATCAGGAACCGTCATGCACAAGAAGCGTTCGCACCGGGCTCGCCAGCCCGCGTTCTACGACCCAGACAACCCGCCGCCCGAGCCTTTCGAGCGTCGCGACCGGCTCAACGCGCGGCTCCTCGAGGAGCTCGCGTCGGTCCTTCGCGACGAAGCGGCGGACCCCGGCCTCCTCGGCATCGGCCTTCTGTCCGTCGAGCTCTCCCCCGACTATCGGTACCTGCGCCTCGGTTATGTGGCGCCCGGTCCCGGTGACCCGCGTTCGGTGAAGGCGCGCACGCTCGAAGCCTTCGAGCGCGCCGCCGGCTTCCTCCGCGCCCGGGCCGTGTCGGTGGTCGACCTCAAGCGGGCCCCCGAGCTGCGGTTCTCCTTCCTCGGCGTCTCGGTCGACCTGTCCTGACCAAAACCCGGGTACCGGTTCTGACTTACTGACGTATTTAGAAACGTCAGTAAGTCAGAACCGGTACTCGGGTTACGGTACTCGGGTTACGGTTGTACGGGTGAAGCGGGGCGCGGGACGATGGCTCGTGTGCGCGACGATCGTCGTGCTGTGTGCGAGCGCGGGATGTTTCAAGACGCGCTACCTCGCGCAGGCCGCGCGGGGACAGCTCGCGCTCAGGTGCGCGTCGGAACCGCTCGACGAGGTCATCGCGGATCCGAAGACGCCGGAGCGCGTGAAGACGCTGCTACGCGAAGTGCCGGCAATCAAGTCGTTCGGCGAAGCGCGCGGGCTGAAGGCCACGAAGAATTATCGCGCGTATGCCGACCTCGATCGCTCTGCGACCGCGTGGGCCGTCACCGCGTGCGAGCCGCTGCGCTTCGAGGAGAAGCTATGGCTCTTCCCGATCGTCGGGTCGGTGCCGTATCTCGGGTTCTTCCACGAGAAGACCGCGCGCGATTACGCGAAGACGCTCGAACACGAAGGCCTCGACGTGGACGTGCGGGGCGTGGCGACCTACTCGACTCTCGGGTGGTTCAAGGATCCGATCACCTCGCCGATGTTGTCGGAGGGACCGGAAGCGCTCGGCGATCTCGTCGACGTGGTGCTGCACGAGAGCGTGCACGCGACGATCTACCTGGACGACCAGACGCCGTTCAACGAGAGCCTCGCGAGCTTCGTCGCGCCATTGCTCGCGGCCGAATATCTCGCGAGCACCCGCGGCGTCGACGCGCCGGAGACGGTCGGGTTCGCGGAGGAGCGTGTGCGAATCGCACGGCTCGACTCGGGGCTGCACGCCGCGTGGAGCGAGCTCGACGCGCTCTATCGCTCGCCCGCGCCGAAGGACGAGAAGCTCGCGGCGAAGGCCGCCGTTCTCGATCGCGTGAAGGCGGATCTCGGGATCACCGTGAACAACGCGACGCTCGTGGACGCGCGTGTCTACGGCGCGGGACTTCCCGAGCTCGGCGCCCTCTTCGAGTCGTGCGGCCGCGACTGGCCGCGCTTCTGGAAAGCGATCGGCCGCCTCGAGTCGAAGGACTTCGGCGAAAAGCAGTCCGAAGACCTCGCGGCGGTGCTCGGTCGTCTTGGCTGCTAAGCTGTCGGAGGTGCCTCGCCGCCTTCTCGCCCTCATGCTTCTCGCGGCCGCGCCCGCTGCGGCCGCGGAGCCTCCGGCGCCGCCCGCGATCACGGGCTTCCAGATGCAGGCGGCGACGAAGCTCGCCGACGCGCTCGAGTTCGAGTTCATCCCGCTCGCGCCGATCGGCCCCGGCTTCTACGCCGTCGTGAAGTCGAAACACGTGGGCGGCGAGGGCGTCGCGTATCTCGGGCCCGACCCCGTGCGCGCGTTCTGGTCGTTCGGTTCGGATCCGCCGGAAGACGTGCTGCGCGCGTCGACGCTCGAGCGCGTGACCGGCGACGTCCGCTTCGACACGACGAAAGGGCGGATCACCGGCGACGTGCGCCTGAAGATCGCGACCGGCGGCGCACGCCTCATCCCGGTGATGCTCGACGCGCTGCCGGAGAGCCTGCGCATCGAGATGGGCAACGGCCGTCCGTGCGGCTTCCGCCTCGTCCCGTCGCGCGACATCGTGGTGATCGAGCTTCCGGGGCCGGCGGACACCGTCGAGCTGCGGATCCGCTGGGAATCGCGCACGCCGCAGATCGATCACGTGCACATCCGGAAGGATTCGCTGCTCCTGCCCGGCCTCTATCCATGGGTGCCGACGCTTCCGAATACCGACGCGGAGTTCGATCTCACGTTTGCGTACCGGAAGTCGTTCGATCTTCTCCCCGGCGGGCGAAGCGGGCGTGTGACGACGACGTTCGACGGCTGGCGTTCGGTCTCGACGAAGTTCCGCTCGGATCAACCGGTCACGCTCGCGGGGCGAAAGGCGTGGGTGCGCCATCCGTTCGATCTCGACGGCGTGCCGGTGACGCTCGCGCTCGAGCCGCGTGACGTCGCGAAGCTCGCGCCCCTCGAGGCGAGCGTTCGCCATGCCTTCTCCGCGTTGCGGCCGCTCGGCCCGCTTCCGCACAGGCTGGCGATCGCGTGGTGTCCGCAGACCGAATATCAGGGGATCGCGTCGCGCGGTTTCATCGGCCTCGACGATTTCGATCGGCACGTCGTCGCGCACGAGCTCGCGCACCAGTATTTCCAGGACATCGACGACGCGCCGCCTCCGCTGAAAGCGTGGGAGCAGCTGCCCGCGAAACGCGACTGGAGCGGCGATTGGACCGAGGCGGTCGCGGAGTTTCTCGCGACGTGGTCGAAGGACGAGAACGAAGCGCGTGCGCATCGCCTCGGCTGGTCGTTCCGCTACGCGCACGTGTCCGATCTGTTGCCGCTGCGTGAGATCCGCGACAAGGGACTGCCGTTCGACGACCCGCGGCACGTGATCGTCTACACGAAAGGCCCGCTGCTCCTCGCGGAGATGGAGCGTCGTCTCGGGCGCGAGCGCATGGCGGCGTCGATCACCGCGTTCATCGCGGAGCACCGCGGCAAGCGTGCCGATTGGGCCGATCTTGCGGACGCGTTCGGCGGTGACGACGCGCGCTGGCTGCGCAAGTGGCTCACGATCCCGGGAGCGCCGCGGATCGTGCTGAAGGATTTGACGGTTGCCGGCGGCTTCGTCGAAGGAACGGTGGCCGTCACGCCGGGCGCGTTCGAAGGCGTCGTGCAGCTCGGCGTTATCACGACGCGCGACGCGGCGACGCTGCGGATGGATGAGGCGCCGTCACAGATCCACGACGTCGCGTTCGCGGGCGAGGCGACGCGCTTCCGGCTGCCGATCGGCGAAGGCGCGACGGGCCTCCTCATCGATCCCGATCACCGCTTGCCGCGGCGATGGGACGGCTTCGAGGGACTCTTCGTCGCGCTGCCGGACGAAGCCCTCGCCTCACCACCCTCACCCTGAGCGAGCGAAGCGAGTCGAAGGGCTCGCAGTCGATGCGGCCGTCGTATCTCCCCCACCCCCCACCCTCCTCGGCCTCTACGTCGACCCCGTGACACCGGGCACCGTCTACGCGGCGACCCGCGAGGGCGTGTTCAAGACAATCGTGGGCGGCGAGTAACCTTCTCTCGTCATCGGGTTGGACAGGCGCGATGCGTCCGGCGGTATGATCCGAGGCCGTCGAACCCGATCGAGCGCTCGTAGAGCCGGTCGGAATGGTCCTCCTCCTGACGGGAGCTCCGAAGTGGCCGAACCGGTCGTTCTGGATTCACGGGTCCGCGAAGTGTGTGTCTTCCGGTCGGGCGCGGTGGTCACGCGGATCGCGGAGGTGAAGGCGAACGGCGCGTGGCCCGAAGAGGTCTCGCTGATCGGTCTCCCTCTCGCGATCGACGACGAGAGCGTGCGGGTGTCGGTCGTCGGCCCCGCCGACGCGAAGCTGCCGCGCCCCGCCGACGTTCGCGTCGACCTGGTGGTGCCTGAAATCGGCGAGCCGCTGCTCCCTCCGGACGAGAAGGAGATGCGTGCCGCCGCCGACGACATCGAGCGGCTGACCATCGTGCTGCAGCGCATCGATCGCGAGACCGGGCGGCTCGATTCGATCGGCCTGTCGCTTCCCGAGCCGTTCGAGAATCGCCCGCCCAAGCCGGCGCCGGCTGCGGCGTGGAGCGGCGTCATCGATTGGAAACATCGGTGGAAGCGCGAGCGCGCGGAGGAACGTCGCCGCGTGCATGACGACCTGCTGCGTGCGAAAGAGACGCTCGCGCGTTTGCGGCGCCGGATGCGCGAGCTGCGTGCGTCGCAGGACTCGCGCGAGTCGCGCGTGAGCAAGCGTGTGCGGTTGCGACTGCGCGATGCAGCCCGAGGCGAAGCCGAGGGTGGAAGTCCGGGGGCGAAGCCCCTGGAAACAAGGTTGCCGGTCGCCGCGACGATCCGGCTGGAGTACCGCGTTCCCGGTGCTCGGTGGGTGCCGACCTATGTCTTCCGCATGGGGCGCGATGGAAAAACGGCGCAGCTCTCGGTGAAGGCGCTCGTCGTGCAGAGCTCCGGCGAGCCGTGGGAGCGCGTGAAGCTCGCGGTGTCGACCGCGGATCTGCTGCGCGACAACGAGCTTCCCGAGCTCAAGAGCCTGCGCATCGGCCGGCGCCAGCCGGAGGCCCCGAAGCGCGCGTATCGCGACCCGCCGTCGGGGCTCGACTCCCTCTTCGAAGGGCTCGACAACGCGATCGCGACGTCGGAACCGCCGCCGCCGATCGCGCCGCCCGCGCCGCCGTCCGATCCGGGGATCGACGCGCTCATCTCCGGCTCGCTTGGCCGTACTGAGCAGGCCGAGGGTCGCTTCGACGAAAACGCCGGACCGTCGAACACGGGTTCCGCTTCGCTCGCAAAGAGCGCGCGTGCGATGGATCGCTCGAGCTCCGAGCGGAATGAGAAGAAGAAGGAGGCGCCGAAGCCGAAGGGCGCCGGACGTGGCATGGCCAGTCCGACCACGACCACGCCGATGCCGCCGCCCCCGCCCGCGATGGCGCCGATGAAGTCGCGAGCGCCCGGAGGGCCGCCTCAAAATCAGCCGGCGCGAGCGCCGTCGTCTGTGGCCGCGCGCATGGAGCCGTCGCCGGACATGGCGTTGGAGATGGACGACCAGGACAAGTCGAGCCTCGCGGACGGCATGGCATCGTTGGGCGGCTTCGGTGGTGGCGCGATGGCCGGCAAGGACCTCGCGCGCAGACCGATCGCCCAGCAGGCACCGTCTCCCGGGCTCCTGAAATTCTCGGATCTCGTGATGGCGGGCTGGGATGACGACGGGACACGCGGCCGCCTGCGCGCCGCGACGATCGCCGATCGGCTCGCGGGACTCGACGCCTCGCACGCGCCCGGTGTCGCGGGGCGTCTCCAGGAAGCGGAGGCCCGCGCCGAAGAGTCCGCCTACATCACGTTCCCGGGAGAGACGCAGGACGTCGGCTCGTCGAGCGGCTCCTACGATCATCGCTACGACGCGGAAGGGCTCGCGGACGTGCCCGGAGACGGACGCATTCATTCGGTTCCGCTGCTCACGCGCACCGCACCCGTCGCCACGACGCTCGTCGTGGTCCCACGCGAGAGCACACAGGCCGTCCGCGTCGCGGAGATGCGCAATCCGCTGGAGAGCCCGCTGCTCGCGGGGCCGGCGGAGATCTACCTCGACGACGAGTTCCTCGTGACGTCGCCGATCCGCACGGTGCCCGCGGGTGCGGACCTGCGCATCGGACTCGGCATCGAGGAGGCGCTGAAGGTCGCGCGCAACACGCACTTCGAGGAAGAGGCGACCGGCCTCCTCGGCGGCGGAGCACTCCTCCATCACAAAGTGGAGATCGAGCTCGCGAACCGCCTCACCGCTCCCGTGAAAATCGACGTGCGCGAGCGCGTGCCGATCAAGAACGAGGAGGATGACCTCGTGGACATCACGGTGCCTGCGCCGTCGCCGGCGTGGGAGGACTACGACCAGGAGGAGACCGGCCGCATCAAGGGCGGGCGCCGCTGGCGGGTGACGCTCGCCGCGGGCGAGTCGAAGAAGATCTTCTGGACCTACTCCATCAAGATCGATTCCAAGAACGAAGTCGTCGGCGGCAACCGGAGAGAATGACGTGGCCACCAATCCCATCCGTGTCGAAGCGCCGACCGCAGCGCCGCACCTCGTGCTCGACGCGCCCATCCGGCGCGTCACGCTCCTCGAGGATCGCGCGCAGGTCTTCCGCGCCGGTGTCCTGAAGCTCATCGCGGGCAGTCACCGCGTGAAGGTCGTGAACGTGTCGCCCGTGATCGCCGACCGCTCGGTCGTCGCGCGCTCGGCGAAGGGTGTTCGCGTCGACGAGACGCGCGTCGTGCGCCAGTGGCGCATCGGCTCGTCCGAAAAGCCGGCCGACGCGGCGAAGCTCGCCGAGGAGATGGCGAAGCTGCAGTCCGAGATCGGCTACAAGAATCTCCTGCTGCAGCTCTCGTTCGAGAAGCTCGGCTCCGTCGACGAAGCGGCCGACCTGCTGGTTCAGGGCATCAACCGCGACCTCCCCTACGCGAAGCAGTTCGAGGCGAGTTGGGAGGGCGACCTCGCACTCTTGCAGAAGCAGGCGCGCGAGTCGGAGGCGGGGCTGCGCGACGCGCGGCTGGAGCTGCGCGAGCAGGTCTCCAAGCTGGAAGCGATGCGCATCCGGCTCGCGGCGACGGGACGCATCGACCACGTGCTCGCCACCGAGCTCGAGGTGGAAGTGACGGTAGAAGGCGGTGGCGATCACGAGCTCACCATCGAGTACATGGTGCCGTGCGCCCTGTGGCGCCCGATCCATCGCGCGACGCTCTCGAAGACGGAGACGCGCTTCGAGTGCGAAGGCGCCGTGTGGCAGCGGACGGGCGAGGACTGGGTCGACGTGGACCTGTCGTTCTCGACGGCGCGCTCGACGCAGCGCTCCGAGCCGCCGGTGATGACGGACGACTGGATCCGCGTCCAGAAGAAGCAGGAGAAGAAGACGGTCGTCGGCGTGCGCGAGGAAGAGATCGCGACGACCGGCGAGGATCAGAAGCCGATGGCCGGATCCAGCGGCGGCGGCGGCAATCCGGATCTGCCCGGCGTCGACGACGGCGGCGAGACGCGCCGTCTCGGCGCCGCGCGCAAGGCGACGATTCCGTCGGACGGCCGTCTGTATCGCATCCCGATCTTCGCGTTCGACTCGCCCGCTGAGATCGACCGCGTCGCGCGTCCCGAGCGCTCTCCGCTCGTGCACCTGCGCAGCCGCCAGGTGAACGCGTCCAAGCAGCCGCTGCTCGCGGGGCCGCTCGAGCTCCTGCGCGACAGTGGCTATGTCGGCCGCGGCGAGATCGAATACGTCGCTCCCGGCGAGAAGTTCGCGATCGGATGGGGCGGCGAGGAAGCGCTGCGCGTGAAGCGCGAGCACCGCACGCATCGCGAGACCGCAAAACTCTCCGGCAAACAGACGATCACGCACACGGTCGATCTCTTCCTCTCGAACCTCGGCGAGACCGCGGCGACGTTCCGGCTCGAGGAGCGCATCCCGGTGTCGGAGATCGAGAAGGTGAGCGTGACGATCGACGAGAAGGGGACGTCGCCTCGCGCCGCTGCGGACGATCAGGGCATCGTCGGCTGGCTCATCAATCTGCCGGCGAAGGGCACCCAGAAGGTCACGCTCGTCTACGTGCTCGTCGCGAGCTCGGACGTGCAGGGGCTCTGATCCACGTGAGCCGCGCGCACCTCGCACTGATCCTCGCCGCCGCGGCTCCTCTCGCCGCGTGCCCGAAGACCGGCGATCCCGACGTGCCCCCGCGCGTCATCACGCGCGCGGCAACGCCGGCGCCGACGCCGGGCGCCGATCCCGTCGAGTCGAAGCGCATCGCGAAGCTCTATCGCATCACCGTGCTCGAGACAGAGCGCCCCCAGACGCCCGAGGTCTTCGCTCCATGGCTCTCGGACGCCGACGCGAGCATCCGCGAGGCGGCCGTACTCGCCGTCGGACGCGCGGGCGAAGCGCAGGCATGGGCCGGAGGAGACGCGGCGCCCTTCGTCGCCATGTTGTTCGCGCAGACGAAAGACCCGTCGGCCGACGTGCGCGGCGCCATCGCGGCGGCCGTCGGGCTCGTCGGCGTCGCGGCCAGCGGAAAGATCGACGCAGCCCTCGCCGCCGAGGTGAACGAGGAAGTTCGCGGTCGCTGGGTGCGTGCCGCGGGTCGCGTCGCGCCGATCACGCCGAAGCCGCCCAAGCCCCAGCCAAGCCCGAAGGGCGAAGGTGGGGGTCCGGGGGCGAAGCCCCTGGAAACAGTATTCGGTGACGAGATGCCGGCGGCACCGGTCACCTCGGTCCCGGAAATCGCGCTGCTCGGAAAGGCGCTCGACGACGACGCTCTCGCGGCGGCTGCCGGTTGGGCGCTCGGCGTGTACGGGATTCGGTCCGAGCGCGGCGGCGGCATCTCGGCGCTTCCGGCGGACGTGGTCTTCGCGCTGAAGAAGCGCTTCCACGCGACGGCGGCGCAGAACCGCGAACCCTTCGCGTATGCGATGTGGCGGCTGCACGCGCCGGGAACGGGCGCGGAGATGCGTCTTGGACTCAACGACCAGAGCCCACTCGTGCGCGGGTGGTGTGCTCGCGGCCTCGCCGGCCTTCCCGGCACGCACGCTCGCCGCGAGGTCTCGCGGCTTCTCCGCGATTCGTCGAGCGAAGTGCGCATCGAGGCGTCCCGCGCGATCGCGAAGCTCGAGGATGCCGACGCCACCGCGGCGGTCGAGCTGGTGGATCTGCTCGAGCGCTCGGATCCGCCGCGTTCGACCGAGCAGCCCCTCGCCATCGAGGATCCGCATTCGGCCGTTGCGGCGGCCGAAGCGCTCGGCGAGCTCGGCTTTCGTGCGACCGCCGAGCCGCTGCGCGCGCGTCTAGCGTCCGACGATCCCTACCTCTTCGGCGCCGCCGCGGTCGCGTACGCGAAGTGCGCGGGGACTGCCACGCTCCAGGATTTCTCCGAGCTCGCCGAGGAGCACGGCGAACGGCTGGGGAAAGAGGGAGAGTGGCGATTCCGGCGCTCCATCGCCGAGGCACTCGCGTATGTGAAGCACCCGAAGGCGCCGAACTTCGTCGCACCGGTGGATCACGCGACGCCGGCGTATGCGATCTCGCCGGAGGTGCCGGAAGCGGCACGCGCGCTCATCGTGATCCTGCTCGCCGATCCCGATGCACGCGTTTCCGTCGTGGCGCTCGATTCGTACGGCGAGCTCGCGGGTGTCGACGCGTCGCGCCGCATGATCGCGGTGCTCGCGTCGTCGAGCGACCTGGCCATGCTCGGCACGGCGGCGGATCGCCTTTCCGGGCTCGAGGCCCCGCCGTCAGAAGCCGGCCCTGCGCTCGTCGCGGCGCTCGCCCGCGTGACGGCTGCCGATCCGGAGAACGCGTCGATCCTCGTCGAAGCGGCCGCGAAGCTGGGTGGCGAGGCGGCGCTTCCGGTGCTGCATGCCGCGGCCGTTTCGCGCGCGAACGGACTCATGCTTGCGGCGTCGAAGGCGCTGCGCGCGAAGGGGCAAGCCGTGTCGATCCGGTTCTTTGCGCCGCTCGGAATTCCCGACGAGGCCGCGTTCCTCGAAGCCGCGGACTGGACGCGCATGACCATCCGCACGAAGCGTGGCGAGATCCGGCTGCAGCTTTTCCCGGAGATCGCGCCGGTGACGGTCTGGCAGATCGGCACGCTCGCGCGAAAGGGATACTTCCGCGAGGGCGCGTTCCATCGCGTGGTGCCCGCGTTCGTCGCGCAGGGCGGGGACCCCCGCGGCGACGGCTTCGGCGGACCGGACGGCAAGAGCGGCGCTGCCATCTCGATCCCGTGCGAGCTCTCCGATCTCCCGTACGCGACCGGCACGCTCGGCATGGCGCTCTCGGGACGAGACACCGGTGGCTCGCAGTTCTTCATCGCGCTCACTCCGCAGCCGCATCTCGAGAGCAACTACACCGTGTTCGGACGTGTGCTGCGCGGCGACGTCGAGCTCCTCCAGATCGGCGACGAGATCATCGACGTCACCGTTCCCTGATGGAGCGGATCGCCGGGCGCTACCTGCTCCTGAAGGCGCTCGCGCGCGGCGGCATGGGCGAGGTCCACCTCGCGCGGCAGTCGGGACTCGACGGCTTCGAGAAGCTCGTCGTGATCAAGCGAATCCTTCCGGATCTCGCGGCGAATCCGGAGTTCGTGCGGCTCTTCCTCGACGAAGCGCGCGTCGCCGCCGACCTGCGCCACCCGAACGTGGTCAGCGTGCTCGAGGTCGGCTCGGACTCGGGCCAGCTCTTCCTCGCGATGGACTACGTCCACGGGATGACGATGCGGCGCGTGCAGCGCCGGGCCCAGGAGACGCGGCGCGGCCTCGTGAAAGCGGTGGTCATCACGGCCGCGCTCGATCTCGCGCGCGGGCTCCACTACGCGCACCGCAAGGCGGACCTGCGCGGACAGCCGCTGCGCATCGTGCATCGCGACGTGTCTCCGCAGAACGTCCTCATCGGATTCGACGGGACCTCGCGGCTTCTCGACTTCGGGATCGCTCGCGCCGAGAACCGCCGCGAGAGGACGGAGCCCGGACTCGTGGTCGGCAAGCTCGACTACATGTCGCCGGAGCAGGCGGCGGGCGCGGAGCTGGACGCGCGCTCGGATCAGTATTCCCTCGGCATCCTTCTGTGGGAGCTCACCGTGGGCGAGCAGCTCTTTCGCGGAACCGACGAGATGGTGCGCGAAGCGGTGCGCACGGCGACGGTGGCACGGCCCACGGATCGCGTGCCCAGCTACCCGCCGGAGCTCGAGCGGATCGTGATGCGCGCGCTCGCGTTCCGCCCGGACGAGCGCTACGCGGATTGCGGCGAGCTGCTGCGCGAGCTCGAAGCGTTCGCGACGAAGTTCGGGATCCCGGTGTCGGCGGAGCGCGTCGCGTCGTTCATGAAGGAGATCTTCCCCGACGAGTCCGACGAGGGCTTCGTGATGCAGGGCGTCGTGCTGCCGGAAGGCGATCCTCTCGACGGCGAGAAGACGGAGCGCGAGCGCGGAATCGTGACGCGGCCGCAGCGCGTAGAGGGGAACCTTCCCGCGGAATCCGGACCGCTCATCGGGCGCAGCGCCGACATGCGCTCGCTCGGAGAGTTGCTCGGAACGTCGCGGCTCGTGACGTTGCACGGGCCGGGCGGCGCCGGGAAGACGCGGCTTTCGCTGGCGTACGCGCACGAGCACATGCGCAAAGCGAAGGAGCCGGTGTGGTTCTGCGATCTGTCCGAAGCGCGCACGACGGAGGGGATTCTCGCGGCGGTTTCGACCGGGCTCGTCATCCCGCCCGCGGAGGACGCGGCGACGGTCGCGAGGTCGCTCGGCGCTCGCGGGAAGGGACTCGTCGTCCTCGACAACGCGGAGCAGATCGTCGAAGCGGCGGCGTCGCTCGTGCAGCGCTGGATGACCGAGGCGCCCGAGATTCGATTCCTCGTGACGTCGCGCGAGACGCTCCGCATTCCCGGCGAGATCGCGCAGGAGCTGGGGCCGCTCGGCGTGCCGGAGGAATCGGAGGAGGGATTGATCGCCGGTGCGTCCGACGCCGTGCGTCTTTTCGTCGAGCGCGCGCGCGCGGTGCGATCGACGCCGTTCTCCGAAACCGACATGGCGGACATCGCGAAGGTCGTGCGTGCACTGGACGGCATGCCGCTCGCGATCGAGCTGGCGGCAGCGCGAATGCACGTGCTCGCGCCGCGCAAGCTCCTCGAGCGTTTCGACAAGAAGCTCGACGTGCTCGCGAGCGGACGTCGTGACGCGGCGGGGCGGCAGGCGACGCTGCGCGGCGCGATCGAGTGGTCGTGGAATCTCCTGGATCCGCACGAACGCGAAGCGCTCTCGCAGGTGTCGCTCTTTCGCGGCGGGTTCAATCTCGAAGCCGCGGAAGCCGTGCTCGCGCTGGGCGACGGCGCGCCAGCCGCGATCGACGCCGTGCAATCGCTCCGCGAGAAGAGCCTGGTGCGGGCGCTGCCGGCCGGCGCCGATGGCGAGCTGCGGTTTGGCCTCTACGAATCGATCCGCGAGTTCGCGGCGGAGAGGCTCGCGATCTCCGGTGGTCGCGAGGCGGCGGAGCGGCGCCACGCGGATCACTACGTCGCAGCGGGGCGCGAACTCTCGCAGCGCATCGACGAGGCGGGCGGCGCCGACGCGCGCAAGCAGCTCGCGTTCGAAGTGGACAACCTCGTCGCCGCGCATCGCCGGGCGCTGACCGCGCCTCGCGCTCCCGACGGCGCGGCTCGCGCGCTGCGCGCGTGCCTGTGTCTTGATCCGATCATGTCCACGCGCGGGCCGTTCCGTTTCTTCGTGCGGTTGATGGACGAGGCGCTCGCGGCGCACGAGGCCGACGGCGGTGCCGATGCGGAGACGGTATGTCGCGCGCATCTCGCGCGCGGGGTGGTGCTTCGCTCTCAGGGCATACCGGTGCGCGCGAAGACGGATCTCGAGAAGGCGCTCGTGGGCGCGACCGCGCTCGGTGACGAGAAGCTGCGCGGACGAGCACTGCGGGCGCTCGCGTACGTCGCGTGGGACGAGGGTCGCACGGAGGAATCGCAGGCGATCTACGAGAAGGCGCTCGCCGCGAGCCGCGCAGCGGGCGATCGCAGCCACGTCGGACGCATCCTGCTCGAGCTCGGAGGCTTCGATCACGAAGCCGGACGGCTGCCGACAGCGAAGGAGAAATACCTCGCTGCGCTCGACGCGCTTCGGAAGTGCGGCGATCGGCGCTTCGAGGGCGTGGCGCTCGGATTCCTCGGGTGCGTGCGGCAGGAGCTGGGCGATTTCCGCGAGGCGCTCGAGGACTTCGACGCGTCGATCGCGATTCATCGCGACGGCGAGGACCGGCGATACGAGGGCATCTTCGCGGGCTACCGCGGCACGCTCCACCACGAGCGCGGAAACACGGCGGGGGCCCTCGCAAGCTACGGCCGCGCGGTGGCTTCGCTGAATGAGGTCGGCGATCCACGAAGCGCGGCGCTCTTCGTGGGCTTCCGTGCGGTGCTCGACGCCGACGAGGGCCATTTCGGCTCGGCCCGCGAGCAGCTCGAGGACGCCGCTGACGCGTTGACCGCCGACACGACCCTCTCCCCTCTGGTCGAGGGTTTCCACGGCCTGATCGACCGCGCCGAGGGCGGCGAGCGCCTCACCTCCGCGGAAAAACGCCGCACAACCGTCGAGCGCTTCGCGGGCTCGTCCTTCGACGTGCGCATCGTCCTCCGCCTCTTCGCGCGCTGAACGGTCCGGAAGCCGGGAGGACGTGTCGCGCTTCGGCGCGAGCGCTCCACGACGCATTGCGGCATGGGTGACAGGCATCGCCCCCGCATCCAGGGCGGCTTTTTCTGTTGACAGACCGCGCTGGGCGGAGGCAGTATGCCCGCAGTCAATGTGGTGCATGGCAGCGTATGGTCATGCAGCGCATGCAAGGGTGTGGAAGTACAACTGCTTGAATTTATTCAGGCTACACAGGAGAGAAATCACATGACCAAGGCCGAACTCGTCAATCTCGTCGCCGAAACCAAGGGACTCGAAGTCACCAAGAAGGACGTCGAGGGCATCCTCGACCTCGCGTTCGATGGCATCGCGAAGGCCGTCCGCAAGGACCGTCGCTTCTCGTACCCCGGCTTCGGCACGTTCACGGTCCGCACGCGCAAGGCGCGCATGGGCGTGAACCCGCAGACCAAGAAGCCGATCAAGATCCCCGCCTCGAAGACGGTCGGCTTCAAGCCGGCGCCCGTCCTGAAGAAGGGTCTCTGATTCCACGCGCGTGAAAACGCGCGGCATTTCGAACGAACCCTGGGGGACGCTCCGGGGTTCGTTCTTTTTTGCGTCGGGTCTATTGTGATCGGCGTGAAGCGTCGCTCGCGAACCCAGTCCCAGCCCATGCGGATCGTGGGCGTTGGCGCCTCCGCAGGGGGTCTCGACGCGCTGGCGCAGTTTTTCCGCAACGTCCCCGCGAAGTGCAGCCTGGCGTTCGTCGTGGTCCAACACATGGACCCGACCCACAAGGGCATGCTCGCCGAGCTGTTGCAGCGGTCCACGATCATGAAGGTCGTTCAGATCAAGGACCGGGCAAAGGTCCAGCCGGACACCGTCTACGTCATTCCTCCCAACAAGGATCTCTCCGTCCTCAACGGCGTGCTTCACCTGCTCGCGCCGGTCGCTTCACGTGGGCCGCGACTGCCGATCGATTCTTTCCTGCGCTCACTCGCAGCGGATCAACAGGACCGGAGCATCGGCGTCATTCTTTCCGGGATGGGGTCCGACGGAACGCTCGGGCTGCGCGCGATCAAGGAGCAGGGGGGCACGACGTTCGTGCAGACGCCGGCCTCCGCGCAGTTCGACGGTATGCCGCGAAGCGCCATCGACGCGGGAGTGGCCGACGTCATCGCGGAGCCGGGGAGTCTCGCCTCACGCGTCGTTTCGCATCCGGAGCTGCCTCCGGCGGAGCTCGAGGACTCCGCCCTCTCGGAGAAGACGCAGGGCGCGCTCGAAAAGGTGTGCGTCGTTCTTCGTGCACAGACCGGCCACGACTTCTCGCAATACAAGCGGAGCAGCCTCCAGCGACGCATCGAGAGGCGAATGGGGCTGCACCAGATCGACAGCCTCAACCGCTATGTGGGGTACCTTCGGGAGAGCCCGCAGGAGGCGGACCTCCTCTTCAAGGAGCTGCTGATCGGTGTGACCTCGTTCTTCCGCGATCCGGTGGCCTGGGAACACCTGCGGTCGACCGTGATTCCCGCTCTCTTCAAGGAGCGCACACCCGGCACGGGGCTGCGCGCGTGGGTCGCAGGCTGTTCGACGGGCGAGGAGGCCTACAGCCTCGCCATCGTCTTTCGGGAAGCCGTCGCCGAGCTGCCACCGGGCAGGGCCTTCACCCTGCACATCTTCGCGACGGATCTCGACAAGGACTCGATCGATCGGGCGCGGCAGGGGTTCTTCCCGCCGAACATCGAGGGCAACTTCTCGCCGGAGCGCCTCGCGCGGTATTTCGTCCGGGAGGAGAACGGCTTCCGGTTGCGTCCGGAAATTCGCGAGATGGTGACCTTCGCGCCGCAGAACCTGATCATGGATCCGCCGTTCACGAAGCTGGACATGCTGACGTGCCGCAATCTGCTCATCTACCTCTCGGGCGATGTGCAGAAGAAGCTCCTCCCGCTTTTCCACTACAGCCTGAACGCCGGCGGCGTGCTCCTTCTCGGAAGCGCAGAGACCACCGGAACCTTCGCGGATCTTTTTTCACCGATCAACGCAAAGTCGCGGATCTACCGCCGGCTCGAAGCGAACAGGAGGACGGCGGTCGACTTTCCGTCGTCGCGGAGACGGCGCGGTCTCGAAGAGGCAGCAGGCGGCGACCGGGCGTCGCGTGCCCCCACCTTGCAGGCCCTGGCCGATCGCCTCTTGCTCGATCGGTACGCGCCCGCTGCCGTGCTGACGAACGAACAAGGGGACATCCTCTACGTGAGCGGGCGCACCGGAAAATTCCTCGAGCCGCCAGCGGGAAAGGCGAACTGGAACCTGCAGGCCATGGCTCGTGAGGGTCTGAGTCAGGAACTGACCGCCGCGTTCCGGAAGGCCGTGAGGTCTCACCGCGGCGTGTTGCGTGCCGGCGTGAAGCTCTCGGCGAACGAGTTCATGAGTTTTTCGATCGAGCCGTTGACGGAGCCGGGACCACTGCGCGGGACGGTGATCGTCGTCTTCACGCAGACGGAGGCTCCCGTGCTGCGCAAAGGGGGGACAAAGGGGCTCACAGGGAAGCAGCGCGGGATCGCTGCGCATCTCGAACAAGAGCTGCGCAGCGCGCGCGAATATTTGACCGCCACGCTCGACGAGATGCAGACCTCGCAGGAGGAGCTGAAGTCGGCAAACGAAGAGTTGCAGTCGACCAACGAAGAACTTCAGAGCACGAACGAAGAGCTGACGACCTCGAAAGAGGAAATGCAGTCCATGAACGAAGAGCTGCAGACCGTGAACAACGAACAGCAGTCGAAGGTCGACGAGCTGTCGCGGTCGAACGACGACCTTCGCAATCTGCTCGACAGCACGGACATCGGCACTCTTTTCCTCGATTCCACCCTTCGTGTCCGTCGATTCACGGCGCAAATGGCGAGCCTCATCAAGCTGATTCCGGGGGACGTCAATCGGCCGATCACCGACCTCGCGTCCCCCCTCATCTACCCGGAGCTTGCCGACGACGCGGAACGCGTGCTGAGGACGCTCATCTTCAAGGAGCGGCCGATCGAGACCCGCGACGGGCGCTGGTATACGGTGCGAATCATGCCCTATCGTACGATGGACGATCACATCGACGGCCTCGTCATCACGTTTCTCGACATCACCGTGGCGAAGAAACTCGAAGCCACACTCCGCTCCACCGGGAACGGCGGGAAGACTGGCCCGGAAACTTGAACCCGATGAGTTGCGACGCCGGGCGGACGAGCGTCTCGCGGAGCGACGGCGCAAGCGTCGCCCGAGTCGTCGCGGAAATGGTGGCGGCTGCGCGTTTGTCGTCGTGATCTAGAACGCGGGCAGCGTCGCGCGAATCGTCTCCACCAAATAACGCACCGACGTGTCGAGCGTGTGGTCCGGTGCGGGCGACGCGACCTGTGGCGCCACTTCCATGATGTCGCCACCGAGGATCCCGATGTCCCTGCCGAGGCGGCGGATGAGCTCGACCAGGAACTCGGGCGTGAGGCCGCCGGGCTCCGGCGTTCCCGTCGCGCTCGCGAACTCCTCGTCGGTGCCGTCGATGTCGTTCGAGAAGTAGACCGAGGTCACGCCCGTCGACTTCAGGTGCGCGATCATCGCGTCGATCGTTTCGGCGGGCTTGGCGCGCGCCTCTTCGGCCCAGAACTGGCGCACGCCGAGCGTCGACTCCCAGTGAGCGCGGTCGCGCCGCGATGCGCGCGTGCCGACCTGTACGAGACGGCCGCCGCGTCCGAGCAGTTCGTTCGCGTGGAACGACCACGTGCCGAAGCAGTACTTCACGCCGAGCCGCTCTTCGAGGAGGTCGGTGTGCGCGTCGGGCTGCACGATGCCCCAGCGGTCCTTCCGAACGCGCGCGAGCGCGGCGACCACCGGCCACGCGCACGAGTGATCGCCGCCGAGAACGAACGGCGCGATCGACGGGTTCATCGCGAAGACGAGATCGAGCGCCCGCTCCGCGATCGAGAGCGCCGACACCGGGAGCGCGGCCGCGATCTCCGGCGCGACGCCGGGGTAGATCGAGCGGCGCGTCGCAGCCTTCTGCGAATCGGAGAGCATGTCGTCGTGAAGGAGCTGCGGGACGCAGAAGACATCGCCGATGTCGACGAGGCCGCCCTTCGCGGCGCGCTCGGGAAAATCGGTCTCGCGCTCGAGCAGGCGCGTGCGAATCGCGGCCGGACCGAGGTTCGCGCCGCGCTGAAGGCCGCCGCCGACGTCCGAGGGGATCCCGAGGAGGAAACCCTTCGCGGACGGGATTCGCGCGAGCGCTTCCCTGAACCGTGCTTCAACCTCCGCGGCATTCTTCGCGCCATACAGGCGCCGCTGCAGCGCTTCTTGCTCGGACTTTCCGGTCGAAACGAGGTAGACGCCTCCGCCAGCGGGGCGGAGGAGAAGTGCGAGCTCGTCGAGTGGGTCGAGGGCCAAGCCGCGCAGCTTACCAGAATCTTTCTGAACCGATCTTCAACGCATGACACGGCGCACACGCGCACCCATCATGCGCGGCCGATGAAGAACATCACGGCTGTTGTGGTGCTGGCGCTGGTTTGCGGGTGTTCCTCTCCGAAGAAGGAGGCGGAAGAGCCGAAGGTGATGCTCGGCGTCTGCCACATGCCCGACATCGTGAAGGCCTGCGATGGACCGAAGCCCGATCGCCTCGGAAGCGCGTCGCTCGGCGCGGGCTTTCTCAAGGACGTGTTCGTCGAGACCGGACTCACCGGCGTCTACGGTCGCCGCGTGAACTTCGCCGACGTGAACGGCGATCGCTTCCCCGACATCCTCGCGATCCGCACCGGCGGAACACCCGGACTGCAGCAGCTCCTGATGAGCGTGCCGCGCGATCCCGGCCCCGGACGCAGCTTCGCGCTCGCGACCACCTCGTCGGGCATCTTCATGGCGCGTGACGGCGGCTACCAGACCGCGCTCATGTCGAGCTTCGCGGACGTCGACAACGACGGCGACCTCGATCTCTTCCTGGGCAGCTACTCGGCGAAGCCGAGCGGCGTCGACATGGTCGACGATCCGAACGAGCTCTATCTCAACGACGGCACCGGTGTTTTCTCGCTTCAGATGGATTCCGGCGTGAACGATCCGTGGCCGCTCTCGACGTCGAGCGCGACGTTCCTCGACTACGACCACGACGGCGTGCTCGATCTGTTCGTCGGCACGTTCATGAAGAGCTACCCCAACCTCGCTTCCTGGCAGGACGAGCTCTACCGCGGTCTCGGCGGCGGTCTCTTCGAGCGCGTCACGGAAAAGGCGGGCCTCCTCACCGAGGAGATCGTCGGCCACGAGTCGGGCATGTACCGGAAGCCGACCTACGGCGTGACGT
>Ga0163152_10001671_pt1 | contig 34378 bp, 35 predicted proteins | sample OliLakLV19MP8IB2_FD_148635 | JGI IMG/M metagenome (GOLD analysis project Ga0163152, IMG submission 148635) | Freshwater microbial mat bacterial communities from Lake Vanda, McMurdo Dry Valleys, Antarctica - Oligotrophic Lake LV.19.MP8.IB-2 | ecosystem: Environmental > Aquatic > Freshwater >...
TCTATCAACCGCCAACTCCGGTCCGTGATGACAAAGCGTTCCCGTCGCATTGCAAACCTCCCAAAAGGAAGTTTGAATCAGCGTTCGGGCAGCCTGTGAATCCCTAATGTCCACAGGGCCTAAGGCTATTTCTTCTTTTTCTTGCGCTTCTTCTTTTTGGACTTGGCGGCTTTCTCCGCCTTGGCGGCCTTCTTCAACCGTTTCTTCTCGTCCAGATCGCCAATGTCGATGTCGTCGGCGGCGCTGCTGAGAAAGCCAAGCGTATCGCGGAAGGATTGCTGCTTGTTGCGCGGCAGAACGGCGATCAGCGCCGCGTCGACGCTCTGCATGGCGGGGAGGGCTTCAGCAAGCTTGAGGCGCCCCGGGAGCGTCAGTGACACAGATTTGGCCCGGCCATCCTCCGCCGCCGCGCTGCGCGAGACGAGGCCCTTTTTCTCCATCCGGGCAATCATGTCCGCCAGGGTCGAGCGATCGACGCCTGTCGCGCGCACGAGTTCGGACTGGCTGCGCCCTTCAAGCTCCGCGATGGCGGCGAGAAGGACGGTCTGTCGCAGCGTCACGCCCTCGGACAGTCCGGCCTTCGCGAATATCTCCGAGGCGTACTGCTGCGCCCGGCGCAACAGGTGAGCGGGCGATTCGCTGAGGCGGAAATCGATCGTTGGCGCAACCGCATCGTCCGATCGCCTGGCGGCATCGGTCTGCGAACTCATTGTCTCACGCCTCGCCCTGCAAGCCAGCTTCAGTGTACGGACTAGAGCGCAAGCAATTCACTAGCCAGTGAAGTTTTTTTGTCAGGCAGCGTTGATTGCACTCGGGAAAAGGGCAGACTTGGACCGTGAAGGAACCGCCAGCCGCAATCTCGTTCGCCCTGAATGTGCCGGAAGGCGACAATCGCGAACGCCGGGTTTGCCAGACATGCGGCTTCGTTGACTATGTAAATCCCCGGGTCGTCGTGGGGACGCTGGCGCATTCCGGAGGACGGGTCCTGCTCTGCCGTCGCGCCATCCACCCGCGCAGGGGATACTGGACCTTGCCCGCCGGATTCATGGAGGAAGCCGAAAGCGTTGAGGAAGGCGCCCGGCGTGAAGCACGGGAGGAGGCGAACGCCGAACTGGAGATTGAAGGCTTGCTGGCGGTCTATTCCATTCCACGCATCAGCCAGGTCCAGATAATGTTCCGGGCGCGGCTCCTAAACGACCCCTCGCCGGGACCGGAAAGCCTCGAAGTGATGCTGACAGCGTGGGACGACATTCCGTGGGCGGAGCTTGCCTTTCCCTCGGTTGGATGGGCGCTCAGGCAGTGGCGCGAGACAGCGGGCAAGACGGTCTTCGTACCATTTGGAAATCCTCCTGGTACGAACGAACTGACACGTTAAGCGGTCTGGCCGTCAAGCCTTGCCGGCGTCGGCGCCGTCCTCGGGACTGGGCTCGATCTGGTGCTTCATCAGGAAGGGCAGGTTGATCATCATGAACACGATGAACAACGGGATGGTGAGGAAGATTTTCGAGTTCGACCAGACATCCTCGGTAAAGTTGCGCCAGATGATCTCGTTGAGCACGGCCAGCACGACGTAGAACGCCGCCCAGCGCAAGGCGAACACCTTCCAGGCATGGTCAGGGAGGGCGAAGGCGTGCTCGAACGCCGTCTTCCAGATGTTCCGGCCGATTGCGAGGCTGCCCAGAATTCCCCCCGCGAACAGCAGGTTGATGATGGTCGGCTTGTAATACGCGAAGCGTGGATCCTGCAGGTAAAGCGTCAGTGCTCCAAAGACGAGCACAACGGCGCCGGTGATCATCAGCATGGGCGGCAGCCTGCGGCCCTTGGCGAGCGTATAGCCGATCACGGCCAGGATCGCCGCCATGAAGACGCCCGTCGCCCAGTAGATCGCGTTTTCCTTCGACAGCGCTCCCTGGCCCTCTGGAAAGCGCCGCACGACGTTGTAAACGATCACGAAGGCGAGCACTGGCCCAAGATCTGTCCAGAGATTGCCGGCGCCCTTGACGGCGGCGGCGGTGCTGGCGCTGACAGGCTGAGCGGACGATTCGGTCATCGTGACTCCGGATAACTGAGAGCCGGTGACTTAGCGGCTGGAATGCGGCGGGTTCAAGCCCGCGCTGGTCGGCGGCGCAGGCCCTCAAGAAGCGTCCGCGCGCCCGATGCGTCGAGAGCCAGCACGCACGCAACGTAGGCGATTGCCCCGGCAGAAGATTTCGCGAGCAATTCGGCGAGACCGCCCCAGGCGGGGATGAGAGCGACGCAGATGGCCATCGCCGCGCATGAGGCGCCAATCTTGACCATGTCTGCCGACGGCCAGGACAGCGGAGCCAGACGCCGGCCAACCCAGGCGAGCAAAACGAGCGCCAGTCCATAGCACGCCACCGTCGAGTAAACCGCGCCCATCAGCCCGATGCGCGGAAGCAGCACGATGTTGAGGGCGAGGTTGGCGAGGGCTGGAATTAGCATCAGCCCAGCGCGCAGGTCGGTCCGTCGGGAAAGCAGAAAGGCCTCGGAAAAATAGTACAGCACAAATCCGTTGAGGAGACCGCTGAAAGCGATCCATGGAATGAGCGCCGCCGCCGTGCCGCGAACGCTCTCGCCAATCATCACCTCGGCGAGCGGCCCTGCCACCAAGGCAAGTCCGGCTGCGGCGGGCGTGGCGATCAGCAGCAGCAACCGGGCCAGATTGGACGACGCGGCCTCCATCGCGGCGGCGTCTTTCGTTTCCCATGCCGCAAGCATCAGGGGCGCGCCGGCCATTGCGGCGAGATTGCAAACCAGCCCGATCGTCTTGTCGGCGATTCCATATCCGGCGGCGTAGACGGCGACCGCCTCGGGGCCGAGGAAGAGGGCGATGAGAAACCTGTCTCCGGTGTCGAGGGCGATGTTGAGCGCGAGCGCGAGCGCAACCGGGACGCCATAGGCAAGGTAGGGTCTGACTCGAGCCGGATCGAACTGTCCACGGTTTGAGGCTCGGACGAGGCGCAAACCTTCGATGACGGCAAGGACGGCGAGTACGCTCGCAAGCCCGACGAAGGGAGCGGCGGGACCAAAGCCGGTCCGCCACGCCAGCAAGGCGCCGAGCGCGAACGCGCCAACGTCCTGAAACGTCCGGATGGCGGCGTATCGCGCTACGCGTCCCTGCGCGCGATTCAGCTCCTGGGCGACGTTGATGAGAGGCGCGAGGATCATTGCCCCTGCGGCGGCCGCCAGCGCCATGCGCATGGACGGATGACCTGCGAAGGGCAGCGTCGCCAGCATCGCTGCGAGGGCCAGCAGGACGGACCCGGCCGCCAGCCAGAGAAGGGTGCGGACATGGGAAGGGAGCGCGCCCTTGGCCGACGCCTCCGGCTCGAAGCGGAAAGCCGCCGCTTCGGCCCAGGTGATCGAGAGGGTGTAGACGACACTCATCGTCGTCAGCGCCAGGGCGTAGAAACCGTAATTCTCCGCGCTCATGAGGCGCGTGTAGACGAACACCGCGCCAAAACTGGCGAGGCCGCCGGCGAGGCTTGCCGGGAGATAGCCAAACAGATGCCGCCAGATCATGCTGCGACTTGTCGTTGGGAACGGGTGGGGACCGATAGCACACAGGCCGTTCACGAAGCGTTTCGGAGAAAACACTGGCCAGGCTTGTCAATCGACGAGTCCCACCAGAGCCCGCGCGAAGACGTCGGCGCTGAAGGGCTGAAGGTCTTCGGCCTTTTCCCCAATTCCCACGAAATGAATGGGGACGTCGTATTTTTCCGCGATGGCGACCAGAACACCGCCCTTTGCCGTGCCGTCGAGCTTGGTCATTACAAGACCCGTGACGCCGGCGGTCTGCCGGAACGCCTCGACCTGGCCAAGGGCGTTCTGCCCCACGGTAGCGTCGAGCACGAGGATGACGTCGTGCGGTGCGGTCGGATCCAGCTTGCGGATGGCGCGGACGACCTTCGAGAGTTCGTCCATGAGCTCCAGGCGGTTCTGCAGCCGCCCTGCGGTGTCGATCAGGACGATATCGCGGTTTTCGCGCCGGGCGATATCGACCGCCTCCCAGGCCAGCGCAGCCGAGTCGGCGCCGGGCTGCTTCGACACGAAACGCGCGCCGGCACGGTCGGCCCACACCCGCAACTGCTCGACGGCGGCGGCCCGGAATGTATCGCCGGCCGCCAGCGTCACATCGGCGCCCTGCGCCGCCAGCCTCGAGGCGATCTTGCCGATGGTGGTGGTCTTGCCCGACCCGTTGACGCCGACGAACAGAACGATGCGAGGCGAGGGGCCGTCCGAAAAATCGACATGGCGTTCGCGGGGCCGCAGGATCGCAGCGATCTCGCTCGCCAGCAGCGCCTTGATCTCGTCGGCGGTGGTTTCGCGCTCGAACCGGTCGCGGGCGATCGACTGGGCGATACGGGCGGCAACCGCGGCGCCCATGTCCGACGTGATCAGCAATTCTTCGAGTTCAGCGAGCGTACCGCGGTCGAGCTTTCGCCGCGCGAACCCCGACAGCCCCTCCGACAGCCGGGACGAGGAGCGGCGCAGTCCTTCCTGGAGCCTATGGGCGAGACCCGCCTCGCGACGCGCCTGCTCCTCGGCGCGCTCGCGAGCTATGCGGTCGGCAGCCTTTCTGAGACCGATCGGATCGTCATCTTCGTCGGGAGGCGCGCTGGGCGCGACGGAACCTGGTCCGAACACCAGCTCGTCCAGCGTGAGGCGGGAACCTGCGGGCGTCTCACCCGGTCCCAGCGGCTCGACAGGCGTTTCGCCCGTCCTCGGATCGGGCGCTTTTTTCTTGCCCCACCAGAGGATCATGCGGTCGCTCCGGAGAGCGGCGTCCCCACCAGCTGACGGGCGTCGCGGCTGGCCAGACAGAAAAGGGCGGGGCGCCCGGGCGGGGGTGAGACGCCGTCGATGCGGACAGGTGAAAAGTCAGGAAGCCGCGCCTGCCCGCCGGATTCGACCAGCGCCAGGGCGCTGGCCCCGACATGCCGGTCGAGATGAAGACCGAGGCGCTCGACGCCTTTCTCGCGCAGCCGCGCGGCGCGGGCCTTCACGATATCGCGGGGGAGCTGCGGCATTCTCGCGGCTGGAGTGCCTGGCCGGGGGGAATAGGGAAACACGTGCAGGTAGTCGATCCCGCACTCGTCCACGGAAGCCAGCGTGTTGGCGAACATATCGTCGGTCTCGGTGGGAAATCCGGCGATCAGGTCAGCCCCGATCGCCATTTCCGGTCTGGCGCTTCGCAGGCGGTTGCACAGGCTGATCGCGTCCTGACGCGAATGGCGGCGCTTCATGCGCTTCAGGATCATGTCATCGCCGGACTGGAAGGAGAGGTGGAGGTGTGGCGCGATGCGGGACTCGTGGGCAAGCGCATCAAAGAGCTGGTCGTCGATTTCAATCGCGTCGATCGACGACAGGCGCAGCTGCGCCAGGTCGGGGACGAGCTTCAGGATTCGCGTCACGAGATTCCCGAGTCCCGGTGCGTTCGGCAGGTCGGCGCCCCAGGAAGTTAGATCAACGCCCGTGAGGACGATCTCGTAATGCCCCGTCGCGACAAGGCGTTTCACCTGGTCGATGACATCGCCTGCGGGCACCGAGCGAGAAGGTCCACGTGCGTAGGGGATCACGCAGAATGTGCAGCGGTGGTCGCACCCGGTCTGTACCTGCACGAAAGCGCGCGCCCGCCCGTCGAGGCCGTCAACAAGGTGGGCAGCGGTTTCGTGCACCGACATGATGTCGTTGACCAGCGCCCGGGGGGCGTTGGCATCGAGCAAAGTCGCGGGAAAAAATGTCTCCGCCTTCATCTTCTCGGCATTGCCGATGACGCGCGTGACCTCCGGCATGCCGGCAAAGGATTGGGGGTCGATCTGGGCGGCGCAGCCTGTCACGATGATCGCTGCGTCCGGGCGTTCCCGGCGGGCGCGGCGGATGGTCTGGCGGGCCTGGCGGACAGCTTCGGCTGTCACGGCGCAGGTGTTGACGATGACGGCGTCGAGAAGGCCCGCCGCCTGCGCGTGATTGCGCATGACTTCGGATTCATAGGCGTTCAGCCGGCATCCGAGCGTCAGGATCTCGAGGCGTGGCGAGAAGGCGGGGGGCGGCCCGGGAAGGTGAGAGGCGTCGGCCATGCCGGGGACATAGGCCGTGCGGCCGGTCGTGTCACTCCCGCGACCTTCTCGCGCCGGCTTCATTGTACAAACGACGCCCCTACCTATGTCTGGTGTGCGAAGCCTGCGCTGAAACCGGTTTGCCGGGGTCGCCGGAACAGGCTCCGCGAACAATGCCGCTGAAGGAATTCTCATCATGACCCGTAAGATCGCCGTACTCGTCGGATCGCTCCGCAAGGACAGTTTCAGCCGGAAGATCGCCAGGGCCATCGAGGCTGAAGCGGACGAGGGTCTCGTGTTCGAGCATGTGGATATAGCCGGACTGGGTTTCTACAATCAGGATCTGGACGGGAAGGAACCCGCGTCCTGGCTTGAGGCCCGGGCGAAAATCAAGGCGGCGGATGCCGTGTTGTTCGTCACGCCCGAGTATAATCGTTCGGTCCCCGGCGTCCTCAAGAACGCCATCGACATCATTTCGCGGCCCTATGGCGCCAATGCCTTCGACGGCAAGCCCGCCGCTGTCGTCTCGAACTCGCCGGGCAATATCGGGGGATTTGGCGCACATCATCACCTGCGCCAGATGCTGGCCTTCCTCAACACACCCGTCCTTCAGCAACCGGAGATGTATCTCTCCGGCGTCGGCGGCTGGTTCGACGAGGCCGGACAGGTCAAGAGCGAGGAGACGCGGGCGTTTCTCGGGAAGTTCGTCCTTACCCTCGCGGCGTGGATCGAGACCACGGCGAGGAGATAGACTTTCCGGCAGCGTCGTGCCGTGCAGACGGGCGCGCGGTATCGCTGGCCCGGTTACCGGTGAATGGAACTCACGGAGCGCGCTGAAGCACGTAGCTTTCCGTTAGGAGCTTCTTTTCCGTCATGAAGGCCGACATCGATTCATAGGTCGCAGTGACGATGCCGCCGCGCTGGTCGTCGGTCTTGAGCCGCGAGTCGGCGATGGGCCCGAGCGTCCGTTCTATCAGGCTGGTCTTCACTTTCGTCGGTTTGTAGTGCTGGCGTAGATTGGCCTTGATCTGGGCCATCTCGGTGGTTTCCCAAGCTGCGGACGCCAGCACGTCGAGCATGAACTCGTTGCAGTTCTGGTACTTTGGGTCGAGCGGATTCGAGACCAGCGAGTAATCTTCGACATGGAGCGCCTCGTAGGTCGGGCCGCCCATGATCTCGACGACCCGGCGCTGCATCTCGGGGCTCGGAATGATCACCGCGACATCATCGACCGCAGTAGCGGCGACGAAGTCCACTGGAAAATCCTGGTGAAGATAGGATTTGTCCTTGGCCAGGGTTTTGCCGTCGCCATGGTAGAGATTGTAGACCGCATATCCATTGATCTGACGCCCGTCGTCGAGCGTAATCGGCACATAGACCCAAAAGGCGCCATGGGTGTAGGCGATGCCGTCTGGAAGTTCGTCGCGCGGGCGGCCGGTGCGGAACACGATTGCGAGGCGAGCGCCTTTCGATGCAAGTTCCCGCTCGATCTGCTTGCCGAAAGCGGTAGCCTGTTCGCCGGTGAGGTGAGCGCCGGCAGCGCGACCGCTGAATCCCGAATCGGCAAGCGGCGCGGAAGCGTTGCCCTGAACGGGCGCGCTCGCTGTGGTGCCGCATCCGGCGAGGCCCGCGAAGGCGACCGTAGCAACAAGGGTGCGGATCATTGCGCGGCGACCGGCGTGTAGGGCACATTCGGCGCCGGCTGGGGTTTGGTCATCACAATGTCGTCCGTGATCGACAAGGGCGCATTCGAGAAATCGACCAGCGCCTTCGCGCCTCTCGAAGCATCGACTGCGGCGCCGGAGAAGCCGCCTGCGAGGCCCGTCTGGCCTGAGGCGGACGCGCCGACGCCCACGGCGCCGGACGCGACGGCTGTCACTCCCAGCGGGATGGCGACAACGCCCGATGTCGCCCGCAATCCGCTCTCGCCGATGGCGCCGACCGCAAGACTGGTCTGCCCGGAAGCCTTGGATGCGTTTTGTGCGGATTGCGCGAAAGCAGGCGCGCCTGCGAGTGCGATGGCGCCCAGAAGCAGAACTCTCATGACGTCTCCCCGATCTGAAGTCCCCAACGCTACGCTGGAATTAGGCGTCAATGAGGCGGCTTTATCCGCCTCCGCAAGCTAGCCTCTGTTGCCGGCCGCTAGACCTTCGTCCCGATTGGCAGTTTGTGGACCGGCCTTCCGGTCGCCGCGAAGAGGGCGTTGGCGACGGCGGGACCGATGGGCGGGACGCCCGGTTCGCCCACGCCGGTCGGCGCTTCGGCGGAGGGGACGATGTGTACCTCCACTTTCGGCATCTGGGCCATCCGGAGCACGGGGTAGTCGAAGAAATTGGTCTGGACCGGCGCGCCGTCCTTGAGCGTGATCGCCTCGCCGAGGATGGCGGAGAGGCCATAGCCGATGCCGCCCTCCATCTGCGAACGCACAATGTCCGGATTGATCACGATGCCGCAATCGACGGCGCACACGACGCGGTCAACCGTGAACTGACCGTCCGGCTTCACCGTCACCTCAGCGACCTCGGCCACATAGGACTGGAAACTGTGATGCACGGCGATCCCGCGCGCCCGCGTCCCGCCATTGGGCCCCGCCGGAAGCGGCGTTCCCCAGCCCGCCTTTTCGGCGGCGAGGTTCAGCACGTTGAGCAGGCGTGGATGAGCAGCCAGAAGCTCGCGGCGCAGGGCCAGCGGATCCTTGCCGGCTTCCTTCGCGGCCTGGTCGAAGAAGTGCTCCTTGGTGAAGGCCGTATGAGTGTGACCCACCGACCGCCACCACAGCACGGAGACCGGGCTTTTCGGCCAGTGAACATCCACGGCGATGTTGGGAATCGCATAGGGAATGTCGTTCGATCCCTCGATCGACGAGACGTCCGGCGCGCCCGGCGGCAGGAAGGCGGTGCCTTCCATAATCGACTGGATCGTCGTGCGGTCGCTCCAACCTACGATGGCGCCATTGTTGACGCGGGCGGTCATGCGATGGATGGCCATTGGGCGGTACTTGCCTGAACGGATGTCGTCCTCGCGGGTCCACATCAGCTTGAGCGGCGCGCGGCCGTCGATAGCCTTGGCGACCTGGGCGGCTTCGGCGACAAGGTCCGCATCGGGCGTCGCGCGGCGACCGAACGAGCCGCCGGCGAGATAGGTGTTGACGGTCACTGTCTTGGGATCGAGGCCGAGAATGCCGGCGGCCACCGCCTGATCGACCGTGGGCATCTGGGAGCCGGAGTGAATGAGACAGGACACGCCGGGCTTGTATTCCAGCGTGCAGTTCATCGGCTCCATGGGGGCATGGGCCAGATAGGGGAACTCGAAGTCCGCCGTGAGTACCTTGCCGGCGCCTTTTAAGCCCGCACCCCCCGATCCCTCCTTGCGGGCCTCGAAGCCGGACTGGGATAGCAATTTGCGGTAATCGGCGGTGATCGCATCGGTCGAGCGCGTTTCCGCGCCGCTGTCGTCCCACGTGACAACAAGCGCGTCCCGGCCCTTTTTCGCGGTCCAGAAATCGGCCGCCACCACGGCGACGCCGTTTGAAATCTGGATCACGTCGGTGACGCCGGGCACGGCCCTGGTCGCCGCGTCGTCGAAACTGGCGACCTTGCCTCCGAACTTCGGGCTGCGAACAAGCAGAGCGGTGAGCGTACCTTCAGGAGCATAGTCGAGCGCGTACTGCGCCGTTCCGTTGATCTTGGCGGCGCTGTCGGCCCGTCCTGACACGAGGTCGGGCGCCTTCTCCTTGCCGATGAATCGGAAGGCGGACGGGTCCTTCAGCGTCAGCGTGGCCGGATCCGGCGGCGTGATCCTGGCGGCGGCCTCTGCGAGTTCGCCGAAGGTCGCGGACTTGTTTCCGAACTCCACGCGACCGTTGACGACCAGCATGTCGGCCGGATCGGCCTTGAACTGCGCAGCCGCCGCCTGGCGGAGCATTTCGCGGGCGCCGGCTCCGGCACGGCGCAGCTGGTCCCAGGAGTTGGCGATGGCGGTCGAGCCGCCGGTTCCCTGGACGGCGCCGCCAAAGGCGGCGTTTCCATAGGTCGGCACTTCAGCTGGCGCGTGTTCGAAGCGCATCTGCGCCCAGTCGGCGTCCATCTCCTCGGCGACGATCGTGGTGAGGCCCGTCGAGACACCCTGGCCGAATTCGATATGCTTGAGCAGGACAGTGACGGTGTTGTCGGTCCCGATTTTGACAAAGGGTCCGAGCGCGAGCTTCCCCACCGGCCCCCCGGTGGCGGATGCGGAGCGGAAATCGGGACCGCACCCAACGGCAAAGCCGGCCGCGCCGAGGCCGATGACTTGCAGGACAAGGCGGCGGGATGGGATGAAACGGGTTGTGTCGGCCATCTAAGCCCCCAGGATTTCAGAGGCGCGGGCGACCGCGCCTCGGATGCGATGATAGGTGGCGCAGCGGCAGATGTTTCCGGTCATGCCGTCGGTGATCTCTTTCTCGGTCGGCTGGGGCGTCGCGGTAAGCAGCGCGGTCGCCGTCAGTATCTGGCCGGACTGGCACCAGCCGCACTGGACCACGTCCATCTCCGTCCAGGCCTGCTGCACGGCTTTTCCGGCCAGGCTGTCGAGGCCCTCGATCGTGGTGATCTGCTTGCCCTCCAGGCTGGAGGCCGGAGTCACGCAGGCGCGCGTCGGCTGGCCATCGACCAGAACCGTACAGGCCCCGCAGGCGGCGACGCCGCATCCGTACTTCGTGCCAGTGAGCTTGAGGTCCTCGCGGAGATACCAGAGCAGGGGACGATCTTCTGCGCCCTGATAGTCCACTTGCTTGCCGTTGATGGTGAGCTGCATCGCCGACCCTCCGCTAAATGTCCCCGCAACCGTTAATCAGTTTGCGGCGACGCCGGCAAGTCGCGATCCGTGAGCGCTCACTCACAAAACAGCCGCCATGTTTCTGCGGCGTCGCGGGGATTGCACCCTAGTCGAACATCTGGACGGCTCCGCCTTCCAGTTCGATGACGACGCCAAAGTGGTCGGTCAACGGCCGTCCGGCCGCGTCAAGACGATCGAGCGCCCGCACCGACAGCGCGCGGAGACGGGGCCGGCTGGACACGGCGACATGATCGAGGCTCTGCTCGCCGATCGGTGCGAGATCGCCTCGTGTCACGATCGAGAAGCCGGACATCGCAGAGTTAAGGGCGTGATGCGCGGCCCAGCTGCCGGATGACAGCGGAACGAACTGGTTGAACTTGCCGGCGACCACGGTCGGCAGGTCCTTGCCGGACGCTTTCAGCGCCAAGCCCAGCGTCTGGAGGTAAGCGATGTTCTGGGACCATGCCGGCGGACGCTCGAGCGAGCGTTCGGGCCAGACCAGGTGATAAGGCGCGCAGATTCCGATGACGCGCACCGGGCCGATCGGCGTCTCGGTGACAGCCGATACGGCGCCGCCGAGAGCGGATAGCTCGGGGATCGGCGTGCGGTTGCTCCACGGCCTGCGGCTCCAGAGGATCACCATGCGTTCGGTCTCGGCGTCGCCCTTCGAGCGGGCGCCGGCGTCCGACAGCGCGTCTCCGTCCGCCCAGTCCGACAGGAATCCCTCGCGCGCTTCGGTTAGGCACACGACGTCCGGCTGCTCGGCCCGGACCCGCTTCAGGACAGCTTGCGCTTCAGTCGAATCGGGTGTCCTGCGCGAGACGTTCCATGTGACGATGCGCATGCTCGGCTCCGAAAGACTTGATAGTCGAACACCCGTCGCGCGTATTCAGCCGCGCAGGCGCTGACGGCGGAAAGCGTCGCCCTATAGCGCGCTCTCATACTCCATCTCGACCGGGCCTGTCATGATCACGCGGTCGAGGTCCTGGCTCCAGTCAATGTGAACGACGCCGCCATCGTTCGTTACCGCGACGCCGCGTTCGGTGAGACCCCGGCGGCAGGCGGCGACGACGGCGGCGCAGATGTTCGATCCGCAGGCCAGCGTGCGTCCGGTATTCCGCTCCCAGGTGCGCAGGCGCATTGTCGCGCGCGAAGTAATCTGCGCGAAGCCGACATTGACGCCCTTGGGAAACAGCGGGTGCCATTCGACCAGCGAGCCCACGGCGGCTACATCCACCGCATCAAGATCAGGTACGAAGAAAATGCAGTGGGGATTGCCCATGTTCACACAGCCTGGACTTTGCAGGTAGGGCGCGTCGATCGGACCGATCTTGAGATCGATGCCCCGTGTGTCCATACGCTCGGCCAGCGGGATTTCCTCCCATTTGAGAAGGGGAGATCCCATATCCACGGAGATGACCAGGGGTCCCGCCCGCCTCGCGCCGAGGCGTCCGGCGACGGTCTCTATGGTGAGCTGGTCCCGCCCCGTCTCTTCCATCATCAGCCAGCCGACGCAGCGCGTGGCGTTGCCGCAGGCTTCGGCCTCCGATCCGTCGCGGTTCCAGATGCGCATGAATACGTCGCCGCGCAGGCTGCGCTCCATGGCGATGACCTGGTCGGCGCCGGCCCCGGTCGCCGGATCGGCGATCCGGCGAATGCGCTCGGGCGTGAGGTCGAGTTGTTCGCTGCGCGCGTCGAAGATGACGAACGCGTTGCCGGCGCCATTCATTTTGTAGAACTTCATGGGACGGAGATTTAGGGGTGTCGGCGCGCCGGCGCTAGAGCATCCTTCGATCAGGCTGCATCCGTATGATCGAAGGAAGATGCTCTATCCCATAAATATAGAGCAATCTGCCTGCGTCATGGCGGACGCAGGTTGCTCTGGCGCCCTGAATTCTGGGGGCCTGGAAACCGGTCGGGGCGAGGCGCGCAAATGTCCTAACCTTAGCGGGCTCCTTGCGGGAATTAGGCGAAACGCTAACGTCGGCAGGAACCGGCCTGACGGCGGCTAGGGACGGATGTGATCGACCTGGATCAGGTCGATCGTTGAATCAGTCTCCAATACTGGCTTTCCAGGGGAGGCCATGATGCGACGCTCGGCGGCGGCGATACTGGCGGCAGGCGCGATCCTGACAGGCGCATGCGCGCGAGAGGAGGATCAGGTGGCGGATCAGCCGGCGTTCAATCCCGAGGATCATCTTTATCTTGAAGAGGTCGAGGGTGAGCAGGCTCTGGCGTGGGTCCGCGCGCAGAATGACCGCACCCTGGGCGTGCTGGAGGGCGACGCCCGTTATCAGGGGCATTATGATGAGGCGCTGAGGATTGCGACGTCCAAGGAACGCATCCCGTATGGCGCGATCCGGGACGGTTTCGTCTACAATTTCTGGCAGGATGAGGACCATGAGCGCGGCCTCTGGCGCCGCACGACGCTCTCTGACTATGCCAAACCGGCTCCGCAGTGGGAAACGCTGCTCGATGTCGATGCGCTGGCGACCGCCGAGGGCGCAAACTGGGTGTACAAGGGAGTTTCCTGCCTGCCGCCGCAGAATGTGCGCTGTCTGGTGGAACTCTCCGATGGCGGCAAGGATGCGGCGAGGCAGCGCGAATTCAATGCGTCCGCAAAGGCTTTCGTCGGTGGCGGATTCGATCTTCCCGAGGCCAAGACGTCGGCCGAATGGCAGGATATCGACACCCTTCTGGTCTCGACGGACTGGGGTGGCGAGGGCGATGCGGCGACGCTGACGGAGTCCGGCTATCCCTTTGTCGTGAAGCGCCTTTATCGAGGCCAGAAGACAGAAGATGCGGTCGAGGTTTTCCGCGGCAAGAAAACCGACGTCGGCGCCTTTCCGCTTGTGATCGAGGACGATGCGGGCAGGCGCTGGTTTGGCGCCACGCAGGCGGAGACATTTTTCACGACGAGCCATTATCTGCTGCCTGACGGCGCCTCGCCCGTCAGGATTCCGTTGCCGCCGAAGGCGACGCCGCAAGGCGTCTATGCCGATACGCTCCTGGTCACGCTGGAACAGGACTGGACGCCGGACGGGCAGGAAGCCCTGAAATCTGGCGACCTCATCGGCTTCTCCTGGAGCGGCTTCCTCGCCGGCGGCACATTGCCAAAGGTCGAGGTCGTCTTTCGGCCGACCGCGAAACAGGCGATCCAGGGCGTCAGCATCGCGAAGAACGCCGTGCTGCTGAACCTGTCCGACAATGTGGCGCTAAAAGTGCTGGCCTATAGGCGCTCCGGCGGCGGGTGGGCGTCGCAGGAGATCGCCCTGCCGCAAAGCGGATCGGCAGCGGTGATGTTCGCCGACGAGCAGGAGAGCACCGCGTTCCTGGGCTTCGAGGGCTATCTCAGTCCGGACGCGCTTTACCAGTACGACACGGCCTCGGGCGCGCTGCTGGGGATCAAGTCGCTGCCGCCCAAGTTCGACGCGGCGCCCTATGTCGTCGAGCAGTTCGAGGCGCCGTCCAGCGACGGCGTCAACATTCCCTACTTCGTCGTGCGCTCGAAAACGACGCAGTTGACCAGCGCGAATCCCACGCTGCTCTACGCCTATGGCGGCTTTCAGATATCGCAGACGCCCGGCTATTCCGGCACGGTCGGCAAGCTGTGGCTTGAGCAGGGCGGCGTCTATGTCGTCGCCAACATTCGCGGCGGCGGCGAGTTCGGCCCGGCCTGGCATCAGGCTGGCCTCAAGACCAAGCGCCAGATCGTTTATGATGATTTCATCGCCGTCGCCGAGGCTCTTGTCGCCCGGAAAATCACGTCGCCCGCGAAGCTGGGCATCATGGGAGGGTCGAATGGCGGCCTGCTGATGGGCGTCATGTTCACGCAGCGTCCCGACCTGTTCGGCGCCATTGTGTGTCAGGTGCCGCTGCTGGACATGCTGCGTTATCACCTGCTGCTGGCGGGGGCTTCCTGGATGGACGAGTACGGCGATCCCGATGTCGCTGAGGAACGCGCCTTCCTCGAAGGCCTTTCACCTTATCACAATGTGAAGTCCGGGGTCTCCTACCCGGAAATCTATTTCGAGACATCGACCAAGGATGACCGGGTGCATCCGGGCCATGCACGCAAAATGGCCAAGCGTCTCGAAGAACTCGGTCAGCCCTTCCTCTATTACGAAAACATCGACGGCGGACACTCGGCAGCCGCCAACCAGCGCGAGGCGGCGAGGCGCGCAGCGCTGGAGTTCACCTATCTCGCCAGGAAACTGATTGACGCGAAGTAGGACCGGCCGACGCGGCATGCGCAGGTCATTGGGAGAGGACAAGACGATGAGGCTGAACCGGCTGGCGACCGTCTCCCTCGCTGCCTTGTGCTTCGCCTCCTGCCAGGGCGGTCCTGTGCTGGCCAGCGACGTAGCGGAAACGCCGGGAGAGTCTGCGGGAATGATCCTGATTACCGGAACAGTGACGGTCGCTCCAGAGAATCGCGAGGCGATGCTCACGCTCGGGCGGACGCAAGTCATGAACTCGCGCTCGGAAGAGGGTAATGTCTCTTATGGCTTCCATGAAGATGTGCTTCAGCCGGGCACGTTCATTTTTGTCGAGAAATGGCGCGATCAGGCGGCGATCCAGACCCATTTCGCGAAAACCTACAGCGGCGAATTTGTCCGCCAGGTGCGCGCCATCGCCCTGAACGCGCCAACCATCGAGCTCCACGCTATAGCCGGTGTGACGGTTGTGACGCCGGGGGGTGAATGAGCCTGGCGGAGAGTCGTCAGAGGATGGATGCGAAGTAATGCGGAGATCCGTCTGGGAATGCAGATATCTGTATATATTTCTTAGCACTAGGCCGACCTTGCGCGAACGACGCGAGCGCTCCGACGCCCTTGCCGGCGCAGATGCATGCTCCATGTGACTCCTGAAATGGAGGATTTCATGACATTCAAAACGATCGCGTCGCTTGTGGTTCTGGCGGCCGCAACGGCGTCCTGCCAGAGCATTCCGCGTGAACAGACGGTGGGGCAGTACTGTTCCAACGCAAGCAACATCAACAGGGACGTCTGCAAGGTGAACGTCGAGATCGACGGCCAAAGACAAGCTCTCGCGCAAACCAACATGACGCTGTCGGAGGCGCGCGCCGTCGCCAATGATGCGCTTTCGCGCGCCAACGCCGCGCAGCAGACGGCGAACGCCGCCCAGCAGCAGGCCAATGCAGCGATATCGCCCGGCATGAACTGCATGACCAACACCGTCCAGCGCTCGAAAGTCGGCTCGTGCGCTCCCGCCTACAAGCTCGTGAGTTGCACGCAGACGCGCTTCACGACGCGCTCTGGCGGCATGTCGATCATGCGCGAGATTGACGACACGCAGTGCCGCTTCAACGACCAGGTGCTCGAAATGCAGATCCGCTGCTGCACGGCGGGCGCACCTGTCGGCCAGACGGAGATAAGTGCTCCGTTGTCAGAGCCGGCCGCCCCGACGCGCCCCAACCCCGCCTCCTGACGAAGGGTTTCGTGTCGCCTACGTCTTGCGCCCGCTTCCCACAGAAGCGGGCGCTTTGTCGTCGGCAGGTCTAAAGACTTGCCTTCAGCGATACGCCGATGATCCGCGGTTCGTTCACGAAAGCGGTGTTGTTGTTGAAATCGATGCCGCCCTTGATGTTGTCTTCGTCCGTGATGTTGCGGGCGAAGATCGCCGCTTCCCACGAGCCGTCGGTGCGCGCGTAGCCGAGCTTCAGGCCGCCTTCGAACTGGTCGTCGGTCATGAACTCCATCGACTGGTAGAGGAACAGGTTGGTTTCGCCCTGATATGCCCAGTCGGTGAAGGCGAAGAATTCGCCATCCGCGCCGACCGGGACACTGTAACGCGCGGTGACGTCGGCGATGATCTCCGGCGCGTTGGGGAAGGGGTTGCCGTCGATCAGCGCCCGGCGGACGCCGCCCAGAACGACGGTCGAATCGGTGACGGTGCACTGCGCGCAGATGCCGACGGCGAGGCCCGCATCCTTGAGCTCGGAGTGCGTGTAGCTGAAGCCTCCGGTGAGGATGAGGTTCTCGACGGGAACGAACTCCGCATCCAACTCGAAGCCATACGCCTCGCCCTCGTCGGCGTTGACCAGCTGGACGGTATTGGCGGCGCCGCCGACTGCGGTCAGCTGAAGGTCCTCGACGGTGTAGGTGTAAACCGCGCCATTGAGGCGAAGCCGGTCGCTGGCGAGGGTGGATTTCCAGCCGGCCTCGAGGGACAGGATGGTCTCGGATCTCGCCAGCGAGGGATCTGCGAAGAAGGCTACGTCGCGGCCCTGGATCGAGGGACCGCGGAACCCGTCGGCGATGCGCCCATAGACGCTGAACTGCGGGGCCAGATCGTAGATTCCGCTCAACTCCCAGCTGACATGATCGTCGGAGATCTCGCGGTTCTGTGCGGCGTTCGCCAGCACGCTCAGCCTCTTCTCGTCGTCGGTATAGCGAAGCCCGCCGGTCGCCGTGAACCTGTCGGTAAAGGCGTAGCTCGCCTGACCGTAGACGGCCCAGCTGGTGTTCTCATGCTCGAGCGTCGCGGCTGGCGGGAAGCCCGAGGGTCCGACGGTCGTGACCTGGAAGGAGCTGTCGAAATAATAGAGCCCGCCCTGCCAGGAAAGCGGACCAGACGTGTCGCTGGCCAGCCGGAATTCCTGTGTCGCCTGCTTGAGGTCGTCGATCGAGTCCTGCGTGTCCGACGCAAAGGGCAGGAAGCCCGGATAGGTCACCGCGTCGTTGACGCCGCTGAACGGAAAGAAGCAATCCGTGGCGCCGGACGTCAGGCCCGCCGGAACGGCTGAGCCGAGTGGGGCGCACGCGCCGCCGTCGATGTCGCCGCGGCTGAACCCTTCATTCGTTTCGTATGCCGATATGGATGTCAGCGTCATCCCGCCGAAGTCGTAGCTGACGTTTGCCGACGTTCCCCAGCCCTTGTATTCCTGGTTGTTGCCGCCGCCCTGGTCGTAATAGACCCGCTCGCGATCGTAATTCCCGTTCAGTCCGTTCGACCCGGGGGTAAGAACATTGGCGCGGAAGACGGCCGACGTGCCGTCGAGGTCGCGTCCATGGACATTAAGGAGCACGTCGAGCTGGTCGCTCGGCGTGAAGAGAAGCTGCACGCGGCCCGCCAGTTCGTCATGGCCCCCTAGATTGTCGTCGCCGGGGCGGTTGGCGTCGTCGATCCAGTCGTCGCGGTGCTGAACAAGAAGCGATGCGCGGCCCGACAACAGCCCGTCGATCAGCGCGCCTCCAACGCCTCCGTCGAATGACGCGCTGCCATACGAGCCATAGGACGCCGACGCCCGCGCCTCGAAATCATCGGTCGGCCGCGCCGACCGGAAACGGACAATGCCGGCGGTGGTGTTGCGGCCAAACAGCGTGCCCTGCGGACCGCGATAGACCTCGACCTGGTCGAGGTCGAAGATGGGTGTGGACTTCAGCGTCACATTCTCCATCACCACGTCGTCCATGATGACGGAGACCGGCTGGGACGCGGCCAGGTCGAAATCGGTATTGCCCAGGCCGCGAATGTAGAAACGCGGCGCCGCACGGCCGTTGGAACTTTCGGCATAAAGCCCCGGCACCCGTGTCGCCAGCGCGAGGACGTCCTCGCCGCCCGTGAACAGGGCGTCCAGCTTGTCTTCGGTCAGCGCCGCGACCGAAATCGGCACATCTTGCAGGTTCTCGTCGCGTTGCTGGGCGTTGACGATGATGACATCGATCCTTCCCGGATCGGGCGTTGCCTCCTGTGCGGCGGCCGAAGCCGCCCCTAGCCAGATGGCGACCGCCGTCGCGCCGAGCAACCTGTTCAACGTGGTCAAAATCCGCCTCCCGCCATCCGCCCAGAACAACCATACGCATTTTCTGTCCGTGCACGAACCGTCAGCATGGATGGCTGATTCAGTCGATAGTCCACTCCCGCGCGGCGATATCGCCCACAAATTGCGCGCCCGTCCGGCGAATTCGCCCGTTCAGCGGGCGGATCGATGCGCAGTCAGGCGATGATGTCGGGGGTCAGCCGCGAGGCCAGCCAGGCGATCTGGTCCTTTACCCGCAGCTTCTCGCGCTTCAGCGCCATGACCCGGAAGCTTTCGGCGCCCTCGCTCGCCAATTCCGCGATCTGTGCGTCGAGATCGCGATGCCGCGTCCGAAGCGTCTCGAGACGGCCGGCCATCGCGTCCATGTCATTGGGGTCGAACCCGTCCTCGCCCAATCGCCTCTCCCAGCTCTCATCATTGACCAATCGGAATCGCGCGCGCTGGCGCGATGGCGCCCGATTGTGTCGGTCTTCGTAGAAATCCGTTTTCCTACAAGGCGGTAAATCGAACGCCACCCCTGCAGCGCCGCATTCTACGGCCTGCTGCATACACTTCGGCTGCTCATCGCGAAAGCAGAACCGGCTGTCTTTGGAGTTATGCAGCGGCTCCCAGGCAGAGGCCAGCATTTCAGCATTCAGGGCGCTGTTCACGCATCGCGCGAACATTTTTCCTGCGATTGAGACAAATTCGCCGCATCTTCAGATTTCAAGAGGTGACGTCGTGTTTTCTTCATGTTTGAATTTCTCTTGCGGCTAGTCGGCGAGCCGTTCCGGGTTCCTTCGGGATCTGGGCCGGACGCAGCCCAGGAGCCGCGTCATGGTAGAGGCTTGCGCCCGCGCATGGACTATTCATCCAGACATCGCGGTATGCGCCCGGCCTCAGCACAAGGAGACAAAATCCATGAGCTTGGATGCACGCATTCGGGAGTTGAGTGAGCGTCACAAACGCCTGGAGGCGGCCATAGCGGCGGAATTGCGATACCCGGCCAGCGACGAGGTCCGGCTGCATGAAATGAAGCGCAAGAAACTCAAGCTGAAGGATGAGATCGCACAGCTGCGAACGGGCTGAGCGGCGCCTAGTCCCCGTCGGTCTGCTGTCGTTTCTTGCTGAAATTGGCGAACACCTCGTCGGCAGTGGCGGCCCGCTGGGGCGCGTCCTCTGACGGCGCCGCCGGCTCCGCCGGAACGATCTTCCGCAGCGTTGGTCCAGCGTGACGGATTTCCCGGTCGTTGCTGGCCTCGGCCCGCTTGGAGGCAGCCCGGGACACCAGATCGTCAAGTTCGAGCTGGGTGCACAGGCCAAGCGTCACCGGGTCGACGGGCTTCAGGTTGGGCGCGTTCCAGTGATTGCGTGAGCGAACGGATTCGATGGTCGATTTGGTCGTGCCGATCAGCCGCGAAATCTGGGCGTCGGTGATTTCCGGATGGTTTCTCAGGAACCACGCGATCGCATCCGGGCGGTCCTTTCGCCGCGACACCGGCGTGAACCTCGCGCCCTTGCGCTTGGGCTCAGGCACGGTGGAGTGCTTTGGCGCCGGCGTATTCAGCCGGTGTGCCTTGTCATTCTCTCCCGTCTGGATTTCTTCGCGGGTCAATTCCCCCGAGGCGACGGGATCGGCGCCGCGCATATTCTCCGCGACCTCGCCGTCGGCGATGCCCTTGACCTCGAGCGGATGGAGTTCGCAGAACTCGGCGATCTGATCGAAGGTGAGCGTCGTGTTGTCGATCAGCCAGACGGCTGTCGCCTTCGGCATGAGTATTCTGGCCATCAGCGGTCTCCCAAAAGGGAAAAGCCCGGCGCTTAGGGCCGGGCTGTCCTCAATACATGCGGATTGGATAGTCCTGAGCTGGCGCTGATATAGTTCGCTTTTTCGTCTTTGTGAATTCGTCATATCGCCGGAACGGCCGGGAATCGCCTATTCTGGCGCGACGGACAGGATTATTTTACCCGCGTGATCGCCGGATTCCATGCGGAGGTGAGCGGCATTCGCCTCTTCGAGCGGGAAGACGCCATCGATGAGGGGTTTGAAACGTCCCGATGCAATCATCGGCCAGACATGCGTGCGCACACCTTCGGCCAGCCTGGCCTTGTATGCGTCGGTCCGGATCCGCAAGGTCGAACCCGTGATGGTCAGCCGTTTCATCATGACGCGGGTGAAGTCGCCTTCGACCTTCGACCCATGCAGGAAGGCAATGTAGGCAAGGCGGCCGAGATCATTGAGTGTGTTGAGATTCTTGTCGAAATAGGGCGCCCCGACCATGTCCAGGATGAGATCGGCGCCGCCCGCCGCGCGGACGATGGACTCGAAATCCTCGGTCCGGTAGTTGACGCCGCGCACCGCGCCCAGCCTTTCGCAGAGCCTGCATTTTTCGTCGGACCCGGCGGTAGCAAAGACATTGGCGCCCCAGGCGGCGGTGATCTGGATCGCGGTCGTGCCGATGCCGCTCGCGCCGCCATGCACGAGGAAAGTCTCGCCCGGTTGCAGGCGGCCCATCTCGAACACGTTGTTCCAGACCGTCAGCACCGTTTCAGGCAGTCCGGCAGCTTCAGTAAAGTTCAGGTCCCCCGGCAGGGGCAGAACGGAGCCCTCATGGGCGAGCGCATACTGCGCATACCCGCCGCCTGGAAGCAGCGCGCATACGCGGTCGCCCGGCTTCCATTGGCTGACGCCGTCGCCTGTAGCCTCGATCCATCCGGCGACTTCAAGGCCCAGCGTTTCGGGCGCGCCGGGGGGCGGGGGATAGCGTCCGGCGCGCTGGATGAGATCAGGCCGGTTGACGCCAGCCGCCGCCACCCTGATGAGCACCTGCCCGGGGCCCGCGACGGGCTGGTCCATCTCGACGATCCGCAAGGGCTCGCCCACGACCGACTTGATCGCCTTCATCCGTGCGGCTCCATCATCTTTTTGGACATTGCAGGCGTCTCAGCCATATCATGGTGAAGACTGGAGGACTGACTTGGTCGCTCGGAGGCGGCGAGGTCAAGCCGGCGGCGCGTTCGCGGGACTGGCGGCTGGCGGGACTGGCGGCCGGAGCAAGAGATTGGCTGGAAGGAGACGCCATGCTGTTTGACGAGGAACCAGTAAAGAAGACCGCGCGCCTTCTGGAAGACATGTCGATCACGGATCTCAGGGAGCGGATCAGCACGCTCCAGCTGGAGATCGCCGCCTGTGAGGCGTCGATCGCCCGAAAAGAGGCGACCCGCAAGGCCGCCGAGGCCGCCTTCTTCAAGTCGTGAGGATGGCGGGGTGTGCGGCGCGTTGCTTGCTCTAGCGGAATAAGATTACGCTCTGCCGGTGCTAATGCTCTCCTAAGCTATGCAGACGATAATTCGAGACCAGGCGTTCGGGAGAACGCGCCGGGCAGGCAATGAGGGGCTGATGCGCGACGCCATCCAATCGGTCGATCCGGCCAAGAATGACTGGAAGCGGCGGGTTGTCGAGTTTGCTTCCTCCGAGGTGTTCGACCGTCTGTTCAAGGGCGGGATGACGCTGGTCGAGGAGGCCGCTGCCTATCTTGACGGCGCCGGCCGCGTCGATTCCCGAAAGCTGAACCGCGAACTCGCGCTGGTTTACGCGGCCGAGAGCATGGAGGTCACCACCCGGCTCATGCAGGCCGCCAGCTGGCTCGTGGTCCAGCGCGCCGTCCGCGACAAGGACATGAAGGTCGAGGAGGCGGGCGACGAGAAATACCGCCTGTCCAGGCCAGGCCCGCCGCATCCGGTTGACGAAGCCGTCCTGCCGCGTGAGCTGTGCTCGCTGATGAACCGCTCGCGAAATCTCTATGAGCGTGTCTGGCGGCTCGACGAGGCGCTTTATTCCACGGAGATACGTCCGAACGACAACCCGGTTATGAGGCAGCTCGACCGTCTGAAGTCGGCCGCCGAATCCGGCGCCTTCGACCCTCTGGCGGCCTGGCGGGACAGCTAGAGGAACCTGCATCCGCGCGGACGCAGACACGTTACCCTACACGGTTCAAATAGAGCATCTCTTTTCGGTCAAACGGACTCAGTTTGATCGAAGAGTGCTCCGGCTACAGGCAGTTCACCAATCCATCCGTTCGCCATCGCCGCCGAATTCGACCGGCTTGTTGCGATAGTGCGGCAGCGCGTCTGCCACCGGCGCCACGGCGTCCCCGCAATTGATGTGAAGCGTTGGCTGAAACACATCCGGCGGCAGCAGATATGCGTTCAGCCCGCGAAGACCATCGTCCACGAGATCGGCATAAAGTCGGGTTCCGCACTGGCCGCAGGACAGGCGCGGCGTGGTTCGCAGGACAAGCGACACTGTCTCGCCGCTCGTGATCGATACGGCCTTCGATTCATATATCGACTCGGCGACATAGGCGGCGCCGTGGGCGCGCTGACAGTCGGCGCAATGGCAGTAAAACTGGGCGACTGGCTCGCCGCCGATCCGTACAAGCACCGAACCGCAGGGGCAACTCACCTCGAACCCCGACACGAACCGCTCCCGTTCGGCTCTATTTCACGAAACCCTTGAACTTGTCCTTGAAGCGCGACAGGCGACCGCCGCGATCCAGCATGGCGCCGGTTCCGCCGGTCCAGGCCGGATGCGTCTTGGGATCGATGTCGAGCTGCAGCGTCGCGCCGGCTTCGCCCATGGTGGAGCGGGTCTGGTATGAGGTTCCGTCGGTCATCACCACCTTGATGAAGTGATAGTCGGGATGGCCTTCTTTCTTCATCGTCAATCTCTGGGTTTGAAACTGGAATTTCGGCACTATCCGGCCGACGCCAGACGGACCTTGCTGAATTCGGGAGCGCCGCTAATACCCGATGTCACATGCGCTGACAAGGCGCGGAGACCCTAGCTTCGCCGAGGAGACAGAATGAGCGACGGAGCAAGCGGCGACGGGGCCAAGTTCGACCGCACGGTGGGAACGCAGCGCTGGGGGGAGGGCGCGCCCGAGCGGGCGAAATCCAAGTCGCTCCGCCCCCTGCTTGGCCTCATGCCCTATGTCGGACGCCAGAAGCCGGTGGTTGCAGCCGCCATCGTCTTCCTCCTGATCGCGGCAGCCCTCAACCTCGCCATCACCTATCCGGCGCGCTGGCTGGGCGACAACGGGTTCACGGCCAATGATCGTGACGCGGTCAATTCGGCTTTTCTCGCCATCATCGGCGTCGCGCTCGCGCTCGGCGTCTTTTCAGCGATTCGCTTCTATTTTTTCTCGCGTTTCGGGGAGCGGCTGGCGGCGGACCTTCGTTCGGACGTCTATGCGCACCTTCTTTCGCTCTCCCCGGCCTATTTCGCCAAGCTGCGGACGGGCGAGGCGGTCTCGCGCCTCACGGCCGACATAACCCTGATCGAGACGTTTTTCGGATCGGCTTTCTCGATGGCGGTGCGCTCGACCGTCACATCGGTCGGCGCCCTGATCCTGATGTTCATCACGAGCTGGAAACTGACGCTGGTGCTGTTCGTCCTCGCGCCGCTGCTGATCCTGCCGATCATGTCGATTGGCCGGCGCGTCCGGAAACTCTCGGTCACCGCCCAGGACCGCATCGCCGACGCGGCGGCCGAAGCGACCGAAACGCTCGACGCCGTCGATCTTGTCCAGGCCTATGGCATGGAGCGCGAGCGGGAAGGGCGGTTTCGCACCGCGATCGAGGCCTCGTTCAAGGCGGCGCTGGCGCGCATCCGGGCGCGCGCCGTTCTCACCGCGATCATCATCGCCCTGATGTTCGCGGGCGTGGCCGGCGTCATCTGGCTCGGCGCGCTCAGCGTCATGTCCGGCGAAATGACCACCGGCGCATTCATCCAGTTCGTGCTGCTGGCGATCTTTGGCGTGGGTGGTTTTGCGACCGTCGCCGAAGTCTTCGGCGATGCCATGCGCGCGTCCGGCGCCGCCCAGCGCGCGATCGAGATTCTCTCCCAGAGGCCGGACATCGCAGCTCCGCCCAAGCCGCGAGCCATGCCGGCGCTGATCGCGGGACACACCCGCCTGCAATCGGTGACATTCTCCTATCCGGAAGCGGAAGGGGTTTCGCTGAAGGACGTCTCGTTCGAGGCCAGGCCCGGCGAACTGGTTGCGCTGGTCGGGCCCTCGGGCGCAGGAAAATCGACCATTTTCCGGCTTCTGCTTCGCTTCTTCGATCCGCAGTCGGGCGCGATAACCCTGGATGGAGTCGATGCGCGCGAAGTCGATCCTTCCGAATGGCGCGCGCGCTTCTCCTATGTGCCGCAGGAGGCTCCGATCTTCACCGGCGACGCCGCCAGCAATGTCCGCTTCGGCCGGCTGGACGCCTCCGAGGAAGACGTGCGCGAGGCGCTCAGAAAATCCGAAGCCTTCCACTTTCTGGAGAGCCGGGGCGGACTCGCCGCCGAGGTCGGCGCCAAGGGCCGCTCGCTTTCGGGCGGCGAGCGCCAGCGCATTGCCATCGCCCGCGCCCTGGTCCGGGGCGCGCCGGTGATGCTGCTGGACGAAGCCACCAGCGCGCTGGATGCAAACAATGAGCGGCTGGTGCAAAAGGCTCTCGAACAGGCAAGCCAGGGCCGCACGACGCTGGTGATCGCTCACCGCCTCGCCACTGTCCGCCGGGCGGATCGGATTGTGGTGATGGACGAAGGCCGCATCGTGGAGGAAGGCGACCATGACGGGCTGGTCAAAGCTGGCGGGCTCTATGCCAGGCTTGCGGAGCTGCAGTTTACGAGCGGGTAAACAACTGCGTCTTGCCCCGCGCCCGTCACGGATAAAGTATAAGCTCCGCGCTCAGTCGGGAGAGTCCCCATGTTCGACGCCAACAAGCCTAGGCGACGCTGGTTCGTTCGCTTGGTTTTGCCCCGGCTTTTCTGCAGCGCCGAATGTCGGATCGTGATCGGCACGGTCGTCCTTTGGGCTGGCCAGTGAAAGGACCGAACCATGCGTTTCATGATGTTTGTGGCGACCGACAGCGATCCGGATGGCGAGCCGGAGGCGCCGGGCGAGGTTGAAGCCTGGGTGGAAGACCTTGAAAAGCGCGACAAGCGCATCGACGGCGACCGCCTGCGTCCAGCCGCCGCTGCGAAGACGGTGCGGGTCCGCAGCGCACGCCGGATCGTGACCGATGGTCCTTTCGCCGAATCGAAGGAAGCGATCATCGGCTTCGACATCCTGGACTGCGACAGCATCGAAGCAGCCGTCGAGATCGCGGCGAAGCACCCGATGGCGCGCGCCGGCCGTCTTGAGGTCCGGGCATTCTGGTCCTTTGAGGAAAAATGATTTGGGGTTTAGCTATCTGCGGCCGGACGGCGATGTTTGGGTCTAGTATGAAACGGCGCTTCCGCGCGAAGTCTATCGCCGCGACTTAGATGCGATGGTGATTCACTCAAGCTGTCTGGTGGAAGGGCGGTTGAAGGTCCGGCGGCGCGGCTATTTCTTCGTCACCGGAACCCTGCCTTCGAGTTTTTCCGCCAGCTTGGGCGCGAGGCTCGGATTGCCGACGACCAGGTCGCCGCTGATCGCATCCTTCCCATTGAGGCCCAGCACCGTCCCGCCCGCTTCGCGCACCAGGACGATGCCGGCGGCAATGTCCCATGCCTTGAGGCCGCGCTCCCAGAAGCAGTCAAACCGTCCCGCCGCAACCCACGAAAGATCGAGCGCCGCCGATCCGAAACGGCGTACGCCGCCCACCTCCTGCGTTACGACATCCAGCTCCGCCAGGAAGACTTCGCGGCCAGGGACGCCAAGCTGCGGAATGCCAGTGCAGACCACGGCCTCCGTCAGCTTGCGCCGCGCCGCGACGCGCAGGCGCCGATTGTCCAGCCAGGCGCCCTGGTCAACCTCCGACCAGAACAGCTCGTTGCGCATCACATCGTAGACGACGCCGGCGCGCAGTTCGCCATCGCGCTCCAGAGCGATCGACACGGCGAATTGCGGTATGCCGTGCAGGAAGTTGAGCGTGCCGTCGAGCGGATCGACGATGAAGCGATGCGATTTGTCGGAGCCTTCGACCAGCCCGCGCTCCTCCATCAGGAATCCATAGCCCGGGCGCGCCTTGGCGAGACGCTCGTGGATGATCTCCTCCGCTTTGAGATCGGCGGTGGAGGCAAAGTCCGCCGGACCCTTGCGGGAGACCTGCAGATTCTCGATTTCGCCAAAGTCGCGCATCAGGCGGCGCCCGGCGGCGCGCGCGGCATCGATCATGACCGTGACGGTGGCGGACGGGCGCGACATCGAGGCTCCAGGGGAGAGGCCGGGAGGGCATCCCTAAGGGCCTCAAGCGGCATGAGGCAAGTGCCGTCGGCTGTTTCGCTTGACAATGCAACCGGGAAGCGCCGCCGTTCCGGTCATTCGGCGAGCGCGTCGAACAGCGCATTGAACTCGACCACGGCGGCGGCCGCGCCTTGGGGATGCGTCCAGACGCCTGCCGAGGCCGCGAGAAAGTCCGCCCCCGCCTCGACCAGCGGTCGGGCGTTTGCGACCGTGATCCCGCCAATAGCGACGCAGGGAATCTCGATCATCTCCTGCCACCATGTCAGCAGGTCGGGCTCGGCCCGCGTCGCGGCGTCCTTCGTGGCGGTCGGAAAGAATGCGCCGAAGGCGACATAATCAGCGCCGGCTTCCCCGGCCTCCAGCGCCAGATGCCGGCTCGCATGGCAGGTGACGCCCACAATCCTGTCCGGGCCCAACTTCGCGCGTGCTTCGGCATAGGTGGCATCCTGCTGGCCGATATGGACGCCGTCGGCGCCGAGCTCGGCGGCAAGATCGGGACGGTCGTTGATCAGGACCGCCACGCCCCGCGATTGAGCGGGCGCCAGAATAGTTCGCGTGACCGCCCGGATGTGGTCGTCCGGCGCCGCCACACCGCTCCGCGATTTCAGCCGGATTTGCAAAGAGGCGACATCGCCTGCGCCCAGCGCCGTATCAAGCGCTCGCCCGAATGCATCGACATCGTCGATCTCGGGCGGCGTGATGAGATAGAGGCGGCAGCGGCGCAGCATCGCCGACCTCTCGCGGTCGCGACGGCAAGCGTCAAGCCCAGGTGCTCAGTCGCGCCCCCCAGCACGCTTCATTCCGCCGCCTGCGCCGTCGCACTGATCTGCGGGGCGAGTTCGCCGGCGGCGTAGCGCTTGGCCATGACCGACAGAGGCAGGGGACGGATTTTCGAGGCGTTTCCCGCCGTGCCGAATTCCTCGAAGCGCTGCTCGCAAATCTTGCGCATCGCATCCTTGGCGGGTTTCAGATACTTGCGCGGATCAAACTCCGAAGGATCGTCCATCAGGGCCTTGCGAACCGCTCCGGTCATCGCCATCCGGCAATCGGTGTCGATATTGATCTTGCGCACGCCATGCTTGATGCCGCGCTGAATTTCCGCCACCGGCACGCCCCAGGTCGGTTTCATACTGCCGCCATGGGCGTTGATGACGTCCTGAAGATCCTGCGGCACCGACGACGAGCCGTGCATGACAAGATGGGTGTTGGGCAGGCGGCGGTGGATTTCCTCGATCACGCCCATGGCCAGCACGTCGCCGTCCGGCTGGCGCGAGAACTTGTACGCCCCGTGGCTGGTGCCCATCGCGATCGCGAGCGCATCCACCTCGGTCGCCCGCACGAAATCGACCGCCTGGTCGGGATCGGTCAGAAGCTGCGAATGGTCGAGTTTGCCGTCGAAACCATGACCGTCTTCCTTCTCGCCCATCCCCGTTTCCAGCGAGCCGAGCACGCCGAGTTCGCCCTCCACGGAGGCGCCGACCCAGTGGGCCATCTCGCAGACCGCGCGTGTGACGCGGACATTGTAGTCATAATCGGCCGGGGTCTTGGCGTCCGCCTTGAGCGAGCCGTCCATCATCACCGAGGTGAACCCGTACTGTATGGCGGTGGCGCAGGTCGCTTCGTTGTTGCCGTGATCCTGGTGCATGCAGACAGGGATGGACGGGTAGAGATCGACCAGCGCGTCGATCAGCTTGGCCAGCACCACATCATTGGCGTAAGTCCGCGCGCCGCGGCTGGCCTGGATGATAACAGGAGCGTCAACCTTCTCGGCCGCCTCCATGATGGCGAGGCCCTGCTCCATGTTGTTGATGTTGAAGGCCGGCACGCCATAGCCGCGCTCAGCGGCGTGATCCAGCAGTTGTCGTAGCGTAATACGGGCCATCGGTTCCCCTCACATCGTATGCGCGTGTCTATCCCCGGGACGCGATCAAGTCACGCCCCTGAGGCTTGCAGCCTTGCAGAAGACACGCCATCCGTCCGAAATACCAAAGCTGATCGTACTGATTGACGACGCGAGCAGATTGATCGCCTCGTTCCGTGCGGCCTTGGACGGAGCCAGAGGGGTAGGGTTTGGGACGTCTGACATTTCGCTCCCCCGCTGCCGCCTAAATCCTCAGCGCCTCGACGCCAGGCAATTCCCGCCCCTCCATCCATTCGAGGAAAGCCCCGCCCGCGGTGGACACAAAGGTGAGGTCGCCCGCGACGCCAGCGTGGTTCATGGCCGAAACCGTATCGCCGCCGCCGGCGACCGCAACCAGCCTTCCTTCCTTCACCAGCCTCGCAGCCTCTTTCGCGGCCTCGACCGTTCCCCGGTCGAAAGGCGGGATTTCGAAGACGCCGAGAGGGCCATTCCAGATCAGCGTCTTCGAGTTGGTCATGGCGCGCTTCAGGCGGGCGACCGTCTCCGGCCCCGCATCCAGGATGCGCTCATGGTCGTCAACATTGCCGAGATTGCGTATGCGCGTCGGCACGCCGGCCGCCATCTGCTCGGCCACCACAATGTCCAGCGGCAGGAAGAGTTTGCAGTTGTTCTGGCCCGCAAGGCGGACGATATCACGCGCCGTGTCGGCGAGATCCTTCTCGCAATAGGATGCGCCGACGTCATGGCCCTGCGCGTAAAGGAACGTGTTGGCCATGCCGCCGCCGATGGCGAGCTTGTCGAGCTTCTGGACCAGGTTCTTCAGGAGGTTCAGCTTGGTCGAGACTTTCGATCCGCCGACAATGCCCATAACCGGGCGCTGCGGATTTCCGAGCGCGGCGTCAAGCGCGCTCAGTTCGCGCTCCATGGTGAGGCCTGGATAGGCCGGCAGCAGCCGGGCGAGACCATGAGTGGAGGCATGCGCGCGGTGCGCCGCCGAGAACGCGTCATTGACATAGATGTCGCCCAGCCTGGCCAGCTCGGCGGCGAAGGCGGGATCGTCTTTCTCCTCGCCCGCATGGAAGCGCAGGTTCTCCAGCAGGGCCACTCCGCCAGGCTTGAGGCCGGCCACGGCGGACCTCGCCGCCTCGCCGACACAGTCATCCGCCCAGGCGACCGGCTTGCCGAGGAGCGCGGCCAGATCGTCAAGGATGGGCTTGAGGCTCATCTCCGGGACGCGCTTTCCCTTGGGCCGGTCGAAATGAGCGAGAAGGACCGTCTTTGCGCCCGCCTTCGACAACAGCTCGATCGTGGGGAGCGCAGCGCGCAGGCGCGTGTCGTCGGTGATGCGTCCGTCGTCCATCGGCACGTTGAAATCGACGCGAACGAGCGCGGTCTTGCCCTTGATTTTCGTGGTGAGGTCGGCGGTCTGGAGGCTGCGAAAGCTCATCGTCGGTTGATCCAGACCAGAGGCTAGATCAGCTTCGCCATCGCGAGCGCGGTATCCGCCATCCGCGTCGCGAAGCCCCATTCATTGTCGTACCAGGCCAGGACCCGCACCAGTTGGCCGTCAATCACCTGCGTCTGGGGCAGGGCGACGGTGGAGGACGCCGGATCATGATTCATGTCGCTCGACACGACCGGGTCGTTGGTGACGGCCAGAATTCCCTTCAGCGGGCCTTGCCCGGCGGCGGCTTCCAGCGCCGCGTTCACCTCGTCCCGCGTCACCTTGCGGCCCGGCACGATCTTGAGATCGATGACCGAGACGTTGGGCGTCGGCACCCGGATGGACGAGCCGTCAAGCTTGCCCTTGAGCTCCGGCAGCACCAGGCCGATCGCCTTGGCGGCGCCGGTGGAGGTGGGGATCATCGACAGCGCCGCCGCGCGGCCGCGGTAGAGGTCCTTGTGCATCGTGTCCAGCGTCGGCTGGTCGCCGGTATAGGAGTGGATCGTGGTCATGTAGCCGCGCTCGATCCCGCACAGCGCGTTCAGCACCTGCGCCACGGGCGCAAGACAGTTGGTGGTGCACGAACCGTTGGAGACGACCAGATCGTCTTGCGTGAGGGTCTTGTCGTTGACGCCGTAGACGATGGTCTTGTCGGCATTGTCCGCCGGCGCCGACACCAGCACCCTCTTTGCTCCGGCCGTCAGATGCGCGGAGGCCTTATCCCTGGCCGCGAAAATGCCGGTGCATTCCATGGCGATATCGACCTTTAGGTCGCGGTGCGGCAGCTCCTTCGGATCGCGGACGGCAGTTACCCGGAAAGTCTGCCTGCCGACCGTAACCATGTCGCCCTTCACCGCGACGTCCATGCCGAGCCGGCCATGCACGCTGTCGTATTTCAGGAGGTGAACATTTGTCTCGATCGGCCCGAGATCGTTGATCGCGACGACCTCGATGTCCTTGCGGTCGTGTTCGAGGATGGACCGCAGGACAAGCCGGCCGATCCTGCCGAAACCGTTGATCGCGACGCGCACAGCCATGGTTCAAACCTCAATGTCAATTGAGGGCCTGGCGTGCAGGATTAGGGCCGCCCGACCCGCAGCTTTCCGGGCGTCATAGAGGTTTCTGCACAAAAAGGGAGGGCGCGAAGGCAAAAAAGCTCCAAAGTGTCCCGCGCGAAGCTATCTCCGCGAAAGAGATGAACGACGACAGAACCCAGGGCGGCAATACAGTATCAGGTCCGTTCCCTGGCCGCCTTGACCACAGCCTCGGCCGTGATCCCGAAATGGGAATAGAGCGTCTTGGCGGGTGCAGATGCGCCAAAACCCTTCATGCCGACAAACCCGCCTTCAGGGCCGATCCAGCGGTCCCAGCCGGTGCGGACCCCCGCCTCGACCGCCACTTTCGGCAGGCCGCCTCCCAGCACCTCCGACCGGTAGGCGTCCGTTTGTGCTTCGAACAGCGCGAAACACGGCAGCGACACGACGCGCGCGCCGATCCCCTCGGCTTCGAGGCTCGCCTGTGCGGCGAGGGCGATCTCGACCTCGGATCCTGTGGCGATCAGGACGATCTTCTCGGGCGACTTTGCGGGTGACAGCACATAGCCGCCCCGGGCGCACAGATTTTCTTCGACATGGGTCGTGCGGGCCGGCGCCAGATTCTGCCGGGTCAGCGCGATCAGCGACGGCGCGTCGGTTGAATCGAGCGCCGCCTGCCAGCATTCCGCCGCCTCGACCCCGTCGCAGGGTCGGAACACGAGCAGGTTGGGCATGGCGCGCAGGCTGGCCACGTGCTCGACCGGCTGGTGGGTGGGTCCATCCTCCCCGACGCCGATCGAATCATGGGTCATCACATGAATGACCCGCTGTCCCATCAGGGCGCCGAGCCTGATGGCGGGTCGCGAATAATCCGAGAAGACAAGGAAAGTCCCGGAATAAGGGATCATGCCGCCGTGGAGCGCCATGCCGTTCATCGCCGCCGCCATGGCGTGTTCGCGTATGCCGTAGTGGATGTACCGCCCGCCATGGTTTTCGGCCGTGAGGGGCGCGCTCGCCGTCGCGGTGCGTGTGTTGTTCGAGCCAGTGAGGTCCGCCGATCCGCCCACCATCTCCGGAATGAGATCGGTCAGGACTTCAAGGACGGCGCCCGACCATTTGCGGGTTGCGTCAGACCTGGCCGCTTCGACGACCTTTTTCTTGTGCGCGCCGATGGCGGCGCCGGCGCCAGCCGGCAATCTTCCCGCAATCGCGTCCTCGAAAGCCGATCTCAGATCCGATCGCGCTAGCCGGTCCCGCCACTCGGCATGAGGCTTTGCTCCGCGTGCGCCCGCCATGCGCCATGCGGCGACAATGTCCTCCGGCAGATGGAAGGGCTCATGCGCCCAGTTTAGGGCGAGGCGGATGCCGGCGATCTCCTCGGCGCCATAGGGACCTCCATGCGCCGGCCCGGTGCCCGCCAGCTTGGGCGCGCCGTACCCGATAATGGTCCTGCAGGCGATCAGGGTGGGCCTGTCGCTGGTCTGCGCCGCCTGCAGCGCTGACCGGACGGCGGCCGGGTCGTGGCCGTCAACCTCCCTTGTGTTCCAGCCGGAAGCCTTGAAGCGCGCGACCTGGTCAGTGGTGTCGCTGAGCTGCGTCGACCCGTCGATCGTGACGGCGTTGTCGTCGAACAGCACGATCAGCTTGCTGAGCTTGAGATGGCCGGCCAGGGTCAGGGCTTCCTGAGATACACCCTCCATCAGGCAGCCATCGCCGACGATGACATATGTCTTGTGATCGACGAGGTCGTCGCCAAAACGCGTGTTGAGATGGCGTTCGGCGATCGCCATGCCGACGGCGTTGGCGAAACCCTGTCCCAGCGGTCCCGTGGTGGTCTCGACACCCTGGGTATGGCCATGCTCGGGATGGCCTGGAGTTTTGGAGCCAAGCTGGCGGAAATTCCGGATTTCATCGAGGGTGATCTCGGGGTAGCCGGTAAGGTGCAGCAGTGAGTAGAGCAGCATCGAGCCGTGACCGTTGGACAGCACGAAGCGGTCACGGTCGGGCCAGGACGGCGCGAGCGGATCGAACTGGAGGAATTCCATAAAAAGAACCGTCGCGGCGTCCGCCATCCCCAGCGGCAAACCGACATGGCCGCTCTGCGCTTTCTCCACCGCGTCCATCGAAAGGACGCGGATGGCGTTGGCAAGCGGAAGGGGGGTCGGCATTGTCAGGGCTCCAGCGGCGTTGGCGGTTGCGGTTAACGGAGTCGGCGCCCGCTGAAACGGCCGATGGCGCTGCTGCACCATTGCGCACCATCTAGAGGCGCCTCAAATTGTGGTCAATATGACGGACGCCACGCCTCCTCAGCACCAAATGGACGCCGCCGCGCAGCGGCTCGCGGACGCCATCGGGCGCCTGGAGGGAAGGCTGGAGGGCCTGTTCGAACGGCTCGAATCGCATCGACCACACGCCCGCGAGGCCGAAGCGCTGCGCATGGACCGGGCGCGCCTGGCAAGCGATCTCGACGCAGCGCGCTCGCGCGAGCGGGAACTGCAGAAGCTTGCCGACGAAGCTTCCGAAGCGCTCGGCGCGGCGATAAGCGAGGTTCGCGAGGCGCTCGGGAAGGTGTAGAATTGCTTGAGTTTCAAGCGTAAAGAGCAAGGTCGGGGATACTGAAGGGCGAGCAAATTGGCCAAGGCGGAACTCTCCATTGCCGGAAAACGCTACGCGCTGAGCTGCGCGCCCGGCCAGGAATCGCGCCTGGAAGAGCTCGGCGCCCGCCTCGATGCTCGTGTCCGGGGATTGATCGACGCGCTTGGCGATATCGGGCCAGAGCGGCTGTTTCTGGCCGCCGGGCTTTCCCTGCTCGATGAACTTGACGCGGAAAGTCTCGCAAGCGGCACGAAGGCCCTGGACGACCGAATCCGGGGGCTGGAGACCCGCGCCGCCACGGCGCTGGCGGAAGCTGCGGCCCGTATCGAGGCGCTGTCGCATCGGGTGGACGAGGCAAGCTGAACGCCGCAGGGCTTTTGCGGTTCAGTTTGACCGAAGGATGCTCTAGGCTCTGTGGACAATTACCGCAAGGCGATGATGGTGGCGGCGATGTTCCAGGTTGCTGCATAGCTTGAATCTGTCTTGTCGTATCGCGTGTTCACGCCTCTGAACTCCTTGATTTTGCTGAAGTAGTTTTCGATCAGATGACGCCATCGGT
>Ga0163152_10001678_pt1 | contig 34233 bp, 33 predicted proteins | sample OliLakLV19MP8IB2_FD_148635 | JGI IMG/M metagenome (GOLD analysis project Ga0163152, IMG submission 148635) | Freshwater microbial mat bacterial communities from Lake Vanda, McMurdo Dry Valleys, Antarctica - Oligotrophic Lake LV.19.MP8.IB-2 | ecosystem: Environmental > Aquatic > Freshwater >...
GGTCAATTTTTCTGGACGAGCTTATCCAAGGAGCACCATAACCATACTTAAGGATGCTCAAGTTATAGCCACCACCATAGCAGACTCTCTTGCAAGCTTTACAACATCTGTATCCAATCTTTCTGGTGGAAATTACCTCTTTTCCGTCTATGGTGAGGACAATAAGGGCAATCGATCGAGCCTGCTAACCTTTCCTATAGGAGTTACTGCTGGCACGGTGACAAACGTTGGCGGAATATTTATCGCTCCGACCATTGCTGTAGATAAGTCGGAGGTGAGGAGGGGAGACAACATTGCCATATTTGGCCAGTCAGCTATCCAAAGTGAGATCACCATACAAGTTAACTCTGAAGATACGGTTTTTGCTAAGACCAAGTCTAATGCCGCTGGAGTTTACTTATATAACTTCGATAGTTCGTTAGTCGAATTCGGAGACCACACAGCCAAATCAAAGAGTGCTGTTGAAGGGGAGATAAGTTCCTTCAGCCAAGCGGTGGCCTTCAAGGTGGGAACAAGGAATGTAAGGTAAACTTGGTGGACTTCTCCATCGCCGCCTTCTGGTATAAGAAGGCCTTGAGTGTATCCTTCCAAGCGATAGAAAAAGAGAAGTTAAATGGAGATGGAAGGGTTGACTTGGTGGACTTCTCCATCATGGCCTTTAATTGGACCGGATAGTGAAAAAATATTTTATAATACTTTTAATAGTTTTTGGTTTTCCTCTTTTTTCAAGTGGGGCAAATATTACAATCGAGGTTGACACTCTAGGAAACGCATTCTTTGCAGGAGAGATCCTTGCCAACTTTGTGAAGACAAATGCGCTCACAGTAACTGGAGTAACGACGCTATCCGGCGGACTCATAGTGAATCAGATTGGACAGGCAAGTTCAACACTCGATATTCTTTCAGATGCAACATTCTTCGGACGACCATACTTTACAGCTGACACTGGTGGCACAGCGATTGTGAAAAAAGGTTCACGAAAGGTTGCGGTTACCTTTGATACCGAGTACCTTGCACAACCAATTGTTTCTGCGACAATCTCTCTTGATTCCTCCACGACAACGGATACACGAGTAGTTGAAGAGATGATATTTAGCAAAGGAATTCAGTATATTGTGACCGAGAGAAGCACCAAAGGATTCACGATTCTTCTTAATAAAGCGGTTGATGAAGACGTGACGATGAGTTGGATAGCGCTTGCTATCAGAGACGCAAAGATATCCCTCTCAACGGAGTTTGATTCAAATACAGCTGGAACCACAACGCCACCAGTGGTAACACCAGATCCTATCGGGACAGGAACCACAACCACCCCGAGTGATACTTCTGGACTAGGACAAAGCGGAACTTCAACCTCAACCTCAACTCCACCAGTTGTAATTCTTCCGCCAGAGACTCCCACGCCTGTTGCGCCTCTTGCAACAACCACCGCCTCTCTAGATTCAGGAATCGTGTCGCCACCACCTGACACGTCAGTTGTGACTGTTTCTCTTCCAGAAACCGCCTCAGTAACTCCGTAAGGTATTTTGAAAGCCTCTTCAGTCCGGGGGTGTATAATGATAATGTAAATTATTTTTCTAATAGTTTCCTGTAATTTCGCTTCATATGAAAATAGAACAAAAAAGATGGACGTTTGAAGGTGGTTGGAAAAATCTTAGGGAAGAATCTTTCGGAGTATCACCCCAGCTTGTGCTGGTTTTTGGTGGAAGTAGTTTAGTAAAAGAGCAGAAAATGTTTGATGAAGTAAAGACGCAGTATCCGGAAAGTCATATTGTTATGATGTCAACTGCGGGTGAAATTTTTGATACAACCGTATCTGATAACTCACTTTCGGTTATGGCAATGTATTTTGAAAAAACAACTCTCCAGTTTGTCGAGGCTGATATTGCAAATCCAGAATCATCTTTGGATGTTGGGAAAAGTGTCGCTGATAAACTTAGTAAAGAAAAATTAGTTCATGTGATGATTTTTTCTGACGGTCTGAAAGTAAATGGAACAGGCCTTGTCGAAGGAATTACGAATAATTTACCCGCACATGTCGCGTTGACGGGGGGGCTTGTTGGAGATGGGAGTGATTTTAAACATACATATTTAGGGCTCGATAAAACCCCACAAGAAGGAAAAATTGTTGCAATCGGTTTCTATGGAGATGCTCTCAAGGTCTCATATGGATCAATGGGGGGTTGGGATCCATTTGGTCCGGAGCGAACAATTACAAAAGCAAAGGGTAATATTTTGTACGAGCTTGACGGCAAATCAGCACTTGCGATTTACAAAGAATATTTGGGTGATAAAGCAAAAGCACTTCCAAGTTCGGGGCTTCTGTTTCCTTTGAGCTTGGCGCTTCCAGGAAAAGAAGGTTCTGTGCAAGTTGTTCGAACAATTCTTGGTGTGAGTGAAGACGATCAAAGTATGACATTTGCTGGCACTATGCCAGAAGGGGTTAAGGCTCAACTCATGAAAGCAAACTTTGAGCGTCTCGTCGATGGAGCTTCGGGCGTTGCAAGTATGATAAAGGAGACAAACGCAGAAGCGCAACTCGCTCTTCTTATTAGTTGCGTAGGGAGACGGCTCGTTTTGAAAGGGAGAATAGAAGAGGAAACCGAAGCAATCAGGGAAGTATTTGGTCCAAACATCGCCCTTGCGGGGTTCTACTCTTATGGAGAAATTTCTCCAATGACTCCCACAAAAAATCAATGTGAGCTTCATAATCAGACCATGACCATTACAACATTCGCAGAGGTGTAACAATGAACAAACTTCTTCTGCGACAGTTAAAAAAAGTATTTGGAGATTCTCAAAATATTCCAAAAGAAATTGAGCCGTTTATCGCCTTGGTTGGATCTACGTATGATCACGCGGATGAAGATCGGCATATGGTGGAACGGTCTTTCGATTTGAGTTCTAAGGAAATGGCCACTCTCAATCAAAAGTTATCAAAACAGTCTGAAGTTTTGGAAATTATGGTTTCTGAGAGAACCAAAGAACTGCGGAACGAAAAAGCTCGCCTCCTCGCCGCTATTAACGGTCTTTCATTCGGCTTTATTATCGCTGATATGAATGACAAAATCATTCTCAAAAACCCTGCTCTTTCAAAAATTCTTGAACTGAAAGATATTCCTACGTCTGTTCATGATATTGCAAAAGCTTTTGAATCAATCGCAGAGGGGTCTATTGTAGCTTTTGATCTCATTTCTTCATGCAAAGAGTGTGTTGAGTTTAAGCGGATAATCGAAAAGAAAGAGGTCGAATATGGGAAAAAATTTATTCGTTTTTTCTGTGCACCTATCTTTACGGAAGACGAAACAGGACACGACGGATACACGGAAACAATCGGCTATGTGTTGCTCATAGAAGATATCACTGAGGCAAAAATTTTGGAGAGAAGTCGTGATGAGTTTTTTTCTATTGCATCCCACGAGTTGCGCACCCCGCTCACTGCCATACAGGGGAATGCTTCAATGCTTCTTGATTTTTATGCTGAAAAAATATCTGACCCTGATGTGAAAGCCATGATTACCGATATTTTTTCGGCGGGGACTCGTCTCATAAAAATAGTGGGTGACTTTTTGAAAATTTCTCGACTTGAGCAGAGGCGCCTTGTATTTGAAGCGGAACCACTTTCTCTCGTTGAAGTTGCAAACGAGGTGATGAATGATTTGAGAATCTTAGCAAACAATAAAGGGCTTGAATTGCGTCTCGATTCTCCAACTGATGGATTACCCCAAGCATTTGCAGATAGAGACAAGGTGAAAGAGATATTTACCAATTTTATTGGTAATGCGATTAATTATAGTCAGGAAGGAAGCGTTGATATCGCAATTTTACGGGCGGGTAGGTTTCTTAAAGTTTTAGTAAAAGACACAGGGGTTGGTATATCACCTCATGATCAGACACTCTTATTTCGAAAGTTCCAGCAGGCTGGAGATGTGCTTGCCCGAAACAACTCACAGAGTACAGGGCTTGGACTTTACATCTCGAAACTTCTCGTTGAGGCGATGGGGGGGACTACCACCTTGGAAGAAAGCACGCCGGGAAAGGGGAGCACATTCTCCTTTACGGTGCCGATTGCTCCGTGATACGATTACAAGGAAAAGAGTAGCCTATCCTCGGTATTTTTTAGAAAAAAAGAACCTAATCTAAATAATATGAATACAATATTTCTAGCTGAAGATGATGAATATATTGCCCGCGTCTATACACGAGCCTTTCGTATAGCTGGCTACGAACTAGTTGTTGTCACTGATGGAGAAGCAGCTTTGCAGAGTCTTTCGAGTATTGATCCGCTCCCTCAAGCTATTATTCTAGATGTTTCATTGCCTAAAACTAGCGGTCTCAACGTCTTAAAAAGTTTGAGAAGTAATTCCCGGTTCGAGCACATTCCTGTGGCGATTTTAACAAACTCTTTTCCTAAAGAAACCGAGGAACAGTTTAAATCTGCCGGAGCAAATTTATATATGATAAAAATCGAATATAAGCCCGGGGAAGTTGTGGAAAAAATAGAGCAACTTATCAAGGATCATGTCACCACGAATAAATCGTAATTGTAATACGATAAAGAAACATGAGCACTATCTTTATGGCCGAGGATGATCCGTTGATGAGCCGCATGTATGAGCGGGCTTTCAAGATAAGTGGGTATGATCTAGAGACCGCCTCAAACGGAAACGAGGCGGTTACCAAAATACAAGCGATGGATCCAAAACCAGCACTCATTTTGCTTGATGTCATGATGATGAATATGAGTGGCTTTGATGTTATTCAGATTCTTAAGAAAGATGAAAAATTAAAAGATATTCCTGTGATTTTCCTTTCAAATCTTACTGGACAAGAAGACGCGGACAAGGGCCTCCAACTGGGCGCCGTGGCATATTTAGTGAAAAGCCAATATAGTCCAAAACAAGTTGTCGAAAAAGTGCAAGAAGTCCTCTCTGTCATTCAAGGAAAAGTATCGCTCGCAGTGTCCTAGTAATATGGGCCGTGTTGACTGAGGATAAATTGGTGGGTAGTATTACTTTAAAGTAAGATGACAATATAAAAATATGGAGAATAATACGCAACAGAACACGGAAGAATTAACACCAAAGCCAGAGAAGGTTCGTTTGGATATGAAGCGAGTAAAAATCATTATCGTCACCCTTGTTGTTATTATTATTGGGGTAGGAGCTGTGGCGTTGCAGTTGTATTTCAAAAATCGTTCAACTGCTGCAGATCAAAATGGAGCGGCAGCAATCCAAGCAAACAAAGCAGAACTCGCAAAACTTATTGAAGCAGTAGGAAAGCTTATTGTCTTACCGCAGGGCAAGGAGCCAACACTTGCCACAGTTTCTGACCCGGAGAAACTAAAAGATCAAGCGTTCTTCAAGAATGCAGTGCTTGGGGATAAGGTGCTTATTTACTCAAGAGCACAAAAAGCGATTCTCTACAGCCCAAGTAAAAACAAAATTATTGAAGTCGCCCCGATTAATTTGAGTGCTCCCACCACTGCAACTCCAATCCCTCTTGCCACTACTACTCAAACACAAACTACAAATCTAAAGATAAAGAAACCATAAGAGGGAATTAGCCCTAGAATCTTCGATAAAGGGAGGACTTTCAAAAGTCCTCCCTTTATGTTATAATAGTATGTGCTTGTGTCGGATAGCTACCCCCCACCACTTTTATGCATTATGTATATGTATTAAAAAGCAAGGTAGATAATAAGTTATATATTGGTTCAATAAGTAACTTAAAAAGAAGATTTGCTGAACATAATAAAAGACTGAGTTCTGCCACAAAAAATCGCGCACCAGTTGTACTTGTTTATTACGAAGCATATGTTTCAAAAACAGACGCACTGGGTCGAGAAAAAAAATTGAAACAGTTTAAAAATTCGTACACTCGGCTTAAAGAAAGAATTGAAAAAAGTCTTAGTGCATAAAAGTGGTGGGGGGAGGAAAGTCCGAACATTCGCCAATTTTGTCTGCCGCAGGCAGATACAAAATTGAGCGTCCCGAGTGAATGCGAGGGGCCTGCTCAGTTTTGCGTTACTTGCGGTGGACAAACATTGGAAAGGTAGTGGGTAATGCCCATCCGGAGTAATCCGTGAGATGCGAACAGAGACGCTGTAGAACGAAAGAACCGCAGACACTCGCAAGGGTGGAGCCTCACACAACTTAAAATCGTGTGAGGGTGAAACGGCTAAATTCTTACCTGAATGCAAGGCCGTGCCCCCCACCACTTTGAACGATTCTATTGTATGGTGATCTAAAATATATAAAGAGATATGTTTTGGGCAACAAGCAGTATAAGTTTTCAAAGTGGTGGGGGGAGTGCCGCTATTGTTGTTTGAGAAATTAAATGACGAGAGCTTGCAAGTAATTGTAGGCCCAGATAAATAGCTATCTTCTAGGGAGTTTTGCAATTCTTTAGAAACAAAATTCGGCTTATAGACACAAGTGTACGCAGTAAAAAAGATCCGCCTTAAGCGGGTCTTTTTTACTGGGAAAACTTTCGTGAGAACAAAAACATGTTTATAATCTTTTTCTGGGCGCCATATTTCTTTTGTGTTGTGGTAAATTTAAAAAACTCATAAAACCCTTATTTTAAAGCCCAGAATAATTAACAGGTCTATTTGATACAAAAGTTTTTCTGCGATACAATTATGAGATATTATTCAAATTTAATTAATCGTTTTTCCTCTATGATTGAAGAATACACATCACAAACCGCAGAGCATGGCTTTTTCGAAAAGATAGCATATGTTGCACTCGGTATCGTCGCGCTTTTTATTCCTTTCTTTTTTATTTCCGGCGGAATCTTTTTTCCCCATGTCGCAAAAACACTCCTCCTTTCTCTTGGTACCGTGGTTGCATTTGTTGCTTTTATTATTTCTCTTATTAAGAGCGGGCGAGTGTCAGTACCAAAAAATCTTTTGTTTTTATCTCTCATTCTCATACCAGTAGTCTTCCTGATTTCAGCCCTCTCGCATGGAGGAAACGCTACACAATATCTCGGTTCTAATTTTGAACTAGGTTCTGTAGCCATCATCTTTCTTTTGAGTCTCGTCACATATCTTGTAAGTGAGCTCTATCAAAAGAAAGAGCGAATTTTCTATTCGTATCTGGCATTCTTTGTTTCTTTTTTGGTTATTTCTGCGTATGAACTTGTTCGATTTTTTGCAGCACCAGGAACTCTTAGTTTTGGGGGCTTGTTTCCAAATCAGGTTGCAAACATGCTTGGAAATTGGAACGATCTCGGGATTTTCTTTGGAGCCTCCACAGTTCTTTCTCTCGTAACCCTTGAGATGCTTGAGTTAAAGCGCATCTTCAAGGGTCTTGTATATGCGGTGTTCGGTGTGTCTCTTCTTTTCCTTACGGTGGTAAATTTTACTTCTATATGGGCGGTGCTCGCCTTTTCTGCACTCGTAGTGTTTGTGTACATCATTTCTTTTGAGAAATTTGTCGCAAGCGGGGAGTTTGCTCAAAACTCAGGGCCTGGAGAACAGACATCAAAGGAAAGAAAGATATCATACCCAGCTCTCGTTCTCCTCGTTATTTCTGTTGCATTCCTTCTTTTCCCAACAGCTCTTGGTAATAAGATTTCTGGATCGCTTAATATTTCAAGTGTTGAGGTTCGTCCATCACCAACCGCAACATTCTCAATTATTAAGGGTGCAATCCATGACAACGCCTTACTTGGGTCTGGTCCAAATACCTTTATTACAGATTGGTATCTCCACAGACCACAGGAAGTAAACAACACTATTTTCTGGGGAACAGATTTTCCTTTTGGTTTCAGTTCGATTCTCACATTTATAGCAACAACAGGAGTGCTCGGTATTCTTTCGTGGATTTTCTTCTTTGCGGTTTTGATATGGACGGGGGTTCGCGCTATCTTCCAGTCAATTCCTGATCTTTTTTCTCGGTATTTCATTACATCTTCCTTCATACTCTCACTATTCTTCTGGGTAATGATGGTCGTCTATGTTCCAAGTATTGTAAATGTATTTTTCGCTTTCTTCTTCACAGGGCTTTTCTCTGCATCTCTCTATAGAGAAAAGATGCTTGCTCGTCGTGAGATTTCTCTTGTGAATCATCCAAAACTTTCATTTGTTTCCGTTCTCGTTCTTATCGTTCTTATGGTTGGAAGTATCACTCTTGGATACATCTTTATCCAAAGAGGAGCATCTATCGCGTATTTCCAAAAAAGTGTACTTGGTTTTCAGAAAGATAATAATGTACAAAATGCTCGTGTATATATGAATCGTGCGGTTGCTTCCGGGGGTTACGATGTATACTATCGAGGCCTTTCTGAACTAAGTCTTGTTGAACTTGATTCTATTTTAGCGCGCCCCGGGGCAACAGTTGAAAGTATCCGCGGAGAATTCCAGCAGGTACTCGCAAATAGTATTGAAAACGCTCGAAAAGCAACTCAAGTAAATCCTTCTAACTACCAAAACTGGGCAGCACTTGCTCGTGTCTACGCTGCCCTTGTCCCAGCCCCATTTAAGGTTCCCGGTGCATATGAAAATGCAAAGCAGACCTACGAAGAAGCTTTGAAAACAAACCCTCACAGCCCCGTGCTATATCTTCTCTTGGCACGGCTTGAGGTTTCCCATAGTGATTTAAAGGCAGCTCGTGTGTATGTAAATACTGCAATTGCAGAAAAACCAAATTATGCAGAGGGGCATCTTCTCCTTTCACAAATAGAGGTGACCGAAGGAAATCTTGCAAAGGCGATACCGTCTCTTGAAACAGCACTTCTTCTATCACCGAATAATCCTGGGCTTTATTTTCAACTTGGCCTTCTTAAATACAATGAGAATGATTTGAGTGGTGCGGCAGGGGCGTTTGAAAATGCGGTTAAACTTGTTCCGGATTATGCGAATGCGAAATACTTTCTAGGAATTTCCTATGCCAAGCTTGGAAAGAATGCTGACGCAGTAGGGCAGTTCGAAGATCTCGCAAAAACCAACCCTGGTAACCCAGAGGTTGTGAATGTGCTCTCGAATTTAAGAGCAGGAAAAGATCCATTTGTGGGAGCGAAACCCCAAGTGAGTCGTCCAGAAAAGAGACCATCTCTCCCACTTGAGCAAACAAATTAGGGTTTATTGAAATTTCTGATGCGAGCAAGTAGATAAAAGAAAGGGGAACAATTCCCACGTACTAGGCTCATGGTCAACAAAATATTTTCATTTCTACACAAGGAGATTCGAGGTCTTCACCAAGCGGCATTTCTCCTTGCCACATTCTCCCTCCTCTCACAAATTCTTGCGCTTGTTCGCGACAAACTTCTCGCCTATACATTTGGCGCGTCTGCGACCCTTGATGTGTATTATGCGTCTTTTCGAATTCCCGACTTTTTGTTTGTGACGGTAGGCTCCTTGGTTTCGATATCAGTACTTATTCCGTTTATAGTTGATGCAAATGACGAGGGGAAGGGATCAACAAAGAAATTTCTCGATAATGTGTTCACTTTTTTTCTGCTCCTTATCTGTGCGTTGAGCGCAATTGTTTTTTTTCTGATGCCGTACATGATACCGAAGTTATTTCCTGGATTTACTGATGGTTCTCGCGAAACTATCATCACTACAACCCGAATTCTCCTTCTCTCCCCAATACTTCTTGGTGTTTCGAATCTTCTTGGTAGCATTACGCAGTCGCATAACCGTTTCTTTGTGTATGCCACAGCTCCGCTTCTCTACAACTTTGGCATCATAATAGGTATTTTGTTTTTCTTTCCGATTTTTGGGATATCAGGATTGGTTTACGGTGTCGTGTTGGGAGCGCTTCTCCATGTCTTGATCCAAGTTCCTTCGGTGTTAAAGCTCGGTTTGATGCCACGGATCATCTGGAAGCCAGACTTTTCTCTCATACGAAAGGTCACACTCTTGTCGTTCCCAAGGACCATAACGCTATCGATTAGTCATATCTCTGTTTTCTTTCTTCTCTCGCTTGCCTCTCTTATGGCAGCTGGATCTATTTCTATTTTTAATCTTGCGTTTAATTTGCAATCAGTCCCGCTCTCTATTATTGGTGTGAGTTACTCTCTAGCTGCATTTCCTGCTCTTGCGAAGCTTTACTCTTCGGGTGAGCGAGACACGTTTCTTTCTCACTTTACTGCTTCAGCCCGTCACATCGTGTTTTGGTCAATACCGTGCGCGGTGCTCTTCGTGGTACTTCGCGCACACCTTGTTCGTATAATTCTCGGTGCTGGAAATTTCGATTGGACGGACACACGACTCACAGCGGCCGCGCTCGCCATCTTTTCTTTCTCTCTGGTGTTCCAATGTCTTGTGCTTCTTTTTGTGCGAGGGCTCTACGCGACAGGGGCCACTGGAAAACCGTTTTATATAAATATTGTTTCTGGAGGTGCGACGGTTCTCTTTTCGTACCTTTTAGTGCATATTTTCCAAACGATTCCTACATTTCGTTTTTTCTTTGAGGCGCTATTTAAAGTGCCTGATTCCCCGGGGGTTACGGTTTTGATGCTCGCACTCGGGTTTACTTTAGGTTCGCTTCTCGACGGAGTTTTAATGTGGGCGCTGTTTGCTCGAAAGTTTCCAGAATTTTCGCGACCCGTTTTCCGTTCACTGTTTGATTCGATATCTTCTTCAGTTATCATGGGTTTCGTTATATTTCTTGCGCTTCGAGTTTTTGAAAAAATATTTTCTTTGGACCATTTTTGGGGACTCTTTTCGCAGGCAACCCTCTCTGCTCTCTGTGGTCTATGCGCTTGGTTTTTAATTCTTAAACTCCTTGATAATAAAGAAATTGATGAAATATGGAATACGCTTCACCAAAAATTCTGGAAAGTGAAGGCGGTTTCTCCGGACTCTCAGGTCGTTTGATTTTTACCCCTTCCTCTGTATAGTTGTGCTGACCCAGATCTATCATGGATACCATTCGAAATTTTTCAATTATCGCTCACATCGACCACGGCAAATCAACACTTGCCGATAGGATGCTTGAAATAACAAACACGATTGAGAAACGAAAAATGCGTGAACAGGTGCTCGACAATATGGAACTGGAACGCGAGCGGGGAATTACAATCAAAATGCAACCCGTTCGGATGAATTATGTACATGACGGTAAAACATTTATTTTAAATCTCATTGATACCCCCGGGCATATTGATTTTTCGTATGAAGTTTCTCGTGCACTCAAGGCTGTCGAAGGTTCCATTCTCCTTGTAGATGCTACGCAGGGTGTGCAGGCGCAAACTCTCACCACGCTTGGGATGGCACAGGAGGTGGGACTTGTTATTATCCCTGCAGTATCAAAAGTTGATTCTCCGCTTGCCCGGGTACTTGAGGTAAAAAGTGAGCTCGCGAAACTTCTTTCGGTTGATCCAAGTGAGGTGCTCGAAGTATCTGGAAAAACGGGTCAGGGTGTACAAGAACTTTTAGACGCAGTCATCAGTCGTGTGCCACCGCCAAAAGATGAACTCCGTGGGGTAGACACTTTTCGTGGACTTATTTTTGATTTTAAATATTCAAATCACACGGGTGTGATTGTCTTTATCCGCGCCATGAACGGATCTGTCGCAAAAACAGACGCTCTTATTTTTAAAGCGTCCGGGGCTCGTTTTTCTCCCATAGAAGTTGGCATATTTTCACCAGAAGAAAGACCAACACAAACGCTCTCATCTGGTGAAATAGGCTATATTGTAACTGGAATCAAAGAACCAGGCATTGCATCAGTCGGAGACACAATAGCCTCATTTAAAGACCAAAATCCGGCTCTAGCGGGCTATCTGACCCCACGACCGGTGGTTTGGGCCTCCGTATACCCAGAAGGTCAGGATGACTTCGATTTACTCAAACAAGCTCTGTCTCGCTTGCGTCTTTCCGACTCATCTTTTTCCTATGAAGAAGAGTCCTCGGGTGCTCTCGGACGGGGATTTCGATGCGGATTTTTAGGCATGCTTCATCTTGAAATAATCACTGAACGACTGCGCCGTGAGTTCAAACTCTCTCTCATAGTCACACTCCCGAGTATCACCTATGAAGTGGTGCTGAAAAATGGAAAGCGACAGATCGTGTACTCGCCATCATTTTTTCCAGAAGAGTCCCTTGTAGCAGAAGTGTTTGAGCCATGGGCTGATATCAAAATAATTACTCCGAGAGAATATCTTGGTGTTGTGATGCAGATTCTGTTTGAACACGAAGCTGAAGTGGGGGATACAGAAGTGTTTGGTGATACTCGTACATCGGTCTCTGCAAAAATGCCACTCCGAGAGTTGATGAGAAATTTTTTTGATACTTTGAAAAGTGTTACTTCAGGTTTCGCTTCCATCTCCTATGAACTTACTCCATTACGTAAAGCTGATGTGGTGAAAGTAGATATTCTTGTTGCCGATGAAGTTGTGCCGGCGTTTTCTCGCATTGTTGCTCGCAGACTTGTTGAAGCGGAAGCGGAAGCGACAGCAGAGAGACTTTGGAAAATTCTTCCTCGTCAAATGTTTTCTACAAAAATCCAAGCAAGAGGTCTCGGTAGAATCATCGCATCTCGCTCTCTGTCAGCAATGAAGAAAGATGTTACTCAACATATGTATGGAGGAGACATCACTCGTAAGATGAAGTTGCGAGAAAAACAAAAGCGTGGAAAAGAAAAAATGAAAGAGCGTGGAAAGGTAAACATTCCCCACGATGTATTTTTGAAAATGATGAGGTCAGATTAACTCGGTTAAGTTTTTAGTTGAGATATATTGAAATGACTTGCCTCGTAGCAAGCGATAGCTGTTCTTTGGGGTGCGGTCAGACTAACGAGAGTTCTAGAAACGAAAAAAGGGCGCGTAGAGGAGAATCATACTCACAATAATAAGCACGCAAATAGCGGACCATACAACCTGAATTTTCTTTTTATGTTTTCTTTGGAATAGCATTTCTTTGTTTTTCTATATTACTTGCTCTGTGAGATTTCTTAAAAGTTATGGGAATAGAGGATTTTGAAATACTCACTCAACTTCTCTCTGTTTTAGTTTCAGAATTTTTTTTGTCCCCTATCTCGTGGGGTATAATACAGACTATCAAGTTTATGCATGAGTTTCAACAAAAACAGAAGATTCGAAGAATACTCTATTCTCGTAGTAGTCTCATTGTTGCAGTAATAGTAACCACCTTTTTCCTCCGTGGCGCTTGGGGTGTTTGGCAAAAACAGAAAGAAAGTAGAGCAAAATTGGCGGAAACGGAAGTCGCTCTTGTAGTTGCTCAGAACAGGCAGGCGGTCTTAAGTCAGAACATAGAGCGTCTTAATACCACTGAGGGGATGGAACGTGAAATCAGGGAGCGTTTTAGTGTAAAAAAACCTGGGGAGGATGTTATCCTTGTAGTTGAATCGCCGGAGGCAACAACTAGTATTACAGTGGAGTCACAGTCGGTTTGGTCAAAAATTGAACTCTGGTTTGCGGGTTTTTTCAAAAGGTAATATAGTCTTTCCTGTTTTTCAAAGAACGCGGGTTTACCCATTCAAATTTTAATAAATTTGAATGGGTAAAGTTTAGCTTGCCCTCTAAACTTTTCCACCAATACGGTCGTGTTGTATAGTGAATATCTGTCATGCATTTAATATACTGCGAATATGGTTTAGTGGTAGAACAGATGCTTCCCAAGCATCGGGCGGGAGTTCGATTCTCCCTATTCGCACAGAAATATTTGCTCGGTTTTTGTAGCACATGGTATACTGGTTCAACTTATTAGGTAAAAAGAAAACGAGAATGCACAAAGTATCCGTCTATTCGACACCAACATGTGTGTATTGCAATGCAGCGAAAGAATTTTTTAAGGAGAAGGGTGTTCAATATGAAGAATTTAATGTGGCTACTGATCTTCCAAAAAGGACAGAGATGGTAGAAAAAAGCGGACAGATGGGCGTACCAGTCATTCTCGTAGGTGATCAGGTTGTTGTTGGCTTTGATAAGGAGCGTTTAGGCCAACTGCTCGGTGTGTAATAAATAAAATTAGCAAAATCCCTCACAAAAATTTTGTGAGGGATTTTGCTTTAGGGCTGTGATATATTTTATCTGCTTGCCGCTGTAGTTAAATGGATATAACAGTCCCGTCCTAAGGGATAGTTGGAGGTCCGATCCCCCCCGGTGGCACCCTTTTATTCCGTTTTTTGTAGGTTTTTGCTATAGTAGTTAGAGTACCTCATGGATCCAGAAGAAAAAATAATGCTCAAAAGGGCACTTAACCTCTCTGAAGAAAACAATCAGATGTAATAACGAAACCGTCAACCCAAATAGTAACCAAGATTGCCAAAGGATTGGGCGTAAGTATCGATGACTTGATAAAAGAGAGTTTATGGACACTCAAAAACCACAATTTTATTTTTTACTGGCCATCCTTACAGGGACCTCTATTTTTGCTTTCTTCATTTTCCGCCCATTTCTTTATGCCCTTATTTTGGCAACGGTTTTTGCAACTGTATTTCAGCCTGTCTATCAAAAAATAGTAGGTCTTGTTCGTGGACGACAAGGGCTGGCAGCACTGTTCACTATTCTTATTGTTGTCGTTTGTATTTTTACCCCCTTAATATTTTTAGGAATACAAATTTTTCAAGAAGCCCAGCAATTGTTTTTTTCTTTTACGGACACGGGAAGTGTTGGAAAGGATGCCGTTCTTAGCATTTTTAATGGTTTAGTAGATACCATAAAAAACTATTTTCCCTCTACACAAGGGTTCTCTATCAATATTGACCAGCACATCAAACAAGGATTAAGTTGGTTGCTCCAGCACTTCGGTGTCATCTTCGGAAGTCTCGCAAAAGTAGCGTTAGGCTCTTTTATATTTCTTATATCCCTTTACTACTTACTGAAGGATGGGCATCGCCTGAAGGAGTTTCTCGTTTCATTAAGTCCTTTAGCTGACACTGACGATGAAACAGTTTTTAAGAAACTTGAATTGGCAGTAAACTCGGTTGTTAAGGGAAATCTAACCATTGCATTTACACAAGGGGCACTCACCGCAATAGGATTCGCTATTTTTGGAGTCCCCAATGCCGTGCTGTGGGGAACTGTGGCAACTATAACAGCACTTATTCCTGGTATAGGAACCGCGCTTGTGCTCACTCCCGCTATCATATTTCTTTTTTTCACAAGTGGGCTTTTCCATGGATTCGGTCTTCTCGCATGGGGAATAGTGGCAGTGGGGTTCATTGATAATTTTTTGGGTCCAAAACTTATTGGCCGTGGCACACAGGTTCATCCCCTGATCGTTCTCCTGTCTGTTTTAGGGGGCTTGTCATTCTTCGGACCCGTCGGTTTCCTCTTGGGGCCGCTTACCATAAGTCTACTTTTTGCTCTTTTTGATATTTATTTTTCGTTAAGAACACGCGGATAATGATTTAATTCATGCTCAATATTGTCATAGCACAATTAGAGGTGGTAATAAGAGAATATGGAGCAGTTGGGGTATTTCTCGCAGCCCTCTTAGAAGAAATTATTGCTCCTATTCCTTCATCACTGGTGGCAATGTTTGCCGGCTTTTTCTTGGTGCCCATAGAGTATACTTGGCCACAGGCTATCGGTGTTTCATTTTTAGAAGTTGCTATTCCAATGAGTGTTGGCATTACCATAGGATCGTTGATTTTTTATGTTGTCGCTTATTTCGGAGGTAAGCCGATCATAATACGATACGGCAAATGGTTTGGCCTTAGCTGGGAACTGATAGAAAAAACAGAGGAAAGATTTATCAAGGGACACAAAGACGAAATTATTTTACTCAGTTTACGATCACTACCTTTTGTACCAAGTGTGGCAGTATCTGTATTTTGTGGTTTGGTTCGATACCCGATAAAGACATTTATCACACTGTCATTTATAGGAAGTTTAATTCGCTCGACGATTATGGCGATGATAGGCTGGCAGGTGCGCGATGCATATGTAGCTTACGCCAAAACCATAAGCCAAATAGAATCATTGGTTTTTGTTGCCATGATTATCGCACTTGTAGCATTCTTATTTTTACACTTACGACAGAAGCGCTCGTGATCTCGCTAACTGGTGGGAGGAACATCAGTCTGCCGATACTAAACGTGAGGCAAAAGAGGTTGACGAATAACACCAGAAGGAGTTCAGAGCTCAGGCTCGCACCAAGCTTCGCCATCTTTCGGATAAGGAGCGAAGGGTTCCTCGCCTCTAAGTCACGATTGTAAGTCTCCCAAGAGGCCTCGGACAGGAACACGCACTGCGCGAGGCCTCTATTATGTATAAGCCCTATCAGAATCCAGAATCTCAATTTATTCCGTTTTTTGTAGGTTTTTGCTATAGTAGTTGGAGCACCCCATGGATCCAGAAGAAAAAATAATGCTCAAAAGGGCAATCGACCTCTCTGAAGAAAACAATCAGATGTTAAAGAAACTCGTCCGCGCCATGCGATGGGGGCGTCTCGTACGATTTCTTTACTGGGGTATTCTTATTGCGATTTCTGTCGGCTCGTTCTATTATGTTCAGCCATACATCAACGATTTACTTGGTGTATATGGGGATGCTCGCGATACGTTTAATAATCTGGGGGGAATTGTAAAACCGAAATAAACGAACGTTTAGGTAGGTAAAATCATATGCTCGGATGGCTGTCTTGGCTGATAACATCTGGTAATATATAAAATCTATATCAACGCTTGGATAGCTGTTTTGGCTGATAACATCTGGTAATATATAAAATCTATATCAACGCTTGGATAGCTGTTTTGGCTGATAACATCTGGTAATATATAAAATCTATATCAACGCTTGGATAGCTGTTTTGGCTGATAACATCTGGTAATATATAAAATCTATATCAACGCTTGGATAGCTGTTTTGGCTGATAACATCTGGTAATATATAAAATCTATATCAACGCTTGGATAGCTCAGTTGGTAGAGCATTCCCCTGAAGAGGGAAGGGTCCCCAGTTCGAGCCTGGGTCCAAGCACACGAACGAAGTGGGTTGAGCTTGGAATCAAAAAACCACCTTCTGGGGTGGTTTTTTGATTCATGAGCCCTTTACTTTAAGTCTCGTTTCTTTATGTTTATCTAATTTTGGAAGTTTGAGAATAAGAAGCCCGTATTTCTCGATTGCTTCCGCATCTTCAATATCCACTTCTTTGGGAAGTACCACGGTGCGTGAAAAAGTACCCCAGTAGAGTTCTCGATGAAAATAATCTTCAGACGAAATTGTGCGGTCCTCTTCGCGTTTACCACGAATGGTCACCATTTCTCGAGTTATTGAAATATCGAGATCTTCAGGGCGAACGCCCGCAACCATCGTCTTGATGATGATGTCGTTTGCTGTCTCGTACACGTCCACAGTAAGTTGACCTTCTTCAGGCTCCTCCATCCATGACTCTTTCTTCTGGGTAGAAACCTCCATTGGTTCCAGTTCATCGTCTTCGATGCGCACTGACCCTGTGAGTCGTTCAAAAAAAGATCGCTTATTCTTGTTAAACATTTTATATTTTGTTTACTGGGTAGATTCTCTTAATTTTTTCAAAAAAGAGCATGAGAATCACTATCGCTATCCACACGAATCCAAACACTGCAAACGTTATTCCATTACTTTCTCTAATTATAAAGATATTAAATGCAGTATGCAATAGTATAGCTGTGATTATTCCTCCAGTTACGTATGTAATCTCCGTCATCTTGTCTTTGTAGAACGAAAGCCCTATAGAAATACCGATCGCTGCAGAAGAAATAGTATGAAGTAAGCTTGCCCCGATGAATCGCACATTGCCCGTGATAAGTGTCTCTGTTATGTTCCCAGCTTGAAGTGGGTGAAATAAAAAGATAGTATTTTCGAGGGCTGCAAAACCAAGTGCGGCCGTCATCATATAAATAATCGCATCTATCGGTTCATTCATCTCTTTTCGTCGAAGCGCCACGAGCCACGCGGCTCCAAATTTAAAAAACTCTTCAATAGTTGCCCACAAAAAGAACGTAAACGACTGGTCTCCGAAATTTTTTACCCACTCTTGAAGGGGGATAACAAGGGGGACGGCAATCATGCCTGCAATAAAAGTTGCCATAATAAGCCCACGAGGTTCGGGACTCTTCCTGTCTTCTCGGAGCCAAAAGAGAAGCCAAATGAGTGCTGGAATAATCCCACCAACAAGAGAAAAAAATATTACACTTGACGGGAGGGTAAAGTTCATGAATTTTCTTTAATAGGCCACGGCTCAACCATAAGAAGGTTTCTTTTCTTGCCCTTTCTTTCTGGAAGTATCGACCAGAGCTCTTCAGTCACAAAGGGTACAAAGGGATGAAGCACGATGAGGAGTTTATAAAGAGTCTCAAGGAGAAACTGGGCACGAGAATCTCTCTCTCCATCGCTCGCAGTACTTGGTGTGCTTCCGGGGGTTTGACTACCGAGTATTGTTTTACTTTCTTCTATAAGTTCATCAGCAAGCGTACTCCACGCATAGTGGTACAATTTCTCACTTGCCAGGTGAAATTTAAATCCCTCTAATTCTTCTGTAACTTCTGCGAAAAGCGAGTCACGTTCTGTTCGAAGATTCTGATCTCTTTCTGTATAAGTAGAAAATGTTTCATCGTACGAATAACTTTCAGTGCTCGAAAGTATAAATCGAGTGATATTCCAGAGTTTATTGCAAAAATGTTTATAGCCTCGAATCTTTTCGAGTGAAATCTTACTATCTGTTCCTGGTCCTGTCCCGACGACGAGGGCCATGCGCCCCGCATCGGTTCCAAACTCTTTTGCAACATCAATTGGGTCGATACCGTTTCCAAGAGACTTAGACATTTTGCGTCCTTGTCCATCACGCACGGTTCCATGAAGATACACGCTGTGAAAGGGAATATCACCAAGCGCATATCCACTCATAAGAATCATTCTGGCAACCCAGAAAAAGAGAATTTCGTATCCGGTTTCAAGCACATCAGTAGGGTGGTATAGGCTTAAGTCTGGGGTGTTTTCTGGCCAACCAAGGGTTGAGAAGGTCCATAGACCTGATGAAAACCATGTATCCAAGGTATCTCCATCTTGGACCCATCCATCACCAAGTGGGGCTTCAATTCCGGAGTATATTTCCTCTCCTTTATACCAGACAGGCACCCTATGGCCATACCAGATTTGTCTACTTACGCACCAGTCCTTTAAGTTCTCAATCCAATGAAAATAGGTTTTGTCGAAGTATTCAGGGATGATGTGTATCTGTTTCGTCTCCACCATTCTACGCATGATTTCCTTGAGAGTTGTTGAAGACCCAGAGGGAATCCCTTCAAGTTTCGACTTTTTAAGTGTAAATTCTTTATTAACGTTTATGAACCATTGAAGTTTGATTTGTGGTTCAATAACAGCCCCCGTTCGTTCGGCAGTTGCAATCTGATGTATGTACGGCTCTTCCTTTTCAAGCAGTCCCTTTTCTCGTAGTTTCTCAACAATTTTTGGCCTGGCTTCGGTGATTTTCATTCCAGCAAACTCCTCGGCAATAAGAAGAAGTTTTCCTTTATCGTCAATGATCTGTTCTTTGTCGAGTCCATGTCGCTCTGCAATTTCGAAGTCAATTACAGAGTGCCATGGAGTGATTGTCATAACTCCAGTTCCAAATTCCATATCTATCGCTTCGTCTTTGATGATGGTGGCAGTAATCGGTCCGTTTATCCATTCGAGTTTGAGTTTTTCTCCATGCTTGTATTGTTTGTAACGAACATCATCTGGGTGCATGACGACATATTTATCTCCGAACTTGGTTTCGGGGCGGGCAGTACCGATTATAAATGGTCCATATTTAAAATAATAAAAAGTAGTTTTTTCTTCCTGATATACGATCTCATCATCAGAGATGGTAGTTTGCCCCTTTGGATCCCAGTTCACAATTCTGTGACCTCGATAAATCAGACCATCTTCATACATTTTTTTAAACATGGTTCGCACCGCTTTTGTGCGAACAGTATCCAAAGTAAACGCTTCACGCGACCAATCACATGAAGCGCCCATAATTTTTATTTGAGAGACAATTATGTCGTGACTTTCTTGAGCAAAAACTTCTATCCTCTTCAGGAGTTCGTCTCGCCCAAGATCGTATCGGGAGAGACCTTCTTTCTTTAAGATGTCTTTCTCAACACGCGCTTGGGTGGCAATAGCTGCGTGATCTGTTCCAGGAATCCAAAGGGTCTTTTTCCCGCGCATACGCTGAAATCTCACAAGTATATCCTCCAGAGTGAGCATCAAAGCATGACCCATATGAAGCACCCCAGTCACGTTTGGGGGGGGCATTACGATTGTGAATGGTTCCGCATCTGGACTAGTATATCCATCCTTTACACATGTATCAGGATTAAAGAGACCACTTTGTTCCCAAAGTTGATATATCCTCGTTTCAGTTTCCTGTGGGTTGTAGGGCTTGAGGAGCTTCTCGTTCATTATTTTATGCATCATAACACAAATATAAGGCTTCGTTATTCGGTATTTCATTCATGGTTTAGAGAAAAGCAATTATAAAAGACAAAAAAAACGAGTAAAATATCTTTTTTTCACAAAAAAAGTCCTTAAGATAATATAGCCAGTCCTATAGACTTATTCGGACTTACACCAAAATTAATTTGAGGACTTTTTTATATAAAGGACAAAACTATATAATATGGCTAAAAATATAGTTTATTATCACAAACATATCTTTTTATAAAACTTGACAATATTATTAAAAAATGGAGGATGTTGATTACTTAAGATTTTTATTTAAAACAGTAATAATGAAAAATATGCCCGTAACAAAGTCAGTGTACCAAAAAGCCCTCCATATAGGCTTCCTAGTCCTTTTTGGAATTCTTGTAGCTTTCTCTATTGTTTCTTTTGACGCAACACACGCTGTGATTGCACAAACTGTAAAAGCAGAAACAGTAATAAGTGACACTCCTGATTTAGTTCCTGCACCATTGGTGAATTTAAATGTCGATATCCATCCAACTCAAAATATTGAGTCTCCTGTGGGTAACTCAATCTCACCCCTTGATCTCCATAAAGATTCAGATAAACCCAGAGAGAAGGAAGACGAAGGTTCATGTGGGGAAGATTCATCAAATGATGATTCTTCCAATTGTGTAGGCGGGCACCTCTCCGTTACTCTTACAGCAGACCCTCTCGTAATTCATCTCGGTGAATCGAGTTTACTTTCTTGGAATTCAAAAAACACCAAATACTGTTCAGCAAACTGGACTACAAGTGTTGCCACTTCTGGTACACAAACAGTAAGTCCAACAGAAACAAAGACATATGAAATTTTCTGCAACGGAGGTGTTTCAGACAAAGTTCACACCTCGGTCACGGTTACGGTACTTAAGAAGGGTGGTGAGTGTCACGCTCCCGTATTTACAAGCCCGCTCACAGCGACTGGTAATGTCGGCGTCCCATTCTCATATACACTGTCTGCGATCTCAACAGGTTCAACGACAGTTGTCACGTATTCAGTTGGGACATCAACACTTCCAACCGGTTTAACATTTGCAACCAATACAATTTCAGGAACCCCAACGGCTTCTGGAGTATTTAACATTCCTCTCCGCGCGACAAATCAGTGTGGTGTAGATGAAAAGAAATTAGTAATAACAGTTGCCCCGGCTGACAATGGTGGTGGCGAACACAATCCAACAGCAACACTCTTTGCAAACCCTTCCACAATTATTTTGGGAGCAACTTCAACACTGTCTTGGATTTCAACTAATACGACCAGTTGCTATGCTCCATGGACGACAGCAACCTCTACTTCTGGTAGTCAGGTTGTCAGCCCTGCAACAAGCACCGCGTATACATTGGTGTGTTCAAACGCAACCAAGAACGCCACAACGACAACTACAGTCACTGTAACATCAGGGGGTGGTGGAAATGCCCCAACAGTCACACTCTCTGCAAATCCTGTCTCGATAACCTTAGGTGCAACCTCAACACTTTCTTGGGTTTCAACAAACTCGACTTCATGTTCTGCCCCATGGACAACGGCAACATCTACCACAGGTAGTGAGCTTGTCAGTCCCGCAACAACAACCGCTTACACAATCCTTTGTTTAAACGGGACGCAAAGCGCCACCACCACTGCAACTGTTTCTGTTTCGACAGACAATGGTGGTGGCGGTGGGAATGCCCCAACAGTCGCACTCTCTGCAAACCCTTCTACAATTACGGCGGGACAAAGTTCAACACTTACATGGAACTCAACAAATACAACCTCATGTTTTGCTACACCTTGGAGTACAGCCACCTCTACATCAGGAAGTGAACTGGTAACTCCTACAGTAACGACCGTTTACACAATCCTTTGTTCAAACGGGACGCAAAGCGCCACCGCCACTGCAACAGTGACTGTCACTGCTAGTAACGGAGGCGGTGGAGGTTCAGGCGGTGGAGGCGGAAGCACTTCAGGTGGCGGAGGTGGACGCAGTGGAGGCCGTGGAGGGTATGTAGCGCTCCCACAAATTCTTGGTGCAGCTGCAAGTTGTGATTATTTGAAAGACTACCTCCATATCGATCAGAATAATAATCCTATTGAAGTTATAAAACTTCAGGTGTTCTTAAAAACTCTTGAAGGTTTTAAAGATTTAAAAATTTCTGGCATCTTTGATCAGCAAACATTTGATGCTGTGTCTACGTTCCAGAACCGTTTCAAGGCAGACATTCTCACGCCATGGGGACACACACAGCCTACTGGATATGTGTATATCCTTACGAAGAAGAAAGTAAATGAGATTTTCTGTGATAAGGCTTTTCCTTTAAATCCACGACAGACGCAAGAAATCTCTGACTTCAAAGCTCTCATGCAAGGTCTTTCAGATCATTCAATCAGTATTCCGGGAGTATCGACCCCAACATCAGCAGGACAAGGTAAAGGACAGATTCTTAGTACAAATACTAGCCTCCCTGTTAATCTTCGCGGAGCGTTAGCAAAAACCATCGAAGTTACTAGTTCAAAGGTGGCCACAAAGAAAAACTCTTCTCAGGTGAAAGGAGACGATTCCTCAAAAGGAATTCTCCGCGCGGGAATCTTTTCTAATCCGCAGTGGAGATCGGTTGCCGCCGCAGTATTTGCTGGTCCTCGCAACTCTAAAGAATCTTTCCAAATCGTCCTTCTCTTTCTTGCTCTCCTTGTCGCCGTCTACTTGCTTTCTCGTTTTCTTGTAGGACGTCAAAATAAGGACGGTAAGCTTTCTGTAGATTCTATCAGATTAAGAAAAGTTTTCTTCTTTGTTTTGGGTCTTCTTGTTGCGGTTCTTGTTTCTCTTGCTCTCCATTCATATGCGCTCGTGCTCCCACTGCTTGTGCTTGTAGTGATTCTCTCCGTCGCAGCGCTCTGGCTTTCTCTCAAGAAAAAGGAGGTTCGAACACTTGTAGAAATCAAAGACTAAAGATTTAGGTTCCCATCCGCTCGGATGGCTCGTCGTGATCGTATAAGGAGCTTCTTGTTTTTTTGTATGCGTAAGTACGCAGAAATTCCAATCATTACACTGTTGTCTGTAGAAAGTTCTCGAGTGGGGAAGAAAAGTTTGAGCCCTCTCGTTGCTTGTGCGAGTTTTTCAAATTCACTTCGAATGTGAGTGTTTGCAATAACTCCACCCGCAACTACGAGGGACTTTGGTTTATATTTAAGAATGGCTTTCCGAGTTTTTGTGATAAGCACATCTCGGATTGCTTCTTCAAATTCTTTCGCGATTTCTGCTTTCTGTGTGGTGTTAAGTTTTTTATCTTTCACGCGATAGAGTACCGAAGTTTTAAGTCCTGAGAAAGAAAAATCAAAATCGGGAGTGTGAATCATCGGTCGAGGAAAATTCCAAGAAACCTTTCTTTTTTTTTCTTTTCTATTTTTTTCAGCCAGGCGCGCTATTTCTGGTCCGCCAGGATACGGGAAACCAAGCATGCGGGCGACTTTGTCATACGCTTCACCAACAGCATCATCACGAGTTCGGCCGATTATTTGGTATTCAAGGGGCTTTTTTGCAAATACGAGTTCGGTGTGGCCACCTGATATGAGGAGTGCAAGAGTGGGGAAGGTGAGAGATGTTTTTGCATTTTTCCCCATGAGCACTGAGACGATGTGACCCTCCATATGGTTTACTGGTATGACTGGAAGACCCCAGGCGAGACCAAGCGCTTGAGCAAAATTGATACCTACCCAAAGCGCAGGTTCAAGTCCGGGGCCATATGTTACTGCAATCGCATCTATTTTTGGTTTCTCGGTGTTTTCTATAAATGGAATAAATCTTTCGGATAGATCGCTCTCTCTTTCAAGGATTTTTTTTACACGAGACAAAACACGGGTGTTGATTTGTGTTTTTTTATCTTTAAACATTTTTGCTTCTCGCAATGTTTTTTCTGTAAGAGGAAGAATGTTTTTTGCATGCTCGCGTTTTGCAAGGTTTGGATAGACACCACCATACTGTGCATGAATGGCAACTTGTGAATACAAAGAATTTCCCAAAAGTTTAAATTTAGGTTTTGAAAGTGAGCCATGCGCTTCGAGAACACTAATTGCTGTTTCGTCACACGAGGTTTCTATAGATAGTATTTTCATCGGTGCGCGGTACAGGACTCGAACCTGTAACATCCACAACGTCAATGTGGCGCTCTACCAATTGAGCTAACCGCGCATATGTATTATTTAGAGAGATTTGGTTACAGATAATTTCCTGCTGGAAATTTCCGCGACCACGCCTCGTTTGCCTGCACAAACTCCGGCTTTCAAATCTCTCTCACTCTCGCAATGATGATTCGCTCGAATAGCTTAATAGTCATTCTCGCAAATCATTGGCGGTATTCATTGTACAAAATTCGAACCTTTTTCGAAAGCAATCCTAACCGAAGCAATCTAGCGTTATCTGCTCTTACTCTGTCGCTTTTAACTGCCCGATACTTACAAAATCTTTAGCATCGAGGTCCTTGGCAAGGTAGATGTATAAATCAGGTCTATTTATTGTTTTGAAGTTTTCATATCGTATATTAAGATGATTTTTCTCCTCGCAATATACTAGCAGTACCTAACGTAAGATAACCAATCGCCAAGGTTACAACTCTGAATAACTAAACAAAACACCAAACGCTCGACACCATATCAGTACATTGTGATATTTTTTTGTATCTGTGCCCGCCGGAATAGAATAATTAACATTACCCTCGGTCGCCCGAATCGCACCTAAATCTACAGCATCATCGACACCAAGCCCAGCAGAAAGATAAATTCGTAAATCCGGTCCATTTGTAGTTTTCAGATCTTCAAAACGGATAAAATATTGGTCTCCGGATTGAATGAGCGATATCTTACCTTTAACATCGTGTGCCCGGGCCACCAACACAGCTTGTTTAAGTATAACCGGTGTATTAGATGGCATACTATCCGATTTAACTATAGTCTCGTCTTTCATGGCTTCGACTTCTTTTATGAATCGCTCTTTGGTCACAGCATCCATCGTATCCATATTGTCTTTTACAACTAGAGTTTGTGGTAAAGCTTCATTCAATTTTACACTACGCCAAAGTGGTGAGAGGAGAAAGTATCCAATTCCAATAAATATTGTTCCAACGATGATTAAAATAATTTTTTTATTCATATAGAAAATGTAGATTATTTTATATATTTTACAATACTATGTGATACTGCATAAGTCACTGGCGTCGTCAGGAGTGCCTGCATGCGCGGGCCAATGACAAACTTTCTCTTCCAGGAAAAAGTTTCATCAAATTCATTTCGTCCATCAATAATTCTCTCGGCGGCATATACACCCAAAGCCGCCGCCCATGGCAGTCCTGTAGCTGCACCAACATACCAAACATTTTCTAATTTCTCATCTGAACCCATAATAGGCAACAGATCCTTACTCACCCCAAGCATACCCGGCCATACATACTCTAATTCAATTGCAATATCTGGAAATTTCTTTTTAAAATAAGCGGTCAATTGTCGCTTAAAGCGCGCGGTATTGTCTGTTGGACTATGCGCATAGGTGTACAGAACATCTCCGCCCCCAAGCAAAACTCTATTATCGCCCGTTACGCGAAAATAGTTATACACCAAATCAGTATCCCATACCATCATATGACTATCTTTGAAAATTTTCTTAATTTCAATTTCGTTTAATGGCTTTGATATGCCTAAAAATGTTTGCACGTGATAAATCTCTTTTTGGAGCACACCCAAATCAGGAATAAAACGATCTCCGCACACAATTATTTTCCTTGCAGTTACTCTACCAAAGGCAGTGTCTACTCCTTCTGCGTTAACACGTAAAACCCTGGTGTTTTCATATATTTTCACTCCTGCTTCGATAACAATATCTCGGAGTGCTTGGCAATAGAGATACGAGTTCATGCCAAAAGTATTTGGATATCTGACTGCGCCTCTATATTGCTTAGTTCCAATTATATGTTCCAATTCCTTTACACTGTAGAGGGTACTCCTATATCCCAGAGTTTTTCGAGCCTTGTGTTCTTCCTCTATATATTTAGTATGCGCGAAGCTGTTGGCAATAAAGAGTGAATCTTGCACTTGGTAGTCACATTGGATGTTATGTAGTTCAATGTTTTTACGGATTATTTCTACACCAGAGAGTGCAAATTCCCAAATATTTTTTGCTTTCTCTGCCCCATAGTTATTAAGAAGTGAACTAAGCTCTACCTCAGAGTCGGGAGTGATGAATCCTGATGTTTTACCGCTAGCTCCAGCACCACAAAAATCTTTTTCGATCAATGCTACACTCAAGCCCTCTTCACGAAGTTTTTGCGCACATGATAAACCAGCCATTCCACCGCCCACAACCACGACATCAGTAGAAATATTTTCTGGTAGCTTTTCGCCAGTGACTGGCTCTTTATTTCGATACCAAAAAATGTTTTTTTCCATTGTATTTATATAATATTACTCTATAAATTTGAGGTATTCTCTATACCCAAGCTTATCCATGTCCGCCTTTAGGATAAACTTCATGGCTGCCGAATTCATGCAATATCTTTTACCTCCACGATCTCGCGGGCCGTCATCAAAGACATGTCCTAAATGTGAGTTTCCGTATTTTGAACGAATTTCCGTTCTTGAGAAACCCAAGAGAGAATCTTTTTTCTCTACAATGTTACCCTCTACCAAAGGCTTTGTAAACGAAGGCCATCCCGTCTCCGAATCGTACTTGTCCTTTGATGAAAAGAGCGGTTCTCCGGAAACAATATCTACATAAATACCTTCCCTTTTATTATCGACATACACATTATCATATGGAGTTTCGGTACCTTCTTTTTGTGTTACCGAGTACTGAAGTGGTGTTAGTATTTTCTTTAATTCGCCATCAGATGGTTTTACAAAAGTTTTCCACGACCCTACTTTTACCATAATATCACTTTGAGGCGCTACGTTAACTGTGTTTTCCGGGAATTTTTCCCATGTCTCCTTGAAAAAGGAATCTCTGCCGGAGGCTTTGCGATAAAGCGCATACCTTGTAGGGTTTTTCTTTGAATAATCCTGATGATATTCCTCTGCAGGAAAGAATTTTTTTGCGAGTTCAACTTTTGTAACAATCGGTTTCAAAAGAACCTTGGTTTGATCAAGTTTTGAAATAGACGATATCGCAATATCTTTTTCTGTTTCATTTAAATAAAATATCGCCGATGTGTATTGATACCCGCGGTCATAAAATGAACCACCCTCGTCTGTAGGGTCAATATGTTTAAGGAAATACTCTGTTAACTCTTCGTATGAAACCTTTGCGGGGTCATAAAAGACTTGTACTGTTTCCCTGTGCCTTGTTTTACCAGATGCTACATCTTCATAGCTTACATTTTCTTCTTCCCCACCCATATAACCGGAAATGATCTCGGTGACTCCGCCTAATTTTTCAAGTGCTGATTCGACAGACCAAAAACACCCCCCCGCAAAGTATGCCACAGACAGTCCTACGGTTTCGTCTCGAATAGGTGTAGCAGCATCCCTCTCTTTGTTTAAGATTTTAGATGAATACAGACCAACTGCCACAATAGCTAGCAGGACTGCAACAAAGATGTTTTTATGCATAGTTGTTTTCCACAATTGTTATTCTTTTTGACCCTTTATAATTTGGTTCCAACTATTCCCACCATCAATACTTTTATAGAGAGAATTAGTGTGTGTAAGGGCGTAAACAATCAAAGAATCTTTGCGGGAAAATGAAGTAAAGAGAACCGTCCCATCAAATACAGACTGAACTTTTTTCCATGTCGCGCCATGATCAATACTTTTGACAAGTCCTCCAAATTTTTCCGAGAACACGAGCATGTTGTTAGAATTTTTTGGATCACTGGCAATTCCAGAAACTCCTCCGGGAGACAGATCGGGCGAGAGTGGAGACCAAGTGACGCCGGCATCGCGAGTTACGACGATTCCCAATCCTTGTGGATTTGCCGCGTATACTATTTTTGAATCTTCTGAATCAGCCGTGAGAGAGACTGCAAGAATATTTTTATTTACAATTTCGAAGTGTGCTCCACCATCAATACTTCTCTGTATATTCCCTTGGAACCACCCGTATACATAGTCGGGATTTACAGGACTCACTGCCATTGCATGGAAATCAACTGGGCCATCTACACCTTCAGATAATATCTCCCAATCAAAACCACCATTTATAGATTTTTGAAACCCGATGTTACCTCCGGTGCTTGGATGACCACTCGCAAAAAAGATAGTGGGGTCAGTCGGATGCTGTGAGAATCCCATGTAATCGTCTTTCCCAGTACCTACCCGATAGAGCTTGCCATTATCAAATAAGAGAAGACCATGATGAGTGGCGATATAGACCTTGTCGCTACGAAGTAGGTCAACAGAAAGTCCATGCCCATGCGTAATCGCAGTAATTGGAATAAATTCCCTCACACTCGAAGAACTTGGCTTAAAATCTTTTTTAAATAAAAACCCAACTCCTACAACCACAAACAATAGACCCCAAAGTAAAATTTTATTTTTCATAAGATTTCTAGATTTCTGCGGTCATTCTAACCAAAAGTAAATGCAAAAGCTTTAACTCCGGAATTTTTGACTTTAATTTCGAGAGTATGCTCCTTGTAATCCGTACCTGCGACTATGGTATAAAGCATTTCGCCTTTTATAAATACGGTACCGATAGATTTTCCATCTACAAAAACTTCCACAGCTTCTCCGTTTTCCGAGCTCGCCACGAGATACACATTTTTTGCTTTGTACTTAAGGGCTATAGTGCCACCAATGCTGCTTTCAGCATATTCTGGAGTGATGGACCAATTACCACCAAGGTAAAGTTGATCCGCCTTCAAGTCAGAAGGAACCGTGAGTGTCTGTGGACCCGAAGTTCCCGATTTACCGTTTTCAAGGTCGGTGTTTCGAGCCGAGCCAAAATATAGTTCGTGGCTCCGCACTTGTCCTCTGTCAGTGACAATTTTATTTATTACTCCAGAGTTAGCCACGGGCACTTTCATTTCAACACCGAGACGCGTGTTCCTCTCAAGGAGAGCTTTTTGTATTACCTTCTCTGTTTCCTCGTATCCACCTTCGCCAATATGGTCATAGACAATGTATCCATCCATATCAATGAGATATTTGCGTGGCCAGTAGCGATTGCCGTACGCATTCCATGTCGAGAAGTCATTATCGAGCACCACAGGGTATTTGATATCAAAGCGCTTGACCGCATCCTCCACATTTTTCTGCACTTTCTCAAATGCAAACTCCGGCGTATGGAGACCGATGATCACCAGTCCTTGATCTTCATATTTTTTGTGCAACTCATTCAAGTGCGGAATAGTTCGTATGCAATTAATACAGCTGTAAGTCCAAATATCTAGGAGCACTACTTTTTTGCCCTTGAACTCCGAAATACTGATTGGCTTGCCGTCTGTATTAATAAACCCATCGGGTGTGCTGATATCATTTGCAAGAGAGAACTTCGCCTTTTTTTCTTCAATACTGAGGAATTTTGGCCCTACAGGAAGAGCTATGCTATTTTGTTTCTTGGTATTACTTAGGATGTTTAGTCCGCTATTAACAGGGTCTATAGCAACATCTTGCGTTTCGTCATTTGCATTATGTATTGTTCCAGCAGAACGGGTATCCTCCGGTACTGTTTTTTTTATAGAAGTAGCATAGAAGATACCTCCTCCTAAAAAGACAGTGAGCACAATAGCACCAAGAATTATTTCTAGTTTCATATGGTTATTTTATTGGCTCAAGAAGTTTCAGTTCGATCTTAGTAACATCAAAGAATCCTGCATCAAGAATTAAAATTTGAAGTTTTTTATCATAACCGGTGATAATAGTAAGGGCGACCAAGATAAAGATAACTCCCATGATTCTCTTGAACCATCCTCTAGGATCTGCCGCAATGCCAAGTCGCACCATAATACGTTGTCCAACGAGCGAAACAAACAAAAGAGCGAGACAGAGGCCAAGCGCGTATACAAGAAGGTACACTACGCCTAGAACGGGTGTTGCAGGTAACACTGTCGCGAGAATAACGAAGTACGTTGGACTACATGCTGAGAAGATTGGCCCTAGAGATGTGCCAACGATGACATCACCCCAGACATTATCCTTTTTATATCCCTTAGTAAGAACCTCATTTGATTTACGACTAATAATTCCTGTAAGAGAAATCTTTTCCCAGAGAGACGGAAACAGAGAGACGAGGCCGAACAAAAAGATTGTTCCTCCTGAAAACCATTTCCAGAAATCTTGTGGTATGTCTATAAACAGCGTAGTAGCCTTAAGGAGCAGAGTAAAAAGAACTATGGAAAGTCCAAGAGAGAGTGTTATGATAAACACCCTTCTCTTACTCACCGTTCCGTCAGAAAGCGATCTGCCGACGATTACCGGCAAGAGTGGCAAGATACATGGCGCAAGGATGGTGAGTACTCCTGCGACAAATGAAATAATAAGGAGGGTCATGTTCTTTATTTAACCTCCGCAACAAAAGCAGCGAGAGTGGGACTTCCCATCCATTTTTTGATGAGGTTGCCATCTTTGTCGACTTGCACCAGTGTGTGCTGGTATGTAACACCGTATTTTTTCTTAAGATCGGTTGAGTTGTCGTAGTCAACTTTAAGAATTGTTAAATTGGAAGGAATGTTTGCAAGGTTCGCATTTATATTAGCCTCAAGAGCACGACAGGTTGGGCACCACGCTGCGGAAAAGTTAAGGACAACATTTCCTTTAGATGAAGCGAGAGCAATTTTCTCAGGACTATATGCTTCATATGAACCAGCTTTCGCCATCATTACGCCCTCCTCTTTCTTTTCCATCACTGCTCCTTCTTGCTTTACCATCACACCACTTACTGATGCTACGATTGCAGTTTTTAGGTCACCGCACGCTACGTAGCTCTTGAGTTCTGTAGGAGATTTGTGAACATTGATTGCTAGTGGTGGGGCCTTTAAAAGCTGATCCACTGAGATATTCACAAGAGTAATGGACTTTCCGTCAATAATACTGGTAAGTGGATACTTAACAGCTCCAGGTGTTGGACATGACCCTTCATGGATATGTGAAGGATAAACAGATCCCTTTACCGCGCCCTTGAGCATGATGCTTACTTCCGTTTTGTCCTCTTTTGGCGTAAAGAGTACATCGCCTGTCACCCCTGAATTCCCAAGCGAAGCAAGCTTCATAGTCATACCTTGGCTTATCATCGCACCTTCTTTTTTTACCATAGCCCCTTCTGGTTTTTCTATCGCTCCATCACTTTCCTTTTGTATCATAGCTTCCTTTTCTTTTTGTTGTTCCATAGCAGATTTCTTTGCCATTTCTCTCTTGGAACTGTTTGAAGAATAGATACCGACCCCCGCAGCAACAATGATAATAGTGATAACACCGATAATTAATTTTTGATTCATATAAATGTGTTTTTAGTTATTAATGTTAATGGCTTAAGTATAGATAAAAACAAAACAAATGTAAAGCATGCTTTACATTTGTTTTGTGGATAACTACATGATGCACTTTATAGACGATTATCGCTATACATTCTTGTAACTAGTTTTGACAAAACCATTGCTACGAGTACAACCACGAGCCATACATCCACGGCGTCTTCAAAAGACTGGGCGACAATTCCAATTGTTAGAAGCGTTGATCCTGTGAGAAAAGCAACCCTACCTGAAAGCATCCGATGCACTGAATCTCTTTCGTCTTGAATTTTTTCTCGGAGAATAAAAATCGCAAACAAGGCAAAAATAACAAGAGTAAAAGCGAGCATAACCATATGTGCCATGTTTGGCATCCAAAAGTGAAAAGGGTTTAGAAGTAGTATCGCCAGTATTACAAGCACCAAAGAAATCATGGTCTCCATTTTTAAATTATTTTTCATGGGATATTTTAAATATTTTCTCAACAGGTACATTGAAAAAAGCCGCGAGTTTAATGGCTAATAATACCGAGGGCGTGTAATTGCCTTTTTCGATTGCGATGATTGTCTGACGACTCACATCCACTTTCTCTGCAAGTTCTTCTTGGGTAACACTCTTATCAGCCCGTAGCTTATTAACTTGATTTGAAATATATTCACTCATGTTTATGAGTACAGTATATGAATTAATCAATAAATGTCAAACCAACTTGACACTATAAATCCATTTTAACAACCCATTAACAGAAACACCGACCCCATTTCGGCTTCAAAAAAAGATTTCGTTTTTTGGCGGTATGTTCTGGACAAAGTTCGAATGTATTTCGAGCAAAATCCGAATGATGAATGAATCGTTCCGCCACTGCCTCGCAGAGCCTCGGCAACCCCGAAAGAAAAACACTCCTTGCTTTCTTGATTTGGCGGGGGTGAAGTTTCTTTTGAAAAAGGAAAGGGTGTTTTTCTTTCGGGGTTCTGCCCTCCAAGTATTCGGGCAGGTGGCGGAACAATGCGGACGAAGTTTTGGCAAAGCAATTTTTTGGGGAAAGGATTTGCCAAAACTTCGGCTCATTTGTTTTTGAATTTGGATGTCGCAAATGGAAAAGGAGGGGTTTGGGGAGGAATTTTCCATTTGCTCCTCTTTTTGTTTTGGGGGAATTCGGGGTGGGCAATCTCAAAATACTAGTGCTTACTTGTTGAGATTCTGTAAATTTTTTGTTAGATATTCTTGTCGTGAAATCCATTTAGCATGTTCAGTTGAAATTAGAGATTCCACTCGTTGAGTAAGTATGCGTTTTACTTCATCATCGGGTTTTGTTTCATATACCCCTGAACGACCAAGGTATGTATATTTTTCATGTCTTAAAGCTTCACATGTAGATCGATAAGTATTCCAATTTTGCGACCATTGATTAAGTTGTTGTAAGCTCTCTAAAATTATTATTACTCCTCCAAGCAGTGCCGTAATGTTTGCATCAATGTTTGCAAGAAAAGGAATAAATACAGCACAAATTATTTCAACAATTTTCGTGCGTTTATACATACGTTGTGCACTCATGGACTTTTTGTCATACCAAGCAATTTGTTGCTCTAGTCTTGGATACCCAGAATCAGGTTCTTGTTCTATTGTAGCAGGTGTATTTTTCATAATTATGGACGAACCTTAACTTTATTTGCAGTGACATGATCTCTTTTTAAAAATGCCTGTTCTATGTAATTATTTGGATTTTTTATAAAATCTTCCCATTTAACAAGAACACAATATCGGTCATCTTCTGAATGGTGACACTTATTATTCGGAATATAATAATTGCAGTGGAACTCTTTTACAGTTGTTCCGTCATTTATATTCACATAACTTATTTGACCGCCACATGTCGCACAAAAAGCTCCACCATGATACACCTGACTGTACATAGACGGAAGTACCACGCCAAGAATACCACTTCTAGGATTATTTTCTCCGTCATATAGAGAACCTTGCAATTCACGTTTAATAAATCTCTGTTCGTATTCACCAAAATTTTCCGCACTTTTGCTACCAATAATATGAATTGTAACTGTGGAATCAGACAAATAGTCTTGTCTAATTTTTTGCATTATGTAATCTTCATCGTCTGAATCTATAACATCGTCAAGAGACTTGTCTATCATGTCGATATCCATGTTTTGTATAGCTTCCTTATAAGCTATGTCCTCCGTTTTAAATGATATAAAACATTTACGAGCCATATTAAAATAATACTACATAAACTCAGTAATTACAAATAAATTTTCCATAAATTATTTTTGGAACAATTCCACTGGATTGATTTTGAATTGCAACATTTTAGCAGAATCACGACCACCGTCTCCGCCTTTTCTCTGCATTCCAATTTTTCCAATTTTCAAACTTCCTTGCGATGTTATCCTAATATCTCCTCTTCCAAAAACA
>Ga0163152_10001684_pt1 | contig 34180 bp, 29 predicted proteins | sample OliLakLV19MP8IB2_FD_148635 | JGI IMG/M metagenome (GOLD analysis project Ga0163152, IMG submission 148635) | Freshwater microbial mat bacterial communities from Lake Vanda, McMurdo Dry Valleys, Antarctica - Oligotrophic Lake LV.19.MP8.IB-2 | ecosystem: Environmental > Aquatic > Freshwater >...
ACCCCCCAGAGGGGCCTCTGCCAGATCCGACACATGGACAAAGTCGCGTACACACGTGCCGTCGGGTGTCGGGTAGTCGCCGCCGAAGATCTGCAGCGGCTCGGCCCCCAGCACCGCGCCAATCGCGCGTGGAATCAGGTGATCTTCGGGCGTGTGATCTTCCCCGATGAGCCCGTCGGGATCCGCACCGGCGGCGTTGAAGTACCGAAAAATGACCGACGTCAGTCCGGTCGCGCGCTCGAGGTGTCCCAGCACACGTTCGACCACAAGCTTGGTCTCCCCATACGGATTGATCGGCCGCTGAGGATGTAACTCGTCGATGGGGGTCTGTTCCGGCTCGCCGAACGTGGCCGCTGTCGACGAAAACACAATGTGCCGCACACCACATGTCGCCATCGCTTCGAGCACGCTGAGTGTGCCGACGACGTTGGTCTGGTAGTAGCGCGCCGGCTCACGCATGGACTCGCCCACCGAGAGGCGCGCGGCAAAGTGCATGACGGCCGCCGGCGAGGCGACCCGCATCGCGTCCGCGATCGCCGCGCGATCGGTGATGTCTCCCGTGATGAGGGTGATCCGGCGATCGGGATACGCGGCCTGAATCCGCGCCACGGACTCCGCATGACCGGCCGACAAATTGTCGAACACCCACACGTCGTGGCCGGTCGCGGCCAGGGCCTTGACCGCGTGGCTGCCGATATAGCCGGCGCCCCCGGTGACGAAAACGCTAGACCCGGCCAATCGAACTGTACGTGAAGCCAAGCCCACGCACATGCGCGGGCTGATACAGGTTGCGGCCGTCGAAGATCACCGGGTGTTTCATGGTCTTCTTCATTTTCACGAAATCCGGTTCCCGGAACTCGTTCCACTCGGTGACGATGAGCAGCGCATCGGCGCCCACAAGGGCGCGATACGCATTGGGCGCGAACGTCACCTTCTTGCCAAACAGTTTGCGACCCACGGCCATCGCCTCCGGGTCATACGCGACCACCTTCGCGCCCCGCGCGAGGAGGCCTTCGATGATCGGAATCGCCGGCGCCTCACGCATGTCATCGGTGCGGGGCTTGAACGCGAGCCCCCACACCGCAATTGTCTTGCCGGCCAGCGATTTCGGGCCCTTGCCGAACGTCGCGTCAAGTTTGACCAGGAGGCGCTGCTTCTGCGTCTTGTTCACCTGCTCGACAGCCTCGAGCACGCGGAACTTGTATTTTTTGTCGGCCGAAAACTTGACGATCGCCTGCACGTCCTTCGGGAAACAACTGCCGCCGTATCCGACGCCTGGGAACAGGAACGCCGACCCGATCCGTTTGTCGGTCGCCACAGCCTGTCGCACCTGATCCACATCGGCCCCGAACAATTCGCACACATTCGCGATCTCGTTCATGAACGAAATGCGGGTCGCGAGCATCGCGTTCGCCGCGTACTTGCACAGTTCGGCGCTCGCACAGTCCATGACCATGATGGGCGCCCCGGTGCGGGTGAACGGCCGGTACAGCTCGGTCATGATCTCGGCGGCGCGTGGATCGGTGGCTCCGATGACCACGCGGTCGGGCTTGAGGAAGTCGTCCACCGCCGCGCCCTGTTTGAGGAACTCCGGATTCGACACCACGGAGAACGGGTGGGTTGTCTCGCGACGAATCACATCGCGCACTTTTTCGGACGTGCCCACCGGCACGGTGCTCTTGTCGACGATGACCTTGTAGCCGTTCATCGCCTTCGCGATTTCTCTCGCGGCGCCGAGCACGTGCTGCAGGTCGGCCGAGCCGTCTTCACCCATCGGGGTGCCGACGGCGATGAAGATCACGTCGGATTTTTTGACGGACGTCGCGAGATCCTTGGTGAAGCTCAGTCGCTTTTCCGCGAAGTTACGTTTGACGAGTTCTTCGAGGCCGGGCTCAAAAATCGGGATCTTCCCGCGTCGCAACGACCGCACCTTCGCATCGTCTTTATCGACACAGATGACCTGGTTGCCGGTCTCCGCGAAACACGCGCCGACGACCAAGCCGACGTACCCTGTGCCTACCACCGCAATTCGCATGATCACTCCCACGCACGCGCCTGAAACCTCAGACGGTACCACGCCGATTTCGATACAGTCAACCAATTGACAGCGAAGGAGTTATGGCCAATCGTGTCCCGTGCGGATTCTGATCGATTACCGGCCGGCGCTGCGACAGCGCACGGGTGTCGGCGAATATGTGCACGAGCTCGCCCGGGCGCTCCTGGCGGCCGATCGACCCTCGGCGGAGTCCCTGACCCTCTTCTCATCGTCGTGGCGGGATCGCGTGGACGCGGGCGCTGTGCCGGCAGCGGCGACCGTCGACATCCGACTCCCTGTGCGGGCCCTCAACTACGCCTGGCACCGGTGGCAGTGGCCCACGGTCGAACAACTGACCGGGCGATCGTTTGACGTGGTGCACGCCGCGCACCCCATCCGCCTGCCGAGCCGGACGGCTGCGCAGGTGGTGACGGTGCACGATCTCGATTTTCTGCGCCATCCGGAGCGGACGCGGGCGGAGATTCGGCGCGACTACCCCGAGCTCGCGCCCGCGCACATCCGCGGAGCCGACGCCGTGATCGCGGTGTCGGCGTCCACCGCCGCTGATATCGAGACATTGACGGGGCGACCGGCATCACGCGTGACGATCGCGCCGCTGGGTCGTCCCGACTGGCCTCGTCGCCTTCAGGAACCTGAGGATGGCGTCCTCCTGTTTCTGGGCACACTCGAGCCGCGCAAAAATATCGGCGGCCTGCTCGACGCCTATGCCCTGCTGCTCGCGCGTCGGAATGCGGTCGGGGTGCCGACGCCCACCCTGGTACTCGCGGGCGCACCGGGCTACGGGGCTGACGCCCTCATCGCTCGGACCCATCAGGGCATCTTCCACGGCAAGGTTGAGGTGCTCGGGTACGTGGATCCGGACCTTCGCGTGCGCACGTACAGTCGCGCCGTCGCCCTGGTAATGCCGTCCCATACCGAAGGCTTCGGACTGCCCGCACTGGAGGCCATGACCCTCGGCATTCCAGTGGTCGCCGCCAATCAAGGCGCGCTGCCCGAAGTACTCGGCGGTGCCGGCATTCTGTGTGACGCGTCCGACCCGGCCGCACTCAGCGCCGCACTGGAATCGGTGATCGACAACCGTGCGCAACGTGACCATCTCCGCGAGGCGGGGTGGAAACGTGCCCTGGACTTTTCGTGGGGACATACGGCCGCTCGCACGCGTGAGGCGTGGGCCGGCGCGATCGACGCGGCCCGGAAACAACGTCGTGGCTGACCGCCTGACGATCGGCATCGACGGCCGGGAGCTCGCCGGTTATCCCACCGGCGTCGGCCGGTATGTCGCCGGCGTCCTCCAGTCCTGGGCCGACGAGGGGTTCCCCCATCGCCTGCATCTGGTCCTGCACGCGGCGCCACCCGACTGGGTCACCCGCCTGCCGCTCGACCTGACCGTTGACCTCTGTCCCGCCAGCGTCGCCGGCACCGTGTGGGAACAGACGACGCTGCCGGCGGCGGCCAGACGGGCCGCGGTGGACGTACTGCTCTGTCCGGCCTACACCGCTCCGCTGCGTGCGCACTGTCCCACGGTGCTTATCGTGCACGACGTCTCGTTTTTCGCCCAGCCCGGTGGGTTCCGGTGGCGCGAAGGTCTACGCCGACGATGGCTCACACGCGCGAGTGCCCGGCGTGCGGCCGCCGTGTTGACCGACTCCGCATTTTCGGCCGACGAAATTGCGCGCTGGCTCGGCGTGCCTCGCAAGGAGGTCATCCTCGCACCGCAAGGCGCGCCAGCGTGGCGCGGCGGCCCGGCCGCACACGAACGTGCGCCAGTGGTGCTCTCGGTCGGCACACTCTTCACCAGACGGCACATCCCGGAACTGCTCGACGCGTTCGCCACCATCGTCGCGCGCGTGCCCGAGGTGCGCCTGGCGCTCGTTGGAGGCAACCAGACCCATCCCAGGATCGACCCGATGGCGATTGCCGGCAGACTTGGCATCGCCGACCGGGTGCAGTGGCAGACCTACGTCACCGACGAGGAGCTGGATACGCTGTACCGGACCGCCCGGGCGTTTGTGTTTCTGTCCGACTACGAAGGCTTCGGCATGACGCCGATGGAGGCCGCCGCACGTGCGGTGCCGTCGGTGATGCTTGATACCGACGTCGCGCGGGAGGTCTATGCGGACGGCGCGATGCGGGTGCCGCTCTCGGTCCCGACGATCGCGGATGCGTTGACCACCCTGCTGACCGACGAGGCGGTCCATGCCCGGGTGACCGCCGCGGCGCGGGAGCGACTCGCGCTCTTCACCTGGAGTCACACAGGGCGCGTGGTGCGCGAGGCCCTCGAAAGCGCCGCCGCCTCCCGGGGAAAGCGGCGCGCGTGACCACCCCCCTCGACATCATCATCGTCAACTTCAACACGGCCGCGGATCTGCGCGCGTGTCTGCGATCGTTGCACGCGGCCCCGCCTGCGCGGGTGCATACGATCTGCGTTGTCGACAACGCGTCAACCGACGGCAGCCAGGTCATGGTCCGGACCGAGTTTCCGCACGTGACCCTGTTCTCGCTTGACCGCAACGTCGGGTTCGCGGCGGCGAACAATGTGGGGATGCGGAGTACCCGAGCCCCCCTTGTGCTGCTGTTGAACTCCGACACCGTCGTGCCCGCCGGGGCGCTCGACCAACTCATCGATCGTCTGGAATCCACCGGGGCGGTGGCCGCAGGTCCCCGGCTCGTGAATCCCAGCGGCCAGCCCGAAATATCGTGGGGTCCGATGTTGACGCCCGTGGGTGAAGCGCGACAGTTGCTGCGCGTGCGCCTGGCCGGGTCCTCGGCCCCGTGGGCGCGTGCCCGTGTCGAACAGTGGACGTCGGTGGAGCGGGAGGTGGACTGGGTGACCGGGGCATGCCTGCTGGTCCGGCGTGCGGCGGCCGAGGCGGTCGGGCTCCTCGATGAACGGTATTTCATGTACGAGGAGGACGTCGATTTCTGCGCGGCACTGCGCGCCAAGGGCGGCCGCGTCTGGTTTGCCCCGTCGGCGGAGGTGGTGCACACACGTGGCAGGACCTTTGCGGCCACCGGCGGCACCGCGTCCCCGCTGTATGACCGGAGCCATCTGGCGTTTTACGGCAAACACGCGCCACACTGGGTGCCGCTGCTGCGCCTCTGGCTCACCCTTCGGGGACGGCAGGCACGGTAAGATTCCAGCGTGCCGGCCCGTATCGCCATTGACGCCAGAAAACTGCACGATTTCGGCATCGGCACGTACGTGCGGAACTTGCTGCAGGAGTTCGCCCGCCTGCCGACGGCCGACACGTACGTCCTGATCTGCCGACCCGAGGACGTCGGATTTGTGAAGGCGCTGGGCCCGCGGTTTGAGCCGTGGCCGGACACCTCGGCCAACTACTCCATCCGTGAGCAGTTGACGGTTCCGCTCGACTTGCGGCGGGCCAAGGTCGACCTGTTTCATGCGCCGCACTACGTCGTCTCGCCGTTCATCACGTGTCCGGTGGTGGTGACCATTCACGACTGCATCCACCTGCGGTTCCCGCAGTACCTGCCCAGTCGCATGGCGCACCTGTACGCGCGCACGTTCATGTCGATCGCGGCACGGCGTGCCAGACGCATCATCACGGTCTCGCAGGCGTCGAGTGACGACATCCAGCACTACCTCCACGCGCCGGCGTCGAAGATCGAGGTCATTCACAACGGACTCGACGCCCGGTATCTGTTGCCGCCCGACGAGGACAGCATGGCGAATGTCCGCGAGCGTTTCATCCTGAATGCGCCGTTCATCCTGTATGCGGGCAACATCAAGCCGCACAAAAACGTCGAGCGGCTCATCGATGCGTTCGCGATGTTGCGTGAGGATGGCCACCAGGATCTGAAGCTGCTCATCATCGGCGACGAGTTATCCAAGTATCCGGGCATCCGCCGGCTGGTCCATCGACACCACCTGCGCGCCCATGTGCGGTTCCTCGGCTTTGTGCCCGACGCCACCCTGGCCGCGCTGTATCGTCTCGCCTCAATCTTCGTGTTCCCCTCCCTGTTTGAAGGCTTCGGCTTTCCGCCGCTTGAGGCGATGGCCAGCGGGACGCCGGTGGTCACGTCGAATGTGTCGTCACTGCCGGAAGTGGTCGGGGATGCGGCGTTGCTGGTCGATCCGCTCAACCCGGCGGCGATCGCCGGCGCGATGGCGCGCGTGCTCAGTGAACCCTCACTGCGACGCGATCTGATCGCCAAGGGATACACCCGCGCTCGCGCGTTCTCCTGGACCGAGGCGGCCGCCCGCACGCGCGAGGTGTATCACTCGGTGTTGCATGCATAACGTGCTGGCCGGACGCCGGGTCGTCCTCGTCCACGACTGGCTCACCGGCATGCGTGGCGGCGAGAAGGTCCTGGAGTCGTTGTGCCGGCTGCTTCCCGACGCCGAGTTGCTGACACTGGTGCATGACAAGGGATCGGTCTGCGCGCTGATCGAATCACGGCGCGTCCGGACCTCCTCGATCCAGCGCCTCCCATTCCCCGCGCGCTTGTACCGGCACTACCTGCCGTTGTTTCCCATCGCCATCGAACAGTTCGATCTCGACGATGTGGACGTGGTGATCTCCACCAGTCATTGCGCGGCCAAAGCCGTCGTCCCGACCGGGCGGGCGCTGCATATCTCCTACAGCCACTCCCCGATGCGGTACGCGTGGGATCAGTTTGATGCGTATTTTGGCGTCGAGCGGCTCGGCCGCTGGGGACACGCCGTGGCGCGTCGCGCGCTGGCGCCCATCGCCCGCTGGGATCGCGCCACGGCCCCGCGAGTGGATCGCTTCCTGGCCAACTCCGCGCACGTTGCGGGCAGGATTGCCCGGTACTATAATCGTGAGGCGACGGTGCTCCACCCTCCGGTGGAGACCCGTTTTTTCACTCCGGGCACGGACGGTCCAGGTGCGTATTTCCTGGTGGTCTCCGCCCTTGTGCCGTATAAACGCCTCGACACGGCGATTCGCGCCGCGGCGATGCTGGGAGCTCCAGTGAAGATCATCGGAACCGGTCCCGACGCTGCGCGCCTGCACGCCCTCGCGGGATCCGATGTCGAGTTTCTCGGCCACGTCGATGACGACGCCCTCCGCACGCTGTATCGCGGGGCCCGAGCCATCCTGCTGCCTGGTGAGGAGGACTTCGGCATCGCGCCGGTCGAAGCCCAGGCCTGTGGGCGTCCGGTGGTCGCACTCGGCCGCGGCGGCGCGTGTGAAACCGTCGAGGACGGCGTGTCGGGGTTCCTCGTGCACGACGAGAGCCCGGAGGCGTTTGCGGACGCGATGTCCCGCGTGGAGTCCCTGCCGCTCACAGCCGCCGAATGGCACGCACGCGCGTCAGCCTTCAGCGTGGAGCAATTTGAACGCGGCCTGACACAACGCGTGGCTGAAACGGTGGCGGCCCCCCACGCATGGTGAAACGGTTCAGTCGCCTGTTTGTCCTGCTGCACATCCTGGGTGACATCGGGTGCGCCGCAGCGGCGTTTGTCATCGCGTATCTGATCCGCTTTGAAACCGGACTGCTCGACATTCCGAAGGGCCAGCCGCCCCTCGACCAGTACCTCGCCGTCCTGCCGTTTGTCGCGCTGACAGTCCCGCTTGCCTTCCACGTCCAGCGCCTCTACCGCTTCCGCCGGGCGCGCACGCGGCTCGACGACTTCTTCGCCGTCCTGGTCGGCACCCTGCTCACCGTGCTCGTCGCCGTCGCCGGCACGCTGTATGTGCAGACCTACTACCTGCCCGCCGGCCTGAAGGAACAGGGCTACCTCGAAGTGTCACAGGCCGTCTGGGTCCTCTTCCTCGCCGTGAACGTCGTGCTGACGTTCACCATGCGCGAGGTGGTGCGCACACAGCTGCAGCGCCGGTGGCGTGCCGGCATTGGACTCCGTCGTGTTCTCATCGTCGGCGCCGGCGATCTCGGTCGATTGGTGGCCGACCGCATCCTCGAGCATGGCGAGCTTGGCTTCCGCCTGGTGGGCTTCATCGATGATCGCTTCGCGACCACCGATGCGATCGGCTACCGGGGTCTGCCCATTCTCGGCGCGTTGCCCGATGCGCCCGACGTCTGCAGCCGCGAACAGATCGACGAGCTCTACATCGCGCTGCCGCTGGACGAACACGTCAAGATGCTCAGCGTGGTCGAGTTTGCCAGCCGCGAAGTCATCGAAGTGCACGTGGTGCCCGACCTGCTCCAGTTCATCGCCCTGCGATCACGGCTCGAAGACCTCGACGGTCTGCCCATCATCTCGATCAACGATGTGCCGCTCCGGGGCTTCAACAGCCTCATCAAACGCGCGGTGGACTTCACGGTGTCGTCACTCGTGCTGCTGGTCGGCGCCCTCCCGGCCCTGCTGGTGGCCGCCCTGATCAAACGCAGCTCTGCCGGCCCGGTGTTCTACACCCAGGAGCGCATGGGGCTCGACGGCAAGTCGTTCACCGTCTACAAATTCCGATCGATGCCGATTGACGCCGAAGAAGTCACCGGCCCCATCTGGGCGCGCGATGACGACCCGCGCGCCACCCGCATCGGACGCTGGCTGCGCAGGACCGACATGGATGAGCTGCCGCAGTTCTGGAATGTGCTGACCGGCGACATGTCCATCGTGGGGCCACGTCCGGAACGGCCGTTTTTTGTCGAGCAGTTCAAACATCAGATTCCGCAGTACATGCTGCGACACAAGGTCAAGGCCGGCATCACCGGCTGGGCGCAGATCAACGGGTGGCGCGGCAACACGTCGCTCGAAAAGCGCATTGAATACGATCTCTACTACATCGAGAACTGGTCGATCGGACTCGACCTCAAGATCATGTGGCTGACGGTGATGCGAAGTGTGCAGCGCGCGGCCATGGAAGGCGGCAACTGACGTGCGAGTGGTCATTACCGGCGCGGCCGGCTTCATCGGGTCTCATCTCACGGAGGAATTGCTTGATCGTGGGCACAGCGTCGTCGGCATCGACAATCTGCTCACGGGCGACCTGGCCAATCTCGCCCATCTGCGCGATCGCGATCTGCAGTTCATCCGGCACGACGTCACCCATTTCATTGACGTCTCCGGCCCCGTGGACCTGGTGTTGCACTGGGCCAGCCCGGCCAGCCCCATCGACTACCTGGAGTTGCCGATCCCGACATTGAAGGTGGGCGCGCTGGGCACCCACAACGCGCTCGGTCTGGCGAAGGCCAAGGGCGCGCGGTTTGTGATCGCCTCCACGTCGGAAGTCTACGGCGACCCGCTCGAACATCCGCAAAAAGAAACCTACTGGGGCAACGTGAACCCCATCGGCCCGCGCGGCGTGTACGACGAAGCCAAACGGTTCGCCGAAGCGATCACCATGGCCTATCACCGCTTCCATGGCCTGGACACGAAGATCATCCGTATCTTCAACACCTACGGACCACGCATGCGCATCAACGACGGCCGCGCCGTGCCGACGTTCATCGCACAGGCGCTGCGCAACGAAGACGTCACCATCTTCGGCCGCGGCGATCAGACGAGGAGTTTCTGCTACATCACCGATCTGGTGGACGGCATTCTGCGGCTCGCGGCCTCGGACACGAACGATCCGGTCAACGTCGGCAACCCGCACGAAATGTCAATTGAGGAGATCGCCCGCACGATCATCCGGATGACCGGATCGAACAGCCAGCTCGTCTTCAAGCCGCTGCCGACCGACGACCCCAAAGTCCGTCGCCCCGACATCACCCGCGCCAGGACCATTCTTGGATGGGAACCCAAGGTACCGCTCGAACAGGGCCTGACCACGACGATTGAGTACTTCAGGCAGAAGGTAACGGGACGGTAGAAGGGGAAAGGCCATAGGCCATAGGCCAAAGGTACGGACCGTGCTCCGTACCTTTGCCCTTTCGCCTTTTCCCTGTCGCCTTCTTCTACGCTTGTTTCCGCTCCGTCAGCGTGGTGCGTGAGCGGAGCGTCTTGATGCTCTGTTCGATGCGTTCGGCGAGGGCGCGCTCCGCCTGCAAGGATCGCAGCGTCCCCTGCGCGGTCTGCGTCATGTCATCAAGCTTCGCAAGATTCGCGAGCACGTGGTCGAGAATCGCGCGCTGCTCGCCCACCGTCTCCAGGTTCACGCGCACGTCATCGAGCATCGCCGTGATGACGTTGACCTTGAGCTGCACCTCGTCCACGACACGACGACGCGCGTTGATGTCGGAAAGGCGCTCGTCGGTCGCCCGCGCCGTCGACAGGAGCTCATCCACGCGGGATCGGAGCATGGCCACCGAGCCGCGTTGGGCTTCCAGATGTTCCAGATCGGCCTTGGACCGGGCGGCCACGTCGTGGACGCCGTCCACCTCGCGGCGCAGCGCGTCGAGGGTGTCGCCCTGATCGGTGAGCGCCACCATGCGTGTCTCCACCACACCGGCGAGGGTCTCGAGGTCGCGGAGACGCCCTTCGAACGTGCCCATGCGGCGTTCGGCAAACGCGACCTGATCGCGCCGCTCCTCGATGTGGGCGAACGCCTGTTCGAGTTTGGCGATCTGATGTTCGGCCGTTGACAGCTGACCGGCCACTTCGCGCTGACGCCCCTGTACCGTCGAGAGTTCCTGCACGAGGGCATCCTTGACGCCGGTGGACCTGGCCAGCGCATCGGTGAGGCCCTCGACCTGCGTGAGCCGTTCAGCCGTCTCGCCGGCCACACGACGCACGGATTCGAGCATGCCGGCGACGCGGGTCTCCTGCGCCACAATTTCGCGCTCATCACGAAGCGCGGCAGCCAGGCGCGCCTGGGCCCGTTCCACACCCACGCGCAGGTCGGCCACCTGCGAGGTGATCGGCAGCAGCGTCGACTGTGTCTGGCTGACGCCTTCGAGTTTCTGGCGGATGTCGGTGACCTGCAGGTTGACGCCATCACACAGACTGCGCAGCGCCTCGATCTCCGAGCGACGTGCGATCTGCTCATCGAGTTTGCGGTCGACGTCGGTGGTCATGACATTGAGGGCATTGAGTCGCCCCTCGATGCGCTCGACAAACTGCTGATAGCCGCTCAAGCGGGTCATCTGGCGATCCAGGTTGTCGGCGATCGATACCAGGTTGGCCGCCTTCTGTGTGCCTTCGTCGACGCTGGACAACTTCTCGCGCACGGCGTTCAGCCGCGCATCCAGCTCGGGCATGGTGCCGGCGAAGGCCGCCGCGCGCTCCAGGAAGGCTTCCAGCGTGGCCCGATCGGCGGACAACCGATCGCGCAGTTGCGCCGCCTCGCCATGTTCCTTGTAGAACGCCTGAATGTCGGCGCGCAGGTCCTCGAGATCCTGCCGCGATCCCTTGAGACTTTCCATCTGCCAGGCCGCGCGTCGCGCCATTTCATCCAGACGAGTCAACTCGGTCTTGATGGTCTCGATGACCTCGACCTTGCGACCAAACTCCTCGGTGGTCGTCGCAAATGCCCCGACACGGACGTCGAGCGTGGCCAACTGTTCGGCGATGACCTGTACGTCTTTTTCCCGCAGGGCCAGGGATTCGTGCGCCTTGTTCAGCCGTGTGACGGACTCCTGCAGGTTCGCGAGGCGGACCTGCGCGCCCTCCATGTCGCGGCGGTCAGAGGCCAGGCGATCCTCATACCGCGCCACGAACTGCTGCACACGGCCGCGGTCTTCATCAAGGCGCACCAACTCGGCGAGAAACGCCTCACGACGCCGGTTGGCGTCATCGAGCTGCTGTCCCGATTCCCGCACGAGGCGCTCGACACGATCCACCTGCTCTTCCGCGCGCAGCGCGTGGCGGGTCCCTTCGTCGAGCCGGGCCACCTGGCCCTCCATCCCCGCCACCATCTCATTGAGGCGATGGGCGGAGACGATGGCCTGTTCGACGGTGTGTTTCTGCTGTTCGAGGACTTTGGATTTCTGGGTGACGTGTTCCGCCAGGGCGTTGAGTGAACCCACCCGCTCATCAAGCGTGCGGGCCACATCCTGCAGGCGCGCCAGTCCGGACAACTTCTGCTCGACCTCACGCACGGCCGCCGCCGCCGTCTCGGCATCGTCGCGCGTCTGACGCGCGGCCACACGGAGGCGTTCTTCGTCGGCGGCCAGGCCCGCCGCGACTTCCCGCATGGCGACCAGTCCCGTGTTGGCCTCAAGTGTGGCTTCACGTGCCTGGTGCAGGTCGACGACCGCGCGCTGGACGTCGGCGCGAAGCAGGTCGAGGGCCTCACGCTCTTCGGCCAGGGTATCGAGTGTGGCCCTCGACTGCAGGGCCTGGGCCGCCAGTTGCTGCGCCACCTGGCGTTGCTTCTGGGCATCGGCCTCGCCCGCCTCGGTGGCGGCTTTGGTCGCGGCCTTTATGCGCTCAACCTGCAAGGAGACCTGCGCCAGCAGGCCGGACAGCTCCGCCTTCTCACGCCGAACGTCTTCAAGGAGTGCGTCGGGGCTGTCGGTCTGGGGCCGGGGTTTCTGGCTTCCCATCCGCTTTAATGCATCCAGCATGGTTGCCGAGAAGGATAACGCGAAAACGGGTCGCTCAGCCCCCGGTCGGGGCGGCGCGCATGATCCGCCGGAAGTAGTCCGCCGCCGAGAGCAACACGATGACGGCCGACGCATAGATCAGGACGTCAAGCACACTCTGCGGAATGGGTCGGTAGTTGGCATACAACGTCGCAAACCCGGTCACCAGAAACGTGGCGGTGGCCAGTTTGCCCAGCGGCGAGGGGGTAAAGGTCCGCGGGGCCACGGCGAGGTTGACGACGGCCACGGTCAGGACGATGCCCACATCCCGGCTGATGACCAGCACGGTCAACCAGACCGGGAGCCGGTAGGTGAGGCCAAATCCTGGCAGGGTGAGGATGACAAACGCCGTCAGGAGCAGGAGTTTGTCGGCCATCGGATCCAGCCAGGCGCCCAGCGTGGTCTGCTGCTGCGTCCAGCGGGCGATCAGGCCATCGAGCAGGTCGGTGAGCCCGGCCACGACAAAGGTAATCAGCCCCCACCCGGGATGGCCGTACAACATGCACAACGCAAAGACGGGCACCAGCGCCATCCGTGACAACGTCAACAGATTGGCCGGGGTGAACATCTCCGAGGTCATTGCCCGCCCCCACCCACAATCTGCTCAAGCCGCGCGAGGGCCGCAATCGCTTCAGCCCCCGTCACGGGACGGCCCGGCTGGAAGCGCCCATCGTCTGTGGCACTCATGGCGCCGCTGGCGACCGCGGAGGCAATGGCCGCCGACGCCAGATGGGTCAGTGGCACGTCGGCGAGCGACGGACGCGCAGCGCGCCATCGGGCGACATCCGCAGGACGTGCCCCCAGGACCTGGATCGCCCGCCAGACGATCTGCGCGAAATCGGACCGCCGCACCACCGTGCCGGGCTGAAAGGTGTGATTGGGCATCGGGTCCATCAACCCCGCCCGAGTGACGGGGAGAATCCACGCGGCGGCCCAATGGCTGCGGACGTCGGTGAGCACCACGGTGACCCGGCGAGGCGCACGCGCCAGCGCCGACTCGAGACGCATGCCGATGAGCGCAGCCAACTGCCCGCGGGTCACCGATTGTGAGGACGGGATGGCGCGGTACTCGGCCGGAAGTTCGTTGAAGGCGGCACGGCTGTTGAGCGCATCCGCCCGGGCGCGCCATTCGGGACGAGGATCCAGACTCGCCGCTCGGCTGAACGCGGTGGCGGCGTCGCGGAGGCGTCCGTGCGCGTCGAGCACCTCGCCCAGCACCGCGTGCGCCTCGGCGTCTCCGGGGTCGAGTGTCACCGCCTTGCGGGCATGCTCCTCGGCGGCATCAAACGCCCCTCGTGCACTTTCCACGCGTGCGAGTTCGCGCAGGACGATCCCGCTGTCGGGCGACATCACACGCGCGCGATTTAATGCGGCCAGCGCGTCGTCAAACCGTCCGGCCTGCCGCGCCGTGGTTGCGGCGGAGAGTTCCGCCTGCACCGCACGCAGGCGCAGGACGTCCAGGCGTCCGCGCAGATCCTCGCGCGTGTCGCCGGGTTGGGCGACGGTCAGCCACGACTCGAGCGCGCGAATCGCCGACAGGTCGTCTTTCAGATTGAGTGCGGTCTCGACACGTCCCGACAACGCCGGGACGTACGTCGCGTGACGCCCGAGGGCCGCGTCAAACCACGTCGCCGCATCTGCCCATTTCTCTTCCTGGAAGGCGACGTAGCCCAACCCGGTCTCGGACGGATAAAACGTCGGGGCCAGCGCGAGTGCCGCAGAGAAGTCGCGCGCGGCGCCCCGGAGATCTCCGGACTGGAATCGCCGCCAGGCGGCCGTGTGTTTCGCCGTCACCTCAGGCGTGACGACCAGATCGGCGGGAATTTCCAGCCCGGGCACGGCGGCAAACCGGGGTGTCGACGGCATCGCCGGCGGCACGGGTGCCCCACACGCGGCCGCCCCCAGCGCCACACACACAAGCCCTGCCGCCAGGCGCCCGGTCATGTCGACGCCCTCAGGCGACCGGTCCGTTCCAACCACTGCCTGGGCACCTCGGCCCGCACGGTGACCCGATCACCCATGGAGACCTGGCTGGTGACGCGCCCGTGCCGATGCACGTCGGCCAGAAACTGCCGATCGCGATCGTTCGTGTAGTCGAGATCAAATTGAGCCGATTCGGTATCCATGGCGAGCCGGGATGTCACCAACTCCAGCAACTCACGAATGCCCTGCTTTTTTGTGGCCGAGACACACACGGCATTGGCCGAGGACGCGGCGAGCCGATCGCGGTCGCGCACCTCGAGCCGATCACACTTGTTGTAGACCTCGAGCATCGGCACCTGACTGGCGCCAATTTCCGTCAGGACCTCGCGAACCGCCTTGTCGCGCCGATCACGATCGTCGGCAGAGACGTCCACCACGTGCAGCAGCAGATCGGCGTCAATGACTTCTTCCAGCGTGGCGCGGAACGCCGCGACCAGCGAATGTGGCAGCCGATCGATGAATCCGACCGTGTCGGCAATCATGATGTGACGCGCATCGGGCAATCGCATGCGGCGCACGAGTGGATCGAGCGTGACGAACAAGGCATCGGAGACCACGGCGTCGTCACCGGTCAGAAGATTAAACAAGCTCGATTTGCCCGCGTTGGTGTACCCCACCAACGCCACCGTCGGGACGTCCCCACGTTTCCGACGGGTGCGCAGGTAGCCGCGGCGGCCACTGACCTCGGCGATGTCGCGCTTGAGGACTGAGATGCGATGCCGGATGCGCCGACGATCGGTTTCGAGTTTGGTTTCGCCAGGGCCTCGTGTGCCGATGCCGCCGCCAAGTCGCGAGAGCGCTTCGCTCGACCCCACCAGTCGTGGCAGCAGGTACTGCAACTGCGCGAGTTCGACCTGCAGCTTGCCTTCCCGCGTGCGCGCACGCATGGCGAAGATGTCGAGGATGAGCTCGGTGCGATCGATCACGCGGCGCCCGAACACCCGCTCGAGGTTGCGCGCCTGCGCGGGCGACAATGTGTGATCGATGACGACCACGTCGACCTCGGCCTGGCGACACGCCTCGGCAATCTCCTCGGCTTTGCCCTTGCCGAAGACCGTTGCAGGATCCGGCGTCGCGCGCTCCTGCATGGCACGCAGCACGACCTGGGCGCCGGCCGCCGTCACCAGTCCCGCCAACTCATCGAGCGCCGTCTCAGGATCGGACGCTCGATTGGCACGCGTAATCAGTGTGAGCAGCGCCGCACGCTCGACGTTGGGCTTCCTCGTCGTGCTCCGGCGTACAGTCATGGATGCAGCGAGTTTAACACGCGGTCCCAGGCGACGGCGCCCTCACGAAGACAAACCGGCTGTGTTCCCCGCACATCGACCAGCGTGGACGCAGCGCCGCCCTGGGTGCGACCGCCATCAATCACCAGCACGCGAGGATCGTCGGCAATCACACCGAGGTCGTGAGCAGCCGCCGCGGGTGGTTCCCCGGACCGATTGGCGCTCGTCGCCGCAATGAGGCCGCCAAACGCCTCCGCCAGACTCCGCGCGACGCGATGATTCGGCACCCGGATCGCGATCGTGCGATGGCCCCCGTGGACCTCGGCCGACATCCAGGCCGGCGCATCCCGCACCACCGACAGTGGCCCCGGCCAGAACGTCGACGCCAGGATGGCCTCGCGAGCGGTCAACGCCCCTGTCGCGGCCACCACCTGCGCGGTCGACGAGGCAATCAACGGGATCGCCGCGCGGGCGGACCGGCCCTTGAGGTCAAAGAGGCGACGGACGGCGGCCCCATCGCGCACATTCACCGCCAGCCCGTAGAGCGTGTCGGTGGGAAACGCCACGATCCCGCCGCTGGTCAGCCACTGGGCAGCCACCGCAAGATCATCGGCCGTACACGTCGCCGGATCCACTTGCAGCCGTTGGGGGCCGCTCACCGCATCCTCCGCCGAATCATCCACACCACCACTCCCAGTCCCAGCGCATCCGCCACAAACACGCCCCGCATCGTCACCGCTCCAAGCAGCCCCGACACCACCGGGCTGATCGCGAGTCCCGACAAGGAGGCCGTCGTCAGATACCCGAACGCGACGCCTCGGGATTCGGCCGGTACCCGCTGCCCTGCCATCGTATACACGGTTGTGAAGGCCACGCCCAATCCTGCGCCAAACGGCGCGGCGGCCGCCACGAGCCACGGCGCCGAGGGACCAACGCTGAAGACGACGGTGGAGACGCCTGCGATGCCGGCGCCGGCCATGATGAGCTGTTGGCCGGTCACGTGCCGCAGCAGCCAATTGCAGAGTTGGTTCCCCACCGCCCCTGATCCGGCGGCCACCGTGAAGATCAGCCCGGCCAACACCGGCACCTGCGTGGGCGCCACGCCGACCTCGCGCAGGTAGAGCGGCAACACGGGACCAAAACTGCGATCCACCATTTGCAGCGCGAAGATGGTGCCCAAAAAAATCGCGAAATGTCGCACCGTCAGCAACTGGCGAAACGTCGCCTGGGTCCGTGGCGGATCGTCGCGCTGCACTCGACGTTCGTGCCCTTCGCGGTAGCCAATCATGACGAGCAGAAACGCCCCGAAGAACATGACGGCTGCCCCGATAAACGCCATCCGCAAGCCGACCATTTGCGCCAAAGCCCCGCCGATGACCGGCCCCAGCGCCGGTCCCAGGCGCTGCGCCGTCTGCACCCAGCCGATCGCGCGCGCCATCTGCGCTTCCGGGGCCGACTCGGCGGCCATCGTGAGGGCCAACATGCCGTAGCCGGCAAAAAAGCCCTGCACCCCACGCAGGGCGACCACGTGCCAGGCTTCGGTGACAAACGCCATCGCGGCCATGATGATCACGAAACTGAAGAGCGACCGCGCCACCATCAGTTTGCGCCCGTAGCGTTCCGCCACGCGCGCCCACACGGGCGCCATCAGCGCGGTCACCGCCGGCGTGATGCCCAGACCGAGGCCCGCCCAGATGGCAATGGCCCCGGTGTCGTGCACGCCGAGTTCTTCAAGATAGAGCGGCAGGAAGGGCATCACCAGCGTGAAGCCGGTGAACCCGATAAACGTCGCCACGGTCACGGCGGCAAGGTTTCGCCGCCAGTCTGGTGCGCCGTCGATCGCCATCAGGCGGGGTCGGGCTTAAAAACGAATACGCAGGTCATCACCACGCTCAGTGACGTGGATCGTATCGATGAACCGGATCTGATGCGGTTCGTTCTGCATGACGATCGAACTGGTGCGTGTCCCGTGGCCGAAGAACCGCACGCCCTTCATCAGCGCGCCGTCAGTCACGCCGGTGGCCGCAAACGTGATGTTCTGCCCTGCGGCCAGATCCTCGGCGCAGTAAATCCGCCGGAAGTCCTCGATGCCCATCTTGCGGCAGCGCTCTTCATCTTCGGGCTTGTTGATGACGAGGCGAGCGAGAATTTCTCCGCCCAGACACCGCATGGCCGCCGCCGTGAGCACCCCTTCAGGCGCACCGCCGGTCCCCATGACCGCGTGGATCCCCGACCCGTCCACCGCCGCGGCAATACTGGCCGACAGGTCGCCGTCGCCGATCAGCTTGATGCGGGCACCCGCGCTGCGGATGTCGCGAATCAATCGTTCGTGGCGCGGTCGGTCAAGCACGATGATGACAAGGTCGTCCACGTCACGATCGAGCGCTTTGGCGATCGACTTGAGATTGTCTTTGACGGGCCGGTCGAGGTTCACCGCGTGTTTGGCGCGCGGGCCCACCACCAGCTTCTCCATGTAGAGGTCGGGGGCGTGGAGCATGCCGCCCTTGCTCGCTGAAGCGAGCACCGCGATCGCGTCGTTGGTCCCCAACGCGCAGAGGTTCGTGCCCTCCAGCGGATCCACGGCAATATCCACCTCGGGCAGCCCGGGGACGCCCGCCGCGCCCTGGCCGACGCGCTCCCCGATGTACAACATCGGCGCTTCGTCCCGTTCACCCTCGCCGATGACGATTGTGCCGTCGATGGGCACGGTGTCCAGGGTCCTGCGCATGGCCTCCACCGCAGCCTGGTCGGACCCGTGCCGATCACCCTGGCCCATGGTGTGGGCGCAGGCTATGGCGGCCTGTTCGGCCACGCGGAGCATTTCGAGGGAGAGGTCAGTAGCCATGCGTAACAGAATACCCCGACGTTACGCCCGTTGTACCGAGGCCTTCGCACCTACCGCGACGCCCAGGACCTCGGCCGCACTGGCCGCGTGGGCCGCACACTCCAGATGATCCGTACTGCCGTAGAGGGCACAGACCTCTCCGGCGGCGATCTCCGAGAAGGTCGACACAAACCGCGCGACGGTGAAGCCGCCAATGACAATCGCCAACGGCTCCCCGGCCGGCGATAGCCGTTCGCACAATTTCCGGTCGATGTTGGTGACGACGTTGCCGAATCGGTCGATTCGCACCACTTCGCCGCTGATGTGCCCCTGCTCCACGGTGGGCTGGACCAGCGGAATCTGGACGTAGTCGGTCACCGGGCGCCCCAGCGCGGACAACTGAATCCCCTTGGCGAGCCACGCACCGGCCGGCGCAAAACGGTCACGGCCCTCAAACGTCCGGCTCACGGTCGGACGGGCATAGCGACGTTCGGTCAGCTCGACCACCTTCTTGGGCGGCGCCTCCTGCAACACGGACGTCAACACGCCGTTATCAGGCGCCACAAATTTCCAGTCGCCCACGTCGGCGGCAATGCCGCGCCGCGCCGATCCAACCCCGGGGTCAACGACGACGACGAAGATGGTGCCCACGGGAAAATATTTGTAGGTCGCGGCCAGTTCCAGCGAGGCAAACGGAATGTCATGCGCGGGCAGGTCATGCGACAGATCCACCAGCACCGCATCCGGGCAGATCGTCAGCACGACGCCCTTCATCACCCCGGCATAGTGATCGCGTGTACCGAAGTCACTGAGGAAGGCGACGATGGGCTTGGCCATGTCTGCGACGATATCGCAGATCCGATCCGTTCACCGGGAGACACGGAGAGAGTTTTTACAGGGAGGTACCGCGGCACGGCGTCTTTTTGGGGGACTTCTACTCGAAGCGGATCAGACAAATGCCTCTCCGTGTCTCAGTGCCTCCCTCTGAAACAAGGCTCTACAGGCGACGGAAGAGCGTTTCGCGGGTGCTGCTCTTGAGCAACACGGATTCGGCGACGCTCAGTCCCTCGAACATCTTGGTGATGTCGCGGGTCAGGAGTACGGTGCGTTTCACCGGGGTCGCCGGGCTGTGCTGGAGTCGGAAACGATCTTCCTTCTCGATGACGTAGCGGGTGTAGTGCTTCAGCTCGATCGGCGTCGTCCCGAAGAAACCGTACACAGCTCCGCCAGGCTTCAGGAGCCTCGCGAGTTCACCGGCGAGCAATTTGCCGGCTTTGGCGTCGATGAAATCAAACAGGTCCCAGCAGAGGATGCCGTCAAACATGTCCCCCGCGTGCGTGAGGCGCGCGAGAAAGGCTTCGGCGACACCGGCCTTGTTCCCCGTGCGGGCCGCCGCTTCGAGATCCAGGTAGAGGTTCTCGATGTAGAGCTTGCAGGCGAGACGCTCACCAAAAAACTCCACGTTTGATCCGACCACCGGACCCAAATCAAGAACCACAGGTCGTTCCTGATGAGCCACGGCGGTCAGAAAACGTGGAAATACCTTCGAGGTCGTCGTGACCTCGTCGAGTGCTGCTGGTGACGGCGCGGTGGGCGCCGGCGCGGGTTTTTGACTCCAGGAGAAGACGGCCACGAGCCCGGCGAGTCCCCTACCTGACCGCCGCAGGTTCGGGCGTCGTCACGGGCTTGACGTCTGCGGGTTTTGCGTCCGAAAGTTTGTTGTCGCCCGGCTTGGCGCCCGCCTTCTGCATGTCGATCGATCCGCGGAAATGCGCGCCCTCGGAGATCGCCACACGTGGCGAGACCACATCGCCGTCCATGGAGCCGGACTCCCGGAGATCCACCTTCTCGGTGGCGGTGATGTTGCCGTGCACTTCGCCCTGCACAATGACCGACTTGGCGAACACCTGAGCCTTGATCTTGGCATTGGGCCCGATCGTCAGCACGTTCTGCCGCAGTTCAATCTTGCCCTCAACGGTCCCTTCGATCGTCAGATCTTCAGACCCGCTCAGTTCCCCTTTGATGACGACACTTTTTCCGATGTTCACCATGTCCCTCTCTATTGTCGGACGACTTGCAGTGGTATCCGGCGCGCTCTGAGGCGGAACACCGGGGGCTGTCGCTGATGGTGGCCGTACGGCCTCGTCTCGCTTCCACATGTATTGAACCTCCACCACACTGACCGCGCTTCTTTGAGATGGGGAGTCAGGTTTCCGGCAGTATAACGCGGCAGTGCTACGATACGACGACGCCGTGCGTATTTATCTCGACTACAACGCCACCGCGCCCGTGGCACCGGGTGTGGCAGATGCCGTTTGCCGCGTGCTCACCGACGAGCCGGGCAACCCGTCGTCGATCCACGCCTTCGGCCAGCGCGCCAAGGCACGACTCGACGAGGCCCGGCAGGCTGTGGCCGCCCTGATCGGGGCCCCGGCCGCCGAGGTCGTGCTCACCGGCGGCGGCACTGAGGCGATCAACCTCGCACTGCGCGGCATCGCTGAGGCGACGGAAGGCGCAGGTCGCCGGCATGTCATCGCCTCCGCCATCGAACACGAAGCGGTCCTGATCACGCTCAAGGCCCTGGAACGCCGCGGTTGGCGCGTCACCCTGCTGCCGGTTGATCGCACGGGTCTGGTGTCGCCTGCCGCGCTTGAGGGTGTGCTCGATGACGACACCGCGCTGGTGTCGGTCATGCACGCGAACAACGAGATCGGCACGATCCAGCCCGTGGCGGCACTCGCAGCACTCGCCCGCGCCAAAGGGGCGCTCTTTCACACAGACGCCGTGCAGTCGGTGGGAAAGATTCCCGTCGACGTCACGGCTCTGGGCGTGGACCTGCTGTCACTATCCGGCCACAAGTTCGGCGCGCCCAAAGGCGTTGGAGCTCTGTGGGTGCGTCGCGGGGTGCGCGTCACCTCGCAGCTGACCGGCGGTCGACAGGAACGCAGTCGACGGGCCGGTACTGAAAACACCGCGGGCCTCGCCGGTCTGGGCGTGGCCGCGCGCTACGCGAAGGACACGATGGCCGAGTCATCCCCGCGCATCGCGAGCCTGCGCGACCAGCTCGAGTCGGCTGTCCTGGCCAGCGTGCCGGGAACGGCCGTCAATGGCGACACGTCGTCGCGTGTGCCCAACACCAGCAACATCAGCTTCGACGGCATCGAAGCCGAGTCGTTGCTGATCGCACTTGACCTTGAAGGGGTTGCGATTTCGACAGGCTCAGCCTGTTCGTCGGGAACCCTTGAGCCTTCACACGTCCTGCAGGCGATGGGCCTGCCCTCGCCCCGCACGCGTAACTCGCTTCGCTTCAGCCTCGGACCGGCCACGACTGCCGAGGAGATTCACATCGTGACCACCACAATTCCGGCGCTGGTGGAGAAACTCCGCCGTTTGACCCGCCGCGTCGCGGCCGTCGGGGTGAGCCACTAATGCGCGTTGTTGTCGCCATGTCGGGCGGCGTGGACTCGTCGGTCGCCGCAGCGCTGCTCACCGAGGCCGGCCACGAGGTGATCGGGCTGTCGATGCAGCTCTATGACCAGCGCGAAACGGTGGACGGTGCGCCGGCATTCGGATCGTGCTGCAGCCTCGACGACCTGCACGATGCGCGACGTGTGGCTGCGCAGCTCGGCATCCCCCACTACATCGTCAACTTCGAACGCGAGTTCAAGGCGACGGTCGTCAGCAACTTCGTCGCGGAGTACGCGGCAGGGCGCACGCCGATCCCGTGTGTGCACTGCAACGCGGATTTGAAGTTTGCGACGCTGGCCGAGCGCGCGGCGGGTCTCGATGCGGCGGCCGTCGGCACCGGACACTACGCGCGCGTGCTTTATGACGAGGACCTGCGCCGGTATCGATTACTCCGCGGTGTGGACGAAGACAAGGACCAGACGTATTTCCTGTTCACGCTCACGCAGGGCCAGCTCGCCCACGCGCTTTTCCCAGTGGGACATCTGAGCAAGCCCGAGGTGCGCGCCCATGCGGCGCGGATCGGTCTGTCAGTGGCCGACAAACCCGACAGTCACGAAATCTGTTTTGTGCCCGACGGCAACACCGCGAAGTTTGTGGAGCGGCAGCTCGCCACCGCCATGCCGGTTGGCGAAATTGTCACCGCCGACGGTCAGGTGCTGGGCGAACATCAGGGGATTCACAAATTTACCGTGGGCCAGCGCAAAGGCCTCGGCCTCAGCACGCCGAAGCCGATGTATGTGTTGAAGTTGATCCCCGCCGATCAGCAGGTCGTGGTCGGAATGAAGGAAGACCTCGGCGGCGTGTCGCTCGACGCCACCGGCGTGAACTGGATTGCCGGCCCCGCGCCCGACGGCCCCACTCGCGTCACCGCGCGTATCCGTCATCGCCACCAGGACGCGCCGGCGACGGTGGAATCCACCGGTGATACCACTGCGCACCTCGTCTTCGACGAACCCCAGACCGCGATCACGCCAGGTCAGGCAGTCGTGTTCTATCAGGGAGAGGACGTCGTCGGGGGCGGGTGGATTGACTGAAGCGCAGCGCTACTCGTGCGAAGCGAGATAGCGCTCAGCGTCGAGCGACGCCATGCAGCCCGACCCCGCGGCGGTGATGGCCTGACGATAGACGTGGTCCTGCACGTCGCCGCAGGCAAAGACGCCTTCAATACTCGTGCGTGAGCCGTCGTGCGTTTTGAGGTAGCCGGTCCCGTCCATGTCGAGGTGGCCCCTGAACAGTGACGTGTTCGGTGTGTGGCCGATCGCCACAAAGACACCTTCGACCGGCAGGGTCTTCTGCACGCCGGTGACGTTGTTGCGGATGACCAGGCCTGAGACCGCACCTGCGTCGACATCCAACACATCCATCACGTCCGTGTTCCACTCGAATGTAATCTTCGGATTCGCCATGGCCTTGTCCTGCATGATCTTCGACGCACGCAAGGTGTCGCGGCGATGGACGAGGGTCACACTCGATGCAAAACGTGTGAGGAACGTGGCCTCTTCGAGCGCGGAGTCGCCCCCGCCGATCACGGCGATGGGTTTGCCGCGGAAAAAAAAGCCGTCACACGTCGCGCACGTGGACACGCCATGACCCATGAGCGCGCGTTCACTCGGCAGTCCAAGCAATTTTGCTGACGCCCCGGTCGCAATGATGAGTGTCTGTGTCTCGATGGTCTCGTCACCCATCGTGATCGTGAACGGGCGCACCGACAGGTCCACCGCCGAGACATGTCCGCGCACGATTTCCGCCCCAAAGCGCTGCGCCTGCGTGCGCATGGCCGCCATGAGGTCGGGCCCCATGATGCCGTCGGCAAATCCGGGAAAATTCTCGACGGCCGTGGTCAGCATGAGCTGGCCGCCGGCCTCGAGCCCTTCAATCACGAGCGGTGTCAGGTTGGCCCGCGCGGAGTACAACGCGGCGGTCAGTCCGGCGGGGCCGGACCCGATGATCGTTACGTCACGCACGGGGAACCTCAGAGGTGGCTGTCGAGCTTCGCTTTGAATTCGTTCTTGTCGACAAGGCCCACGATCGTCTCAACGACCTGCCCACCCTTGAAGACCATCACGGTCGGGATGCCCCGCACCATGTACTGCGTCGTGACCTGCGGATTTTCGTCCACGTTGAGCTTGCCGATCGACACACGACCGGCGTATTCGGCGGCCAACGCGTCAATGGTCGGCCCAAGCGCGCGGCACGGGCCACACCACTCCGCCCAGAAATCCACCAGGACAGGCGTGCTCGACTTCAACACGCTCGCATCAAAATTGCCGTCTGTAAACGTTGCCACGTTCTCCGAAGCCATAACTCTCGAATCCTCTCTGGTTCAGCCCTCACCCCACCGCACTGCGGCAGCGTGACGAGCCCGTCGATACACTTTGACATACTCCCGGGCCGACGTATCCCAGGAGTGATCTTCGGCCATCCCCCGGCGCATCAGCGCCGTCCAGACGTCCGGCTGACGAAACACCCGCAGGGCTTGGCGAACCGTGGTCACGAGGGCCTCAGCCGTCGCGTCCTTGAACTTGAACCCGTTTGCCTTTTTCGCCCGCGGCGAAAAGTGCTGCACGGTATCCTCCAGCCCACCCACCGCCCGCACCACCGGCACCGTGCCGTAACGCAGGCTGTACATCTGATTCAGGCCACACGGCTCAAATCGCGACGGCATCAGAAACAGGTCCGCGCCGGCTTCCACCAAGTGCGCCAGCCCCTCATCAAACCCGATGACCGTGGCCACCCGAGACGGATAGGCCGCCGCCAGCTCCTTCAGTCTCGACTCATACCGCGCATCACCACTGCCCACAAACACCCAGGTCGCATCCAGCGCCAACAACTCCGGCGCGGCGTCCATGACCAGGTCAATCCCTTTCTGATCCACCAGCCGCGAGACCAGCCCCACCAGCGGCCGGCTCAGCACATCGTCTCCCACCGCCAAACCGAGGCGCACCAGCAGCGCCCGTTTGCAGAGGCGCTTTCCGCTCAAATCATCCGCCGTGAAATGCGCCGGCAGATATGTGTCAGATGCCGGGTCCCACGCTGAGGTGTCGATGCCGTTAAGAATCCCGACGTAGTCCTGGGCACGGGCCCGGAGCACCCCGTCAAAGCCAAACCCCTCTTCGGGCAATACCGTTTCGAGCGCGTACGTGGGACTGACGGTCGTGATGACATCGCTGTAGGCAATGCCCAGCTTGAGATAACTCAACTGCCCCCAGAATTCGCCGGTGCCCATCGTAAAGGCCTGCCACTCCAGGCCGATTCGGGGCACGATCTCGCGCGGAAAATTCCCCTGATACGCAAGGTTGTGGATCGTGCACACCAGCCCCGCGCGGGCGACTTTGGGCCAACGTTCCGGCTGCGTTCGCAGCAGGGCCGGCACCACGCCCGCCTGCCAGTCGTGGCAATGGACGATGTCGATGCGAGTGGCAGAGGGGCCGTCTTGTGCCCACGCCAAGGCCGCGTGGGCCAGACCGGCGAATCGCTCAGCGTTGTCCGGGTGATCCTTGCCGGCCACCCCGTACAGGCCGTCGCGGCCAAACCACGCAGGGAGATCGACGAACACGGTTCGACGGCGTGGGGAGTGCGTGACCACCCGCCAGGTGCCGGCGTGCCTGGTGCCGGCCATCTCCATCGTGAACGGATGGGACTCGGCGTCGGCAGGGGCAGCAACGCCACCATACAGCGGCGTGACCGTCGTGACCTGATGGCCGAGGGCGTCAAGTGCCGCAGGCAGGGCGGAGACGACGTCGGCCAGCCCTCCGGTTTTGGACCAGGGAGCGACTTCCGACGCGATGTGAAGGATGGACAGCCGCGGGGTGCGGCCGGCCAGAGGCGAACGGGAGCGCGGCGCAGGCACGGCGGCCCTTCCGCCGTTACCGGACGATCATTTCGACGCCGGGCATTTCGACGCCGGGCATTTCGGCGCCCGGCTGGTTGCCGCCGTCCAGACCGTTGGTGCGCCCAACCGCCCAGTTGAAGAGGTGTCGAACTTCGGCGAAACGAAGGGTGCTATTGGCGGCGCCGAGCACGACCACCGCAACCTGGCTTCCCTGCGGAATCTGGAGCAACGTCGCCAAGCAGTACCCGGCCTTGCTGATGAAGCCGGTTTTGCCGCCGACGACGTCCATGCCCTGCACGAGCAGACGGTTGGTGCTGCGGACGGTTACCGCGCGGCGGCTCGTATGCACCTCGTACGAGGTCTTGCGCATCACGGGTGCGAGCTGTTCATCAGCGCTGGCGTAGGCGATCAGATGCGAAATGTCATAGGCGGACGCGACGTTGCGCGCGTCCAGCCCGGACGGGTCCGCAAAGTGTGCGCTGGTGAACCCCAGTTGTTTCCCGAGCTCGTTCATCCGGCGGATAAACGCCACCGAGCCCCCGTCCGAGGTACGCGCGAGCACACGCGCGGCGGCGTTGTCGGAGGCGATCAGGGTGAGGTGCAGGACGTCACGCAACGACACCTGTTCGCCGGCGCGCAGGTAGGTCACCGAGGCGGACCGGGTGTCAGCCGCCGTCACCGTGACCTTGCGGTCGAGATCCGGAGCGTCGGCGATAAACGTGATCGCGGTCATCAGCTTGGTCAAGCTGGCGATCGACCGGGCGTCGTGTGAGTTTTCCTCCCACAGCACCTCGTTGGTCTGGGGATTAAAGATGATCGCCGCCGCCGCCCGCACGTCCGGGATCAGGTTGCCGAGCAGGTCGGTCTTGAATTTCGGGGTATCCGCCTCGCGCTGGGATCGGGCTGCAGCCGCCGCTCGGGCCTTGGCGGCCGCCGCCGCACGAGCACGGGCCGCAGCGGCCCGGGTAATCGTAGATTTCTTGACGGTTGTAGTCTTTTTGACTACCGTCTGGGCCAACACTGCCGTCGGACCGAGCAAGGTGGCACCGACCAACGTCAGTGCGAAGATTTTTTTATTCAGTCGGCCGAGTCCAATCAATCACTTACCTCCGGCGACGATCCGTTTATTTGTGAAGCTGGCGGATGGTACCACACCCGCCACATATACTATCGGCACAGTTCCCTGGGACCTGCACCCTTTCCATGCCCCTTCCCGTCATTACTTCCCTTCAGGACACCCCGGATCCAGCGGCTCTCGCCCACCGGCTTCGACTCCGCGAGGAAGAATATGCGGCTCTGCGCGCAACTATCCGTGAGCGCGGCACCCGCCGCATGACCCTCGTGGTCGCCTCGCTGGCATCCTGGGCACTTCTCGCCCTGCTCAGCAACGACGCCTCCTGGCCGACACCGCTGTGGACGTTGGTCCCGCTCATCGTGTTGGTCGCGGGTTTCGAGGCCGGGTTCGTGATGCACGTGGGGGTCGAGCGTATCGGCCGCTACCTGCAGGTGGAATACGAGCGTGGCCCCCGATCGCCTGGCTGGGAACACGCGGCCATGCGGTTTGGCACCGTGCCGGCGCCGGCCGGCGGACGGACCGACCCGCTGTTTTCTGTGGTGTTCATCCTCGGTGTCGCGCTCAACACCATCCCGACCGTGCAGCAGCTTCTCGCCGGTGTCGTCATGCTGTCCGATGGTCAGTGGCAACACCCGAGCGTCGTGGGAGTCTCGATCGTGGCCCTCGCCCACCTGGCCGTCATCGTGCGCATCCTCCGCGCTCGGGCCTACGCCGCTCAGCAGCGAGCGCTCGACCTTGCCGCCCTCACACAGCAACCCCGCGAATAAAAAAACGTGGGGTGCCTTTTTCCAAATCTGGGCATTTAATCCAACTCCTTGTTGTCAATAATCCAACGTTCGTTGCGAAATCGACACAGGTGCGTGCAATTCTGTCGGCGGGTGTACTGCACAACGCAGGCGGATCTGCCGATTACTTCAACAGAACCGCCGGAGACCGTATCTTGGAACCCAACGGAAGTTGGGCACGTCGCTTGCATAGTCGGCAGTTGCGGGAGGCTGGGCTTCCCGTGTTTTTCGGAGGTCACGCATGAGCCTGGTTCGTTTGTTGGGGTTCACGACGCTGACCTGTGGGTGTGTCACCGGCCGCTACCGAGAAGTCGGAAGCGAGCGGGAAATCACTTACATCGAGGAAAAAGGCACCGCGTGTGCCACCTCGAGCCACGTGAGGAATCAACCGGTGAGCGCGGATCGCGTGGCTCACGGGTTTACTCCAGCGATGGCGGTTCGCGCGTAAAAGTTACATCAGGGGGTCTGTACTTCAGACCCTGAACGACCGAGAAGCCTGTGTGCATGGCACTCTCGTTACGGTCCACCACCCGCCCGGTCGCCCGGCGCTCCGCCCGACCGGCCCTCCGTTCCCTCGACGGTCCCCGCCACCAATTCGTGATTGGCCGGTCGACTTTTCGTTTTTACCTTGGCGACTGTATACCGGTGATGGGGCGTCTCGCCCCACACAGTATCGACGCCATCGTCACCTCCCCGCCCTATAACCTCGGGATCAAATACCGCACCTACGAGGACGACATGCCACGGGCGGACTACCTGGCGTGGACCGACCAGTGGCTGCGCGCCGCGTCGCGACTGAGCGGCCCAGGGGCATCCCTATTTTTGAATGTCGGCGCCAAGCCAACCGACCCGTGGATTCCGCTGGAGGTTGCGCAGGTGGCCCGGCGGTATTACAAGCTGCAGAACACGATTCACTGGGTGAAGTCGATCGCGATCGACCGGGAGTCGACGAGCGATGCCTCAGGGATTGACCGCGACCTCTCCGTCGGGCACTACAAACCCATCAACAGTGAGCGGTTCGTCAATGACTGCCACGAGTACATTTTTCACCTGACACCGGCCGGCACCACCAAACTGGACCGCCGGGCGGTCGGGGTCCCCTATCAGGACAAGTCCAACGCCACGCGCTGGGCCACCGGTGGGGACGGCAAACGATGCCGGGGCAACACGTGGTTCATTCCGTACGAGACGATTCAGAGCCGGGATCGTGACCGTCCACACCCGGCGTGTTTTCCACCCAAGGTGCCAGAGCAGTGCCTGCGCCTGCACGGCGTTGACCGCGTGACGACGGTGCTCGATCCGTTCCTCGGACTGGGCAACACCGCCATCGCCGCCGGCCGACTCGGACTCAACTTTGTGGGGATCGAACTCGACGAACACTACCTTGAGGAAGCGGTCGCGCGCGTAAGAGAAGCGCTTTCGTAGTCCCGGGGTCCCGGGTGCCCGGAGTCCACGGCGAAGTCCCGAGGTCAAGAGGTCCCGAAGTCCCGAAGTCCCGAAGTCCGGAAAAAGGAAACGCCCCGACCAGCTCTCGCTGATCGGGGCGTTCGTGTCTCAGACCCCGAGGCCCCGGGCACTCCGAGAACCTCGGGACTTGGTTAGAAGCGCAGCCGTCCACCCAGTTGCATCTGCCACCGCGAGCGGAGGTCGTCGCGGTTGTAGCGACGGAAGCTCGAGCCCGTGAGGAAGCTGATGTTGTACGCCGTGATCTGGCCGTTCGTGAGGGTGGCCGTCACCGGGGCGATGGAGTTGAACGACGTGTACTCCTGGAGTCCCCACCCGCTGTTGAGCAGGTTCAGCACGTTGAGCACGTCGAGCGTGATCTCCGCCTTGACGCGCTGGAACGGCAGGCCCACCTTGAACGCGAAGTCCATCTGATTCTGCCAGGGCGCGCGACACACGTTGCGCGGAATGATCTGGCCGATGAAGTCGTCCAGGCAGCCTTCTTCCTGCATGAAGTTGATCAGGTTCTGGTAGGTCCCACCCGTGAACGGCACTTCCGCCGCGCTGGCCGGAATGTAAAGCAGGTCGTTTGTGCGACCGTCACCGTTGACGTCGTTGAAGAACCGCAGCGTGTACGGACGGCCCGACTGACCGGAGTAATAGAGCGACGCGGTCGCCGTGGCATCACCAAACAGACCGAACTCGTACGACGTGCTGAAGTTGATGCGGTGCCCCGGATCGTAGACCGAGGTCGCCAGCTCAGGCTCGTTCGGGTTGGTGCGGTGGAGCGTGTTGCCCCAGTTCGACGCGGCCTGGCTCGACGTGCCGTCCATGATCGACTTGGACCGGCCGTAGAGGTAGGAGCTCGAGAAGAACCAGCCATTGCTGAACGGACGACGCAGTTCCGCCACGCCGCTCCAGCTGTAGCCTTCGCTCGAGTTGGTCAGGAAGATCACGTCGCTGAACGAGGTGTTCTGACGCGTATACCGGGGAATGTTCCCCACCGGCTGCACGAGACCCGACGCGATGTAGTTCAGGTTCTGGTACTTGACGTCCTGAAGGTCCTTCGTGAAGAGGAACTCGGTTGAGCCGACCAGGCCCCAGGGCAGCTCGCGCTCGTAGGCGAGGTTGCCGCGCAGCAGCACCGGGTAGCTGTAGTCGGGATCGATCAGGTCGATTTCGTTCGTGAACGCCGACCCGCTCGCGCCGGTCACCGTCGTCGGCTGGCCCGCCGCGTTGGTGACGTACGGAATGCGGTTGTTGCCGTTGTTGGACGCGCCGATGCGCTGGAACTCGATGCCAGTGTTGCCGTACTGGTTTGACAGCCACACGTAGGGCGTTCGGCCAGAGAACATGCCGATGCCGCCACGAATCTGCTGCTTGCCGTCGCTGTTGACGTCCCAGTTGAACCCGATACGCGGCGAGTACGTGATCGCGCTCGGTGTCGTGTCCGTCGCGAAGTTGAAGTTCGCCACGGCGACCGGATTGGCCGTGGGTTTGTCACCAAACAGCGGCACATCAATCCGCGCGCCCATGGTCAGCGTCACGTTCGGACGCACGCGCCACTGGTCTCCCACATAAAACCCGAGCGACCGCACGCCGAACTCGGAGGCGGGCTTGGACGGATTCACGGGATAGCTGTAGTCGAACTGCTGCGCCAACCCCTGGTCGAAGAAGTCGAGGCTGTTGAAGGTGTAGGTGCCGAAGTTGTCACGAATGAACAGGTTCCGGAACTGGAAGAACTCGTTGTGCGTGCCAATCGTGATCGTGTGCTTCCCCTTGACGAGGGTGAAGTCATCGTGGACTTCGATGATGTCCTGATCGAGTTCGTTTGCGGTCGAGAAGTTCTCGCGGCCGACGGTGATCTGAATGCCACTGGCGATCCGCACGGTCGTGCGGGGGAACGCCTTCGTCTCAAACGGCTGCGCACCGCGCCGGTCGCGCACCCGCGTGTAGGCCACGCGGAATTCGTTGACTGCGCTGCCGAACGTGGAGTTGAGCTGCGCCACCGACCCGTTGGTCTTCGACCGGATGCGGTAGAAGCCGTCCGGCGTCGTGTAGGACGACGTGCTCGTGCCGCCGATGTCGTTGAGCCCGTCCACGTAGTTGTGGCGGAGCGTCAGGCGGTGCTGGTTGTTGAGGTTGACGTCAATCTTGCCGAGGAACTTGTCGGAGTTGGTCGTGCGGCTGAACTGGTCACGCGCGTTGTCGACCGTGTAGCCGTACTTGGTCTGCAGGATGCTGAAGAACCGATCGACATCGGCCGTGGCGCCGCGGAAGGCCTGTGGGCACCCGGTGATGCAGAAGCCGGTCGGCGTTTCACGACGGCCCCAATCGGCGCTGCCGAAGAAAAACGCCTTGTTCTCAATCAGACGCCCCCCGAAGGTGCCGCCCCACTGCTGGTCCTTGAAGGTCGAGACCGCCGTGTTGGTGATGCCCTTGCCCACCCAGTCTTCGTTGCGGCCGAAGAAAAACGCCGAGCCGCTGTACTTGTTCGAACCGCTCTTGGTCACGGCGTTGATGCCGCCACCCGAGAAGCCGCCCTGGCGCACGTCGTACGGCGACACCACCAGCTGAATCTGCGCGATCGCGTCGAAGCTCACCGGCTGAGTGTCGGTCTGACCACCAGGCGTGCCCGTCTCGGCGAGACCAAACAGGTCGTTGTTGACGGCACCGTCGATCTGGATGCTGTTGTAACGGGCATTGCGACCCGCCACCGAGACGGCCGTCACCGTGTTGTTGGTGGTGAGCGCGTTGAAGTACGGGTTGATGCGAACGACGTCGATCAGGCTGCGCGAGATGGTGGGCAGCGCCTCCTTGATTTCGTTCGAGATGTTGGCCGAGGTCCCGGCGCGCATCGTGTCAATCGCGGGCGCCGCGCCGGTGACCGTGACCGTCTCTGTCACTCCTTCGAGTTTGAGGGAGAAGTTAACCGCACGTTCTTCACCGAGGTTGACCATGATGCCGGTCAACTCTTCCTTGCGGAACCCCGACATGGTGACAGACACCGTGTAGGGTCCACCCGAACGCACGTTGAGGACCTGGAACCGGCCATCGGCCTGCGTCACAGTCTCATACGTGGTTCCTGTCGGCACGTGCACGGCCACAACCGTCGCACCGGGCAGCATGCCACCCTGCGGGTCCGCGACCGCGCCCGAAATCACGCCGGTTGTCACGGTCTGTCCCGCTGCGGGAACCGCGACGGCCAGCGTCAGTCCCAGCATCAAGCTGAAACACAGCGTTGCCTTGCTCAACAACTTCATCCTCGTCTCCAGTAGTGAAAGTAACGAATGCGAAACATACAACCGAAGGCGGGAGTCCCCGCCTCACGACCACCCGTGACTATAGCAGTACAGCCTTGTGACACCGGGCAGTCCGGTGTCACAAGCAGGTAAATTCGGCGGGTTAATTCGAGATGTGAACGAAAGGCAGAAACGCTCAGCGTTTTCGAGGAATCGGCAAAGACCACTGGGTCCGATGCACCACCTCGAGGTCGGTTCGCTTGACCTTCACCTGCAGATTCCTGACCCGGCGGAGGGGGTCCGGGTTACTCGAGTAGTACCGGAGCAGGTAATAGTCGCTGGTCTCGGCGTCGATCCGCTCGAGACCTTTCTTGAAGTCGTTCGAATTGCAGATGCAGAAGCCCCCCGTCAAGTCGGCAATCGTCTTGAGCGAGTCCACTGTGGTCTGCACATACCGGCGCCACTCACCCGTGGTCAACGTCTGGTTGTTGATATCGGGACCGGCGATCAGCCCGCGAGGATCAATCGTGTACATCGTCGCGTTCGCACGATTTGCGGCTTTGGTCAGCTCGGAGAGTTGCGACACGAGATCGGCGCCGGCAAAACCAAAGCTGCCGCTGTCAAACGGATTGATCGTGGCGCTGTTGGTGGAATCTTCCGTCGTGATCGTGCCGTCCGTGCTGCCGCGATCGGGACGCGAGTAGCGCTCCTGCTCCTGCTTCCAGCGCGAGTCGGTGAACGGGTTGAAGTCGTAGCCGGCGCTCAAATAGATAAACGCCTTGCGCCGCGTATTGACGGTCTTCATCTGTTCGAGCAGATCGTAGGCCGTTGAAAACGCCACGTTCACACGGTGCCGGATTTCCTGCGGTCCTGACGTCGACGAGGGCGCCAACAAGATGTCTTCGGGGGACATGCCGTTGCCCATCACTTTTTTGATGGACTCGGTCAGTCGGCTCCGGTCGTAGGTCGAGTTCACTTCGATCGACGACGGGCCGGTCGAAACCACGGCAAACATGTCGCCGTCGTGAATGAGCGTGTTCGTGATCTGCGTGAGCAACTGACGCACTCGCGGCGAGTCCGACGCGAGCAGATGCAGGTCGTCGATGAAGATGATGAACACACGACCCGCCACGTCCGCCACCGGACGCGTCGGCGGCAGAATCATGCCGTCAGGCGCGGCCGTTGGCGCATGAATCATCTCGACGGACAACTCACGTCCGCCATACATCAGGCGGAAGTCCGCCATGCTTTGCTCGACGCCGTCCTCTAGAACCGTGAAATCGTCCTTGGTCAGGTCGGGCACAAACTGGCCGTTCTTGTCCCGGACAATGACGTCCAGGGTGACCAGGTCGACCTGACTAGTGAAGGTCGGTCGCTGGGGGCTCTGCGACGGCGGGGGTGGCTGCGCCGGCCTCGTCTGGCCGGTCAGGGTGGCGGTCGCCAGCAGGGTCAGGATCACTGGCCACGTGGGGCGTCGAAGGCTGGAGGTCGTGGGTAGTCCCTTCATCGGTGTGTACTCGCTCTTTGATTATGACATCGGCGCCGGGCGTGTGGTCTGGACCGTCGTTGTCTTCCGATGTGCCGTCGGCCCGCCCCCCCCGTCGGCCCCGGCGGCGCTTGGGGAGTTGGGCGGCAATGGCGTCCCACCGGCTGTCGGCGGTACGTGCCTGTTGCCCGATCACATCGGCCCCGTTCCAGTCGTCCGGATTGACGGCGGTCAACTCGGCGGTCAACCGGTCGCGTTCTTCAGGCGTCCGCGAACGGCGGCCCACCCTCTGCGCGAGCTCGGCGTACCGATGACGGAGACGGGCGGCTTCCGCCGAGCCCACTCCC
>Ga0163152_10001685_pt1 | contig 34178 bp, 22 predicted proteins | sample OliLakLV19MP8IB2_FD_148635 | JGI IMG/M metagenome (GOLD analysis project Ga0163152, IMG submission 148635) | Freshwater microbial mat bacterial communities from Lake Vanda, McMurdo Dry Valleys, Antarctica - Oligotrophic Lake LV.19.MP8.IB-2 | ecosystem: Environmental > Aquatic > Freshwater >...
GATACGGTTTTTTGGCAGTTATGAAAAATCTATGAGAAGACGGACCGTGGTGGTGCTGACATTGTTGAATGCGACGATCCTGGTCGCAAGCCTCGCCTTTTATCTCTCCAGCCGGAAGATCCCTCCACCGGATCAGCGCAATGTTCCATCTCCGGCCGGTCAAAAAGCGCAATCCTCCTGGCGGGCGGCGGTCACTAATTTTATCACCACCAATATCGTGGTCCGAACAAACGCCTTTCACTGGAGCCAAATTGAATCGCCCGATTATCGCAAATACGTCTCCAACCTGCGTGCCATCGGCTGCCCGGAACTGACGATCAAAGACATCATCCTGACCGATGTCATGAAGGCCTTCGCGGAAAAGCGGGGGAAGTTTTATCATAACGGACGGGATTTAAATTATTGGGAGACCGACGAAAAACGGTTGCTGACCCAGAAACAACTGACCGATCGCGAAAAACAACTGGCGGAAATCGACAAGGATGTTCCTGCCATACTCCGGGAATTGCTCGGGATCAATTATGAGCGGGAGTTGAACAAATATTTCGTCGATACCCAGGAAGATGAACGGCGTCTGGCTTTTTTGGCCCCGGAAAAATCGCAGCGAATCCTGGAGTTGCGCGATGTTTTTGAAGGACAGAAGGAGTTGATCCAGGCGAATTACCAGAACCCGGAAGAGCTTGCGCGCAAGCTTGCCGAGGTGAGACAGCGGGAGGAGCAGGAACTCAAGTCATTGCTAACTCCACAAGAGTTTTTGAATTATCAACTGCGCACTTCCGAGACGGCCAACTGGCTCCGCAAACGGCTTGTCGGATTTAACCCGACCGAGGAGGAGTTTAGATCCATCTTTCTGGAAGCCCAAAGACAGGGTGAATTTGCGGCTTTATCCGTTGATCAGACAAATCCCGAGACCGTGTCAAAACTCGACGCCTTGATCAAGAACGTGGTCAACCCTTCCCGTGTGGTTGATTTCGAAAAGACCGGCGATGCCGAATACCAAAACCTTTCGCGGCTGGCCGCCAGGTTCGAACTTTCGGGCAAGTTGGTGGAGGATGTGGCGTCGATCAAAACAATCGTGGAACAGGAGAAGGGAAATCTGCTCCGGCTCCGGCTTTACACCCAGTCTGAGAGGGCGAAAATGCTGGAGGAAATCCAGCGTGAAACGGAAAAGACCTTGATAGAAGCGCTGGGTCCGGAAGCTTACGCCGTTTATGTTCAGGAAAGCGGTCAATGGCTGAAAACGCTGCCACAGGATCCGGTCAGCGTGCAGGAAAAAGCGCTCATATTAGCCCCCGATATTTCTGAACCTGATTTGCAGTGAGACCGTTTTCCGTGCGCGAACACGTATTTCCGATTCCCGGCGCGCGCGGAGCGACTCGCCCTACTACCAAAAATGTCCGAACTGCAGCCCTGGGTAGTCCACCGTGACCAGATCGGCAACTGTTTCAACTTTTCCCCAAAGTGGATTCTGTTCCCCCTGCTTCCAAGGACCGACGGGTGCGAAAGGCAATGTCTTCTGCGAGGTCGGCCAGATCTTGTTTTGCAAGAGGGCTGGCTTTGCGACGCTTGATTTAACGGCATAATAACGGCATAATAACGGCATAATAACGGCAATTTAGCTTTCCGAGAAAGTGCCGTTAATGTCGTTCCAGCCGAAATTCACCATTGCCGCAACGATTGCCACCGCGCTCATGCGGATCGAGGCGGCGAAAGAAGCTATCCAGCATCTGCCGATTACCCCATCCGTGCTGGCGAGCTTGCGCGAGAGCGCCCGGCTTTATTCGACGCATTATTCCACCGCCATCGAGGGCAATCGGCTCACGCAGGAGCAGGTTTCCAAGGTGATCGAGAATGACGAACATTTTGCCGGACGCGAGCGCGATGAAAAGGAAGTGCTTGGCTATTATGCCGCGCTGGAAAAATTGGAACGATTGGCGGAGAGCGGTCAGCCGGTCACGGAGCAGCATATCCAACTCCTGCATGCGCTCGTCATGGCGGGCGGAAGCGCCAAGGTCAAACGTTCGCCCTACCGCGATGGGCAAAACGTCATCAAGGACAGTGCGGCTGCGTCAGGTCCAAAGCCGGATCGATTGGAACTATGCGAATGGGATTGATGTCGTTATGCGCGCCGGCTGTTAGTTCAAGGTCGGCCGTGCCGGGCCGGTATAGGGTTTCGCGCCAGGGCTCTGCCTGGATGCTTTGTCCGCCTTCGCCGGTGTAGATTCAAGCGGCGCCGGGGCTGTGATAAATCCGTGGTGGCGGCCCATCCAGTATGCCAGCAGCCAGGACGCAGGTTGGACCACATCGTTGCCGCCTGTGCCTCCGTCGGTCTTCATGGTCCAGGCGTCCCAAAGCATCGGTTCACGTTCCCGCGGCGAAATGGCCCGGGTTCCTCCCGAGTAGGCGACATATCCAGCCTGTGTCGCCAGGTCGGTTCGGTGTGAATTTTTGTAGGAATGAATCACCAGGTCGAGCGGCCATTCGCGCAGATGCGCCACGGCCATGTCCGGTTCGCAATCGTTTCCCGTCAATGCGCCGTAAACAAAATTGAACCACGGCAATTGTTCGATCCGCTCGATCTCCCAGCTCCGCTCGAAACTGCGCCGGTATATCGAGCGCAGTTTTGGGTCGGTCTCGTATTTCAGGAGGTTCCAGTAACAAAGAAAGGCGAGATGATCGAGAAACTGCAAAACGTCTCCCGGCGGGAAGGTGCATTTCTGGCGTAATGTAAATTCAGGGTATCCGAGCTTCACCAGTTCCTGATAACCGGAGGCAAATTTTTCGTTCCCGGTCAGCGCCTCGGCTGTTTTGATGAACGACAAAACTTCCAGTCCGTTCAAACCTCGAGCCGCATCACCTTCTCCAGCTTTGCTGAAATAATCTGGATCCCAATTTCCCCACCGAGTTGGTTTGCCATCAAGATCGATCAATTTCCATCCATGCTTCATGATGTGCCCGGCCACTCGGGATAAAAATGTTTTGGCCTGCTCGATTTCTTCGCCTTCCGCCGCCAGCTCCAGGAACAAGGCCACCGCATAAAAATGGGCGCAAATTTCATCGCTTGAAGTGTCCCCTTTCCATTGAAACAATCCGTCCTTGGTATCGTGCCATTCAGCTGCGGCTTCTCCGGAACCGTGGGCCGCCTGATGTCCGATCTCGCCCTTGGCCCAGACGGAACGAGCAGGAAATCCTTCGATCCCGGTCATCGTTTCGAACCAGCGAATGGTCTGGAAACTATTCGCCGCTTCGCGCCGCGCCCGGGGATCTTTGGTGACGGCATAGCGGTAAGCCTGTGCGGCGAGATAATCACAGGAATAACCCCCGTCGTTGTCACCGGCTTCCCGGACATACTCCTTCAACGCAACGTTCCACTCGAGTTTGTGGACCAGGCCGAGTCTTTTTTGGCCCCACTCTTCCAGGTGACGTTCGTAAAAATCGGCCTTCTTCGAGAGGGTGAACGGTTCATAGTCGATGATGCCAAGTCCACGGTCCGTTGCGATGAACACCGAGGTCTCCGTGCAGGCGACTCCGTTTACCCGGTCACCGGGCAGCCAGCGTTGACCGGCAAAATAATGAAATTCTTTTCCTATGCTTCGAATTGCCCCGCTGGTTGTTCCAATCCAAAGATCGCCTCCAAAACCGCGAGCCAGACAGGTGGTGTCCTCGTAGGGAAGCCCTTGTTCTCCACGGACGGAGGTCAACGACATCCCTCGCAGAACTCCAAGTCCGCGATCTGTGCCGATAAACAACCGGCTTCCCAGGCTGAGCAGGTCCCGGGTCGCGCCCGATGGAAGATCCCCCCAGTCCCAGACTTTCTCCGAATCCCAATTCCAAACATTGCGGTAGCCAAATTTTTCCCCGTCGAAAATGGTGAGCCTCCCTGAGCCATGGACATAGAGAGTTTCGCTGTAAGAGGCGACACGCGTGATCGGGAACGGGCCGTCAGACAAAGAAAGCAGTTCCATCTTCTCCCCGTTGATGCCCCACAATCGAGATCCGGCGGCGGCTACAACCGCTCCAAGGTGCTGGCAAACGTCGGTCACCGGCTGATCAGAGATCATTTTCCAAGAACCGTTCTGAAACCGATGAAGGCCTCGCCCGGTCATGGCCCACAATGCACCCGTCGTGGCGATCAGTCTCACCACCGGTTGGCGCAGTTCCGCGATTTCAACGAGTTTTTCCGCTTCCACCACGCGGAGCCCGTTCGCTGTGCCTGCATAGACTTTTCCATCGTGAACGGCGACCGATGTGATTGGAAAGTCAGTCGGTATTTTTCGACCGATTTCCTGAAGGTAAACTTCGTCTTTAACGGGTTTCCAAAGTGGCGGCGCGTTGGTGCTGGAGGGGTTGGCTCCAATGCTACCGTTCAACAGTGCACCGGACACAACCACACAGATAAAAAGAAACTTCCATGGAAAAATTTTCATAAGAAAAAGATTCGGTTCAAGGGGCTGACTCGGCTAATTCCACACAGTAAAGATTGCCTTTGGCTTTGATTCCGTCACGGATGTAAAGGCGTCCATCGGCATAAGCAGGATTGCACCAATTCAAACCGCAGACTTGTGTCTGGCTTGTCTCCCTGAATTCAGCGGGGTCTGCCGGAAAAAGAATCAACTGTCCGCCATCGGTGGCCATGAGAATGTTTTTGCCGACTCCAAGAAAGGCCGCATGCGCACCACCGGGTGAGGTGCTGAAGTATCCATCCCTGGACCAGACGATTTTTCCGGTTTCCAATTCCAGACAAATAATGTTCCTGGCCGGGCCAAGTCCGTAAACATGTCGGCCGAACACGATGGGACTGGAAAAATTCATCGCCGCCGCTTTGTTGATCCATGCCTGCTCCGCAAGCTGTCCCGTCTTTGTCCGTGAAATCTTCACACCAATCGAACCATTCTGGTAGGATCCGACGACCACCCAGTCTCCTGCAAGCACCGGTGTGGTCACGTTGCGGCCGTAGGAAGATTTGTGCGGCACGCGCCAAAGCAGTTTGCCGTCCTTGACCTCCAGTCCGATCAATCCCGACACGGTGAAACAAACGACTTGGCGCACACCAGCGAGAGTGCCAATCACCGGCGCGGCATACGAAGCCAAGTCATCCTGGGACTTCCAGACGACCCTGCCTGATATTTTGTCGAAGGCAACGATGCCGGCCCCGTTGGTCCCACCCACGCAGGCGATTAACAAGTTGTCTTCGATCACCGGTGTGGCGGTGTAGCCATGCTCGGCCGCGCCGGGGACTTTGCTGTCCTCGCCGAGAAATGAGGCGCCGAAGTCATCGACGAAATTAACACCCCATAAAGTTTTGCCGTCATTTACCCGAAGGCATTTGAGCGCTCCCTTTCCCGACTGGGCATAGACGCGGTCGCCATCGACCAGGGGGGTGCAGCGCGGTCCGGGCGGGCCCTGGTCATCCTGGAAAGTGCTGTCGATCGTCGTGCGCCAGATTTCCTGATGATCTGCGGCGTGGATCGCATGCAAAGTTTCTTTTCCATCGACATTGTCGAAATAGAAGACCTTCCCGCCTGCCACAACGGGCGAGGCGAAACCTTCTCCGACCTCTATTTTCCAGACCACCTTTGGATCAGCTGGCAAAGCTGCCGGGATTCGCGCCGAGGGCGGGGAGTGACCATCACGTTTTGAACCCCGCCAGCCGGGCCAGTCCTCCGCGAGCAGGCTGCTGTCGCAAAAAATCAGGATCCAAATGAAGCATGGCAAAAAGGCGCGATGGTCAGGCATTCCTGAACAACAGCGGCAAAGACCGGCAGCGTCAAGCCCGGGGAGTGAGTAAAAGGATTTTAGAGCTTAGCCGTAACGATGCAGTTGAAAAAACCATCGCCCTCACCCTAACCCTCTCCCCCGGGGCCCCCGGGGAGAGGGAACAAAAGTGCCCGTAAGCGCTTCACCGAATAGTGAGTCAAAAACGCAAATGTTTTTCCCCCTCTCTTCCATCCGATGGAGGAGAAGGGACGGGGAGAGGAGGCTCGGCCAACTGCATGGCTAAGACTGATGGCGCTCACTCATGGGATAATTAGGAGCTTAAAGAGTCCCCGCTTCGAGCTGTTCCAAATAGATAAATTCGGGAGACTTACCCCCGCCTCCGCCCGGATTTTGACGAGCTTGGGCGACTCGAAAAAACGTCTGGCGTCGTCGATGGATGTCCAGACGGAGAAATGAACAATCCGGTTGGAATCGTTCTGGTACCTCAAAAACTGATATGACCGTTCTCCGGCCTCCTTCCGAATGCCGGCTGCGCCGTCGAAAACCTTCTTCCACGCGAAGTAATCGGCGACCTCGTGAATAATTAAAACGTGTTGCATAGATGGTTTGGTCCACCCGGCGGTCGTTGATCGACACGTTCGATTGCGGATTGCTTCGCGTGCTTCATTGGTCCGAGGTTGCTGGACTGGCGGTATTCATTTTTTCATGACGGAAGTCTTCCCGCGGCGGTGTGAATACCTGGACCTCCTCTGCGGGTTCAATAATCTCGATGCTATGCTCCACGTTGGCCGGGATGGCGTAGGTGTCGCCGGGGCTCAGTTCATGTTGAGAGTCGCGCGTGAGGACGCGAATGCGACCGGAAAGCAGGTAGCCGCACTGCTCGTTCGGATGCGAGTGAAACGGGATGATGTTGTCTATACGGTAGCACATCTTCGTGACCATTGATTGAGGCCCAATGGCCAACAGGTCGAAAGAGACGCCGAAGGAATTTCGTCGCTGTGCTTCAGTGGATTTGACGATGTGAATCATGGTATGGCCAGGTTACAGCCGTTTGATGCCGTGTCGAGAACGTGGTCCCGTCCGGGGGTGGTTAAAACCGGGTGAGCCATGTGAGAAAAAAGAGGCCTCAGCTTGTTTGGAGTTCCGCCTTCAGGCGGTCAGGGCATTGCAAACTCGATGTTTTATTCAACATGTTCCGCAGGGCGAAATGCTCGCCTGCCAAAGCCGGAACTCCGAACCTCACCCGCATCCAATCACGCTAGAACGTGCGATGGTCCAACATCCAGCCTGGCACGATGCGACCCAATGTTCCGGTTCAGCGGCGGCGATACACCGCTGAACCGGTTGTTGGTTGACAGTTCTTTTGCGGCTGCGGTCACGCAAGGTCGAAGCGATCCAGATTCATGACTTTGTTCCAAGCCGCGACGAAGTCGTGCAGGAACTTTTTCTGGCAGTCGTGACATCCGTAAACTTCCGCCAAGGCTCGGAGTTGGGAGTTGGAACCGAAGATCAGGTCGATACGGGTGCCGGTCCACTTGAGCTTGCCTGTTTTGCGATCGCGACCTTCAAACAAGTCCGCGTTTTGCGAGACCGGCCTCCACTCCGTGGCCATGTCGAGCAGGTTCACAAAAAAGTCGTTGGTCAGCGCTTCCGGTCGTTCGGTGAAGACGCCGTGATTCGTCCCTCCGAAGTTGGTCTTCAGGACGCGCATGCCGCCCACGAGCACCGTCATTTCAGGCGCGGTAAGAGTGAGCAATTGTGCCTTGTCGATCATCAGCGCTTCGGCCGACACGGTGTATCTGCCCTTGAGGTAATTGCGGAAACCGTCCGCGATCGGTTCGAGCACAGCGAACGAAGCCGCATCGGTCTGCTCCGCCGAGGCGTCCATGCGGCCCGGCGTGAAGGGGACCGTGACCTCGTGACCGGCGTTCTTCGCCGCTTGTTCGATGCCGGCGCAGCCGCCCAAAACTATCAGGTCAGCCAGCGAGATCTTCCTGCCGCCGGACTCGGCTTTGTTAAAGGCGCTCTGGATGGCTTCCAACTTTTTAATAACCTCGGACAGCTGGGCGGGGTGGTTGATTTCCCAGGTCTTCAGCGGTGCCAGGCGAATGCGGGCGCCGTTCGCGCCGCCGCGCTTGTCGGAGCCGCGGAATGTGGACGCCGAGGCCCACGCGGTGGAAACCAGTTGCGAGACGGAAATGCCGGACGCCAGAATGGTCTCCTTCAGAGAAGTGATCTCCTTCGCATCGATCAATGTGTGGTTCACTGCGGGAATGGGATCCTGCCAGAGGAGTTCCTCTGCGGGAACTTCCAGGCCGAGATAACGCGCGCGCGGACCCATGTCGCGATGGGTCAGCTTGAACCACGCCCGGGCGAACGCGTCGGCGAACTGATCCGGGTTCTCCAGAAAGCGCCTGGAAATCTTCTCATAAGCAGGATCGAACCGCAGGGCGAGGTCCGTGGTGAGCATGGAAGGGGCGATACGCTTTGACGGATCGTGCGCGGCGGGGACGGTGCCTGCGCCTGCGCCATTTTTCGGTTTCCACTGCTGCGCGCCGGCGGGGCTTTTCGTGAGTTCCCATTCGTATCCGAACAGGTTTTGGAAGAAATTATTGCTCCACTTCGTCGGGGTGGTGGTCCAGGTGACTTCCAGACCGCTGGTGATTGCGTCGCCGCCTTTGCCGCTGCCGAAGCTGCTCTTCCAGCCCAGGCCCTGGTGCTCGAGACCGACGGCTTCGGGCTCAGGACCCACATGGGTTGCAGGGCCGGCTCCGTGGGTTTTGCCGAAGGTATGGCCGCCGGCGATGAGCGCCACAGTCTCCTCGTCGTTCATGGCCATGCGGGCGAAGGTCTCGCGGATGTCGCGCGCCGCAGCGATCGGATCGGGGTTGCCGTCCGGACCTTCGGGGTTGACGTAGATCAGCCCCATCTGCACTGCGGCAAGCGGATTCTCCAGATTGCGGCTGTGCATGTCCCCATCCGCCGTGTCGTCGGACACGAGTACCGCACCGGCCTTTTCCACACCCTCGGAACCGTGGGAATAGCGCTTATCGCCGCCCAGCCACTTGGTCTCCCTTCCCCAATAGACGTCATGATCCGGCTCCCAGGTGTCTTCACGCCCGCCGGCGAAACCGAACGTTTTAAAGCCCATCGTCTCCAGCGCGACATTCCCAGTGAGGATCATCAGGTCGGCCCAGGAAATCTTGCGGCCATACTTCTGTTTGATCGGCCAGAGCAGGCGCCGCGCCTTGTCCAAGCTCACGTTATCCGGCCAGCTGTTGAGTGGTGCGAAGCGCTGCTGACCTCTGCCGCCGCCGCCGCGTCCGTCACCGGTGCGGTAGGTGCCGGCGCTGTGCCACGCCATGCGGATAAACAGACCACCGTAGTGGCCGAAGTCCGCCGGCCACCAATCCTGGGAGTCGGTCATCACCGCCGCGAGATCCGTCTTCACCGCCGCCAGGTCGAGGCTTTTGAACTCTTTCGCGTAGTTGAAGTCCTCGCCCATGGGATTGGACTTGGAGGAATGCTGGTGCAGGAGCTCAACTTTCAACTGGTTGGGCCACCAATCGCGGTTCGACGTGCCGCCGCCGGCAGTGTGATGGAACGGGCATTTTGCTTCGTTTGACATATTTTTACCTTTTGAGATTGGAATTGTTGAACTGCGTTACTTTTGCTGCCTGCCGTCAGAGCTGCTGTTTGATTGAAGTCAACAGCTCGGAGTATTCCTCCAGCGGACGGAATTGAGGGAATTGTTTCTGGATCGATTCTGGGGATCTGAAAAGAAACCCGGAGTTTGCCGCTCCCAGCATCGCTGTGTCATTAAAAGAATCGCCGGCGGCGATGACGTAATAATTCAACGCGCGAAATGCTTCGACCGCCTTTTGTTTCTGATTGGGCAGCCGGAGATGATAATTGGTGATCCGGTCGTTCTGGATTTCCAGGTGGTGACAGAAAAGGGTGGGCCAGGCCAGTTGCCGCATCAGTGGTTTGGCAAACTGGGAAAATGTGTCGGAAAGAATGATCACCTGGGTCAGCGAACGGAGTTCCTCAAGAAACTCCCGAGCACCTTCCATTGGTTCCAGCGTGCCGATGACCTTCTGGATTTCGCTCAAGGTCAGCCGGTGTTGATCCAGAATTTTTAACCGACCCTTCATCAGGACGTCGTAGTCGGGGATGTCCCGTGTTGTGAGCTGCAATTCTTTGATCCCGGTTTTTTCCGCCACGGCGATCCAGATTTCCGGGACGAGAACACCTTCCAAATCCAATGTGACAATGGTCGATTTCATCAAGGATCGCGAGTGTTTCAAGAAAGCCGTTTCGTGACAAGATTGTTGCTGGCGTGATCTCATGGGCGTCATGGGCGTGATTCAAAGCCTTCTTTATGGCAGCGGGCTGCGGGTCACAGACGTCACAGACCCGCGGTCCGGGGTGGTGAATCTGACGGATACGCGCTTCATTGTTTTTTAAGCAGGCGAGATTGTCAGGTGGATGTTCGTAGCGCAGGCTGCCAGCCTGCTCTGGAGATTGGACATTTTCTTGAAAATTTCCGCCGCGATTTTCTGCGGAGCGCGGCTGTGTCCCGCGCCCCGCAGCATGGGACCCTGCCCGGTGGGCTAGCGCCGTAGGCGCGGCATCGTTGTAGAAACGCAGCCAATCAAATCTCCAGCCCCGTCAGGGGCGGCATCATCGGGGAAACGGGGTTGGCGGCGGCATGCCGGCGAGACATCAAACAAAGGGTGCCGCTCCTGATGGACCTCGACTGACGCTTGCATCACCATTCTACAAAGATGTCGCGCCGACGGCGCTGTCATTAGTCGGGCGATTTGAAAATGTATCGGGGGTCAAATACCACGCCGAATGTTTCCAGCAATTCGGTGTATTCATCCCGAAACGATTTCTTGGAGTGGTGCTCCTGCTGATTCTCGATGTAACGAATTACGGCACCCAGTTGTGACCGCGAGTACGAGAACGCGCCGAACCCTTCCTGCCACGAGAACCGCCCCATCACCCAACGCTTCTCACCGATCCATGCGCCGAAGATGCCGCTCCTGACGGAGCTTGAAAATTATTTTGTGCGCTGGGTTCTACAACGATGTCGCCCCTGACGGGGCTGGGCGTTGAACGATTGTTGGCAAATCCCCGTCAGCCGACTGGCAGTCGGCGAAACGGCAGACAAGGCTGTCTGCGCCACACCAACCGGTGGATCAGTAATCGGCATTCAATGAGGGCTCAGTGCCCGCCCGAGATTTTTATCCGCTCCACGCGTTGGCCGGGCTGGATGCGGTCTCCGGGATATACGATTACATGGTCTCCGTCCTTCAATCCCTCCAGGACCTCCGTTTCAGGTCCGCAGATATTCCCCTCTTTCACCGGACGCAACACAGCCCTTCCATCTTCGACCGCGTAGGCTGCAAATTTTCCATCGCGACGGAACAAGGCTCCGGACGGCACCTTCAACGCCTGGTTGGTTTGCCAGGTGATGATCTTTGCCTCCACACGAAACTGGTCGCCCAGGCTCGCCCGTTGACCGGCGGGGGTCAGGATGTCGGCGATGACATTGACCCGTTGTTCCTCGACGCCCAAGGCGGAGACCTTGGTAAAGGCGGCCGGTTCCACTTTTCTCACCCTGGCCTGCAACGGCATGCCTCCGCCCCATTGTTCCAGTTCCACAGCCGTCCCGGCAGAAATGGAGGCTCCATCCCTTGACAACACATCAATCACCACTTCGAGATCCGCAGGGTTTCCAATTTCCATCAACGGCGTTCCCGGAGAAACCGTGCGTGAACTTTCCTCGAACAGTCTCAAAACCTTTCCGCTCACCGGCGCGCGCACTTCGACCGCAGTCTGGTTTTCGCCATTCGATGGCTGATGCGGATTTCCGGAGAACTCCATGAGCTCCGCTTCGGCTTGTTTCAGCAAACTTTCCGCGCTGGCCCGATCTCTGGAGGCGGCTGCCGCCCGCCATTGGATCGGTTCAAATTCCTGGACTGAAATGGCCTTGTCAGCCAGGAGTTGTTGAAAACGTTTCAGTTCGCGTTCGGCAAATTCCAGCGCCGTCTCTGCTTTTTCCAGGCCGGATTTAGCGCTCTCCCGGCTGGCTTCCGCCGAGGCCCGGCGTCTGGCATCAAGAATCACCGGGTTCATGGCCTCGATGACCGCGACCACGGTGTTCTCCGCCTGGATATCGTCGCCGGGTTTAAAGGTGATCCTCCGGAGCTGGCCGGATACAGGCGCGGAGATCACGAACTTCTCCTTGATCCGTGTCTTGCCCTCTTCATTCACGCTGAATTGCAGGGGGCCGACGGTGACCCGGGCGGTTTCCACCCGGGCTGGTCGTGGCCAGAGTCCTGCGACAATCAAGCCGAACACAATGATGATTCCGAGATAGGGCAGCCAGCGCCGTTGCTTCCTTTTTTTGGGAGCGACATTTTTCGGAGCCGGCATCGGTTGGTTTTGATTGGCGTTCATGGAAAGGCAAATGACTGATCTCTATTCGGGAGCCCGCAGGGCTCCGATCAGATTGAGCTGGTTTAGTTTTCGGAGGACCAGAAGTCCTGAAAGGGTGGAGGCGATCGTCACGACCATGACGGCGAACCCATAATTGTATGCCGTCAAAACGAGGGGCACACGGACGGTCTCGGTATTGACTTGTTTCAAAATGTTCACGGCAAACCCGGTTCCCAAAAGCAAACCGAGCGGCACGGCGATCAAACCCAGGATCACAAGCTCGGTCACAAGAACCGCGCCGACTTCGCGCTTGGAAAAGCCAATGACCCGGAGGGTTGCCAGCTCCCGCGCCCGCTCGGCCAGAGAGATTCTGGCGTTGTTATAAACCACGCCAAACGCCACCACTGTGGCCAGCACGAGGTAAACCGACTGGATTAGGTTGATGCTGGCCGCAGTCGTTTTTTCAAAGTTGGATCGCAACGATTCCTTGATTGCCACCCACCCGATTTTTGGAATGTTTTTCAGTTTGGCCAGGAACTCGGCGCGACGGTTCGGATCCACGGTAAAGCTGGCCCCGCTCACCAGATCACCTTCACCCATCAACCGGTTCAAGGTCTGGATGTTCATATAGGCTGTGATACCGGCAAAATCCTCCGACAACCCGACCAACCGCACAGAACGGGTGGGACGTTTGCCTTCCAAAACCTCCACATCCAGATAGTCGCCGACCGCCGATCCCAGGACTTCGCCCAGTTTGGCCGAGATCACGATGCCGTCGGATGGCAACGTTATCTCCTTGTATCCGGCTGAAATCACCCGCGTATGTTCTGAAGCGGGGGGCAATCCCTGGATTCCGAGCTGTCGATGCCGGTGTCCAAAATGAATCCTCACCGCCACGCTTCGCGATGGTTCCACCGTAATCACCCCGGGCAGCCGAGCAAACTGATGCATCACTTTGCTGCTGGCAGGGTCCACCAGACCGACCGCAATATCGTGACGCTGGACGACGTCCCATTGGAAACCGAGGATTTCGTGAACGCCATCTCGAAAGGCGTTCGGCACGATCAAGATGCCTGTGGCCAGCGCGAGCCCGGTGACAGTCAGCATGCCCTGGACCGGTTTCCGTTCCAGGTTGCGGACAGCGATGCGGAAAGTGTGGGAAACGAAACGGCCAATCCCGGTCCGTTCCACCAAAGATTCCCGATAATGGGCCGGAGGTTCAGGGCGCATGGCTTCGGCCGGTGGCAGCCGGGAGGCACGACGCACAGAGCCGAGCACTCCGATTGCGGCGGCAAAAGCACTGACCACGAGCGCCCAGGCCAGCGCAGAATAATCGAGTTTGAATTCGAGGGATGGGAACCGGAAGAAAAGATGATACATCTGCACCAGGCGATGGCCGAGGAAGTAACCCGCGATGCTTCCAAGAACCGTGCCCCCGGCCACCATGAAAAGGGCAAATTTAAGGTAATGAAACGCAATCTGACGGTTTTGGAAACCGAAGGCTTTAAGAATGGCGATCTGTTCCCTCTGCATCGAGACGAGTCGAGACAAGACGGCGTTGGTCATGAATGCCGCCACGCTCAAAAACACCAATGGAAACCCGATGGCCAGCGTGCTCAAGACGCGGATTTCGTCTGAAACCCGGATGTGCGACGGGTGATCGGCCCTGCCGTAGGCTCCTCGCCCGCCATACGGAGCCAGGAGCCGGTCCAGGTCGTTGATGACCGATTGTTCCACTGCGCCGGGTGACATGGTTAAGACCAGCGAGTTAAAAGCGCCATCCAGGTCGAAGGCTGAAGCCAGGCCGGTGTAAGGCATCCAAAAACTGCCATAAGTCCGGTTGTCGGGCAGCGCGGCACCTGGCCGGGATTCAAAGATCAGTTCCGGTGAAAGCACGATTCCCGAGATCCGAAAAGCCTGGCGCCTGCCATTGAGCAGAAGTGACAAATGATCCCCGGCCTTTAAATTGTTTGGCTCGGCGAACGCTTCACCCACCATCAATTCACGGCGCGCTCCCGGCTTGATCCACTCGCCCGACCGCAGGAACAACCGGTTGAGTTCCGGAGTTCCAATGTCTGGAAGCGAACGGACCATTCCGCTGGCCGGCTCGTCGAGGCCCTCAATATCGAGCGTGACCTGGACCGAAATTCCAGACTGGACCGTGGCCACGCCTTCGATTTCAGAAACTCTGTCGGAGAGGGAGTTTGGTGCCCGTTTTAGATGGGCGAAAATTTCGGCAAAATGATGGGCTTCGTAATAGGATTGGCGGGTTGAGTCGAGGGCGTAAATCAAACTCCTGGCCATGATCATCATCGCCAGTCCGCAGGCGATCACCAGGGCGACGGCGAAAGCCTGCCCCTGGATGCGCCGTAGATCGCGCAATAGTTTTCGATCAAGGTTCGAGATCATCACCACTTTAAACTGCTGGCCGGAGCGCGGCCGCTGTTTTCCTGGATTGAATGCACGCGACCGTCCGAGAAGCGGATCACCCGGTCGGCCATGTCGGCCATGACGGCATTGTGCGTGATGATGACGGTCAGGGTTCCAAGTTCGCGGTTCGCCCGTTCGATGGCTTCCAGGACCACGATGCCGGTGCGGACATCCAGCGCACCGGTCGGTTCATCACACAGTAGAACTTCCGGTCGTTTGGCGATGGCGCGCGCGATGGCGACGCGCTGCTGTTCGCCGCCGGAAAGCTGGGCTGGAAAATGATCGAGACGCGCTCCCAGATGAACCATTTCCAGCGCCGCCGCCGGATCCATCGGATGCTCGGCGATCTCTGTGATCAGCGCCACGTTTTCGAGGGCGGTCAGGCTGGGGATCAAGTTGTAAAACTGGAAGACAAATCCGACCGAATCACGCCTGAACCGGGTCAGGGCATTCTCATCCGCCTGGGTCAGGTCGAGGTCACGGTATTGGAGCTCGCCGCTGGTGGGAAGATCCAGGCCGCCCAGATTGTTGAGAAACGTGGTTTTGCCGCTGCCTGAAGGGCCGAGCAGCACGATTAATTCACCCGAATACAGATCAAGATCAACCCCGGCCAGGGCGCGGACCTCGGCTTCACCCGTCCCGTAAGTCTTGGTCAGGCCGCGGACACGAAAAACCTGCTCACGCAAAGTGTTTGAATCACCACTTCGGGGCGGAGTCAATGAAGTGGAATTCATGAGGGGCAAAAACCGGCGCTTGGTTTCATATTTGCTGGGTTGGTTCGTTTCATGATCCACTCGCTGGAGCGGGCTGCTAACTTAATGGAGGTGTAGCCGGGTGTAAATGGAACCAAAGAACTATGAACCCTTTAAAAACGGGTGAGGCCGCGGACCGCGGCTCTGTGAGCTCTGTGAGCCGCAGCAGGCGGCAACTGTCGGGGTTTTGGGAAGGTTCCAGGACGTTAAGAGTTTTGCCATGTGCTGCGGGTCACAGACCCGCGATCCGTCAGGAAACCCACTCGGATTTAATCACACCCGGAGCCAAGGTGGCGTTGATTGAAAACGGGTAAGGCTGCGGATCGCGGGTCTGTGACGTCTGTGACCCGCGATCCGTCAGGAAACCCACTCGGATTTAATCACGCCCGGAGCCAAGGTGGCGTTGATTGAAAAGCATCCGGTCATCGGATACTTCTAAAATGGAGCCGTGATGGTGGAGGCTTTGTTTCCGGCTGACGGCCCCTGGTCAGGATGTGAATCGATGGTGAACACGGTGTAACCACCTGATTTTTGGTCTGGCTCCAGGCGCAGCAGGTTTCGTTTTTGGGCTTCGAGCAGCAGATCGTTGAAAGATTTAAATCCATGCGCCCGTTCGTTAAATCCAGGATGACGCCTCTTGATGGCCTGTTTGATCATCGAAGCCCAGATCGGTTCATTCTCGCCACGTTCCTCGGTCAGGGCTTCCAAGGTTTCGAGCACCATGTCGAAGGCTTTTTCCAATGAAGGCCCTTTGTTCGCGGTATCGACCGGCTTCACAGTCGGAGCCGCCGAGGCGCTCGTTGTTGACCTGATCGTGTGCGCACGGAGCGAACGCACCATGTCATCGTAATAAAGAAATTCGTCGCAGTTGTTCAGGAAAAGGTCCGATGTGGAGTTTTTCACCCCGACCCCTATGACGGTTTTGTCGTTTTCCTTCAGTTTGCTGACCAGGGGGGAAAAATCCGAGTCGCCGCTCAGAATGACAAACGTATCGACGTGCCCCTTGGTGTAACAAAGGTCGAGAGCATCGACCACCATGCGAATGTCTGCGGAGTTTTTGCCGGAATGACGGAGATGGGGAATCTCGATCAGTTCGAAGGCGGCTTCATGCAGGTCGCGTTTGAAGGCTTTGAACCGGTCAAAATCGCAGTAAGCTTTTTTTACCACGATATGACCCTTGAGGAGCAGGCGCTCCAAAACTTTCTGGATGTTAAAAGTGGGGTAGTGGGCGTCGTGCACTCCCAGCGCGATGTTTTCCAGGTCTAGGAAAACTGCCATGGTTGCGTTGGAATCCTGGTTTTGCATTTTGTTGTCCCCGAAAGGGAGCTTGTCTTGGTTGTATGGCGGAGTCAATGCCCAGGCTTTGCGGAGCGGGGTTGGTTCGAATACTTCAAACACAGCCACAGGAATGTAATGGGCACGGTGGATGGCTGGGTGCGAATGCGCCTGCGGAGCATCTTGAGAAAACATCAGGGAAAGAGGGGAAAGGGACAAGGCAGTGATCATCAGAAATGGCCAAATGACTACTTTGAGAACCTCGGGTATTTCAGTCTGGAGAAAGCTCGGCGTTTAGCACTGCATTCGCGATAAGCGACTGCCAATCTGGAGACCCGGATGCGGGAGAGCCGCCAGTCCGGTTCGGAGGGCGGAGCAAGGTCAACCCCTTGTCCCGACCCCTATTTTGGCGGATATCGCGACTGTTTATATCAAGCGTCAGTTCCAAACAACCCGCTGCGGGTCACAGACCCGCGATCCGGGGAGGCCTCACCCAGTTTTAGTCATACCCCTCGTGCCGTGCAGGCTATTTCAATTCTCGTAATCTGTAGAAATTCTGGGGTTCGCTGGAAATCTGTTGGGTGAAATTTGTCGGACTTTCGGTAAAATGGTTGGTTAGGATCGGGATCCAGAAGTTGAAATCGGCAGTACGTTCCAACACCGCGCGGGATCCTTCTTTTCCGATCAGGAGGGAAGTCAAATTTCCTGACGACCTTTTTGTTCCCGAAAACTCGAAACTGTTCGTTGAGATTATTCCAGTGGTTTCTGCCGTGATGAATATCCCCTGGCTGCCGTTCAAATAACTTCCGCTGGGAGTTTTTTCAAGTTTTACCGCCCGGACCATATATTGATACGAACCGGCGGACGGCAAGTCGGTGAATGGACCACCTGACAGGGGAGTCTCCCCGGAAATTCTTTCCCAGTCCTGGCTTTCCAAACCGCGCCGATACAGATGATAGCCGAGAAGGCTGGAATCAAATGAAGGTTCCCAGGAAAGCTCGACCTGATCGGAACCGCCCTGACGGGTCAAAGCTTTTGGGGGTAGGACCGTGTGCAGTCGCAGTGTGGGATCTCCGAGGAGGGCTATGTGCGTTTCATGCGTGCCTTGAAGGAATGGAAAATAGAGTTGGTTGGTCACATTGTCCTGCGTGATGCGCAAACAGGCTCCAAGCGTTTCACCCAGCGCCATCGGGTGAAAGAACCAGTGCGGAAACCCCCCATAACATGAGGCCAGTGTGTGGCTGGAGGATCCGATGGCAGCTTTGAGAAAGTTACTTTCGTTATCCCAATCCCCAAAATAGCTGCCCAGGAACATCATAAAAACAACCTTGGGATCCTGAATTGCAAAGTCATCCGACCTCGCCACCCCGTCCGAATAATAATAACTGCCTCCACCCGCCGCCCAGGACCAGAGGTAGGAGTTTGTCTCCAGGTTTTTCAACCAGGTTCCGGGAAGGACCTCTGTCACATTTTCCGGACGGAACATGGGCGCAAAATTTCTCCATCCGCTGTCCACCACCGAGTCGGTGCCTCGCAGCCCGAAATTGTCGCAAATGATCGCCCGTCGTTGCACATCGGTGAACACGTGACGGAACCGGTGGTTCTTGACCAGGTATTGACGGAGCAAATCCCGCTCGGAGCGTGGCGGTTGTTTGTTTGAAAAATTTGTCATCTCAAAAAAATCCACCCGGCCCACTTCCAGCTCCACCTTTGAGGGGATCAGGTTTTGATCGAATTTTCCGTCCCCGGGAATGTTCCATTGGATCTGGCGTTCCGCTTTTTTGACGTTCACTTTGGTGTCGGTCCAGCTCCCGTCCAGGTCAGCGTAATAACTGTCGGACGGCCAGGCGCCCTCATGATTGGCATGGCCATCGGGATAAATGTGCCCGGAATAAGGGACCGGAATGCGGCCAAACAAAAGGAGCGCCCGGGTGTTCGTCGGATCCTGGGCATAAATCTGTTGGATGATTGTTTTGACTGATGCAGGGGTAGCATCGCGGGAAACTTCGCGGCGGATCACACCCCAGCCGTCGCCGGTCAGGTCATTGATGAAAACCGACAGTTCAGAGGCCAGCGCTCCGGCATGTGAGGCGTCCAGGAGGATGATTATTTTTCCCCGTTGTTCAACCATCGGTACGCGTATGCCGGCCAGGACGTAACCGTAAGCCTTGTAAGAGGCGGTGTTTCGCACGATTTTGTATTCGTAGCGGTCACCAAGGATGACATTTCTGTCGGTGAAAGAATCGGAACTTGCCGACAAATCTCCCAACGCTTGCCAGGTCTGGTTGGTGAATGATTTTCGGAAAAGATGATAGGAAACGGAGTTGGTGTCAGGCCGCCAGTGAAGCGTGATCTCCGGCGGACTCTCCGCCACCGTGACCCAGGCTTCCACGCTGTAATTCCTCAAATTAGATTGGGCAGCTGCCGGATGCGGCCAGAGGAAAATTCCCAGCAGCAGTAGGAAGGCAAAGATTCGGCTTAACATAAGGATGGATTGTAAAAGGAGCCGGACGCTGGGAAATCAGGCCGCACCGCAAAAAGATTGCATCGTTTTCCGCGAATTCTGTTCAGTTAAAACATGGATGGAGCATGAGCATTCAGGATATGAATTGCGCAGAACATGACGGCGACACCGCTTTGCCACGGAGATGGCGGGGCCTGAGGTTGTGCAGATTGATATAGAACGTGATACCAAAGCGGCGTGGCGCTCGGAGATTCCGCATTCCAGAAAACTACGGTTCAACCCGTGATTCCGCCTTAAACTGTTTCAGGGTAAGAATTACTTTCAACGGCAGCAAAGCCAGAGCAAGACCCGAAAGAAAATTAGCCGCCGTTGCCGCGCATTTGAGCAGGGGAGAAAGTTCTGTCATCGTGGTTTTTCCCAGTTCCGTCCGGAGGAAGGCCACCGGCACCGGGAATCCATAAAACTGCAAAGCAGCCGTGAAGGAATATTTTACTGCCACTGTGAAGAGCACTCCGACAATGGCTCCGACAACCAGGAGTTTCATCAAGGTCCGGGTATATTGTCCTGAAAAAAACTGGGTGTTCAGTTTCCAGGTTGAATAAATAATCCAGCCTGAAAGCAAAAGCAGTGGAACAATCAGTATAAATCCCATGAGTTGCCTGGATGATTCAGGGTAGTGTGAGGTTGGTCCGAACTTGCAGATAGAAAAACCGGTTTCCACGGGCCAATAGATTCGTCAGGGTGTTCTTTGGAGGCGTCGCCACGATGTTCAAGGCCACCGATTCCCCTCGCACCGCCAGGTTGCTCGTGCTCAACAGTTCATAAAATCGGTTGGGGATGCTGTCCCATTCCAGTTGAAGGATCGTTCCTGCCAGATTTTTATGAATCTCCAGCCGGGGCAGGGTCGAGGTCTGGGGTTGAATTGGGCTTGTTCCCGCCAGGAAAGCCTGCCGGTCGGAAATCCCGTCGCCATCAAAATCAGACGACTGGTCAGCGACCTTGAGATCGTGAAAATAATGAAGTTCCCAGAGGTCATCCATGGTGTCGAGATCGATGTCGGGAGTGGTGAGATCAAGTCTTACCGTCTGGGTTGCGCGGGTTCTGGAATTTGCGTGATAAAACATCAGGACCGTGAGGCTGGTTTCGGTCTGTTTTAACCCGGGCGTGAGTTGCAGCGGGAGGGTTTCCCCCGCGGCCGTGCTGAAACTGGATCCGGTCTGGCCGGGCGTGGTGGTGATCCTGGAAGCTGATGGAGTAAAAAAGAACGGGCCCGCCGTATCAATCTGCTTCAGCGAAGAGTAAGCCTCAATGGAGTATTTAAACCTTGTGTTGGGACTGGTCACCTTGATCAGGGACATTGGAATGGCGAAGACAAAGGTTGAACGATTAAATGGGCTGTCAAAAGTAAGGAGCTTCAAATCTGCATTCGTCGAATATGTCCTGGTGGAAAGATTTTCCAGGACCGCCGTGAATTCCCCGTTTCCTCCGTTCGGATCAAAATTCCCCGTTGCCGAAAAATCCCCGGCGCTGATGTTGAAAACGACAAAGTCGTTAATGCCATCATTGTTGTAATCGATGCCAACCTCGTACCGGTTCAGAAACTGGTTTGGTGCGGGGTTCAATCCCGCCGTGGCAAATCCGATGTAGAATATCGTTTTGCTCATATTGCTGCTGGAAAAATAGTCGCAGGCTGCGCCCATCGTCACCAGGTCTGCGGGGCGCGATGCGGCATCGAGTCCGCTTTGGACCGGGCTGTTGCTGACAAATTCCAGGACGGTGACCGCTGCCGCCTGGTTTTCATTGATCCCGGCGGGCCGCAATTCCACCGCAGATCTGGCCTTGCCCACACCCACGATGGGATCTGGCAGCCTGAGATCTGCCCTCAGCTTGTAGAGACCATAAAATGGAAGTTGGATTTGATTGGTCTCAGAGCTGAACCAGATGCGTCCTCCGAATTCACCCATGGCGTTGGTTCTTCCGCGAGCCGACATCAACGCTGGATCAAGCACCAGCTCGAAGGTGAGGTTGGTGGTGCGGTTGGGCGGAACAATTACCGTATTAAGTTTTGGACTTAAGAGCACGCCGGGTTCGGTCACAAAATTGGTTACCTGAAGAAAGACCGTCTGAGCCTGCGAAGAGATGTTCCTTAACTCCACAACCGTCGTCCGTGTGGTTCGGTTGGTCAGTTCCACCAGCGAAAAATTGATGGTTACAGCCCCTGGATCGGTTCGTGAATAGGCAATGAGCCTGGCATCCGAAGCATCGTTCACGCGCAATCTGCCGGTGCCGGACTGGGACAGCGGATATTGGCTCCCGTCTGGCCGGGTCATGACGCGGGAGGTGTTCATCAGTGCGGCTTTGATTTCCGAAACTGACCAGTCCGGATATTGTTCCCGCAACAATGCCGCAGCCCCGGCAACGTGCGGGGAGGCCATTGATGTTCCGGTTTGAGATCTGCCCAGATAGCCGCTACCGGCCCGCACAGATAAGATGCCAGCACCAGGAGCCGCCATGTCCGGCTTGAGTTGATTCAGGGGCGACGAAGGCCCGCGTGAACTCGAATCTTCAATCTGATCGGCAAGTTCAGGGTAGCTGATTTTGATCGCCGGATCCAGCTCTGCAGTCAGCTCGGAGATGAGCGCCGCTTTGATCCGCGCACCGTCTGCCTTGGAAATCATCACGGCCGGAATGCTGACATCCGTGCCATCACCACCCATGATGAATGGTTTACCCTCCACATTGTTCACCATGATGACGGCTATTGCTCCCGCGTCGGCGGCAAACCGCACCTTTTCGCTGAAAAAACAAACTCCACGGTCGATCAAGGCGATTTTTCCATTCATCGCCGCCATGTTGATAAAATTGGTGCAACCCTGGTTGGGTTCGGCATAAACCACTTTTGCCGAGATAGGGCCGGTCTCCGCAAGCGTGATGCCTAGGTTCCCTTCGATCGATTCGAAAACTCCAGCGATGGGGGAAGGTGGCGGGATGCGTATGGCACCCGCCTCCAAGCCGTCGTCTCTTGAATTGGCCACGGCGATGATTTCCGGGACCACGGACGGGCTGTCGATGTTGTAAAAAGAGTTGCCGCTGTTGCCCGCTGAAGAAACAACCACGGTTCCCAGGCCGACAAGTTCCTGGATGCCGAGTTGTTCGAGATCCCCCTGGCCGGTCTGACCCAGAGCGCTTCCGAGTGAAAGGTTGATGACATCCAGCCGGTCGCTGAGGTCTCCGTCCTGGTTCGGATCCGCCGCCCAGTCCAAGGCGTCGATTACGGCAGCCGTGGATCCCGAGCATCCGAAAACTTTCAAAGCCACAAGGCTTGCCTCGGGCGCCATACCTGGGCCGATCAGGAAATCAGCCGCACTCAGAGTGGAGTCGTAAGGCCCGAAAAAAGTCGATTCATTTACGGTTACACCCATCCCGGCAGCAATTCCGGCGACATGGCTGCCGTGGCTGAACTCGCGGCAGTCCAACGGATCATCGTCGGGAACCGCCTCGTTGTTGAACGGATCGTCGGCGTCGTAATCGTCTCCGACGAAATCAGTGCCATTCACCACCTTGGTTGTGGGAAAAGTCCCTTCCTCCACCACGCTGTGGTCGTCGAAATCATAATCTGTGACGGAGCCTGTGCCGCCAAAATTGGCGTGATAATAGTCAATGCCGGAGTCGATGATTCCGATCCGGATTTTTTTTCCGGTGAATCCGGAATTGTTTTTTTCCCAAACCCTGGGGGCGCCGACAAACGGTACGCTGGTGGATGTGTGCGGCACGTAAAGTGTGACCGGGAGAATACGCGCCACCCAGGAAAGATTGGTCAGCGCCGAGACTGCGGCTTCCGTCCCTTTGACTCGCAGCGCATGGACCAGCACAAGCAGGCTGGCATCGACCTTGATGCCGCGATTTTTCATCTCATGCATGGCCAGGTAATTCTCTGACTTGATGGTGGCTAGCAAGGTTTCGTGGCTTTGACGCAGGTCCGGTTCGATCTGGGCCTGATTTCTCAGTCTGGAAACGAGGGGAGGGCTCTTGAACTGGACATACCACAATGACTCAACCTGAACTTCCTGGGCCATCAAAGGAGGCCTGGCTAGGATGACGATCAGGAATAAAACAAGTTTGGCGACTAGATTGCGCGCTTTCGGCATTTAGCTTTTACAATACGGATTGATGTGGATATAACAATTGTAATTCCAAAAAATCAGCCTTGCATGCCTTGCATCATCTTGTCGAGAACCCCAATTCATGGAACTTTACCGCCCCGTGCAATCTTCATTTCGAAATATTTTCCTGGCGTGCTGGCTTTTTTTCGCCCTGCCCGCTCCACTTTTTGCATCCGTCGTCATCAATGAAATTCATTATAATCCCGCCGAGAAAACCGAGCCGGGCGAATTTGTAGAACTTTACAATCACGGCACCGCTCCGGTGAACCTTTCAGGCTGGATGCTTGACGGGGCGATCCATTACACCTTTCCCGCCGGCACATCCCTCCCATCCGGTGGGTTTGTCACCGTGGCCCAGAACCCGGCTTTTCTAAAAACAAGATATGGAGCCGACGCCCTGGGCCCCTTCACCAACAGGCTTTCGAAATATGGCGATCGGGTGATCCTCAACCGGGCCGACGGTTCGGAGGAGGACCGTGTCGAATACAAGCTCGGTTTTCCCTGGCCCACGGTCGGAAATCCGGATCACTCAATCGAACTGATCCATCCGGCGCTGGACAATGATCTTGCCGGGAGCTGGCGTTCCTCCAATCCCGACACCGCAGGTTCAGAAGCCCTGGTGGTTCTTCCCAAACAATCGGACTGGAAATATTTCAAGGGAACGAGTGAAGCGTCCAGTCCGAGAGCGAACTGGAGACAGGTCGGTTTCAACGATTCAAGCTGGCTTCAGGGGCAGGCACCCATCGGTTACGGGGAGGGTTCGTTTATTGTCACCGAGCTTCCAGACATGCGTGGTTTTTATACATCGGTCTTTTTTCGAAAAACTTTCGTGGTTGCGGAACTGGCGCAGTTTTCAGCCATTGAACTTCAAGCGGCCTACGACGACGGCTTCAAACTCTGGATCAACGGCTCCAATGTTTACAACGCCAACATTTCGTCCGGTGAGCTCGCGTTCAACGGAACCTCCGGACCCGCCATCGAAGGAACCGACTACAAAATTATCAACATCAACAACCTTGAGGATCTGTTGCGACCTGGAACCAATGTCGTTGCAGTGCAGGTCCACAACAGCGATATCAGCGCAAGTTCCGATTTTTTCTTTGACGCCCAGATCAAGCTGGTGACTGGCGGCACAAGTGGCGCAGGACCCACACCGGGCCGCACCAACTCGGTTTACAGCGAGTCAGTGCCACCTCAGGTCAGGCAGGTCGGCCACCGTCCCGAGCAGCCTCGCAGCGGACAGCCTGTCCAGGTGACCGCGAAGGTGACCGACCCCCAGGGCGTAGCCTCGGTGAAGTTGCAATATCAGATTGTTCAGCCTGGAAATTATATCGAACTGACCGATCCGGCCTATTTCACCTCCTGGACCGATCTCCCGATGCAGGACAACGGAGTCGTTGGTGATGAACTGGCCGGGGACGGAACCTTCACCGTGATGATGCCGTCCGAGATCCAGGTGCATCGACGCCTGATTCGTTATCGCATTGTGGTTTCCGACAACGCCGGGAATTCACTGAAGGTTCCCTACGCCGATGATCCACAGCCGAATTTCGCCTACTTTGTTTACGACGGGGTTCCCGAATGGACGGGGTCTGCGAGGCCCGGCGTAGTTCCACCGCAGACCTTCCGAACCAATGAAATGCAGAGGCTGCCCGCAGTCCACCTCATTGGCCGGAGCAATACGGTGGCGACTGCGACCTGGTTCAGCCGGTATGGAGGAGATGAATATCCGTGGGCTGGAACACTCGTTTATGACGGCAAGGTTTACGATCATGTGCATTATCGGGCGAGAGGCGGGGTCTGGCGTTATGCCATGGTGAAGAATATGTGGAAGTTTGATCTGAACCGCGGCCATGAACTCGAGATGCGCGATGATTTCGGGGTGAAATACAACACCAAGTGGCGAAAACTCAACCTCGGTGCCTGTATTCAACAGGCCGATTTTAATCATCGCGGCGAGCAGGGGATGTTTGAGTCGGTCGGATTCAAGCTTTTCAACCTGGCCGGCGTGGAATCTCCAAACACTACATTTGTCCAGTTCCGGGTGATTGACGAAGTCGCCGAGGCCGCCGCCCAAACACAGTTTGAAGGAGATTTTTGGGGGCTCTATCTCGCGATCGAACAGGAGGATGGGGAGTTCCTGGATCAACACGATCTGCCCGACGGCAATCTTTATAAAATGGAGGGCGGAACCGGTTCCGCCAACAACATCGGACCCAACGGACCGATCGACAGGTCTGACCTCGATTATTTCCTCGGAACTTATGCCGGCAATCCGGATGAAACCTGGTGGAAAACCAATCTGTTCCTGGAAAAATATTACAGCTACCGCACCATCGTGGAGGGGATCCACCATTACGATATCGATCAGGGGCCTGGCAAAAACTACTTCTACTATCGAAATCCGGACACAGAGCTCTGGTCGGTTCACAGCTGGGATCTCGACCTGACCTGGGCCGACAATATGTATGGTGGCGGAGATGAACCGTTCCGCAGTCGTGTCCTCCCGAAGCCGGTCTTCAGCATCGAGTTCAGGAATCGAGTCCGGGAACTGCGCGATCTCCTTTTTAATACAAACCAGGCTTTCCGTTTAATCGATGAAATGGCCCGTCTGGTCCGGGGCAAAGGTGTTGTGTCTTCCATACTGGAAGCGGACCGCGCCATGTGGGATTGGAATCCGAAGATGGCCAGCGGCACCTACAGTTCTTCCCTGGGAAAAGCGGGGCAGGGCAGGTTCTATCAGTTCCCGGGAACAGTCTCCAAAGACTTTAATGGAGCGATCCAGTTGATGAAGAATTACATCGTCACCCGGGGAGCCTTGCTCGACAACCGTTCCAATGATCCGTCAAAACCTGGTAAACCGGCCATATCATTTCAAGGTGGTGCAAGTTTTGCCATCAACCGGCTCAGGTTTAAATCGTCAGGTTACAGCGGCATTTCTCCCTTCCGTTCCATCAAATGGCGCATCGCCGAAATCACCCCGGCGGGTCCTGTTCCGTTCGAACCGGTGAAATATGAGATCACTGACAACTGGAACAGTGGAGAGCTGCCCGGGCCTGCGGACACCGAGATCGAGATTCCGGCCGCAGCTGTCCGGGAAGGACGGACATACAGGGTCCGCGCCAGGGTCACTGATAACACCGGACGAACCAGCAACTGGTCTGATCCCATTGAGTTTGTGGCGACCGCACAAACCGGCGTCCCCGGTCTGGTGCAGGATTTGCATCTCACGGAACTGATGTACAATTCCCCGGCTGGTTCCGGGTTCGATTTTGTGGAATTACGTAATGACGGTCCAAACCTGCTCGATCTTGGCGGTGTGAAGTTCACCCAAGGGATTGATTTCACCTTCGCCAACGGAGTTAAGCTGAGTCCCGGCGAATTTATCCTGGTGGTCAAAGCCGGGAACATCGCAAACTTCGCCGCTTTCCGCGCTCACTACGGGATTTCGACCGGCATCCGCATCGCTGGAACCTATTCGGGCAACCTCGATAGCGCGGGGGAAACACTGACACTGAAAACCTCGGCGGGGGGCACCAATATTTTTTCCTTCACCTACGGCGATGGTCGCGGCTGGCCGCTGGCTGCCGATGGTGCCGGCCATTCCCTGGTTCCTTTGACCCTGGTTCAAAACGACGGGCGACTTGATTACGGCGGTAATTGGAGGGCCAGCCGGAACATCAAAGGATCTCCCGGAAAAGTTGATCCTTCCCCCGATTCTCCCGTGGTCCTGAACGAGATCGTGACGCACACCGATTTTCTCTCAGAATTTGATTCCAACGACTGGATCGAGTTGTACAACCGGTCGGCATCTCCGTTTACTTTCGGGCCGGGGTGGTATCTGAGCGATTCAGTCACCAACCTGCAAAAATGGATGATTCCGGCAAACACAACGATTCCTGCCGGAGGATTCGTCAGTTTCGATGAGAGGACCGGATTTCACAACCCGACCAACACCGGTTTCGGCCTCAACAAGAATGGTGAAGATCTCTTCCTCTCCTCCATCACCGGAACCGCTGAAGATCGTGTGATCGACAGTTTAAGTTTTAAAGCCCAGGAAAACGAACGGTCTTTCGGACGGTTGCCCGACGGTGGACCTTTTTGGGAGACGTTGGGCTCGCGCACGCGAAACCTGCCCAACGCCGTGCGATGGAAGGGTGTCTCCCTGACCGAGGTCATGTATCATCCTCCGGACATCCAGGGAACAAATGACAACGGCCTGGACGAATTTCTTGAAATCTACAACCCGGGTTCCGGCAGGACGACATTTGGGAACACCAACGGAAGCTGGCGTCTGAACGGGGGGATCGATTTTATTTTCCCTTCAAACTCGGTTTTGGACGCAGGAAAAGTGATGTTGATTGTCAGTTTTAATCCCACCAACATCGCGCAGCTCGCCTTGTTCCGATCAAAATACGGAGTTCCCAATCAGGTGCCCGTCCTTGGCCCTTACCTGGGAAAACTGAACAACGGCAGTGACCGTGTGGTCTTGGAAAAACCGGAGTATTCCGGTTCACCCGCTGACCCTCAGGCCTGGGTGATTGTGGATGAATTGGTTTACGCCGACCGGACACCGTGGGATGACGGCGCCGACGGAACGGGAAAATCGTTGCATCGAAAATCGCTGGATTTTTCAGCCAACGATCCATCCAATTGGAGTGCGTTGATGCCAACGGCGGGAACAGTTTCTTTCACGCCGGTCTTCACCGATTCCGACGGCGACCGCATGCCTGATCCATGGGAGATCGTGAACCAATTCGATCCGCAAAACCCTGCCGACGCGATTTTGGATGCGGACCTTGACGGCATGACCAATCTCCAGGAATACCAGGCCGGAACCAATCCTCGTTCCGCAGCGTCCGCGCTCAAGTTTCTGCGCCTTGATTATTCCGACGCAGGATTGGTATTGGGTGCCTCGGTGGTTTCAGGCCGGAGTTATATCATCCAATACAAAGAATATCTTGAGGCTGGTGAGTGGATCGATTTGATTCTTTTCGAGAGTGATATCACCGGAGAAAAGGAGATTCTGTTGCCCACATCTGGAAACGTCAGGTTTTACCGTTTGATCACGCCTGTCGTACCATGAGTCATCAACGCGAGAGTCGCATGAGCAGGTTGGGATCTTAGCCCGTGTGCGAGATTCCCGGACCGCGAGTCTGCGACTCGCAGCACTTGGCGGTTATTGCAACTGTTTATATCAAGCGTCAGTTCCAAGCAACCCGCTGCGGGTCACAGACCCGCGATCCGCAGATTTGGGATCTGAGCCAACAATTCAGTTTAACCGCCAATGGACGCGAATGGACGCCAATAAAGAAGGGTTGTATCGCGGCTTTCTGACACCTGGAATCGGTCACGAATCGATGATCATAGTGGACGCACCCGTGCGTGATTAAATCCGGGTGAGTTTCCTGACGGATCGCGGTTCTGTGAACCGCAGCGCATGGCAAAACCTGAAAGTCCGGAACCTTTTACAACCCCGGCGATTGCCATTCGCTGCCGCTGATCGAGGACGATGCAGCCGCGGTCCGAAGTCCCGTTTTTGCGTGAAATTTTTGTGCCATGCGCGATTTCCACACATTGGAACCACTTCGAGGGATGTGGGATTTGTGTCATCCCCACGCTCAGTGGTCCGTTTCAGAATTACGCTCACGTTAGCGTAATTCTGAAACGGACCACTAAGCCAACGATGCAGTTGAAAAACCTCCTCTCCCCGTCCCTTCTCCTCCATTCGGAATGGAAGAGAGGGGGTTAAGTCTGTTGGTTTACCGTTCTTGAGTCATCTCCGCTGTAACCGCCTGCCATTCGAACGGTAGCGGGCATGTTTTGTGCTACAGTTTATTCTCGATGGAAATCATCAAGCCTGAAACCGAGTTGGCGCGAATTCTCGACTGGGCTCACGAACTTGAAGCCACCGATCTTCATGCGCAGACAGGGCGACCCTTCCACATCCGGGTTCATGGGCGGCTCCAGTCTGTTCCGGTTGAAATTTTCCGGATTCACACCGACGTCGAGATTTATCAGGAATTGCGCCGGAGTTTTGCCTCGGAAACTTGTGATCGAATCGAGGGACAAAACGAGGTTGATTTGAGTTTTTATTTTGGTGGCAACCGTTACCGGGCGAATTTCAGCAAACAACAGGGATCCCAGTCCTTTTCCTTCCGTTATGTTCCCCAACACAGGCTCAAGCTTGAGGACTTGCAGCTGCCCGAATCCTTGAACCAGATCATCGACCATCCGCGCGGCCTGGTTCTGGTGACCGGGGCGACAGGGCAGGGCAAAAGCACCACTTTGAGGGCTTTGATACAACAACTCAACGAAGCCAGGGCACTGAGAATTGTCACCATTGAAGATCCGATTGAATACGTGTTTGAACCGGTGCAGTCGCAGTTCGAACAACGCGAGGTGGGCATTGATACCGACAGTTTCGCCACCGGTATCCGCAACGCGGTGCGGCAGGATCCCAACGTGATCTTTGTCGGGGAGATCCGGGATCAATCCAGCATTTACGCCGCCATGCAGGCCGCCGAAACCGGGCATCTGGTCTTGACCACCCTGCATGCTGACACCGTTCCCCAGGCCATAGCCCGGATCCGTGAATTTTATTCAAGCTCGGAACAGAACAACATCAGCAGTCTGCTCGCCCGGAACATGCACACGATCATCTGCCAGCGGCTGATTCCGAATTGTTCCGGTACCCGCACGCCGTGTTTGGAAATCCTCAAACGGGACGCCGGGGTCCAGGGTGCGATCGAAGCCAATGATCTGCATCTGCTGACCGGCATCATTGAATCATCAGTCAACCAGGGGATGCATACCTTTGACCAATACCTGGCTGAATTGCTGGCGGCAGGTTTTATCAGCGACGAAACCGCGTTGCGTTATGCCATGAACAAACACAAGTTCGAAATGCAGATGCGCGGGTTTGTTGCGGAGCTGTCGATTTTGAAACCGGATCCAAACCGCTGAATCATGATATTCATCCTGCGAACCTTGTTCACCGCGTTGTGGGGATGGCAACTCGTTTCTCTGGGTTTTTCCGCCCAGTCGGGCCTGGATCGTGACGTGGAGATCTCAGGGCAGCTGGCCATATTGGTTTTGCTCGGCATTCCGACCGGTATTCTGTGGTCTCCCTGGATCGCGGACAGGCTCTGCGGGCCGATGATGGGGGTGCTGACCGACAGCACTTATTATGATTCCAAAAGGACCAAGCGAAAATTTCTTTTGTGGGCGCACATCAAAGGCCACCGGCGTTCGGCCCTCTTTGTCGCCATCCTTGAAGGGCTTTTCCATCCGTACGAAGCGGAGGCGTTTCTTATTGGATTGGAAAACACAAAACCCGGTTCCTGGCTGGAAAAATTTTTCGCGTCAGAGGTTTTCCGTTTTAACAACGTCCAAAACGCGGTCCTGGCGGCGGGTATTTTAAGGCGGCACGGGATCCGTCCGGGGGTGCACCGGACCCAGGAGATCAGTCTCATTTTGAAACATGTCAGGCGGCTCCGAAAACCTGATCCTGCTTTGCTGAAAGTTCCAAAGCTGCCGCCGATTCAGAAAGTTCCCCGGAACAACAAGATCAAGCTGTTCGCCGGGGCTGACAAACGGGATTGCTCAAGCTAAACGAACGCCTGAGGGAGATTCTCCCGCTGACAACTACCGACACGCGCCCGGCGGCGGGCCGCCTTTCAACTCATCGGGCACCGCGCCTCTTGATGACCGGAGAAAAACTTGGATCGCCAGCAGGAGATTTCCCGCCGGCAATAGTATCTGGAGCGCTTTCGGGCTCATTCAGTTGGCGGGCTTGCCGGCTTCTGTTGGTGTAAGGGCCGGAGGTGGCTGGGTTGCGATATTTTTCAACCATTGGTTGTTGTAGCCGCGGTTGTAATGTTCCCATCCCTTCTCGCCCATGACTTTTTGCAGCGATTGTTCGGTTTCCTGACGGATGGCCTGGAGTGCCGCCGTGCGTGCTTCACGGCTCAGCTCGGAGTTGCTCTGCAGCTTGGAGGTCTGTTCTTCGACGATTTTTTTCATCTGATAAACCTGGTTGGCTTCGGCTGTTCCGAGGTCGGATTTTTTCACCGCCTGAACAATCTGTTGATAATTCCAATCCTGGGCTCGTTCGTAGTTTGCGTAACTTTCCTGCCCCAAAGTTTCTTTGACCTTTTCGTTGAGCTGTTTGAGCGCGGACTCGCGTCGCACCCTTTCTGTTTCGGTCTCATTTCCCTGTAACATGGGGTTGAATTCCTCGTCGAAATGTTTCCTCAGCTTGAAAACATCAAGAAATTGTTTTTCATCCGGATCCCAGCCAGAAACCTGGGACCGCATGCTGTTTGCGGTCATTGACATCCGCAGTTCATAATCTTGAAATTCCTCGGCTGAGAGGATGCTTCGAAGTGATTGTTCCATCTCCTTCTGCGCCCTGGCGTAATCGGTCATGTCGGGACTTCCGCCGTTTTCCATCGATTTCGCTATTTTCACCTGCATGTCGTTCATGAGTTTGAAGACCCGGACGCTTTTTTCCTCCGGCAGAAAATCAAACATCGACTCCAGGGGATTCAGCATGCCTGCGACCGCCCCCTTAAGATCTGGTTCAAATCCCAAGTCCCGGATCATGGCGTTTTTTTCCTCCTCGAGGGCATTGTTTTTTTCCATCACCTCGGCATTGGCCATTCCCATGAAAGGATTGCCCGGCTTCCAGTATTGAAATTTTTTCCGCGCGCCCTGGGCCTGCTTTTTTCGGGCATCGAAGAGTTTGCCCACGTCCGCCAGGATGATGTCGCGGATGGTTTCGTCCGGACATCCGACGGCCCTCAGATTGGCGATGTATTCTTTGTAGTCAGGGGATTCGACCGACTCCCAGTTGAAACGTTTAACCAGGGTGTTGGTGACCGTGCGTTCGGCCAGCCTGACCGCCGCTTTTTTTTGCAGAGACTGGATTGGAGCAGGGGAGGAGTTTTCGGTGAGCGGATGGGAGTTCGACGGTCCGGGCGATGGACGGAAGGCGTAGATTACCAACAGGAGATTTGCCGCCACCGAAACGATCAGGAGAATTTTCGGGTTCATGAAAAAAATGGGACGACTTCAACCACGCACGAACCACCTGCGTTAAAATTGAAGAATGTGGGTCAACCATAACCGTGACTCACCATTTAGAACAAGCTGGTTTTGGCGGGATCTGTCGGCTCCGCCGGAAAAGGGCGCGGAGGTTTACAGCCACGCCTGAAACTGTTATCTATTTTCCATGATTCAGCCGGAACAATTGGTTGCAGGTGAGTGGGCCGAATGGTATCGGCTCACCCCCGTGCAACGCTGGTTGGAGAGCGAGAAACTCTGGCAGACCTATCTCGCGCTTGGAGGCTCACTTGATCCCGAACCCGATACGCAAAGTCCTTTCTTCGATGCGCGCGCACCGTGTCCGCGCGCTGCTCATGGGCGGACAGGCGTGCGTGTTCTACGGCGCGGCCGAGTTTAGCCGCGACACCGACCTCGCCATCCTCGCCGACGCCGCGAATCTCGCGCGGTTGCGGAAGGCGCTTGCCGAACTTCAAGCCGACCCCATCGCGGTTCCGCCGTTTCAAATAAAATTTCTTCGTCGCGGTCACGCCATTCATTTTCGCTGCCAGCATCCCGAAGCCTTGAGGATGCGAGTGGATGTGATGTCCAAAATGCGGGGCGTCGATGCGTTCGCCAAACTCTGGAAACGCCGCACCACCATTGAACTCCCGGATGGAACGATCTGCGACCTGCTCTCCCTGCCCGACCTCGTGCAGGCAAAAAAAACCCAGCGCGACAAGGACTGGCCCATGATCCGGCGCTTGGTGGAGGCGCATTATTTTCAGCACCGGAAAAATCCCAATCCGGCTCAGTTAAAATTCTGGCTGCGGGAACTCCGCACGCCCGAACTCCTCACCGAAGTTGCCCGCGCCAACGCCGCCTTGTGCCGGCGGCTGGCGGCCGTCCGGCCTTTGCTGGCCCAGGCGACCACGGATACTGCCGGCTTGGAACGTGCGCTGCTGGCGGAAGAAACCGCCGAGCGCGAGCAGGATAAAATTTACTGGTTGCCCCTGCGCCTGGAATTGGAAAAACTTCGCCACGCCAAATGAAAACCGACGTCAGAAATTACGCCGCCGAACAGGGCATCGGGGAAGCACTCAAGCAAGGCCTGGAAGCCACTTCGAAGGAGTTCGTGGAAAAGGCGTGAGTGGGCCGAATGGTATCGGCTCATCCCCGCGCAACGCTGGTTAGAGAGTGAGAAAGAAACTCTGGCACTTGAGGTCACAGTTCAATTCAATAACAATCGGTAAAACCGGGAGGAGATCCCTGGAGTAAGCGGAACACTTAAAGTCTGACCAGTTGCAAAAATCTTGTTTCCAAGATTCATCCATCCTGTTTCGGAGCCGTCCGTGAATTGCACTTGATAAGTTTCGCCTGGAGACGAGATCCATCGGAGGGAACAGCCATTGGACATTCGCACAAGCTCCAACCGGACGGATGAAGTCTTGAGATGTTCGACCTCCACCAGTCCGAAACAGCCAATATTGGCGTCGGGCCCTTCGTTCCAACGAGCCGGATTTTCGTCTAGATCGGAAAGGGCACTGTCAGTGACATCCCGCCAGCCGCCCTGAGGGTCGGGAGCAGGATAGATAAAGGCAAAATTTTCAGGACTGCCTAACCCGGCGTCGTTGTTCGGTTCGCCAGCGTGCCAGTTCAGGAAATTAACCGGCTCACCATTGGTCCAACGGAATTCTCCTTCTGTTTACTGGTCGGTCAGGCCGATCCAGGTGGGAGTTTGACTTACCTGAAAGTTAGTCTGACCGAAATCCAGGGTGTCGGTTTTCGCACAGCTCTGATGACGCTGGTCTTCATGCCCGAATTGGGATCCATGAATCGCGGCCAGACCGCTGCGCTGGCTGGCTTAGCCCCTTGGACGCGCGA
>Ga0163152_10001687_pt1 | contig 34143 bp, 46 predicted proteins | sample OliLakLV19MP8IB2_FD_148635 | JGI IMG/M metagenome (GOLD analysis project Ga0163152, IMG submission 148635) | Freshwater microbial mat bacterial communities from Lake Vanda, McMurdo Dry Valleys, Antarctica - Oligotrophic Lake LV.19.MP8.IB-2 | ecosystem: Environmental > Aquatic > Freshwater >...
TCTTCTTCTTTTTCTTTAAGACCTTCTTTAATTGATGCAGCCATCCCTGGGATTGCGGTTAGGTAAAGAGTTTCTTCAATTGATTCCCAATCTTCTTTGGATATAAGGATGGCATCATTCCTTTTGCTTATTAAAGGATAATGGCTTAACCATTAATAAGGCGTTGGCATAATAAAGGATGCCTGTGTAGCTTTTTATCATTTGCCAATGACTCTCTCCCACCAGGGCTTATTAATCGTTTCTGACATTTTATCCATTCTGTTTTGCATCTCTAAAAGAGCTTCCATGATATCATGAGACGGACGCGCCAGATTTCGTGGTTGTTTATCAGCGCGTCCACAGGCTTTGAGGATCGCTTCCCCAATCCATATACCAAGGGGTTTCCCTTCTTTCTTTGAATACATGCGGGCAGCGTTACGTGACTCGTTTGGAACGTCCCTCACGGTCCAGGTTGATAGTGTCAGACTTTTTTCTGGTAAAGTCTTACGTGTCATTTTAGTGCGCTGGTTGGTCATTTATCCCTGGCGTGTTTAAAACGGAAAGTCGTCGTAGTCTGCATCCGCGGGCAGCGGCTTACTATGCACCGGTTGAATAACATCCTTATCGGCGGATGGTGGCTTATCAAGTAATACCACTTGTCTAACCAGAACCTCTGTGTGGCGCATTTTGACGCCATCCTTTTCGTATTCATTAACACGAAGCGGCCCCTCAACATATATCTTTGATCCCTTTTTGACATAGTTTTCAAAGATATCTGCAAGTTTGTCGTATATTTTAAGATTATGCCAGGTTGTATTCTCAACCTTCTGGCCAGACTTGTCTTTCCAAGATTCGGTTGTGGCGAGGGAGCATATAACATACTTCACATTAGTGGTATGCGTGGCTTTAACTTCTGGATCCTTACCAACGTTTCCAATTAAGATAATCTTATTTACTGATGACATGGTAACTCCTTTTAAGCAGCGTTTGTGATGGCGTCGAGTTTTGCGGTGACGGCATCTGTTTTGGTGAGGGGCTTTGAGAGGATATTAACCACCGTTGCGTAATTGATAGTCTTGATATCCTCAATCCTATTGATCTGTTGGTTTTTGAAAAGCCCTTGTTTACGGTCGTCGTCACCCGCAAGAAGATTGCGAACGTATTGAGCTTGTTGTGATGTTATAACAGACGCCTCTTCCCGTGGGGCATCCTGCCCCGCAGCAGCATCATTATCCGTTTGTGTTACACCTATAATGGCGGCCAAAGCATAACGACGTGCATAACTAATGACCGCCCCAACGTCCTGTGCTGAGGATCGTCCTTTGCCTTTTTCAGGGAGCATTTCAATGGTGCCGCTTAACCATTGACCTGATGTGTGCATCAATACAGTTTCGACAGTCACCTTTTCATCAGCGCTTCCGCACAGCTGTGTAATGGCAAGGCCGTGTTTATGAAGTAAGGGGCGTGCAATATCAAGCACTTGTGAAAGGTCAGCATACTTATAACCGTAACCTGACTTTTCCTTGTGAACGTCCTTAATTTCACCCTGCACAGCACTGAGTGCTATGGCAATTTCGTTAATACTATCTGATTTATTCATGGTTGCTTTTTTCATTTTGGATTCTTAATAATAAGATGGTAGCAGCTTGAGCATATTTCAAGTAGTTAAGACCAGTTTTTTTACCACGCTTGTCATACAACCAGATGCTTTTGTTGAACTCGTCAATCAAGCGCATATCAAAGGCGTGGGGGGTATAGTCTATTTTTTCATAGTTAATAATAAGCTTTGCATTGTTCATTAAGCGATCCTCAAAACACGTGAATCAGTTGTCTTACAAAACGTAGTATATAAATCGGGGTGAGTCTCCTTAAAAGTCGTGGTATCGAAGCGGGTGGTGCTTTGGGATGTCCAGGAAGCCAGACGGCGACCATCGCTATCAATAAGACGTGCTGCACTGGCGATAAGTGACCGCACTTGATTCTTATAGTCTTCCTCCTGTTTAGAAAGTAAGGCCATTTCCCCACGGACGTCTTTGAGGGCGTTTAATATGAGGATAGCTTCGTCCGTTGCGATTGCCGCACTGTCCCCCTCTTTTGGGTACATGGTTATGAGATCGTCAGATGTCATTGGACTTGGTGGAACCCTTGGGATGACGTGGTTATTCCAGAAGTTTGATGCGATGGCCGTAATCTTATCCTCAAGCACCTTATTTGGGATGTAGCGATAAATCCTGAATTCGTTCCCGCCTATAAGCACGGCGATATCAACGTAGGTAATGCCACGATTCTCATAAACCTTCGCCTGGTGGGCAACCTGTAGGAGGTAGGCTTCCGGGATTTGATCCGTGCCGGGTGTTCCCCATTGATCCTTTACGTAAGCGTCCGCCGTTTTGCATTCAAGAATTCCCTGACCATCATTTATAAGGCGATCCACGTTTGCCCCAAGGAAGGGCAGTGTGTCGTGGTATATGGTTTCCTGTACACAATGAACACCTTTGCCGGTGCGTCTGACATACTCCTGCGCAACCACTTCCTCAAGAACCTTGCCGAAATACATACGCTCAGATTCTTCTTGCGGTGGCGCCTCACCTATCTTTTCAAGGTAGACATCCAGGGGGGTGCGCCACTTGGGTATAAGCTTAGCAATGGCGGCGATATCACTACTCCCAATACAAAGCATACGCTCTGCTTTTTTAACTGCATCCATTACAATACTCCATTAATTATGATTACTTAACTGGATGTAATCATAGTGTTGTGGGATTTCAATGGATTAATCGTATCATAAAATATAATCAATCTTAAAAAATTCATATATTTTAGAAAAATATTTCCTAGGTTGCATAAGCGTGTTTTTTATATCATCATACGGAGGTTCGAAACGCGTTTATTAACTTCATGTGATTGACGCGGTTCGAACAAAGAAAAGGGGCTGCACGCCCCGTGGTTTTTCTTATTTGATTATATAGATAGATAAAGAACAAAAGAACGAAATAAAGAACTAAAGAACTAAAGAACTAAAGAACTAAAGAACTAAAGAAAGAAAGAAAGAAAGAAAGGAGCTACTATGAAATAAAACCAACGCAATTCTTTTAAAACAAACTCTGTTCTTGATAAAAACCACCGAACAATTCTTAGAGTCTAAGAACTGAACGGGGCCTTTTTGTCAAAGATATACTCAAACCTTAACATTTGGAAAGATACCCACTATGGACTTAAAAGGCAATACAAAATCGACACCAACAATAAGAAGATCTCTTAAAACCTTGAAAGAAAAGGGATTTCTGATTCCAATCACAAGAATGGGGAAGGCGTTATGAGTGCTAAACTTCAGCGGTTGGTTAGTAAACTTCCTTCTCATTTATTTGGGGCTCTTGAAAAGATGTTTCTTTTGGAACTTGCGCGGCATGCTAAGGACGATGGCAGTGGGATTCATCTAAGTGTGCCGCGTGTAGCTTCTTTAACGGGTATCTCCATATCAACCGTTAGCCGACGAATGGCATCTCTTCAAAACAAGGGGTATATCAAAGTGGTTCGTAAATACAACGGGAGAGATATTACACCTTATCATCGTGAAATCTGCATTGAAAAAATCAAAGACGACATTCGCGATCAGGCCGCTGCCTATAAAATTGTCCTTAGTAAATTGAAGAGGCGCACATGAGTTATCGCTTACAAAGACTTGTGAGGAATTCCTCCCATCTTCCTTTCAACAAAGGACAACAACAATTATTGGCACTTCTTGCCTGTTATGGGAACGACGATGGCACATCGATCTTCCCTACTTATCAAACGTTAGCAGATAAATCGAAGTGCTGTTATCGCAGCATCCAGATGAATATGCGTTTCCTATTAACCTTTGGTATTCTTATAAAGGTTGTACAATATAGAAAAGCATATAGAAGAAATAATGAGTATATAATAAATATGGAGATGCTTACCAACAAGCCTGTGGATAACTCTGTGGATAACCCTGTGGATAACTCATGTATAAATAACATTCACTCACGAAAAAATTTCGTGGGTTACTCACGAAAAAATTGCCTATATACCTATATAGATACTTTACCTACCACTGTTGTAGGCGCCACTCACGTGGACGCGCCACCACAGCAACCTTTTTTTGAGGATGATGTTTTGGAAGTGAAGGAAGAGGAACCTGTGATCATTCCAGAAGTGAAGGAAGATGGACCTGTGATCATTCCAGAAGTGAAGGAAGAGGAACCTGTGATCATTCCAGAACAGCAACCTTTTTTTGAGGATGATGTTTTAGCGGTGAAGGAAGATGGACCTGTGATCATTCCAGAGGGGATGATACTCAATCCGGAGGGATGGGTTTTTTATGGGAAGCTAGATCTGGTTGAAATCACATGCGTTTTAGCAAATGTAGCGAACGGTGTGATGGAAAAGGAGAAAGTGAGGCTTGTTCAGCGGAACACGGCTATGAATGTTTTAAAGATTCCCCACAGCGGTGCGTGGGCTATGGGATATGAGGAACCACTTTTGAAGCTGGTTGCCTTCCTTGATAAAATCTGGATAACAATTCCCGTTGCGGCGAACACTCCCAGGCATACGATGCGTTGCTAGGGTGGATTCCTATCCAGATGGGGCCGTGCTTGCACAGAGATTGTGCTACAAGCCCATTTGACGGAAAAATGTCTTCTCCCCTACATGGAAAGGAAGTAGCCGTAGAATCGATTAAAAAGTGGGTAAAGTGATTTAAGGGAAATGTGCTGACGAACTTGACCAAATAACGCTGACGAACTCAAGAGGAAGCCTATGAGTTTAGTGAACTTTTGAGAAACGCAGTGTGCGGGTTTTAAGGAAAAAGACACCTGGCAAGAGATTCAGGAGGGAATTGGCCAGGTGTTTTAGGTGCTAGAAACATGAAGGTCTTAAACATTCTAGAGGCCCTCAGTGTATCATTTGAACAAAATGCTGTACATCCCTAAAATTTTATATAATCCTCATAGGTGATTAGTTTTCTAGTTTGTCCCACGCATGACCGTTGATGTAGTCTCTCTTAAAAATTATTTGGAGAGGGAAAAAGACAAAGAATCCGAAATGCCGGATTTTTTCTATGAGTGCCTTGATTATTTCGAGAGTGAAGGGTTCGCGTTAAATCCCTCCCTCCCTGCAAATTCAAACAGGCGAAAACCAGAATAATATATAGACAAACGTTGTGAAATCGTGCTTAATTTATCTTAAATGATAAGGAGCACGCATGAAGCTTGAGATCACGTTACCATGGCCACCCAGTGCAAACCGCTACTGGAGGTTCGTGAATAACAGGGTTCTCGTCTCAAGAGAAGCGCGGGCTTACAAAAACCACGTGATCGCATTGTCTCATACCTGGCCAGACATTAAATTCAACGATGCCAGGCTTGAGGTTACCATTACAGCACACGCCCCTGATAAGCGGGCCCGTGACCTCGACAATCTCATTAAAATTACATGTGATGCCCTTCAAGAGACAGGAGTGTTTGATAACGATGCCCAGATCGACAAAATTACGATTATCCGAGGTGTACCCGTGGATAAGAAGACCAAGTGGTCCACTGACGCCAGCACAGGATGCGCTCAAGCTTTCAAACAAACTAAGGCAAAAAGAAGCTTCGATTTTAAGGGAGGCCAAGGAAAGAGCTGAAAAGGACTGGTGTAATTCTTTTAAGGGAACATACACGGACCACCTTGAACCCGCCGCGAATGACTACGCCTGCAGATCTCTTTGGAGGGCTTTTATACAGCAGATGTATAAGGATGCACTTGCACCGCGTTCTGTCTTTACGAGCACCAGTATTGTCTATTGTGATCATGCTATTCAATGGTTCCTTTCAGGGGCACTTATGGTGGATGTTCCTTACGATGATTCCACCATAGAAAAGCCCCACACGAAGACACTTGTAGTGAATGACTTCAAGGAAGTATGTGCGTTGGCCGGATACCATCACGACGATGTGAAGGAGGATTTCTTGAGGCATTACAGGAAGATACGCGCACGGATTGACCGTGGACGCGATGCATGGCGAAAGCTTGAAGCGGAAAAGTTAAAAAATGATCAAAAGAGGCGTTTTGACTTTAACTTAAGTAAAGATTCATAATAATGGCACATCCTGGAAAGCCGGAAGCTAAAAGACAGTTCCCGCAAGCTTTGCTAGAGTCATTCGGCATTATAGGCGAAGCATGCAGGCGCGTGGATATTAACTATGAGACGTATTATGACTGGTGTCGTAAAGACCCTGAGTTTAAAGCGGCTTGTGAGAAAGCACGGGAGGATGGTTCCTATGCAGGCGCTGACTTTGTTGAGAAGTCTTTGTACAAGAAAATCCTTGAAGGAGACACGCCGTGCACTATTTTCTATGCAAAGACGAAGCTAAGGCACCGTGGTTATAAAGAGACCACAACTACTAATCTCACACTTGATTTTAATAAGATCAATCTTGCATCCCTTAACGATGAACAGCTGACGCGTTTGATTGAGGACAACACCGTTAAGGAAATCGAAGATCAAAGTTAAAAACTAAGGATTTCACTGAAAAGGAAACCAACCCAGCATGAATCCTAAAAACACTGAGCGTTATATAATAGCTTACAAGATGCGCGTCGATGGCCAGCTGTATAAAACTATTGGTTATGAACTGGGTGTTTCCACAAGCCGTGCCCGTGACATGGTTATGAGTGAGCAGCAACGCCTTGATAAGGAAAAGCATGGCCAAGAGTTGCAGACCCGCTTAGCAAGAATGAGAGCGGATGCTGCCGCCGGGCACGACTTCACGATTGACGAACTTCCGTGGACAATGCGCACGTGGCACGTGTTGCAGCGCCATGGTATTACAACGGTCCAACGGTTGGTAAGTACGTCAGCCCAGTCCTTATATCACTTACCTGGCATGGGCATCGAATCCTTGGATGAAATAAAGACGGTGCTCGAGCCCATTGGTCTGTATTTGAGATGGTGATATGACACAGTTTTTCATGCCTATGATTTATATCCTTTTAACGTTCGCAGCGGGTGGTGGTGTCATCTACTTCCTTGCAAGCATCTTTATGAACTTCTTTAAGGAAGATATAGATGAATGATATTCTTTCCAAAGGAATCACAACGGCACAAGAGTTGGCCAAGCAGTTGGCACCGCGCAGCACGATTCTTCGTAATGCCTTTGTGATTAAGCTTGATGAGCCTGAGAACAAGAATACTTTGCATGACCTTTATGAATCCTTTAAGAAAAGGGTCTTCAAAGATCTCCGTGCCGACGAATTCGCCAATGCGTTTGCTCAGATGATATCCTATGGATTATTAATGGCCCGCCTTCATACGGATGGGACCATCGTTTTAACGGTGGATAATGCCAAGAATTATATCCCCAAGAGTTTTGAGCTTATCAAACAATTGACACGGTTCTTGGACGTGCTTCACACCAAAGATTACGAAGACATCAGATGGGTTGTGGATGAGATTTTCTCCATCATTAATACCTTTGATTTTGAGGCCGTTCAAGAAGAGTACCGTATTAAGGAAAAGGATCCGTATGTGTATTTCTACGAAAATTTCCTTTCAGAATTTGATAACGACCTTCGCCGTAAAAGGGGTGTGTATTACACCCCTCTTCCTGTTGTGAAGTTTATCATCAAGGGTGTTGATGATATCTTGAAAGACACTTTTCATATCAAAAATGGGTTTGCTGATGAAAAGGTGACAGCCCTTGATTTTGCAACGGGAACCGGCACTTTCTTAGTGGAAATGTTCAAGCATGTTTTGGACTCCTTACCTGAGAATTCAGGAAAGCGTGACTTTTTGATTCAAAACCACCTTCTCAAAAACTTTTATGGTTTTGAGTATATGATCGCTCCCTATGTCATTGCCCATATTAAATTATCGGAGGTTTTAAAAGAGCGGGGATATGATCTCAAAGAAAGCGAACGGTTAGGTGTTCTCTTAACAAACACATTGGAAACCCCTGAAAATCTAGGTGCTCAATTCTCCTTACCTGGATTTGGAGCATTAGATGAAGAGAGTAAAAAAGCTCAAGACGTGAAAGAAAAGCTCAAGACGTGAAAGAAAAGGACATTCTAGTCATTGTCGGCAACCCCCCTTACAGTGCTGTTTCTCGTAACGACACACCCGGACTTATCAATGCATATAAAGAGATAGACGGGAAACCACTCAATGAGAGGAAGCATTGGCTAAATGACGATTACGTCAAATTCATTCGCTTTGCCCAAGAAAAAATGGACAAGGTGGAGGAAGGCATTGTGGGCGTTATCACGAACCACGGTTTTTTGGATAACCCCACCTTTCGGGGCATGCGTCAATCCTTAATGAAAACCTTTGCACAAATCTACACGCTTAATCTCCATGGCAGCGTTACAAAACGGGAAAAAGGCCCGAATGGATCCACGGATGAAAATGTCTTTGATATTAAACAAGGTGTTTGCATAACGTTCTTCGTTAAAAAGAAGGGACTTGATCCTAAAATTTGTTATGCAGATTTATGGGGAAAGCGAGATGAAAAGTTTCGCTTCTGCCATAACGAAACTATCAAATCCATAGAATGGAAAGAGCTCCACCCGACATCTCCACAGTATTATTTCATCCCTTGGGAAGGTGGTGAGAAAGAAGACCGTTATCAATCATATTGCTCATTGAAGGGTATTTTTAAAGAAACAAGCGGTGGAGTAGTGACCAGTCGTGACTCCTTAACCATCGATTTTGAAGAAAATGTTTTGATAAGCCGATTGAGAGATTTTGCATCGTTACCCATTGAAACGGCTCGTGAAAAATATAAATTAGGCAAAGACTCTCGTGATTGGAAAGTCTCGTTTGCACAGAAAAGCTTACAGGATGCTAAATTATCTCCAGAGAATGTGAAAAACATTCATTATCGTCCATTTGATATTCGAAAAATCTATTATACCCACCGGAGCTCAGGATTTATTTCCTATCCCCGCTATAACATTATGTACCATATGTTGGCAGGTGAAAATGTGGGTTTGTGTGCCGCACGTGATTTCAGAGCAGTGGATTCTGGCCAATTTAGTGTGGGGTTAATCACTTCTCATTTAGTAGAGGGCAACTTATTAACAATGGGTGGGGGATCATTATTCCCCCTCTATCTTTATTCCTCTCATTTACAAAAACAAGAAAACATCACTCCCGCATTTCGTCAATGGATTGATGATCATTATGGCCGTGCGTATACGCCTGAGGAAATCTTAGGCTATATCTATGCCGTCCTTCACAGCCCAGACTACCGCGTACGATACCTTGAATTCCTTAAAAGGGATTTCCCGCGCATTCCCTTTGTTGATGACCATCACTCTTTTGAGCAGCTCTCTTTACTGGGGTCGGAACTCATCCAGACACATCTTATGAAAGACATTCCTTCCCTCGGTTTGGGGAATTATTGCGGTCAAGGCAATCATACTGTGGAGAAGATGTTTTACAGTAGTGATGATGGGAAGCTCTCTATTAACCCTACTCAATACTTTTCTGACGTCAAAAAGGATGTTTGGGAATTTCGTATTGGTGGTTATCAAGTCCTGTCTAAATATCTGAAATCCCGCAAAGGACGACAATTATCTCAAGATGAAATTACCAATGTTGAGAATGTCGTGAACATTCTGGCCTTCACCATTCAGCAAATGAAAAAGATTGATGCAATTTATCAAAAGGCATCTTTATGAACTTCTTTAAGGAAGATATAGATGAATGATATCCTTGGTGTGCGGTCACTATGGCCGTAACTTAGCAAAAGGACGAAAGAATGGAAGATGTTAAAGATGTAAAAGAAGAGGGCTTTCTTGACGAGATTGAGCATGCAGCAGAAGGACTGCTTGAGGATGTATCCCATGGGATTGCCGCCCTTGCTGACGAGGTTATGAGCCTTTTCATTGGTAAGGACTCAAGCGTTGCACACACGGCCCTTACCATGGTGATGAAGCGTGTGATCGATGAATGTCATGCTGACGATAAAGATAGTATAGTCGACAAGATTAAGTCTGCTTTACTTGATTAAATAGTAAAATAAAATGTTACAAAGTATTGACTTCTTAAATAAAAAGCCTATCTATTCTTATAGATTGACGAATACTAAGGAGTCAATACGATGGAACGCAGTAAGACAATTAACACAATTAGTAAGACCGGCCTTGTTGAACGCAAAAGCCGTGTTACAGAAGTAACCGCAACGCCTGTTGTGACAAAGATTCTTAAGGGCATCAAAAACACCCGTGAGGATATGAAAAACCTTAAATACGACGAGGATCAGTTTAAGAAGGACTTGGATGCTGAGATTAATGGTGCGGAAGTGATTCTTGATGAAAAAGGCCATGTTATAGCTACCTGGTTGTACAATGACACGCACCGCTTTGACATGGAGACGTTCAAAGAGGAGCATCCACAAATGTATGAAGACTACTTAAAGACGTCACGTGAACGTCGATTAACATTAAAGAAATAGGAGGACGTTATGAAACTGAGATCAATAGAAAAGAGTTTTAATGAACTCATTGGCATGACTGAGATAGGTGCAGTTGTTTCCAAAATGGAAATAACTGATTCCCTTAAAAGGGTTACTGAGAGCGAGAGACTTCGTGAGAGCGCAGGCGCTGTTGCAAGGTCAAAACCGCGCACCCCTTATGACTGATGAGCAAATATACATAACCTGTAATGGCTGCGGCTTTGGTATCTTCTCAACACCAAGCGGTGTATGCTCTCTTTGTGGAGCGATAAATGATGTCTAGTAAACTGCCTTGGGATTGTTTGCCCCTTCGTGAATTCCTGGACTTCCTTGAAGAAAATGACCTTTCAATGGACGCCTTAAGTGACGTCCTTGGTAAGTCACCAGCCACCATACGAAACATGGATAGAGGCACGTTAATGGAGGCCGCGTTCATTATGGGCAACACACCAACACGAGAAGAGCTTGATGAGATTCACAATTGAGACAGACGATAAAGTCAAAATGGAACAGATGCTGGCAGCAGATCGCTTGATACTTGTTTTACATGAGATCGAAACAAACTTAAGGCATCGCGTAAAATATAGGGACAACACTGATGAGGTATTGGCTGAAATAAATAGTATAAGGGATCATTTCTATATAGCATTGAAAGACGTCGATTGTGTGCTTGATTGGATGAATGGATAATCAATCCCTTCAAATCATGAAATGGGAGCTTTTAAAGCGGAGCATCCATGCGGGTGGCTTTGAAGCGTTTTGTAATGCATTTGGATATAAACTAGCACGCCATCACAAGCTTATCGCTGAAAAGCTTGAAGTGCTCATTTCTACACCAGGCTACAACCTTATGATATGCATGCAGCCGGGGAGTGGAAAATCGATTTACTCATCCATTCTCTTCCCATCCTATTTAATGGGCCGTTTTCCAGGGCAGTCCATGGTGGCGGCATCACACACCGCGGAACTGGCCAGTAAATGGGGGCGTGCGTGCAAGCGCATCATAGACACACCAGATTATCAATACATTATGAACACGCACCTTAATAAAGATTCACAAAGCGCTGATCGTTTTGACCTTTTAAACGGTAGTGAATACTTTGCATGTGGTGTTGGGGGAAGCGTAACGGGCCGCAGAATGGATTGTCTTCCGGGATATACAAAAGTGCTCACATCACAAGGCGAAGTCAGGATAGATAATATCGAATTAAGCTCATCGCCATGCTATGTTTTATCGTATGATGAACAAAAACAAAGAACCCAGTATTGTCGAGTTGTTGCGGTTGCACGGCGCCAAACGGTTGAGCGCTTGCGAATACGAACCGCCCAAGGATACGTGGTTGACGCAACGGGAAACCATCGAATCCGTGTCGGGGATGGTTGGAAAGAGGCGTCGTCCATCCTTGTGGGTGACGTTCTTATGTGCTTATTGCCTCGGGCTATGCAGGACATGTCATTCGACTTTTCATGGAGCGGAGAGGGAGAAACCATCACGGATACTGTGGCCGTGGTTGAAAGAATATGTGAACAAATTACAGTTTACGACTTAGAGGTCGATGGTAACCATAATTTCTTTGCAAATGGTGTGCTTGTTCATAATTGCGGAATAATCGATGACGCCATCCGTTCCCGTGAGGATGCCGATAGTGAACGCATTCGCGATAAGATTTGGGATTGGTATTTAAACGATTTCTGCACGCGTGCAAAGCCAGGTGCGCGTAAAATGATTATCAATACGCGCTGGCATGAAGACGACTTGTCGGGACGCATCTTAATGTCCCCCGATAGGGACAACTGGGATGTTTTAACACTTCCGGCCATTGCTGAAACGGATGACGCACTTGGGCGCGCCCCTGGTGAAGTGCTGTGGCCAGAATACATTACCCATGACATGGTTATGGATATTAAAAAAATCACGGATGCACGCACCTGGAATGCCCTTTATCAACAAAAACCATCCGTGGATGAAGGGGCTTATTTCAAGGCAGAATGGATCCAGTTTGTTGATAATGCCCCCAAAGGATTACAGATTTATGGTGCCAGTGACTACGCCGTAAGTGCTGACCGCGGTGATTACACCGTTCATATAGTTATAGGGCATGATGATAAGACGGATAATATCTACGTGCTTGATATGTGGCGGCAGCAGTCTGAATCAAATGTGTGGATTGAGCATTTCATTAACCTATGTCTCAAATATGAACCGTTGATGTGGGGTGAGGAAAGCGGGCAAATCATGAAGAGCTTAAACCCTTTCATCGAAAAAGAAATGGTGCGCCGTCGGTGTTTTACATTTCGTGAGCAGTTTGTAAGCATGCATGATAAGACCGTGCGGGCCCGTGCTATCCAAGCATATATGGCACAAAAGCGCGTCTTTATAGTGAACAGGCAATGGACAGACGACTTTGTTTTGGAACTTCTTAAGTTTCCAACTGGTAAATATGATGATGCTGTCGATGCCTTTGGATTGGTGGGCCGTATGCTCGACGAAATGGTCGTGAGACTTGAAAAGAAGCGTCAAAAAGAACAATATGAATATAAGTCAGGTGTAGTGATGCTGCCGGGCTTACCAACACGAAAATCCTCACCCACAGGGGATTTTCAAAAGATTTAACGATCACATATGCCAACACTCTCTATAGAATCTGTAGTGTATTGATTAAGCGGTTATAGGGAACATTCCAGTTTTGGAACCTGTCCTTTGACACGGAAACGTTGTTAAAGGAGAGCCCTTTTGAGCATGCAAGATAGTTATAAATCCCCCTTCGGTTTGGACGCCAAAGAAGAAAAGGGGGAGGGTGAAATTGAGCAAGAGCTTAACGTCCCCAAATGGCTCAATCGTATCAATAAAGCACGCACCAAGGAACGCGCCTGGCGTGACCGCGCCAAGAAGTGCATTCGCATTTACCGCGATGATAAGGAGCTTGAGGGCGTTACCACCAGTAAAAGCGATGGTTCCCTTAGCTTCAACATTTTGTGGGCAAACGTGGAAACGTTACTCCCGGCCCTGTTCAGTGCAGTGCCTAAGCCTGACATTCGCAACCGATATCTAACCCAAGATAAGGTTGCTGAAACGGCCGGCCAAGTGCTGGAGCGCACCCTTAGCTATTCACTTGATCTTTATAACTTTGCCCGCACTATGAAGGCTGCTATCAAAGACTATCTTTTGACAGGCCGCTGCGTGATGCGTGTGCGTCTTATCCCAGAGTTTGAGCATAAGCCGAGCATGACACTTGGCGCGGATGGTCAGCCTGAAATGACAACTGAAAAAGTGTTAAAAGGACAGGCCGTGCGGTGTGAGCTTGTGAACTGGGAAGCGTTTATTATTGAACCCGCAAAGCGCTTTGAGGATGTGAACTGGATTGCATTCATTCACATGCTTACGGAAGATGAGTTTGAGGAATATTTTCCAGGTGCACCTCTTGTTGCCGTGTCAAAGGACAAGGATCAATACGGCCTGGATACTCAATACCAGGTCTATGAAGTGTGGGATAAGATTGAAAAGAAAGTTTACTTCATAGGGCAAGCTGACAAGCCCTTAAAGATCCTTGATGATCCCTTAAAGCTACAGCACTTCTGGCCAATACCTGAACCGCTGTATAGCATTCAAACGAATGATTCCCTGGTGCCCATTCCAGAATATACCATTTACCAAGCCCAGGCCCATGAGCTGAACGCCGTAAGCTATCGCATCACCGATTTGATAAGCGCGTGCAAGTTTATAGGTGTTTACGATGCTGGACAGGTGGGTATGAGCGATATCCTGTCAGCCAAGGATTCACAGTTAACGGCGGTCACCACAAACGTGCTGCGTCAAGGCGGCTTAAAGAGCGTTATTGATGTTCTTGATACCAGTTCCCTTAGTAAAGTGTTGTCACAGCTTTACCAACAACGCGATCAAATCAAGTCAATCATTTATGAAGTCACTGGCATTAGTGATATCATTCGCGGTGAAAGCAAAGCGTCTGAAACGGCCACAGCACAGAACATCAAAGCACAGTATGCAGGTCTTCGTCTTCGTGATCGCCGCGATAACATTAATCGCTTTATTGTCGATTTGTTAAGAATCAAAGCGGAAATCATTTGCACTTTCTTTTCCACTGAACAGCTGTCCATGATGTCCGGACTTCAAATAACGCCGGATGTTGAACAGCTTCTTCGCAATGATGTTTTGCAGTCATACAAAATTGACATTGAGTCTGACAGTACTATTTTGGCTGACATGCAGCAGGAAACGCAGCAACGGGCACAACTGGTAACGAGCATCACACAGTTTATAGGCATGACAGCACCACTGATAATGCAAGGTGCATTACCTATTGAAACGGCAAAGGCCCTTCTTAACTATGCCCTGTCCGGCACGAAGATTACCCGTGAATTGCAGGATGCTATTGAGCTCATTGGAACACAATCCCCCCCTATGCAAGGACCACCAGGGATGCCGCCCGCCGTGATGCCACCCCCTCAACAAGGAATGCCGCCACAAGGACCACAACAAATGCATCCAGATTTAAGGCAGCAGATGATGCAAAATGCTATGAATGGCCCCACTGGACAGGAGATGCCTGGACAGCCTGGACAACCGCTTCCTGGAGGGCGGGCGCCAGACTATTTTCAATAAAACTGTTTGTTTGATGAAAACCAGAATAAATGATACTATAAATTATTATAAATTATAGTGAATGGGTCAAACGTGGTATTTATAAGAAAACCAATCGATGTTATATCACCCGCTGACGGAAAACATTACACATCCGTGACGCAATACGAGAAAGCGCTTGATCGCGCTGGGCAGCACATCTTGAGTGAGCGTGAATTCAAGAATATGCGTGAGAAATGCGGCGATGAGGCATCAAGCCAGCGCAGGGAACCTGAAAAGCATAACCACGTTCACATCGACCTTAATAATGGACGTGTTGAAAAGACGTGGAGGGATCGTTGATGACGGACACCCTGCGCGATCAAGTTACGGCGGCTTATGAAAAAGAAGCTGAAGAGGTTGTCAAACCAGAAGAGGAAATTGTCGAGCAGGTCGAGGCACCTGAGGATGATGCTGATCAAGATGATTTAGACGACTTGGTTGAGGAAGAAGAGGAAGAGTTTGAGGCGCCTGCCCACTGGGATCAAAACTATCGTGATGAATTTAAGACCATAGATTCCAAAGCTAAGAAGTTTTTACTGAACCGCGAAAAGGATTTACAAAAACATTACACCAAAAAACAGCAAGCCCTTGCCGAGGACCAGCGTTATGCGGAATCCACCCGAAAAACGATTGCGCCTTATGAAAACTACTTAAAACAGAACAATATTGATCACAATCAAGCGTTTGAGAAGCTTTTATCCACGGAAATACGCCTTCGAACAGCATCGCCACACGAAAAAGCGCTTATTTTGCAGGATTTAGGGCGCCATTACGGTGCTCAAGTCGATTTTAATGCTGAAATCCCCCAAATTGATCCCCAAGTGAAATATCTGCACGACAAGGTTGCACAGCAGGAAGCGTATCTCACCCGCATTGAGCAGGAACGTCTGGCTTCGGAAGAGCGTGGTTATATCAATCAAATCGATGAATTCAAAAGTGAGAAGGATGATAGGGGCAACTTTAGAAATCCTCATTTTGAGGATTTAAGAGAAGAAATGGGAAAGCTGCTGTCTTCTGGATTCGCGAGCAGCCTTAAGGAAGCTTATTATAAAGCAACCCTGTTAAATGAAGACTTGAAAAAAGAAGTCATTTCGCGGGAAGCTAGGAATGAGGAAAGTCGCAAGAGAGCGGCTGCCTCAAAGACCGCCAGTTTTAATGTAAAATCTGCATCCACGTCAAAAATATCGGATGTGAAGGAACAATTAAGCAGGCGGGATTTAATAGCACGGGTTTTAGACGCGAGCAATCGTGGCTAGTCTCTCCTCCATTCTTGAAAAAGAATCTGTTGTGATGGCGCAAACGACGGCTTAAAGCCTGACAAGAACACTCTCCTTTTGTGGGGAATCTGTCTTGAAAACGGAAACGTATTCGAAACTGGTTCAACCTACAGAGGAGAAATTCCCATGACAATTAACGTGGGCGAAATTATCGCCACAACACTGCGCTCCCGCACTGGGCAGCTTGCAGACAACGTTTCAAACAACTGCGCGCTTCTAAAGCGTCTCGACACCAAAGGCAAAATTAAGCCCTTTACGGGTGGTAGTCAGATTTTGCAAGAAATTAGCTACGCCAACAACGCGACAGCAATGATGTACAGTGGTTACCAAGCGCTTGATATTACCCCGACGAAGGTAATCGACGCGGCGACTTTTGACATTAAACAGGCAGCAGTCGGTATCACAATTTCTGGTCTTGAAATGCTCAAGAACAGCGGTAAAGAGCAGATTATCGATCTTCTTGATGCACGTATTGAGGTTGCCGAAGAAACCATGAAAAACATGATTTCCACCGGTGTATATTCCGATGGAACAAACTACGGTGGGCTCGATATTACAGGCCTTCAAGCGGCCGTAAGCTCAACACCGACCACAGGCACTTATGGTGGTTTTAACCGTGCAACTGCATCCAATGCTTTCTGGCGCAACCAATCCACAACATTTTCAGGGCTGTCTCTAACAGCTGGATCCGACACGATCCAAGCCGCGATGAACAACCTGTATTTGAAGATGATTCGCGGAACGGACATGCCAGATCTTATCTTGGCTGATAACACATACTTCCGTTACTACCTCGAATCCCTGCAATCACTTGTGCGCATCACAGACTCAAACAGCGATGTAGGCAAGCTTGGATTCCAGTCCTTGAAATACATGAATTCTGACGTGGTCCTTGATGGTGGCTTGATCGCCGGCAGCAACAACTCAGGTGTCAGCTTCTCAGGCGTGCCAACCTCACAGATGTACTTCCTCAACACCAAATACCTTCATTACCGCCCCCATGCCGAACGCAACATGATCGTCTCCGATGAGCGATATAGTGTGAATCAGGACGCCGTTTGTAAACTGATTCTTTGGGCCGGAAACCTCACAAGCTCGAATGCATCGCTTCAGGGCGTGCTGTCAGCCACTTAAAGAAAGATAAGGAGAAACTAAAATGGTAGCTTATTCAATTACCCCACTTATGGGTATTGACCCATCCGCAACGTCCTCGCTTGCCGTTGGATCTTCCACCGTTTATTCACCTGAATACACTCTTGGTGCACGCGCCAAGCTTAGTGATACAGGCGAAGCTATATACATCAAAGCAACATCCGCGATCACGGCGGGTGATGTTTTGTTAATCAGTGCCGCTGGTGCCGGCGTGCCCATCACTACGGCTTTGTCTGATAAGGGCGGAACAACACCCCACCAAGTCATTGCTGTAGCTAATACCACCCTGGCCTCTGGTCAGCATGGCTGGGCATGTACCGGCGGAACACCCCTTGCAGGTATTTCAGTTCTTGCATCATGTGTTCGCGGTTCCCCGCTGTATACGACCACTACAGCAGGTGCCTTGGATGACACAGAGACGTCAGCACACCTCGTTAATAACGTTTACATCACAACAACAGCAACAGGTGCTGCGGTGACGGCAGGATTCTTGCCGGGTGCCCCAGCGCTCGTAAGCGGTGTTGTTAATAACACTTAACCATGAATAAAGGAGAATCCCACCGATGATGCCAATCGCAATGTCTGCAGATGGAACCACGATGAAACAGGCTGATGAAAGACTCATGGTGAGGTTTTACCTCATGGAACAATTAAATGAGGCGCGCTCACGGGAGGCTGGAATTAATAAATACGACGACGTGGAAATGGTGGAAATCATCATTCCAGGGTGTCGTGATAATTGCATCCGCCGTGCTTCCGATCAAGATAAATACCGTTTTAGACGTCAGTATGAAGCGTTTCAAAATACCAATGTTGAGAAGATGGAAGGGACCCCTTTAAGTCACTTCCCCTTCATATCACCAGCGGAATGCAAGGAACTTGAATACTGCAACATCTATACCGGGGAGAACCTTGTTGGATTGCAGGATATCTACATCGATAAGCTTCCCATTGATGTGCGCCCCATGATGGCAAAAGTCAAAGCCTTCATGGCGATAGCAAAGGACAGCGCTGCGAGCGTTCAGTTTGCGGCTGAAAATGAAGAGTTAAAGAAACAAATGGCCATGCTGCAAGAACAGATGGACCAGGTGTTGAAATCCAAAGATTCAAAGGATTCTGAAAGTGCACCCAAAAGGGGACGCGCCAAGGCATCTGATGAATTACACGCACACTAACTAAAGGAAATAACCCATGCCTAGCATTACAAATACCCTTGTAGGGTTTCCTCCTCTTCAAGCGCAATCCCTTAAGGGAACGTTTATTGAACAGGCCGGCAGCAATACATTTGTCGGTGACCAAACGATTACAGGTTCTCTTTCCGTAAGCACAACACTTACCCCAACGGGTGGTGTCGCGGCCGCGGGTGGTTTTTCAGCAGCACCACGGGCTCTTCATGCTCAAGGTCAAAAGGCTGTTGTGGCCGCAGATGGTAATAACTCGACCCCCTCCATAACAGAAACGTATATCACATCCATGTTCGTGCCCTGCAACATGACCATTACGGGTGTTCAGTTGTTTAACGGAACGGACGTTACTGGAAACGTGACGGTTGCGCTTGCAACAGCTGCTGGTGTGCCTATCACGGCCGCAAAATCGGCATCCACGGCTGGTTCTGGAACGGATGCTTATCAATTGGTTCCATTTGCGACGGCTTATGCTGCGAAAGGACCTGCAAATTATTTAGTGTGTGTTCAGTATTCAAGCGCCACAGCACGGTATAACACACATACCCTTGGCACGGATCCCAGCGTTGTTCAAACGGGCACTACCTATGGAACGATTCCAACAATTTCACCCGTGCCTACGGTGTTTACAACAAACATCGGCAATATTATGAGCTTCTATTAAAAAGATCGGTGGGGGATAAAGCCATGAGTTATTTACCAGCAACACTTGAGTTAATGAATGAGACGATTACCGCGGCTCAATCGGCAACCACCAAAACAGCCGTCTCGGGCTTGGCACGCGCCAAGTCAGTGGGGCTGCAATGCATCTTCACTTATGGCAGTAGTGGCACAACCGCAAAAGCATGGGTTCAAACAAGCTTTGATGGCGGCACAACTTGGGTGGACATTGCGTGTTTTGACCATGCGGCCACAAGCTTAAGCCGTTGTTATAACTTGTCCGCCTTAACACCGGTAACAACGGTTTATACAGTAACGGATGGAACCCTGGTGGCCAATACCTCCAAAGATGGTCTTTTAGGGGATCAATTGCGTGTGAAATTCACGTCCACCGGCACTTACGCCGGGACAACAACGATGAAGATTCTTGCAAATTTACGGGATTAAGTTTTTGATGCCGGGGGGGCGTTTATGTCTATTTTAACGATTGCCCAAAACGTTGCAACAGCCACGGGGTTTTCAAGCCCAACGTCTGTTGTTGGAAGTGCTGATGAACTTGCAATTCAGCTGCTATCCCTCATAAGGGAAGAGACGCGATCCTTATCAGATCGCTTCCCTTGGCAAAAGCTTGTGAAGCGTGGAACTTTTCCCTTTGTGAGTGGGGCGGAATCCTATAGCTTACCCACTGACTTTAAGGACTTTATTCCAGGTACAATTTGGAATTACACGGCCAGGCGTCCTTTGATTGCGCCCATAAGTTCCCAAGATTATGAAATTCAAAAAAACTACTTAATAAGTTCTGGCATCGACAAGATGGTCTATGTCTACAACAATCTGATTTACATCACCCCAACCCCCTCAAGTGCGGATACCATTAACTATGAGTATACGACGCTTAACATATACCAAACGTCAGGGGGCGTCGGCAAAGCCGCGATTACAGTTGATACGGACGTCACTACAATTCCAGAATACCTTGTTGAAATGGGCACCAAGCTTCGCTTTCTGGTGGCCAAATCACTTATAAGCACAGCGGAACTTCAGGGAAGTTATGAGGCCCTTGATTATGAAGCGCAAATACAACGCGCCATTCTAAAAGACGGCTTTGGGCGTAAACAACTTAGCATGTCGGGGAGAAGTAACGCTTGGTGGATGGGTGCCTATACACAAGATTCTGATTATCCGAGTGCTTGATGCAGAACATCTCAATCCCCTCACCAATTAAGGGCTGGAATACCACAGATTCCATAGCAAACGTGCCACCTGATATGGCCATTGCGATGGATAACATCATGCCGAGTACAGCCAGTGTGGCGTTTCGCAAGGGGTATGCATCCCACGCCACGGGTGTAGGGTCGGGCAACGTCGATTCACTTTTTGAGCTTCGTGGCGGCAGCATTTCTAAAATGATTGCCGCATCAAATGGTTCAATCTTTGACGTCACCACGGCAGGTATTGCAACGTCCTTAGCATCAGGATTTTCAAGCGATCAATGGCAAGGCACTGTGTTCAATGCAGTGCTTGGTCTTGTAAACGGCACGGACGCACCCCAAACGTATAATGGCACAACCGTGGCCGCAATGACCGTATCGGGACCCACCACCACGCTGCTTAACAGCATTACGACTTTTAAGTTTAGAAGCTATTTTACGGTCAGTAACTCACAAAGTTTTTGGTATTCGGCACTCAACACGTTGGGTGGTGCATTAACGGAATTTCCACTTGGGCGCGCTGGGAACTTTGGTGGGAACTTAATTGCTATCCAGGCCATCACAAAAGATGGCGGTTCGGGACAGGATGATAACCTGTGTTTTTTCATGTCCACTGGTGAGGTGATTATTTACCAAGGCACCAGCCCCGCCACTGACTTTGTCCTAATAGGGGTCTTTCAATCGGGGCGCCCGTTGTCAGCACGGGGCATCGTTAAATTTGGTCCAGACGTATTATCGGTGACAAACGAGGGGTACGTGACCATGTCCTCCTTGCTACCCCTTTCTTTTGGTAAAACAAACGATGCCATCAATAAGTATATAAAGGGTGCGGCCAGCACTGCCGCTGCAACATACCCAACGTCGTTTGGATGGCAGGTAGTCTTATCCCCCACCAACAACTTTATGATGGTGAACGTCCCCCAATCGAATAATACCTTTGTTCAGCACGTCCTTAATGTAAACACAATAGCTTGGTGTCGTTTTACGGGATTCAATGCGCGGTGCTGGGCAACGTTTGGCAACGATTTGTATTTCGGCAGCACAAACGGCACCGTCTATAAATACACGGGCACCACGGACAATGGTGCATCGGTTACCGGTATCATTCAAACGCCTTATTTTAAGTTTGCAGAGGGTGGGGGCACCATCCGCACCACGGCGTTTAAGCCATGGGCACGTTACGATTCCGATATGACGCTTACCATTAAATATGCCACGGATTATAAGGAATCGTTTTCAACGCCTTATACCATTACCTATGCATCCCTTGGTGCGGAATGGGGTGATGCATGGGGTACTGCGTGGTCAACCACGGGGACGATTAGCAAGTATTTGAACCTTAATAGCTTTTGTTATGCCTTAAGCCTTCACTTAACCTTCGCAAGCCCCAGTGCTGTTGATTATTTCCAGACTGACTTCGTGGTTGATAAGGGGAGTCGTATCTGATGGGGGACGTGAAAATCAACGATTTAAACCTGCTCCGTTACTGTCATACAAAAATGGGTGGAAGTCTTACGGATGAATTGAAGGAATCTTTCCCAACGGAGAAGTGTGTTTGCTTTGGTGAATATCGCGATGATGGTGAGCCGCTTTGGGCGGCATCTCTATACGACTTCAAAAACAATCACGAATGCAATCTTGACATGACTTTAAATCATAAGGGGATTATGAGCCCGTCTCTTTTCAAGCGTATAGGGCGTGTCTTGTGTGACTATATATTTAATCAAGCAAAATTAAAAAGATGCAACAGCAGTATACGTATAAGTAACCAGGCGTCTATAAAGCTTACAAAAGCTTACGGATTCCAGCTTGAAGGCATTAAACGCCATGGGTATGTTGCGCCAAAAGCTGAGGACATGGTCCTGCTTGGATTATTAAAAGATGAATGTCGATGGATATAAGGGGTAAACATGTTTAACCATTTTAGACCACAAATAGTATTTGGAAAAGACGGTGGCGGCGGTGGTGGTTATTCCCCCCCGCAACCCCCTGATCCAGCGGCAACGGCAGCAGCACAGGGAGTCCAGGACCGTAAAACGGCAATGACTAACGCTGTGTTGTTAAATCCAAGCGTCAGGGGTCCTTATGGGAACATCTCATACGACACCATGAGTTATAACCTTGATGATACTGACAAAAGTGTCAATCGCCCTACGCAGACGATTTCATTAAGCCCTGAACAGCAATCTCAATACGACTTGCGCAATAAAATCATGGCGCGCCTTGGTGAACTTGGCAACAACTGGGCAAATACATTTCAAAGCGATAAGCCCCTTACCTTTGACCAATCAAAGATTCCCACCAGCATTGATTACCGTGGTGTAGCGCCCGTGGGCAGTATGGAAGATTATAGTGCTGACAGGGACAAGGCAGGTAAAGCTTATTATGACCGTGCCTATTCGTTTCTAAAGCCGGACATGGATTATGAGCAGCAACGCCTTGAAAACCACCTGACGCAAGCGGGCAATCCCCTTGGCAGTGAAGTCTATCAAGGTCAAATGGATAAGTTTTCGCGCAATCGCACGCAGCAATTACAAGCCCTTGCCGACCAGTCGGTGAATCAGGGTTATAACATTCAAAACATGATGTATAACAATTCGAATGTGAATAGGCAGCAGCAGATTGGGGAAGCGCAGCGCCCTTATCAAACACAATCTGGGCTGGCGGCGGATCAGTTTGGCCGTGAAACTTCACAGCAAAATCAAAACATTAACGCAATGGCCTCACTTTTACAAGGAAGCCAGGCCATACAGAATCCAACAACACAAACAAGCCCAGGATATAACCAGTCCGCGTTAAGGTCCCCTGACTTGGCGGGCATGACACAGTCCGCTTATAACAGTCAGCTGCAAAATTACAACATGGGATACCAGCAAAATCAGGCGCAAAACAATGCCCAGACAAGCGGTCTTTTTGGTATAGGAAGTGCGGTTGCAGGACCGTTGTCTTCCTGGTTATTTGGTTAGGGAGATAACAATGGCACTTGGACATGGAATTACGGTGATGGGGCGCGGTGCTTCTATCGATCCGGAAACGTTTGCATCTCGTCAAAAACTTGCTGACGAGCTTTATAAGGGGGCGTTGCAGAACCCACCACAGCCGGAATTAAGCTGGACTCAGGGTGCAGCACGTCTTGCACAAGCCGTGGCATCGGGGTATGAGCGTGCTGGCGTTAATAAGGACCGCGATGCTTATAAACAGCAGCGTTTACAGGATATGCAAAAGCTTGGCACGGCCCTTGGAACGGGTGATTACAAGTCTGTTATTGGGCAGTTATCCGATCCTGATTCACAAATGATGGCCTTTGGCTTGGCAAAATCCGATATGGACCGCCAAAACGCACTTCAAGGTCAATATGGCATGAAGATGTTTGAGCACGGCTTAAAACAGGATGATTATAAAAGGGATCGTGGCGATAAAATCCAAGATCAAGAAAGACAGTTTTCTCATACAAAAGAAATGCAAAATGAAAACCCTAAAAACTTCCTGCCCATTGAAGTGCAACGATCATTTTCAATAGAGAATGATCCAAATGCACCGGAAGAAGTGCGTAAAGGCGCCGCACTGTATCGCGATAAACTTAAGGCGATACAGCCGGGAAATACGACGGTTAATAACTACATGGGGAAAGCTACATCAAAAGAGCAGGAAAGGATTAGTGGTGGTCTTGGGAAGCAATATGAAGATGCTCAAATAGAAGCTAAGGCCCTTTCAAAGAAAAACTCAAAAATTGATTTCATTTTATCCAATCTTGATAAAGCAAAGCCAGGACCTTTGTTTGAAACGCGTCAAGAGGCGGCCACTGTTATTCAATCCCTTGGGGGCAATCCTGAAAAACTAGGTTTAGGTAATGCAACGTCCATGTCGGTGGTGGGGCAAATACTTCGTCAGTTTGTTTTAGAGGAAATGGCCAACCAAAAAGGTCCACAAACGGATCCTGACTATGCGCGCATTTTGAAATCACAACCGCAAGCTTATGAAACGCCAGAACAGTTGCGTGGTGGCTTGAATATGCTAAAGGCATTTAACGGAAGATCCATAGAGTATGCCGATAGGGCAGCGGACTGGTTTCGTAAAAACGGAAGTTTAAATACTGCTGTTAATAACATGAATTTCGATCAAGCGTGGCGCAGTTATGCGAATGCCAATCCTTTGTTTGTGGGAGAGTGATGATGACAAGTGCGATTGGCGACTTTGCTGCAAGAGATAATGAAAAGAAAAAAGAAGACCCGTCGATGCTGGCGCGCTTTCTTTACCCTTTTAATAAAGCCGTCGCTTTTTTGCCTGATGCACTTATTAATCAATCGCCCAAAGGAGTGGCCTTATTGGGCGATTCACTTTTAAATAGAATCCCAGGCGTCCCTGAAAACATCCTTGAAAAAGGTGCATCGTATATTCCCAAGGATCCTATTGAGAAGGCCCTGCGTTATATAAGCGCCATTAAGGATTTACCTGTTGCTGAGAATATGGTTGATAAACAGCTTGAAAGCTGGGGAAGTACCCTAGGATCACTTGTCGTCCCAGGTGGGATTGGTCTAAAAGGTGCAGGGATTGCCGCAAAAGGATCATCACCCTTAATAAAGAAAATTGCGGCAGGGGCACAAGGTCTTGGTAAAGCACTTTTTGGAACCGAAAAACCCGTAACGGCACTATCACAGTTAGCAACCCCTGCAACGGCGGCAACGCTTACGGGTGCTGCATCCCAAGCCACGATGCATCCTTATATACAAGATGTATTTCCAGAAGGATATGCGGCGCAATTTGGTCTTGATCTTTTGGCAGGTGTTGTAGGGGGTGGGATAGGGGGAATGGGAGCACATCTTCTTTCTAAACAATCCCCCCGGGCCCTTCCCTTTGCAACCGCGGCCCAGCGTCTTGATCTTAGTGATCCACGCGCCCCTAAAATGATAGCACGGCAACTGGACCTTGTTAAAAAGGATCCAAAGGCCGCTGCTGCCTTGCAACAGATTGCTACCAATCAAGAGGCGAATATTGATGCTCAACTTATGGCAAGAAATCCTATTTCAGGGAGCACTGTTGTTGAGGAAATTAAAGACCAATTTAAAAAAGCAAAGACAACACTAAGTGAAGACTATGCAAGTCAGTTTGATGCGGCCCGCGCTGCAACACGCACACCAGTACCTATTGATACCACAAAAACGCTTATTGAAAAAATATATCAAAGCACACCTGAGCAAAGCCCTTTCAGGGGACAGCTTACGGATATTTTCAAAGAAATCACTGAAAATGCAGGTGATAAAAGGCATCTTCGTGGCGTTAAAACGGAAATTCAAGGAAAGACACAATATAAAAGCGGTCTTGGTTTTGACGATACGCAAAGTGCTGAATTAAAGCGCATTGCCCACCAGCTTAATGAAGATATTAAAGACCATATGCCGGGGTATAAAAAGGCATCGTCTCAATATGCCGCTGGGAAAAAAGACTTAAATCAACTGGAACAGGGTGTTGTGGGGGGGCTCGTTGAGACGGAGATTGACCATCCTAACCAAGTCATTCGCCAGATGTTTGAAAAAACAGATGCCGATCGCGTGGGGCAATTGCAAAAGGTTTTATCCCCTAAAACATACGATCAAGCGGCGGATATGTATCTTGAGGATGCTTTAAGACGCAGTAAAGCCGTGGGTGAATCGCCGCTGGATGGGCTTGGTAAGGCCGTCGAAACGTCCACAAAGAATATATATAATAAACAAACAGAATATTCTCATTTGGCGGATATTCTTAAAAAACAAAGACCTGTACTTGAAAATACACTTCCTGAATCACAGAATTTACGTGTTGATAATGTTATCAGTGATATAAATCAAACGCTGCGTGGACGGCCACGCAATGATTATATGATCCAAGCTAACCGCGGTGTTGCGGTTGGTGATGAAGTTAAAGGGCTTGGTAAGGCCAGCTTAACGCAAAGGGCCCTTAACACGCTGGGTGGTAATTACCTTAAGCGCGAGGAAATGCTTACGGGTATAACACCTACTGGCCAGGTTATAGACCAGGCGGCAAATGCCGTGCCGCGTCTTATGCAAAAAGGGTTGACGGCGGATGTTTTGGCGCAACCTGATCCAGCGCCTGCCCTAACACCTGAAACGGCCGCACAAAGCGTTATGGAACCACCTGCAGCGCCAGCGGCACCACCGCAATTAAACACTAAAGCACAATCCTTTGATCAATGGATGCAAGGGGGTGGGCAAGCGTCTGCCCCACCACCGCCGCCACCGCCCGTTGCCAATGGACAAGGTGTGGCACCACAGGATGTAAATCCAAACGTCCCTCAAGCTTCAGTGCCTAAAAAGCAGGCGAATTTCAATGACTGGTTCAGCGCCCTTCCTAAAAACGAAAGCGCAAATCAAGCGTCACCCCAAGATGTGGAAAAGGAATCGCATTTAAACGCTTACCGCACTTATGCATCAAGTGTTAATAAGCCCATCAATTGGAAAGACAAGGCGGATATGATGGGTTCCCTTAAAAACTCTGCACAACGTGTATATCCCGATAATCCCATCATGCAACGTGTTGCCATTTCACAAGCCATTCTTGAGTCGGGGCTTCTTGGTACGCCAAGCCAACTCGCGTCAAAATATAACAATCTTTTTGGTATTAAGGCCGGAAAAACAGCACCAGGTACGGGGGGTAGTGTGAATATGGGCACTACTGAATATGAAGGCGGTGCCCCCGTGTCAACAAGCAGCGGGTTTGCGGTTAATAACAACATTGACGATTCCTTTAATCAACACAAAGCATTAATGAACAGGGCATCGCGATATGCACCCGTTGTGAATGCACAAGATCCAAACGAAGCGTTTATGGCATTACAGCAGGCTGGATATGCAACGGATCCAGCATACGCACGCAAGCTTGCACAGGTTTACGTTAAAAACGTTGAACCTCTTTTCAAACATTCATCTTAAAAGGAGATATTTATGGTTTGGTTTTCACGCGTTCGCAACTGGGTAACGGATTCTGGAAATGGCATTGGTATCCGCGCGGATTACCACGATTCGGAAGATGATAACTTCGCAACGGGCATCAATCTTGCATTAAACATTGCAGGCGGCAACAGCCCAACGGCAAACATCCCCTTTGGTGGATTTAAGATAACGGGTGCCGCTTCCGGAACGGCGGCAACGGATTATGCAACGGTGGGACAGGTGCAATCCCGTGTGGTGGCTTATGCTGCGGATTCCGTAGGTACGGACTTATACGCCATTACGTTATCCCCCGCCATTACAAGTTATGTCGTGGGACAGCAATTTCTTTTTGCCCCTGGGACGGCCAACACGACAACGACACCGTCTTTAAATGTGAACGGCCTTGGCGCAAAGACCTTGAAGAAGGATAAAGGTGCTGTCCTTGGTGTGGGTGAACTTCAAGCGAACCAGCTGGTGCTCGTTTCCTATGATGGCACTAACTTTCAGATGTTATCACCAGCATCGGGTGGTATTAACCAAAGCGGTTCTTCTATTTATGCAGCTGATGGTGGTGGCTCAGACTCATATGCCATTACCTTGTCACCAGTCCCTACAGCGTATTCCGCTGGCATGATGCTTAATGTGAAATGCAATACGGCAAACGTTGGAAGTGCCACGCTTAATGTGAACGGCCTTGGCGCAAAAAGCATTCTCAAAGAATTGAACCTTGCGCTTAACGACAATGACATCAAAGCAACGCAGATTATTCAAGTGATTTACGATGGCACTAACTTCCAAATGATATCTCCAGCGGGGTATCTGGTAAGCCAAGATGGGCATGCTATATACGCGGCGGATGCAGGGTCATCCGATACGTATGCCATAACGCTTTCACCAGCACCCCCAGCCTATATCACAGGATTTTCGGTTCGATTTAAGGCCAATACGCTTAACACGGGCGCGAGCACACTCAATTGTAATGGCCTTGGTGCGGTTTCTATAAGGAAATTTGGAACCACCATAAACACTGAAACGGGTGATATTTTAGCAGGTCAAATCGTTCAAGTGATTTACGATGGCACTAACTTCCAAATGATATCTCCAGTAATAAATATTAACAACGCAACGGCGGATACCACTCCCGTTGGTGCTGACAAACTAGCTATTTATGATTCCGTTAACGCTTCCAACAGAAGTATAACGTTAAGTGACCTTATCAATGGCCAGGTTGAAGACACAACACCTGATGCATCAGGTGACTATTTAATGTCCTATGACGCGTCAGCAACGACCACTAAGAAAGTTCTTCTTGGTAATGCGGGAAGGTTAGTTTTGTTGCAGACCAATACTTCTTCAACAAGTGCTATATCCGAGTTTAATGGTCTGTTCTCAAGTGATTACACTGAGTATATTTTCCAATTTGACAAAATCATTCCGGCGACTACCAGCACTTCGATAGTTGCCCAATTCGGCACAGGGGCCACACCTACGTACGTAACGTCAGGTTACGCATGGAACGGCCGATCATCGGTTTCTTCAAGCGTTATATCTGAATTCAGTACTTCTGATTCAAATATTAAAATAACTCCGACGTCCAGTAGCTATCCGTTGAGTAACGGAGGTATAGGGGCCAACGGTAGGGTTTACTTAGACGGAATGTCAACAGCTTCTGCATCTGCTCAAGGGCGTACCTCTTTAGTGGGGACTTATTCTTCTGGCGCACATTCAAATACACTTTCAGGCTCTTTCTTTGTAGGTGCTGCCGCCTATACCGCAATCAAGTTCTTTATGTCATCAGGAAATATAACATCAGGTAAAATACGTATGTATGGAGTGAGAAACACATGACCTTATTAACTAAAACATCAAATGGTAAAGAAGTTCCTTTAACTCAAGAAGAAATTGATGAATTTAATCAAAGAGAGAGAGATTTTGCAATTGAGTTAGAGGCGAGAAAACCCACTCAATACCAAAGAGATAGAGAAAAAGAATATAATGAAAGTGGTGCAAAAATACAGGATATGATTGTTGCCCTGTGGGAGAAGGTTATTGAAAATCGCCCCTCTAATGCGAATGCCATTCAAGATAAACGTTTGGTGATTAAAGATAAGTATCCAAAACCAACCTAGGGGGTTCTGATGATCTGGTGTTTGTGGTTTATCCCGTGTGCCGTTGCTAACCGTATTCGCGGTGGCTGGTTAGGTAACGCAATAAGGAAGGTTTTCCCTTGGTGGGGAACAACAACGGCACGTCTTTTTGTGTCGTCTGTTATATCCCTTCCCGTGGCCTGGACGTGTCCATGGGGAGCCTCTTTATCCCTTTTATCCCTCGTGTTTGGAGGGTTTTTATTTACCTGGTCCCCCTGGACGGACATGAAGAAACCTGCCCGTGACGTTATATTACTTACCTTGCGCGGCCTTGTGTTAACAGCCCCAGGGGGGTATGTTGCACACCTTTACATCTTTGGTTTCACAGGTGCCCTCATGGGAATTGCTTACTATATTGCCTATAAGGTCCCCTGGGACTTTGAGGAGGAAAATGGATATGTCTGGAACGGATCCGATTGGGGCGAGCTTATTTTTGGTGGCATTCTTGGCCTTGGGGTTTTTCTTAGTCTTGCAACGGGGTGGTAATGGGCGATTTTATTAAAGCAATGGATGTAATCCGAAAACACGAAGGTGGTTATGTCGATCATCCAAACGATCCAGGGGGTGCCACTAATTATGGTGTGTCCTTGCGTCTCCTTAAAAGTCTTGGTGATTGTGGGGATGTTGATGGTGATGGCGATATTGATAGGGATGATATTAAGGCCCTAACGCAGGATAAAGCTGACGATATTTACCACAAGGAGTTTTGGGATAAGTACAATTATGATTCTATTCATGATGATCGCGTTTCCACAAAGGTCTTTGACATTGCTGTCAATTGTGGTCCGGGCACCGCAGCACGTGTCACACAAAAAGCCGTAAATGCCTTACGGGGGATTGATGCCCTTAAAATAGACGGACACCTTGGTGAAAAGAGCTTCGCAGCGATCAATAAATTCAATCCTGACGATCTCCTAAGTCAAGTAGTGTGGTTTCAAAAAGCATACTACAGATCCCTGTGTGATAAGAATCCAGCGCTTGAGGTGTTCCTAAAGGGCTGGTTAACACGGGCAGAGGATATCTAAACACGTGATAAATGAGCGGTTTTAGGTCATTATTATAGGTAAGACATTTAACAACAAAGGTAAGACACATGGCAAAAGCACCTAAACTCCCTGCAGGCTCAAAGCCCTCAGCGGGAATAAAACTTCCACCAATGCAACAAGCCCCAAAAGACACTAAAGGGATTCCTATTCCACCTATGGGAAAAGCCCCTGGTAAAATGGGTGGCAAGCCTATGATTTCTATCGCGATTACAATTCCAAAAAAGGGCTCAAAACCACCTAAAAAATAGGAGAGTATTATGATTCAATATACAAAAGATCGCATTACTGAGACGTCTACTTGGGTAGGTGTTGTAACGCTTATTGCTTATGTTGTGATGTATTTTACACCGGATAACGTGGATGCTTTGATTATGAAAGGCGTTGAGCTTATTGGTGGGGGTGCCATTCTTGGGGGTGCCGGAATCAACATCTTCAGGAAAGAGTAATGGTTTTTGCTATATCGTGTCTTGTGGGCAGTGCAAGCGCTGTGTTGATGTTTTGTTTTTACATGATACGGCGAAGTGCTTTGGCTGAGGGGCAATCAAGGGAGATGCAGGATAATGAAGAGTATAATCGAAAGCTTCAAGAAGAATACGCTGCTACGGCGAATCGCCCAGTTCAGCATGCTGACGCTCTTTTGCAGCGGATGCGCACCGACGGTGAGGACGACAAGCTGCCCTAACTGGCCAGTACCTGATCCAAAGGTTGCCCATGAGCTTGAGGATAATTGCTATCCTGAATCCAAATGTCCTTATGTGTGGGAATGGATTGATCGCCTGTATGTCCTGCGCGATCAGCTTAAAGCTTCTATAAGAGAGTAAATCTCACATTCTTAACAAGGTTAATCTTGCGTCGTCTTTTCCTAAAAAGGCGAAAGGATAAGATGTGTCTTAAAAAGGCCATGCGGCACTCCTTCCTTTCTATTATAGGAGAGTGAAAAGACAGTGTGAAGCCTTCGAATCATATTGTCAAATGTGTTATAATGCACTATGAATTATCATAATATATTGAGTAGGCACATACATGACACATGATCTGAACGGGAAAGAGGTCTTATTAACCTCACGTGAGGCTGCAGAGTATTTAGGGATTGCCCTCGGTACTTTGCAGGCGTGGCGCACTACGGGGCGTGTTAAAATTCCCTTTGTGCGCATGGGTGGTAAAAACTGTCGTTACTTCTTGAGGGACCTTAAGGAGTTTATGGAGTTACGCCGCACCACAGACGTAAGTGTCTACAGATACAGATAATGAAAATAAAACCAGAAAGGTTAACAACATGGAGTTAGGCCAATTTATAACACTCACTATCACAATTTTGGGACCAACCTTGATAAGTGTTTATGTTTTTTACAAAATGACCAGTGAAAACATCCACAAGATAGAAAGCAAGCTCATATCAAGTATGGATCGTATGGATGATAGACATCGTGAAGATGTTAAGCTGATGGATGATAAATGGGAGCGTCTCTTTACGCGCATGGATGACAAGATTAATTTGATGCAAGGTCAGAAATAAGGGAGCTAAACATGGATTGGTTGCAATTTATAGGAATTATAGGAACGACCGTTGGAAGCTTGTATGTCTTTTCAAGAATGACAGTAGAAAACATTCAAAAACTTGATGAAAGAATGACACGGATGGAGAATTACCATCGTGAGGATATGAATCGCATGGATGATAAATGGGAGCGTCTTTTTGAACGTCTTCTTTTGAAAGACCAACAATAATGACAAAAAAGCATTCAAAGGTTCAAGAAGAAGTCTCTCAAGGCCTTTTGTATCGCATTAATAAAGAAGGGTATAACTCATGACACAGCCAGCGCGACTGAAGGCCGTAAGCCATCTGAAACATAAAGACAGGCGTTCACGTGAGCATCTGTATGAAAGCGAGGTGGAAGCCCTCATTCAAGCTGCAAAGCAGGGGCGCAACCCAATACGCAATCAAACGCTTATCTTGATTTGCTATAAGCACGGCTTGAGGCCAGGGGAGGCGTGTGACCTTAGGTGGGGTGATATAGACTTTGAGAATGGTGAGATATACGTATACCGTGTTAGTGGACTGCATTCTGTCCACCCACTGGGTAAGCGCGAAGTAAGCTTACTAAAGCGGCTGTATAAGGAAAGACATAACAGCACCTATGTGTTTACGACAACGCACGGGAGTGTTCTAACTGCTGGGAACTTTTCAAAGATTATGTTGAATGCGGGTGTGCGTGCAGGGCTTCTTATGCCCATTCATCCACAACAATTACGTCACTCAACATGCCATAAGCTTCTTAGTGAGGGCGTGGATGTTAAAACGGTTCAACGATACCTTGGACACTCAGACCGTCACCACACTCTGCGTTATAAGGAAAAACCAGCTTAGTTAATGGCGCGCAAGTGAGTGTTGTCGTTAGCAACGCGTCTTTCTATGGTGGGGATTGATTGAAGCAACATGTGCAATTGATACAGGTTATACAGAATTATCTGACCATCACGTGAGTTTTTAATTTTTGGATTGATCTCAATCCTTGAGTTTAGTCGACGCATTTTTGCGTAAAATTCATCAGGTTCCATGCGCTTTGTTGCGAATAACTCTTTAGCAAGCCGGCTCACAATTTTCATTGTTTCAATGAATTCATCATCAGTCATTATTTTTATCCTCCATTTGTGTGTCTTTATGCCTTGAGTGGAAAGACAAGTCAACAGGAGAAGCTATGCTTTTTTAACGTAGAAGCTATGCGTAACATTAGTCATTGTAATGGCCCCGCTAGCTTTTCCCCTTTACAGCCTCTCCCCAACCCAACTCATATCAAGGACATGCAGAAATAAGCATCCTTCGCCCTCCGGAGGCAAAGGTCAGAGGTTCGAATCCCCTCGGGTGCACCAAGCTTTTCAAGGCTTTTATCTATTTTGTGTCCCAGTTGTTTTTCTTGCGGAAGCACTGCGGAAGCATTTGGATGAAAAGTCAGGGCAACAAGAGAACCCAAACAATCCCTGCATCACCGAAGTTTTTTTGGACTATGGGACACTATATGCCGTACCGTTCCAGCTTGGATAATTGTTATCGGCCCCACATGGTTAAGACCATGATAGTCTTGGTGGATTCGTTAATTCTAAAGACAATGCGATGCTTAATATTGACGCGCACGGAGAATGCACCTTCTAAATCATTAACAAGTCTTTTAAAAGTGACAACGGTTTTTGGGGATACCTTTAAATCATTAAGCACTTTTCTCACCCTATCCTCGATGTGAGTGCCTTTGATTTTCTTTTGATCCCTTAGTGCTTGTTTTGTAAAGACGATGAAATACAAGGTCTACCACCCCGTGTCTTCCAACCGCACGCACTCTTCTTCTTTTTCTTTAAGACCTTCTTTAATTGATGCAGCCATCCCTGGGATTGCGGTTAGGTAAAGAGTTTCTTCAATTGATTCCCAATCTTCTTTGGATATAAGGATGGCATCATTCCTTTTGC
>Ga0163152_10001691_pt1 | contig 34087 bp, 26 predicted proteins | sample OliLakLV19MP8IB2_FD_148635 | JGI IMG/M metagenome (GOLD analysis project Ga0163152, IMG submission 148635) | Freshwater microbial mat bacterial communities from Lake Vanda, McMurdo Dry Valleys, Antarctica - Oligotrophic Lake LV.19.MP8.IB-2 | ecosystem: Environmental > Aquatic > Freshwater >...
GCTTAAATATGGTCGAGTGCGAAGCTGTCAGTTAATCAACCATCCTTTCTCATGCGCCCGATCTATTCCTCCCATCCAGGTCGTTGTGACCGAAAAGCTGCTGCGATTCGTTGCGTCGGATTTACGCTGATTGAACTTTTGGTGGTGATTGCGATCATCGCCATCCTCGCTGGAATGCTTCTTCCCGCGCTGGCCAAGGCCAAGGAAAAAGGTTCGCGCACCTCGTGCTTGAACAACCTGCGGCAGATCGGCCTGTTCATGCAGTTTTATACGGACGACAACAACGATGTTTTTCCCGGCCATCGAAACCAGGGATTGTTCGACAGCTCCGAAGCTCCTTCATTGACCAACTGGTGGGGAACGACAATCGTCTCTTATGGCAAGGGAAGCTCCAACTTATTTCGTTGTCCGAGCCTGAAAAACAAACGCCTGGACAATGGGGTTCGCTGGGAGTGGAAGTTTGATGTGCACAAGGTCGGTTACGGGATGAACGCTTATTTTCTAGGTTTGCACCCCTACACCTCGGACTCGGTTACGGTCTCCGGCATCGCTTTCACCACAAAACCATGGCTTAAGAGAAGCGCGATAGTCAATCCGGCGCAAAATTTGATGGTCGGCGATTCTATGCCCACGACCTCGCTCAACTGGAGCAGCAGCCTCTGGTGGCCCGCCAGTTGCATGGATGCCAAGGCCAGCACCACCAAGGGGTTTGAGGGGATTGATCCCAACCGCCATTTGGGTCGTGGCAATGTCGGCTTTTCGGACGGACATTCCGAAGCCAGGGCCAGTTCCACCATCAACCCGCCGGCGGATCCCTACGGCGGTTCGGCCAAAGCTCTGATCAATTCTGATTACTGGGATCCTTACCAACGCGGAAAGCTTTAGTGCCGGACTTCGTCCCGGTTCAAATCAGCCCGCCTGAGTCATTTGCAGGAACTGTTCTTCCGTGATGATGGCAACGCCCAGCTTGGTCGCTTTTTCCAGCTTCGATCCGGCTTCCGTTCCCGCCAGTACGTAGTCGGTTTTTTTGCTGACACTGGAGCTGACTTTTCCCCCCAGTGTTTCAATTTTTTCGGTCGCTTGTTCGCGGCTGAGGGTGGGCAATGTTCCGGTCAAAACAAAAGTCTTTCCGGCAAAAGATCCGCCGCTGTTTTCCCCCCGGTAAATGGAGGATTTAAAGTTCAGCCCCGACTGCCTCAACCTTTCGATCAACTGCCGGTTGGGTTCCTCCAAAAACCATTGGTGCAGACTTTTGGCGATCACCTCCCCGATATCCGGGATTTTGAGAAAACGTTCCTGAGTCGCCGACATCAGCGCATCGAAATCAGGAAACTCCCGTGCCAGGGATTTTGCCACACCGACTCCAATGTGAAGGATTCCGAGGCCGAAGAGCAGGCGCCAGAGGTCGCGTGTTTTGCTGATTTCGACCCCATCGATGAAATTCTGCGCCGACTTCTGGCCCATCCTTTCGAGGCCGGCAATCTGATCCACAGTCAGGCGATAGATTTCGGAAACATCCCTGGCCCACCCTTTCTCTACTAACAGGGCCATCAAGACTTCCCCGCCGCCTTCAACATCCATGGCTCCCCGCGCGCACCAATGTTCCAGTCTACCACGCACCTGCGCCGGGCAATCGGAGTTGGTGCACTTCCAGACCACTCCGGTGCCGCTGCCGTTTTCCCGCAGCACCGCGCCATGACAAGCCGGGCAGGAATCCGGAAATTGAAACACCTGTTCCGCGCCGGTTCTTTTTTCCGTCACCACCCGGATCACCGCCGGTATCACCTCACCGGCTTTTTCGATGATCACGTGATCGCCTGTCCGGATATCTTTGCGCCGGATTTCATCTTCATTGTGAAGGGTGGCCCGGGTGATGGTGCTTCCGGCCAGGAAGATCGGTTCAAGTTCGGCCACCGGTGTGAGCGCGCCGGTCCGCCCGACCTGGATGGTGATGGAGCGCAAAACAGTCTCCGCTTGTTCCGCCGCATACTTGTATGCGATGGCCCAGCGCGGAGCCTTGGAAGTGGATCCAGCCTTCTCGCGCAATGACAGCTCGTTGAGTTTAATCACCGCGCCGTCGGTGTCGTAGGAAAATGTTTTTCTCAACCTGTCCAACTCGTGGATTGCCGCGAGCAATTCTTCAATGGTTTCGCAAATCCAGATTTTTTCCGGTGTTTTAAAACCAGAGGCCTTGAGCCAGGTAATGGATTCTGAATGTAATTTTGGCCTTCCCGGATGGTCGGAAAAACCAAATCCGTAACAGACCATTTCCAGTGGTCGGCTGGCGGTGACTTTTGGGTCGAGCTGTTTCAGTGATCCGGCCGTGGCGTTGCGGGGGTTGGCGAAGGTTTCTTCGCCCGATTGGGAGCGTTCAACATTGATTTTTTCCCACCCGGCGCGCGGAAAATAAACTTCACCGCGGATCTCCAGCAAACCCGGCTGAAAGGCGGAATGCAGGCTCCTCGAAAAGGAGAGCGGCATCGAACGGATCGTCTTGAGGTTTGCCGTGATGTCGTCGCCGGTGGTCCCATCGCCGCGGGTCGAGCCCATGGCAAGTGTTCCGCCCTCGTAACGCAGATTGATCGCGACGCCATCGATCTTGGGTTCAACAGTCCAGGTCAGAGTTTCTTGAGGAAGAAGTTTTTGAACCCGGACGACAAAGTTTCTCACTTCCTCTTCCGAGTAGGTGTTGTCCAGGCTCATCATCGGCTGGAGATGTTGAACCTGCTGGAATTGTTTCAACGGCTGGCCGCCCACGCGCTGGCTGGGTGAGTCCGAAGTCGCCAACTCGGGAAAGGCCTGCTCGATGTCGAGCAATTCACGATAGAGGCGGTCGTAGTCCGGATCTGAGATGTCGGGTTGTGCCAGGACATAATAGGCGTGGTCGTGGTGTCGGATCAGACTGGCAAGTTCACCATGTCGTTCGCGTGCCTGGGCGATGTTCATAATCGGTTGGAAGCGGAAGCTGTGGATTAGCGTTTCTGTTTTGGCGTCTTCAAGTCTTCAGCGGAAAAAGCAGAAGGGGAGCGGGATTTTGAAAGCTTGTTCGTCCGGAACGCTGATCTCAGGAGCCAGTGCCGTTTGAGACCCTGGACCATTGCATCGGCGTTTACGATCAAGGTGGAAACCTCGCTGACAATATTCGAATTGGCCTGAACCTGGGCGTTCAGGTTGCTGGTGAGATTTGCCAGACCGATGAGTGCTCCGTCGATGCCATCCACCAATTCTGTGATGTTTGTATCTGTGCTGGCCAGGGTGGTGTCGGTCCGTCTGAGAACCTGTTCCAGAGAAATGTTGAGGTTGGTGGGGATGAGATAGGTTCCGAGCGATCCGACCGGGTTGGTGATGTTGCCGGTTATCAAGGTCAGGTTGGTCAGGAGCGGTTGTGCGTCCCTCAGGACAGCTTCAAGTTTCGCCGTGGCGCTGGTGGTGTTGGTGAGAACACCTGCAAGTTGATTGGTCAGGTTGAGGATGCTCGGAAGCGCGTTCTGCACGATCTTAACCAGATCCTCCAATTGTTCGGTGATCGCTGGATTCTCGATCGGTGTGACCCAAAAAGAATTGGTGGTTTTGATCGATTCATACACGGAATCGGGCTTGGCTGCTGCCAGCAAGGCCATTTCCGCTTGGACCGCCCCGGCGATATCGTTGGTGTTCTTGATGGTTCCCGAGGATTTCAAGGATTCTGTTTTAATTTTGATCTGTGATTTGAGCTTTTCGTTGTTGAGCACCATGCGCGCGACCTTGTTGCTGTCGGTCAGGACCGTGGGAATGCCGCTCCTGCCCTTGATCACTTCGAGAAATCGATTTCCCAATAGATCTCCTGAAGCCACACGGACCTGGGAATCGGTCCAGATATAACCGTAATAGGGGTCTTTGATCTGAAAATAGACGGTCACATTGTACCATTCGCTGGGAGCGTTGGCCTCGACCTTGGTGATTTCCCCCACGGTGAATCCCATCAGCTTGACAGGATCGCCCGCTTTAAGTCCGATGGCGTTGTTCAGGCTTGTCGAATATTTCACTTTGGTCAGAAACCAGCCCTTGGTCCGGGCCGTGTGGTGGATGTAATACGCAAAAGCCGCGAGCAATAAGAGCGTGGCGATGGTGATGAACAAACCGACCGCTCGTTCCACGCGGCTCAGGCGGGTTCTCAATTGCGGTGTCAAATCCTGTAAGGGCATAAAAAAATTCCTCGATCAAAATTAAAAATCACCCATGAAATCTTCGGGGGAAATCTCATCGGCCAAAGCCTGCGGCGATTTGAGGGCCTCCTGTTTCGTAGCAAAAACCCGGAAGGCTTTCCCTTCCACCGCGGCAAAGTGAGTCGCATAATCGGCCCATGGCGCGGGGTCGTCGGTCGTCACAATGACTGAACAAGTTTTCCCCCAAATCTCCCCGTGTTGCAGCCGGGTCAAAAACTTCAACCACCAATTCCAATGTCGGAATTCCAGGGTGCCAAGCGGACGGTCGATCAACACAATCTCCGGTTCCAGCGCCAGTGCCCGCGCCAAGCCTACCCGCTGCTGCCAGCTTGCTGGAAAATCAGACGGCAACCGTGAGGCAAAGGCCTTTAATCCGGCCTTTTCTATGATTTGCATCCCTTTCGGTGCGGCGTCCGCCCAGGAAAGTTCAAGGTGATATTGGATCGGCAACGAGATATTCTCCCATACGGTCAAGCCTTTGAGCATTTTGCCGCCTCCTTGGAAAACGGTGCCGATGCGTCGTCGTTCCACAATCATCTCCTGGTCGGAAAGTTCCTGGAAATTCTGGCCCAATAATAAGGAGAGTCCGCTCAGTGGTTTTTGCAGCCCGGCCAAAGTTGGCAGAATGCTGCTTTTGGCGTTGTTCGAGACGCCGCTGATGACCCAGAATTCTCCGGCGCGCATTTTTAGATCCATTCCTTCCACCTCGGATTCGCCGGGATGAAGAGGCGACTCCACCGCGACCTGGAAAAGTTCCAGCACAATCCTTGGAATGATGGTGGTCTGATCGCTCACAAAAGCAGGTAAAGAACAATGAACAGGGCGTCGAGAACGACACAACTGATGACGCTGTGCGTCACAGCCTTGGTGGCTGCGCCGGCCACGTCATCAAGGCTGAGGGGTTGGGCCAGCCCCTGGTAGCAGGTCACCACGGCGATGATCATGCCAAAAAGCGAGGTTTTTAATGCCAGCAGCACAAAATCATGCCAATTCAACGCCCCCGCAAGCTGATTGAAATATTCCACGGGTTGCAATGGAACATCCTGGACAAAGGCAAAAAGGTATCCGCTGAAAAGCGCGATGATGATCAGGTAAATCGTCAGGGAAAAAATGGAGAGAGCCATGCCGATCACCCGTGGCACGACGAGGTAGTGAATCGGGTCGATTCCCAGTGATTCCAGGGTTTCCACCTCGCCCAGCGCACGGGCTGTTCCAAGTTCGATCACGTTTCCGGCACCAACCCTGGCCAGAACCACGATCGCAGTGATCAACGGACCGAGTTCCCGGAACACCGCCGTAACCATGACCGTTCCCGCATAGTTTTGCGCTCCCACCTTTGAAAGGAGGGAAACTGTCTGTCCGATGACCACCAGACCAAGGGCCACGGCCATAAAGCTGATCATGGGGAGAAGTTTGATGCCGGCCTTGTAAACCTGATCTTTGATCAGCGGCTCGATCACTTTCCTTGAGACTCCGGCCTTTGTTATGGCCACTCCAAAGGTAATGAGCGCGAACGCCCCCAATCCATGGATGGTTTCCATGAAGGCCAGGATCTTTCTCCCCGCGAAGTCAAGATAGGCGGTCCTGACACGGTCATGGAATTCAGGAACCTCGCCGGCCCTCGTGGGTGTGGTGGAGGCGGTCTCGTTGCGCACTCCAGGAAAACTACTTCAAAAAAAAGTCAGATCAAGGTGCATTTTGAAGGCAAAGTGAAACGGTCGCGTCAAGACACGTTTTTTTTGAATGAACCCTCAAGATGAAACATCGGATTTCCGATAACTGGCGAAAATATGATCACCCTCGTTTATGTCAGCTCCGCTACCAAGGAAATGTCCGAGAAGGATCTATTGCAGATCTTGGAAAAAAGCCGTGGCAACAACTCTCATCGGGAAATTACCGGCATGCTTCTTTACAAGGGCGGAAATTTTATGCAGGCGCTGGAAGGCCCTCCCGAACAGATCGCCGTATTGATGGAACGTATCGAAAGGGACCCTAGACATCGGAACATCCTTGTCCTGCTGAACAAACCGCTTGGGGAACGTCACTTCAAGGATTGGACCATGGGCTTCAGCAATCTGGACAAAGAAGCCGTTCTCCCCCATGGCACCAACGATTTTCTGGGCAACAGTTTCACCTCAGACTATTTTAAAAATGATCCCAGCCAGGCACAGAAGCTTCTGATGACCTTCCGTAACGTAACCAAGTAGATCAACGTCCATCAAGTTGCAGCCTCGGCTCAGGTGCGATTGGAAGCGGACGAGATGGATGGGAACGGGAACGTTCCCGTGTACGGAGTTCCGCCTTCAGGCGGCAAAGCTTATGCCAGCCACTCGACTTATTACTTGAGATGCCTTTGTCCATTCCAGTTCCACCGGCTAAAGCCGTGGACTCCTAACTTCAACTCACCCGACTTTAATTGCATCCTGCGGCATCATCAGACCGGCAGGCCCCGAGTTTTCTAGCTTCCTCAATAAGAGGGCGCACATCAATGGCTTCCATCCCTGCCGCAATCAGGGCCTTCATCCCCAAGTCGGTGTCTTCAAAACCGCGGCAGAATTGGGGTTCGACCCCGATGCGGCGGGCGGCTTCAAGAAAGATGTCAGGGGCCGGCTTCTGGTAATGGACATCTTCGCTGGTGACCACGGCTTGGAAAAAGTGCCGGATTCCGAGATGCTGCAACACCTCCTCAATCACCTTCCGGGTGCCGCCTGAGGCCACCGCGCAGGGGATGCGTTGGTGATGTTCACGGGCGAAACGCAGCACGCACTCGATCGGTTGCACCTGGGGGAGGAATGGCAGGTAAGTCTCTTCTTTTTCGCGCGCGGCTTCCAGGTGGTCGAGTTCCACACTCTGTTCTTCACCGAGCATTTTGAAAATATCGCGCGAAGGAACCCCGCCCAGCGCGTAAAAACGATCTTCTGGAAAATGAAGCTTATACCGTTGCGAAACGGTCTGCCAGGCTTTCCAGTGCAGGGGCATGGTGTCGGCAATGGTTCCGTCGCAATCAAATATCAATCCGCGTATATGATTCACGTTTTTAAAGTTTTAACGCCGCCAGCTTCTGGTTCAGATCGTCATTCATCAACGGCTCCAGCAGGCAGTCGATGTCGCCCTCGACAAAAGTAGGCAGGTTATAAAGGGTGACTTCGATCCGATGATCGGTCACCCGGTTTTGCGGAAAATTATAGGTGCGAATCCGTTCGTTGCGTTCTCCAGTGCCTACCTGGGCTTTGCGTTGCGCCGCGTATTTGGCGTTTTCATCGGCGATTTTTCGCTCCAAAAGACGGGATCGAAGCACGGTCAGAGCTCGGGCCTTGTTCTTCTGTTGTGACCGCTGGTCGGCACAACGGACGGTCAGGCCGGTCGGCTTATGGATGATTTGAACTGCGGAATCGGTGGTGTTGACCCCTTGTCCGCCCGGGCCTGAAGCCCGGCAACAGGTGATGTCCAGTTCGTCAGGGCGGATTTCAATATCGACTTCTTCCGCCTCCGGAAGTACCGCCACGGTGGCGGTGCTGGTGTGGATACGGCCCTGGGCCTCAGTTGCCGGGACTCGCTGAACCCGATGAACTCCGCTTTCATACTTCAAGCGCTTGAATACATCGTTGCCGGTGACATTAAAAATAACCTCGCGAAACCCTCCAAGGTCGGAGGGGCTTGTATCCATGGTTTCCACCTTCCATCCCCTGCCTTCCGCGTAGCGGGTGTACATGCGATAGAGGTCGGCGGCAAAGAGCGCCGATTCCGAACCACCCGCCCCGGCCCGGATTTCGATGATGGTATTGCGCGAATCGGTGGGGTCTGGGGGCAGAATGCCCTGCTGCACCACCTTGACGAGCCGTTCGTCCTCCGCCAGTAACCGGGTGACCTCTTCCTGGGCCATCGCGTGCATTTCCGAACCCGCAGGTTCGCTTTCAACCATGGCCCGATTCTCTTTCAGCTCAACCAGCACTTTGAGGTAGGCCCGTCCATCCGTGACCAGTTCCTTCAAACGGGCGTATTCCTTGGAAAGCTCCTGCGCTTTTTGCGGATTCTCGAAGACCTTGGAATCGGTCAGGGCGGCTTCCACCTCTTCGAACCGGCGGCAGAAACGGTCTATGTGCGGCTTGAGATCCATGGACTGTAAAAAAGAGACCGCCCGCAGAGAGAGAATCCCTGCGGGCGGTTGACTTTCGAAAATCTATTTGCGCTTTTTCTTGCTGGAAGCGGCTGCCGCAGCCTGGGCCGCCTGGGTCTTGGCCATGCGTTGCTGGAATTTATCAACGCGGCCGGCCGTATCCACAAATTTCTGTGTGCCGGTGTAAAAAGGGTGGCAAGCGTTGCAGATACCAATAATGGTCGTGTGCTTGACGGAACGCGTTTTAATCGAGTTGCCGCAGGCGCAACGTATTTCCGCGTCCAGATAGCGTGGATGTATGTCAGCTTTCATATAACAAAGGGCTGAAAACCTACCAATCTTGAGCGGCTTGACAAGGGGAATTTCGAAAAAATTCAAATGAACCGTTTGGGCACGGCGTTGCGGCGGTCTGTGAACGCAGGGCGCGATTAAAAACGGGTGAGGCCGCAGACCGCAGCTGTATCGTCCTCGATCAGCCTCACCCGGTGACAATTGTCGGGGTTGTGAGAGGTTCCTTGCGTTCAGGTTTTGCAGCACTGCTGCGGTTCACAGAACTGCGGTCCGCCGGAGTAACCACCTGCTTTTAATCACGCCCGTGAACGCAGTATTCAGTGAAGAAGAATTGCCAGAGTGCCGTCTATTTGAGTTCCATCCATTTTATGCGCTCCATTCTATTCCTGACAATTGCACTGTTGCTCGCCCAAAGTCCTTCAACCAATGCCGCCGATCGCGGAGAATTTTATCTTAAAGACGGCGACCGCGTCGTTTTTTATGGCGACAGCATCACGGAACAACGGCTCTACACCACGTTTGCCGAAACTTTCGTGGTGACCCGGTTCCCCGACCTGAAGGTGAATTTTGTCCACTCCGGCTGGGGCGGTGACCGGGTGACAGGTGGCGGAGGGGGAAACATCGACAAGCGCCTTAAACGAGACGTCCTGGCCTACAACCCCACGGTCGTGACGATCATGCTTGGCATGAACGACGCTTCTTACAGGGCTTTCGACGAGGCCGTCTTCAATACATACACCAACGGTTATGAATCCATGGTCCGCACCTTAAAACAGGCGATACCAAATCTGCGCCTGACCTTGATTCAGCCGTCGCCTTTCGATGATGTCACGAGGCCCCCTAATTTTCCCGGTGGATACAACGAGGTGCTGGTGCGGTATGGAAAATATATCCAGGAGCTGGCGGAACGGGAAAAAGCCACGGTGGCAGATTTGAACACCGCGGTGACCGAGGCCACCGTCAAGGCCAACCAGAAAAACAAGGAGCTGGCGGTCAAGTTCAACCCCGACCGGGTTCATCCCGCCGGCCCGGGCCAGCTTTTGATGGCGGCAGAACTGGTGAAGGCCTGGAAAGCTCCTGCTCTTGTGACAGCGGTTGAAATAAACGGAGAAGAAGGAAAGGTTTCAAAGTCGGAGGGAACAACCGTCACCGGTCTGCAAAATTCCCAAGGTTTAAGCTGGGTCCAAGCCGATCGCTCCCTGCCGATGCCGGTGGACCTGAAGGATTCTGTCTATTCTTTGGCGATGAGTTCGTCAGACCTGATGGAAACGCTGAATCAACAGAGAATTAAAGTAACCGGATTGAAGACAGGTAATTACAATCTGAAGATCGACGGGGATTCCGTCGGTGTTTTCAGCCACGAGGAACTTGCCGCCGGCCTGAACCTCGCGGCATTGCCCACCCCGATGGTCAAGCAGGCCCAGGAGGTGCACCGGTTCACACTCCTGCACAATGAACTTCATGCTTTGAGATGGCGGCAGGTTCAGGTGAAAACCGAGGATTCGCTTCCACACAAAGCCGCCGCACTCAAGGCGCTGGACGACCTCGAATCGGACGTCGTGGCCCAACAACGCCAGGCGGCGAAGCCTTTGAGCAGAAAATATGAAATCGTCCCGCAGATTTAATGCTTCTTGTTTTTGCAGCATCACAACGGGATAATTTTCTCCGTACGGGTTTTTTCACCACCGGTTGGTGCGGGCCAAAGAAACTCACAAAGAGTTGGAAACCAAGGTTGCTCACCTGCTAGTTTAACAACCTGGTTTCAAATGGAATTTTTGTTCAAGCATCTTGGCGCGTTGCGAATCTTCCGGATACTGCGCAGCTGTTCACTCCTGGTTTTGCTGCTTCTTCAAACATTGCTGTTTTCCGGCTGCGGCGAAAACAAACCTTCGTCCGTGCGTCCCGCTGAAACGCCCGCCCGCACAGTGCGGATTTTTAAGGCTGAAAAGGTTCCCATGGACACCACGATCGCCGCCTTGGGAAGTCTCGTCCCGATCGATCAAGCGCTTCTGAGCGCCAAGGTTCCCGGGCGGATGCGCCGGTTCCTGGTGGATGTCGGGTCCTCGGTCAAGAAGGGGGATCTGTTGGCCGAATTGGAATCGGAGGACTACCAGTTGAAGGTGCGCCAGGCCGAGGCCATGCTGGGTCAGGCCCGGGCAAGGCTGGGACTGGATCCCAAAGGTGAAAACGAGCGGGTCGATCCGGATCAAACCAGCTTGGTGAAACAGGCCCGGGCCGTTCTGCTGGAAGCGGAGAAGAATAAAGCTCGGATCGAAGGGTTGGCGAAGGCCGGGATTAGCTCCGAAGCTGAGGTTGAGGTGGCGGTGGCCAACTACGAAGTTCTTCGCAACAAATTTCAAGACGCGCAGGAAGAGGTCAAAAACCGTGTGGCTTTGCTGGCCCAGCGACGGGCGGAATTTGAAATCGCCCAGCAACAACTTTCAGACATCCGGATCATGGCCCCGTTTGAAGGGGTTATTCAGGAAAGAAAAGCGCATCTGGGCGAGTTTTTGCAGGCGGCGGCTCCGATTGTTTCCCTGGTGCGGATGAATCCTTTGAGAGTGCGGGCCGAGGTATCGGAAAGGGAGGCGCACCGCCTGCATGAGGGGCAGGTGATGAACCTCAAGACTTCCAATGCTTCGAACAAATACAGCGCCAGGATCAGCCGGATCAGTCCGGCCCTCGATTTGCAGACACGGATGCTGACCATTGAAGCCGATGTGGTGAACGGAGGGGAGCTGCGCCCCGGTTATTTTGTCAGTGTGGAAATCATCACCAGCACCAACGAACTGGCCACGGTGGTGCCCAAGGAGGCGTTGGTCACCTTCGCCGGGATTGAAAAAGTTTTTGTTTACGAAAAAGGGATTGCCACTGAACGACGGGTGACAACCGGTCGGCGTGCGAACGGTACCCTGGAGATTTTGCAGGGGATTCAGCCTGGTGAATTTATCATCCTTTCTCCGGGCGGTCTGCAGACAGGGGAAAAAGTGAGCCCCAACTCATGAAGCTGGCCGACCTGTCCATACGGAGGCCGGTTTTCGCCTCGATGATGATTCTGGCGTTGGTCGTGGTTGGAGTGGCCGGATATTTTAAACTCGGCGTAGATCGGTTTCCAGCCGTTGATTTCCCCACGGTTTTCGTTCAAACCCAGCTTCCCGGGGCTTCTCCATGGGAGATGGAAACCTTGGTTTCCCAGCGGATCGAAGAGGCGGTGAACCGCATCGAAGGAGTGAACGAACTGCGATCAATTTCCGCTGCGGGCCGCTCCTTCATCATCCTGACATTTAACCTGAATCGCGACATCGACACCGCCACCCAGGATGTCCGTGACCGTGTTGCCACCGTGATGCGGGATCTGCCACGGGAAATCGATCCTCCGACCATCAGCAAGATGGACATGGACCGCGCTCCGATCCTCACCGTTGCCCTGCACGGAAACCGCTCGCTCCGGGAGTTGACCGAATACGCGGATAAAGTGGTCAAAGTGCAGCTCGAACGGTCGGAAGGGGTGGGGGAGGTGGAATTGGTCGGTGCATCGCAACGGGCGATCAACGTCTGGATTGATGCCAACCGGTTGTCGGCCTTGAGCCTTCCGATCACCAGCGTGCGCGATGCGATCGCCCGGCAGAACTCGAATATTCCGGGCGGGAACGTGACTGCGGATCTGCAGGAGAAACCGATTCGAACGGTGGGACGAGTAGTTGATCCGAAGACTTTCAATGAAATGGTGGTCGCCACCATCAAAGGCTCCCCGATCCGGATCAAAGATATTGGATATGCGGAGGATGGTCTGGCCGAGGAACGTTCGGTGGCCCGGATGAATGGAAAACCGACGGTCAGCCTGGAAATCCGCCGCCAGTCGGGTGCCAACACCATCGCCGTGATCGAAGGCCTCAAATCCAAGCTGGACCGCATCTCGGCCCAGCTTCCCGCAGATGTGAAGCTGGAAGTGATCCGGGACCAGTCCCGGTATATTTACGAAGCCTTGCACGAGATCAACGTCCATCTGGTCCTCGGTAGTATTTTTGCCAGCATGGTGGTGTTGATATTTATGCGGAGCTGGCGTTCCACCTTGATCGCGGCCGTGGCCATCCCCACATCCGTCATCTCCACCTTTGGCATGATGTGGGCCCTCGGTTTCACCTTGAACAGCGTGACCATGCTCGCACTGGTTCTGATGGTCGGGATCGTCATCGACGACGCCATCGTTGTTTTGGAAAACATCTTCAGATTTGTGGTCGAGAAAAAGATGGGCGCCATGCAGGCGGCAAAAGAAGCCACCGAAGAGATTGGCCTCGCGGTTCTGGCCACCACACTGAGCTTGGTGGTCATCTTCGTTCCGGTCTCCTTCATGTCCAGCATCTCGGGCAGGTTTCTTTTCCAGTTTGGCATCACCGCAGCGGTGGCCATCATGGTCAGCCTTTTGGTTTCATTCACCCTGACACCGATGATGTGCGCCAAGCTGCTCCGCAAGGAGGATGTGGATGCCGCCGCGCATCACGACCGGAAACATCATTCTTTTTACATGGCGTTGGAAAACAAATATCTCAGCGTTCTCGCCTGGTCGATGAGGCATCGGGGACTGATGGCCTTGATATCCCTACTGACCATCGCTTCTTCCGTTCCTTTCTACAAAATGGTGAAACAGGAGTTCACCCCGGCTAATGTTGACGAAGGAGAATTTGATCTCAATGTGACCGCGCCTGAAGGCACCAGCCTCAGGGCGATGGATGAAGTCTCGCGTCAGATTGAAGCCGACCTGGCCACCATTCCGGCGATCAAGTTTGCGCTTTGTTTTATCGGCGGTGGCGGACCGGGTTCGGGATTGAACCAGGCCCGTTTTTACATCCGGATCCCTCCGCACGATGAACGGACGTTCGGCTGGAAAAGGTTGATCTCCCTAAATCCGTTGAAGGCGTTTCAGGGGAATTATACCCAAAGGGATGTGATCGCGCAGGTCCGGAAAAAGCTTAAAAAGTATTCTGACCTGCGAATCTCCGTCCGGGGCGGCTCCAGTTCGATTCAAATTGGCGGCGGAAATTTCGAACTCGATTTTTCCATGCTCGGGCCTGAGCTGGAGAAACTCCACGAATACATGGAAAAATTGCGGATCCGTGCGCCCGAGATCGGAATCATCGACGCCGACACCACCCTGAAGCTCGACAAGCCGGAGTTGAAGGTGGAAATAGACCGTGCCCGCGCGGCCGCGCTTGGGGTCGATAGTTCGGACATCGCCACCGCCATCAGAATTATGGTTGGCGGTGATCAGAGGGTCTCCCGCTTCCGCGATCCCTCGGTCAATGAAGATTACGACGTTCAGCTTCGCCTTTCAGAGGAATACCGAAACGATCCCAACGTCATCTCCCGCCTTTACGTCGCCAACAAGGATGGTGCCCTGTTCCGGCTCGACAACCTGGTTCAGATCGTTCCGGGAAACACCGCCTCGCGCATCGACCGGCTGGACCGTCAGCGCTTGATCAGCCTTCGCGGTTCCATCGCCCCGGGTTATGCCTTGGCTGATCGCTTGCAGGCGTTGAATGCCGAAGTTGCAAAACTCAACCTTCCGCCCGCTTACACCACGAAAATTTCAGGGCGCGGCAGGGAATTGGAGAAAACCTTTCATGAATTCCTTTGGGCCTTTTTGCTCTCGGTCATTTTTATGTACATGATCCTGGCCTCCCAATACGAAAGCCTGGTCGATCCGTTTACCATCCTGCTCTCACTGCCTTTGTCGCTGCCGTTTGCCCTGTTTTCACTCTGGGTCACCAACAATACCTTGAACCTTTATTCCGCGCTCGGCTTGCTGGTTTTATTCGGCGTAGTGAAAAAGAACGCCATTTTGCAGATCGATCATATGAACAATCTCCGAAGGCATGGAATGGACCGGTTGGCCGCCATTCTTCAAGCCAATCGAGACCGGTTGCGCCCAATCCTCATGACCACTCTCGCCCTCGTGGCTGGCATGCTGCCGTTGGCGCTTGGAACCGGGCCGGGCTCCGAGGAGCGCCGGGCTGTGGCGGTGGTTGTCGTCGGTGGGCAATCCCTCTGTCTCTTGTTGACACTTGTGGTTACGCCGGTGACCTATTCGTTGCTGGAAGATCTGGGACTCAAATTGCGTTTGAACCGGGCTTCCAGCAGCAAACGAGTTTTTACCCTCCATTCCAAACCACAACCGCAGAAATAGGTAAACGCTTTGGTCGCGCCCATTTCGTTTGGGCAATTTTTTAGGGTCCGCTCAAAAATAACCTCGGATTTTGGCGGAAACTCGTCGGCGTATTTCTGTAGCGGCGCTCTGTGAGCGCCGTCTTTAATCCCGTCGGAGAAACGGCGGTTACAGACCGCCGCGTCCAGAGAAAAATGTCCAAACTTCAGACGGCGGTCACAGACCGCCGCTACAGGGCTGCGCCAAGTGTTTGGCTCTCTGGGGTTGTTGCTCACCGACAGGCCCAAGCGGGCATGCGCGTCGCACGACCATTAGAATTAGGGCTAGGCAAGTTCGGTGAGGCAGGTTTGAATCGGAAAGCTTTATGAAAAAACATACTGAATCCGCAGCGACCGGGCTTGTCCGAGGATTGCTGGGTCTTTTGCTTTTAGTTGCGCTCTCGGGCAGTTGGATGGTGGCAAATGCCGCATCGCTGGGAGAATTCAGCTACCGGGACAACGGGGAGAGCATCACGATTACTGGTTACATCGGTGCCGGTGGCGATGTCAGTGTGCCGGGTACGATTTTGGGCAAACCGGTAACGGGCATCGGGGACTTTGCGTTCCAGAGCCGCACCGAGTTGACGAGCGTGATGATTCCCGACAGCGTGACCAGCATCGGGAACGGGGCGTTCTCTCACTGTACCGGGTTGATGAGCGTGACCATTTCCAATGGAGTAACCAGCATCGGGAACGGGGCGTTCTCTCACTGTACCGGGTTGATGAGCGTGACCATCGGCAACAACGTGACCAGCATCGGGGACTATGCGTTCCTGGGCTGCACCGCGTTGACCGCCTTCACGGTCGATCCGCTCAACATCGCTTACAGCAGCCCTGATGGTGTGTTGCTCGACAAAAGCCAAGGCACCCTGATTCTATTCCCGGGTGGCAGAAGTGGAAGCTACGTCGTTCCCGACAGCGTTACCCGCATTGGAAGCAATACGTTCAAGGGCTGCACGGGGTTGACGAGCGTGACCATTCCCAACAGTGTGACCAGCATCGGAGAGGATGCTTTCTGGGGCTGCGCCGGGCTGACGAGCGTGACCATCGGCAACAGCGTGACCAACATCGGAGAGCGAGCGTTCTCTGAATGCACCGCGTTGACGAGTGTGACCATTCCCGACAGGGTGACCAGCATCGGGAACGGGGCGTTCTTTCGCTGCACCGGGTTGACGAGCGTGTCCATTTCCAATGGAGTAACCAGCATCGGGAACGGGGCGTTCTCTCGCTGCACCGGGTTGACGAACGTGTCCATTCCCAATGGAGTAACCAGCATCGGGAACGGGGCGTTCTCTCACTGTACCGGGTTGATGAGCGTGACCATCGGCAACAACGTGACCAGCATCGGGGACTATGCGTTCCTGGGCTGCACCGGGTTGACCGCCTTCATGGTCGATCCGCTCAATAGCGCTTACAGCAGCACTGACGGTGTGTTGCTCGACAAAAATCAAGGCACCCTGATTCAATTCCCGGGTGGCAGAAGTGGAAGCTACGTCGTTCCCGACAGCGTGACCAGCATCGGGAACTCTGCGTTCTCTAGCTGCCCTGGGTTGACGAACGTGACCATTCCCAATGGTGTGACCAGCATCGGGAACTCTGCGTTCTCTAGCTGCACTGGGTTGACGAGTGTGACCATTCCCAATGGTGTGACCAGCATCGGGAGTTTTACGTTCTCTGGCTGCACTGGGTTGACGAGTGTGACCATTCCCAATGGTGTGACCAGCATCGGGAGCTATACGTTCTCTGACTGCACCGGGTTGAGGAGCGTGGTCATTCCCAATGGTGTGATCAGCATCGGGAGCTTTACCTTCTTTGGCTGCACTGGGTTGACGAACGTGACCATTCCCAATGGTGTGACCAGCATCGAGAGTTACACGTTCGTTGGCTGCACTGGGTTAACGAGCGTGACCATCCCAAACAGCGCAACCAGCATCGGGAACGGGGCGTTCTCCGGCTGCACCGAGTTGACGAGCGTGATCATCGGCAACAGCGTGACCCACATCGGAGAGGCAACGTTTTTTAGATGCACCGGGTTAACGAGCATGACCATTCCCAACAGCGTGACCAGCATCGGAGAGCGAACGTTCCTGGGCTGCACCGGGTTGACCGCCTTCACGGTCGATCCGCTCAACATCACTTACAGCAGCCCTGATGGTGTGTTGCTCGACAAAAACCAACGCACCCTGATTCAATTTCCGGCTGGCAGAAGTGGAGGCTACGTCGTTCCCGACAGCGTGACCCGCATCGGGAACTGGGCGTTCTCTCGCTGCACCGGGTTGACGAGCGTGACCATTCCCAGCAGCGTGACCATCATCGGGCAATCTGCGTTTCTGGGCTGCACCGAGTTGACCGCCTTCACGGTCGATCCGCTCAACAGCGCTTACAGCAGCCCTGATGGTGTGTTGTTCGATAAAAGCCAACGCACCCTGATTCAATTCCCGGGTGGCAGAAAAGGAAGCTACGTCGTTCCCGACAGCACGACCAGCATCGGGTACTTTGCGTTCTCGGGCTGCACCGGGTTGACCGCCTTCACGGTCGATCCGCTCAATAGCTTGTACAGCAGCCCTGATGGTGTGTTGCTCGACAAAAGCCAACGCACCCTGGTTCAATTCCCGGGTGGCAGAAAAGGAAGCTACGTCGTTCCCGAAAGCGTGACCCGCATCGGGGGCAATGCGTTCTCAAGCTGTACCGGGTTGACGAGCGTGATTATTCCCAGCAGCGTGAACCGCATCGAGGGCTTTGCGTTCCAAGACTGCCGAGGCCTGAGAAGTGTTTATTTCGTTGGCAACGCGCCGGTCTCTGGCATTTCCACGTTCGAAGGCACCGCGAATAATTGTACGGTCTATTATCGGGCTGGCACAAGTGGGTGGAGCACACGTTTCGATGGACTCCCCACGGTATTATGGATTCCGGAAGCGGATATAGATCAGGACGGCATGACAAACCTCCAGGAAATGACGGCGGGGAGTGACCCGGCGGATGCAAAGTCGCTGCTCGGTTTTGAGAGCACGCCGCGTCTGAACGATTTGGCGGAAGAAGAGAAGGCTCCGGTGGCGGCGGGGCAGTTGGCGTTGTACTTCCAGAGCGTGCCTGGACAAACCTACGAATTACAAGCCGAGGATGTGTTGGGCGGGGGATGGAAGAGCGTGACCAGGGTGAGCGCCAGCACCGGACAAAAGCGTGTGGTTCTTAATAGACCCGCGAGCACAGGATTTTACCGGCTGATGGTTGTGTCGGCTCCCTGAGGAGGTCTTTCGCGAGGATCAAGCGCTGCCAGTTCGTCGGCAAACGCACGAATCCGCCTATTTGCCGCAGTCCGCCGCGATTGAAAGCATCAAGTTTCCGGATGAACCCAGTTTTTTGGTCCTTCACAGCAGACCTTGAATAAACCGTCCGCCGGGAGGCCCAAACTTCTGGTCGGTGATTCGAATTGAATTATAGGTGCCACCGTTTGGTGAGCCGGACGTCTGTTCGCGAATTAATCGGTTTTGTCCACAAAAACTAATATTCAAACCCATCAACTTCAGGCCCAAAGGGCCGAAATCCCTCACCCCAGCCCACCGGGCTGGGTGGCTTGCGGTAACATTCCTGCGGCCTGAAGGGCAGCAATAAACCCATTCCACAGGAAATGAAAAGGATTCCAAGATTGCTCCGGGTTGCGTCAGGGCACGCAACCTTCATCCGAATCGCGAAGCTGTAGGCCGGGTCCCCCGACCGGGCGTTCTGGTGAACCGGTTCTGCGATACCTGACCAGATATGTTTATCGCACGGCCCTGAGCTCCAACCGCATGCTCAAAGATGAACAGGGCCAGATCACCTTTCAGTTCAAGAGGCTTGGAAGGAGCCATGGATATCCTGACGCTTCCAGCCGAGGAGTTCATCCGCCGTTTTCTCCAGCATGTGCATTCTCGCTCATTTGGGCGCGGGGGTTTGCTCGCCAAGCAGCGCAATGACCCGCCGCTCAATGTCAAAGCGCGCGTCGGTGTCGCGCAGATTGCCGCGCTTGTCCACCAGCCACATCGTCGGGATGCCAAAAATTCCATATCGCACAGCAAATTGATTCTCCCAGCCCTTGCCGTCGAAATGCTGCGGCCACTAGAGACGCGGCAACCGGGTGGATGATTCCACCGCTTATCACATACCGCCGGGGCAGCTCCGTCGGTCCTCCGTGGTAAACTCGGACATGGCCTTCGGCGTAGTAGAGGCCGACCAGGGCCTGGTGATCCAGTTCCGCGCCCGCCATCCATTCCCGGGCAAGTGTGGCGTAGGAGCCGCTCGGCCAGCAACCCGGGCAGGGCAAACAACACCCCTCCATTGGTAGGAATTTAGTTCTTTCCGACGCGGGTTGGTTGAATCCGCATCTTCAAATCCCGGCGAGAACGGTTCAACGATTTAACAGTGATTGTGATTTTCACTCGTAAAGCATGCTTGATCTTGCCGCCTAATTTCTCCAAATTAATTCGCCATTCATGCCTATCTTATCCGCACTCAAATCCGCCGTAAAAATTGCTTTTGATCGCTGGTTTTGGCCAGCTTCCAAGGAGGAACTCCGCGCGCTGCTGAAACGGTATCCCAACACCACCTTTTCCGACATGTGGCATATCACCAAGGAATATCAAGGCAAGGGTTGGTACAAACGGCTGGGCGCTTATCAGGTTGAATCGGAATTTCGCCAGATGATCGAATGGGGCATAGCTCAAAGGCCAAGCATTATTGCCGAAATTGGCACAGCGAACGGCGGGACCCTTTTTATGTGGTCTCGGATCGCCAGTAAGCGCGTTATTTCCATCGATATGCCCGGTGGAATCCATGGTGGCGGTTATGCAGAACCCAAAGGAAGATTGTTCCGCGAGTTCGTTGCGGATCGCCCTGGGGTCTCCATGATCCTGCTGGCGCGAGACAGTCAGGCAGAGTCCACCCGTGCTGAGGTCTTGCAGCATCTGGGAACTGAAAAGGTGGATATATTTTTCATTGATGGAGATCACCGCCTGGAGGGGGTGACCCGCGACTTCAATCTATGGAAAAGTGTGGTGAGACCTGGCGGTCACATTGTTTTCCACGACATCCTCCCTCATGCCACCATTGATTCCTGCCAGGTGCATATTCTCTGGAAAAAAATAAAGGAAGATTACCCCGGCAAAACACGGGAATTTATAGAATCTCAAAGTCAGGGTTGGGGCGGAATCGGGGTTTTGGAGGTGTAGTTGCTGTTTGCATCAAGGAATCAGAGGTTGTTGCTCCCTCAGATATGATTGCTTTTGGAGATTCCTGCATTCGTCGGTGGCAAGTCGGCGACAGAGTTGCCGACGCGGGGAGTATGAATTTATCCCTGGGTTTAGTCCTTCCCGAATTAAAATCTCAAACTGTGTCTGACAGTGAAGAGATCCGTTCGCAGCGAGCGAAATATGCAAAAAGACATTCCGGAAAAATGAGTATAAGCTTTTGCGATGGGCATATTGAACAGGGAAAACCACAGGCCTTTTTCGATTCTCGAAGCGAATCGGTTTTGCGAAGATGGAACAAAGATAATCAACCACACAAAGATCTACTGCCCAATTGATCCCCTCGTGTTCGTTTAATAGGACCGCAGAAAATCACTTCACTGGTTTCAGAATTTTTTCCCGAAATTTGGCGATTTGATCTGCGTTTTCCGGATGTTTTTTTTCAAAGGTGTGGAGAACTTCCATCGCCTGCTTGTTTCTTCCCTGGTTTACCAGAAACTTGGAGTAACCCATTCATGACTCATTTGTATGTAAGCCAACCAAAATTCCGTGGAACCATTCCTTCATCAGACTTTTACCTTACCCCCAACTCGAGGTTAAAGTGATCATCAATGGGTCAACCCAAGATAAAGGGCAGTGCATCCGTTCCTCTTGAAAACGCCTGAAGCAGGCACAATTGCGGTGGGAACAAAGCTCCGTCTAGTTACGGGCGCGCACCACACCCGGTTGGACTTAACAGAAAGCGGGGTGCAATTGCGCCGCCGGCACGTCGGCAGCGCAATTGTGGTAATAGTCCCGACCATCGGTCCAAATGTTGCATTGGACGCAAAGTCAATTCACGCCGACTCTCATCATGTCTAATGGGTGATTTTCCCGAACGGCAATTTCATTTTGTTTCCATAATTGTGGCGCGCGGTTTCTCAGTTGTGCTCAGTTTGCTTCTGATTCTTACGTCGGAGTGGGGAGTTCATGCACAAAATTTTCCGCCGATCGCCAAAGCCACACCCTTGCCGGAGGAAACGGTCCTTGGCCAGCCGATTGTTTTCTCCAGCGCCCAGTCTCTCGACCCGGATCAAGGGCCGCAGCCGCTTAGTTTTTCCTGGGACTTCGGTGATGGCACCTTCTCGGCGAATGCCAGCCCGAGCCACTTTTTCACCAACGTGAGCGCCCATCGCGTGTCGCTGACAGTGAGTGACGGCGCTGATGCTTCTATCGATAGCATTATTGTGCATGTGCTCGCTCCGCCAACGGAAACGCTGCCTTCCAAAAGCAGTCTGCTGACCCTCAATCCCGGCGGGACCGAATTGTGGGTCGCAAATCCTGATTCTGATTCTGTGTCGGTTCTGGCCGTCGGAAGCACGAATTTGACGAAGCACATCGAAATCCCGGTGGGCCGACAACCGCGCACGCTGGCCTTCAGCAGTGATGGAACACGGGTTTATGTCGCCTGCCAGGGCGCCAATGAACTGTGGGTCCTGAACGTGGCGGGACGGAGGGTGGCTGGAAGAATTCGCGTCGGCCATCAACCTTATGGTGTGGTGGTTTCACCGAGCAAAGGAACTATTCTCGTCTCGAATCAGGGTGACGCAACCATTTCCGTGCTTTCACCCGATCTCGTCGTAAAGGAGATTCTTCAAGTGAAGGAATCGCCGCGTGCCCTCGCTATCACAGCGGATGGAACTCGCGCTTATGTGACTCATTTTCTCACGCGCGGAATTGGTGGCACGGTCACCGAAATTAATTTGGCAGCTTTGTGCGTTGCGCGAACATCCGCCCTGGTCGAGGACACCAGTCCCGACACCACCTCATCCGGCGGCGGGTTTCCAAACATGCTCTCGGCAATAACAATCGATCCAGCAGGTGTTTCGGTCTGGTTCGGCGGGTTGAAGGCCAACACCGGGCGCGGTCTTTTTATGAACGGCCAAATGCCACAGGCGGAAAACAGTCTGCGCGGCTTTTTTGGCAAAATAAATCTGGCCAGCGCGACTGAGGAAGTTGACAGGCGCATCGACGCCAACGATTCGGACAGCGTCTCGGCGATTGCGTTCTCGCCCAACGGACGCTGGGGATTTGTCACGCATCAAGGCGCCGGGATGCTTTCGGTTTATGATTTGTCCGCCGCAACTCTCATCCGTCCTGGCGACGGCAACACGGTGTCGTTCGCAGCGCGCATTGACCTTGGGCACGCGCCTCAGGGCCTGATCGTGTCGGCGGATGGTCGTCGCGGATACGCGGCGAATTATCTTTCGCGCGATGTGATGTTGCTTGACCTGAGCAATCCACGCTCGCCGTCAGTCCTGGCCACTCTGCCTGTAACTGATGAGCCACTTTCGGCTGCCATCGCCAACGGCAAACGCCTGTTCTACCGCAGCCGCGAGCCTCGTCATTCGCGCGCCAACTACATCGCCTGCGCCTCCTGTCATGCGGATGGCAGTGGACATGACGGGCGAACCTGGGATTTTACGAATCGCGGCGAGGGCCTTCGCAATACACAGGATTTGCGCGGGCGCGGCGGCGTGTCGCATGGGCCGGTTCATTGGAGCGGCAACTTCGATGAGATTCAGGATTTCGAAAATGACATCGTGCGTTTTTTTGGCGGAACAGGCCTGGCGCAGGATGGACAGCCTCCCAACCCGCCGCTCGGCCTATCCAACGCCGGACGCAGCCCGGACCTCGACGACCTCGCAGCTTACGTGGAGTCGTTGAATGCGCCGGCTCGCAGTCCGTTTCGTGAAGATGGCGGCACGCTCTCGGAAGGAGCATTGCGCGGAAAAGCGATCTTCCTCAGCCCGGCGTTGCGCTGTGTTACTTGCCATGTTCTGCCCCTGTTTACAGACAGCGTGGCAAGATCCAGTCCGACGAATTTTGTCCGGCACAACGTGGGCACGCTCACGCCCGGAAGCGGGGGCCGGCTCGGCGGTTCGCTCCACGGCCTGGATACCCCGAGTCTTCTTGGTCTGTGGGATTCGGCACCCTATTTGCATGACGGCAGCGCAGCGACATTGCTTGAGGTCTTGACGACAAAAAATCAGAACGACCTGCATGGCCGCACTTCAACCCTCCCAACCAATCAGCTCGCTGACTTAATGGAATATCTGTTCTCGCTCGATGGCGGGCCAGCCGATGAACCAACCGACAAAGATGCGGATAAACTGCCCGATCAATGGGAACGAATGCACGGCCTGAATCCAGCGTCCTCCACTGATGCTGGCGAAGATGCCGACGGTGATGGGGTGAGCAATCGAAATGAATTCTTGGCGGGAACAGATCCCACAAATCCGTGGTCGCGGTTGTCCATCCATGGCGTGCGACAGAAATCCACAGGCCTGTCGCTTTTTTTTCCGACTGTGAAAGGCAAACGCTACAGCGGCGAATGGGCAGAAGCGTTCCCCGCCGCCAACTGGCAATCATTTGGAAGTTTGTTCGGCGACGGGACTGAGCAAGCCATCATCCATACGAATGCATCTTCCGGACAGCGTTTTTATCGGGTCCGGCTCGCTCCATAGAAAAATAACTTTACGAATATGAAGGCCAACCGAAAAAAATTCGCAGCCTCGCTGGCCGCTCTGCTTTTCCTCCTGCACCTGCCGCTCGCTGGCGCTGCGCCCTGGGCCGGATTTATCGATCGAAGCACGAACTTGATGACTTCAACCTTTAGTTTCACCGGAACCTCAAATCCTGCCGCCGGAGACAACAATGAGAATTATTACGATGGTGACATGGGCGACTTCGACGGCGATGGCTGGATGGATCGCGCTTTGATTGCTCGCTTTGGACTTTTGCTCAATACAGGCGGCGGTTTCATGACACCGGTTGCCAATACCATCGCGGGCGGCACTTACCGTTTTGGCGACAAGGACGGTGTGGGCAACGACGCCGCGCAATGGGCGGACGTGGATAACGATGGGGATCTCGATATCCTGCAAGGCGGGAACGGCGAAACGCTCACATTGCAAATCAACGCTGGGTTGGGACGCTTCACTACCAAGCCGATTCCATCGGTCAGCGCGCTAAATATCGTCAACATCGATATCGACCGGGATGGGGATGTGGACCTGGCCATTGCTCATTCGTTTTGTTCGGACCTGGCCTGCGGCCATGGCTGTGCGGAGACCAATTGTGCCGGAAGTTGGCCCAAACAATTCAATTTGTTTCTTAACGATGGCAATGGGAACTTCAGCAACGTGACTGCGGCTCGCGGTTTTTCCAGTAATTTTGGGACGAACCTCATCGTCGGTCTGGTCGCAGGCGATGTGGACAACGACGGCGATTTCGATCTGATGATGATTAATGGTATTCAGCGTGGCATTACGCTGGCACGCAACAACGGGAACGGATTCTTCAGCACAAATCGCATTCCGTTCGCCTTGGCGATGGCGCCCATCCGGCCCATCGGCTCCGGGTTCAGTCAGGGGATGAATCTGGGCGACATTGACGGCGACGGTGATTTGGATTTGGTTTGCGCGCTGGACCGCGACACCGCTGGCTCGCCTCACCCGCGCGTGGCACACGCAGTCTTCATCAACGATGGAACGGGAAACTTCGTCGAAGAAACTGCGGCACGCTTCACCGTGCCCGGGACCAGTTTCTATTCTGGTGCCAATGGAAAATTGATGGATGTGGACTACGACGGAGACCTCGACTTCTTTGCCTTTAATGGAACGATGAAACATTTCCAGGTATATCTGAACGATGGCTCGGGGCGGTTCACCTACAGCACGAAGGATTCACGGATTTTAACCGGCGGCAGCAGTAGTGCAGGCACAGGCGCGGACAACGACGTGACCGACCTGAACCGCGACGGGTCTTACGACGTCTGGGTCGGAGCTGCCGGCCAGGACCCGCGCACACTCATCAATACCTATCAATCGACAGATGGTTTGCCTGCGAACCTGCCGCGAAATTTTAGTGTACTCAGCTCGGGCACAAACGGCATCACACTTTCGTGGCAGCACCCGCCTTATGCCGAAGTCTCCCGCTGGTATAAAGTCTATCGATCCACCGCGCCGCAACTTGCGCCGACCGACCGGCGCGTCCTCAAGCGCGTGGCCATCAGCCGGCACCAAGACGAAGGATTCGCCGCGCCCATCACGCGGTTTACAACGACGGCGTATCTCAACGACCCGGACGTGACTTTGGTCGGCACAAACAATGAAGTGCAGTTCACTGACAAAACTGCGGCGGCAGGCATCACGTATTATTATACGGTGGCGCACGTTGGCACTGAGAACATCGAGAGTGTGCCCACGCCGGAACTCGCCGCGAGCGTCCCGCCCGTTGCAGGATCGGACAACACTCCTCCTGCGCTCGAAATCATCAGTCCGAGCAGGCAGGATTGGTCCGCCTATCCGCGCATTGTCCTTGGCTATGCGGACGGCGGCAGTGGGATTGATTTGGGAAGCCTGAATGTTTCATTTAATTTTCCGCTGGGAAATTCTGGAACTGGATCCATCCCCGAAGAACAAACCTTTCGAAGGGATGAATCCGCAACCATTGCGGCGCTCTCTCCTCCTCTTTCGTTGCCGAACAATACGCTGGTCACTCTCACTGCGCGCATCGCTGACAAAGCGGGAAATGCCAGCACGCAACAGGTGCAATTTTTTGTGAACATGGTGGCGCCGGTGTTGCCGATTGCCCAAATCAACATGAGCTCGATCAATGAAGGGACGCCGCTGACGATTGAATTGGATGGTTCTGCATCGCGCGATGCCGATGGCAAAATTGTGCGGTGGGAATGGTATTTCGGCGATGGAACAACCGCACTCGGGCGCACTGCGACCAAAACCTACAAGCAAGGCGGGAACTATGAAGCAACGCTCCTGGTTCGCGACACCCACGGAGGTGTCGGCATCGCCAGGCAGTCCATTGCACTGAAAGAAGTTCGGCTCACAAATCCGAAAATTGACACCAACGCCTTTTCGTTCTCGTTTTCCACCGCGAATGGAACCTATCGCGTGGAGCGCAGCAAAACCCTCAACCCAAACGATTGGAACTCTATTGGAACCATCGTCGGAACAGGTTTCCCACAAACCTTTACCCATCGAGATTTAGCTGACATGGAAGGTTATTACCGAATGCGAAAGGAATAGGGCGCCACGGGCACCAATGAAAAAGTTGTCCGGATGATAAAACCTAAACGGTTATCAGACTGCGCTCAGTTCAGGCATTGGCGTCCTGGCCCTTCAAAAATGAAAACCTCAAAATATCCTCGCGCTTGTGCCAGCCACGACGGTTCCAAAAATCGATCGCCTGCTGATTCTCAACCAGAACATCAATGTGGGTCTTCAGAATTCCAAGTTCCTCCAGTCTGGTGAGACATGCTTCGACCAAAGCCGACCCGATGCCTCCTCGACGGTGGCGCTGTGAAACAGCCAAATGCTGGATGTAACCTCGACGACCATCGTGGCCGCACATCACGCAACCGGCAGCTGCACCATCAATAATCGCCACAAAACTTAGTCCGGGATTGCGCTCAAGATAGCGGGATGTTGCTTCACGCGCGTCCGCGTCTCGAAGTCGAACTCCACTCGTGGCAGTGAGCAACCCGATAACAGCATCGTAATCCTCGATTGTCATCTGGCGAATATCCATGCGAGTTTACCCTGCTGAACCATGCGGGCTGGCCAGCACGATGGTGTAGCCATCCAGGTCATGCAACCAGCATTCCCAATGGGCGTTCTCACTGCGATGGCGCGGTTTGAAAATCTCGGCCTTCATCTCTTCAGCGCGCATAACCGCCGCGTCGAAATCGTCCAGTTCAAACCAAAGGAATACAGTGACTCGGCGGACGGCCGCAAGCAATCCCTCCCTCCCCTTCACGGCCTCCCCGAACTACACCGCGGACTCCCTAATATGCACCCAGGTGTGCACATGCGGATCTCCGCGGAAATACCAAACCATCGCCGGCCCTTCAATCTGCCAGACATCCCAAATCCCATCGCCCCCCAAATCCCCGTTCTTGTAGAAAGCCATGTGCAGATTATCGAAGCCGCTTTTCTCGATTAACTTCATCGATTCCTCCGCATCCGCCTTCCGGAACGGCGCCAGCAAATCCGCCATCACTTTCCGCGCCAGTTCCTTCTGATCGCGCGTCAATTGACCCATGGGAATTCCCTCCAAACCATTCGTCGTCCCCTTCAACTTCACCGTCTGCTCCTTGCGCTCCGGACGTCCCCGCTCCTTCAACGCTGCCTGCCGCTGCTTCCCATCCAGCGCCGCAAACAATTCATTGGCCCGCTTGGCCTGGAACCAATAGGCGTTTCCGGGATGATTGGCCGGCTCCTCATCCTTGTCGCCCGCCTGATGCCCATAAAAAATCGGTCCACCAAACGCCGTCCCCGCAACCGAATCCCCATCGCACCGGCGCGTCACATGCCGCCCCGTGAATACAAACTGAAACTTCCCAGTCCCTGGTTCACCGAACAACGCAATCGAACAATCTCCAAAACCTTTTTCACCATTATCATGCTCCACCGCCTCCATCACCGGCTTGGCGTATTCCTCGCTGTGCAACCCGACAAAAATTTCACGAATCAACTCCTGTTGCTGCTGGTTCATTCCTTCGACCCTCGACTTCGTGATATACCACGCATTGTCGATCTTCGACTGCAACTCGTGCCCGAATGGAAAACAAATTTCAGCCCGCTGCTTCTCGTTCAAACTCTTATATAGCTGCCCCACCAAAGTTTCGGCCGACGCTGGTTTCTTTAATTTATCCGCTGCTTCCACGACAGAACCAAACGGCAACAAAAAAGTTGCCGCCGCCGCAGTCTTCAAAAAATCCCGGCGGGAAAACGCATCGAAACAATCACACGAGGGGATAACAATTTTATTGGGCATAAACATGTGCTACCACTTTCACGGCGCGTGTCAAAAACAAAGATTTTTGCCAGCCCGGCCAGATCTTATCACCATCCTGATCGGCTTAACCTGACCGATGCTGACTTCAAAGAGCATCTTGCGGTTTTGCTTTCCAAAATAAATTTCCGGAATGGTGGAGCGGCGGCCAGGAAACTCGTCGGGAGCCTCAATCCACCGGTCGCTTCTCGCGGCGGTTCGAGCGTCTCGCGAGTTATGGCATTCCAAAAATTTATTTTGGAAATCACTCTAGAGCAGAAGCTGATTTTTCGCGTATAGTCCCGCCTGAAACCAAAGACACGAATGAACAGACCCGGATCATTTTGCAGTGGCTTGATGGCCATGACTCTCCTTGGCCTGGCCTTGTCGCTGACCTTGCCCTGCCCAGTGGCGGCAGCGGAGAGCTCGGATTTTGCCGCCTTACAAGCCGATGCCAGGAAGTCCTTCAAAGAGGTGGTCACCCCATTCGTCGATGCCTACTGCACGCGCTGTCACGGACAAGATCGACAGAAGGGCGGAATCAACTTCGGACCGTCTCTCAAAAACCCCGGCGAAACGGCGTCCAGCAGACGGTGGAAGCAGGCACTGGCCAACGTGAAATCCCACGACATGCCGCCCGATAACGCGGACAAGCAGCCAACGGATGAAGAGCGTCAAAAATTTCTGGACGGGATCGGCAAGATCAAGTTTCTCAGCTCGAAAGATCCGGGTCCGTTTGTGATTCGTCGTTTAAACAAGGCGGAGTATGGCAACACGCTTCATGATCTCCTGGGTGTAGACCCGGCGGTTGCTGATGAGTTGCCGGACGAAGTGTTCGGAGAAGGGTATCTGAACACCCTGTCGTCGCTTCAGTCGGAGCAGTATCTCGCGATCGCCAATGAGGCGCTGGATCGGATTCTGGGGTCCAAAGTTGGGGCGCCCACCAAGGCCCAAAAGCGTCTGTTCGGCAAAACGCCAGGTCCAGGCGCTGACGAGCATGTGGCGGCGAGAAAAGTCGCTCGTTCCCTGGCACGGGAGGCCTATCGCCGCCCCCCATCTGAGGCGGAACAGGATGTCCTGCTGCGGGTGTTCGATCTGGGCCGCGAAAACAAACTCGCCTACCCCGAGGCGCTGCGTTTGATGCTCAAAGCGGTCCTTGTTTCCCCCCAGTTCCTCTTCATTACGCCAGCCATGGGGGCTGAATCAGGGCGCTCGATCATTCCCCTGGACGATCATCAACTGGCGTCGCGTTTGTCCTATCTGTTGTGGTCAACCATGCCCGATGATGAACTGTCGGCGCTGGCAGATCGCGGGATACTCCACGAACCGGCAGTGTTGAAAGCGCAAGTGAAGCGTCTGTTGGAGGATCCACGTTCCCGCGCGTTGTTTGATGGTTTTGGCGCGCAGTGGCTCGGGCTGGGGAGCTTGGAAAGCAAAACCTTTGATACCGACAAATTCCCCCAGATGACAGGCGCCATGCGGGCGGCGATGTATGACGAAGCCCGACTATTCTTTGAAAGCGTCGTGCGAGAAAACCGGAGCGTCGTCCGTTTCGTGGATAGCGATTACACCTTCCTCAACGGGACCCTGGCCGCGCTTTACGGCCTGGATAAACAGGTCACTGGCTCCCGGTGGCGCAAGGTAAAGCTGGCCGATGCCAATCGAGGGGGAATTCTGGGGATGCCCGGCATTCTGGCGGTGACCTCGTTTCCCAATCGCACCAGCCCGGTCAAACGCGGTGTCTGGGTGCTGGAACAGGTGCTGGGAGAACACGTGCCACCTCCACCGCCGGACGTTCCGGCCCTGGAAAAGCAGGAGCAGAAGACAATCGAAAATATGACCCTGCGTCAACGCACCGAACTGCACCTCAAGGATCCCACTTGCGCCAACTGCCACAAGGTCCTGGATCCCATCGGTTTTGGCCTGGAGAATTTTGACGCCATCGGGCGGTGGCGCGACCAGGACGATGCCGGAGGGGCGATTGATGCCGCAGGCGAACTTCCGGGTGGAAAACATTTCACTTCTCCCAAAGAGCTGAAAGCCATCATTGCCGCGCGCAAGAGCGACCTGGCCCGTAATGTGACGGAGAAACTGCTGGCCTATGCCTTGTGCCGCCAGCTCGAAGGTTACGACGAAATCGTGGTGGATCATTTGCTGGAAACCATCGCCAATGACGGCTATCGTATGCAGACTCTCATCACCGAAATCGTGACCAGCTATCCTTTCATGAATCGCCGGATCAAGGAGTCTAATGAAAAACTCGCCGCATCATCCCATGAAAAATAGATTCCTCATATTCCTCATCAATCGTCGCACCTGCTCGATCCAGCCCCGGAGCCCCGGCCGTTGACAGAGGCCACGGTTGGGCCACAATGGTTACATGCGCGCCATTGCAAAAAGCCGTATTGACCCCGAACTGAAACGTCAGGCTGAAGCCGTTTTGGAGGAGATCGGACTAAAACCACGGGCCGCACTTGAACTTTTTTACAAACAGATCATTAAGCTCCGGGCAATCCCCTCCCCCGTCCGAGCCGACAGCCCGGAGGACGAGGTATTGAGCGCTGCCGCCCGCCGCAATGCGCTGGCTGATGAGTTTTAAGCGTGCGAACAGTCCCGCAACCTGGCGAAGTATGATTCATCGACCTGGGCATGGTTGGGAAACTGCGGTATGCTCTGGTGTTAGCGGCTCAAATCGATGCCCGACTGGCACTGGCCAGCGTGGTTTTGATCACCAAACAATTTGAGGATACACTTTACGAGGTCACGTTGCCCCACGTGCCGTGGTTGCGGGAGCAAAGCTATATCAACGTTCAGAGCATCCAGCCGGTGAGATTCACCGAATTTGTCCGCAAAGCTCCTGGAAAGTTCGATGCTCGTGTTATGACGGAAGTGGAAGCCGCGCTCAAACGCTGGTTGAAGCTTTAAGGATTTATCGCCGGATCAAAGAGTCTGATGAAAAACTAGCAGCTTCATCCCATGAAAAGTAAATTCCTCATCAATCGTCGCACCTGCCTCAAAGGGATCGGAGCCTCGCTCGCCCTGCCTCTTTTGGAATCGATGGGCTGGGCCGAGCCGAGCCCGGGCAAACCTACCAAACCGCCGGTTCGCCTCGGATTCATGTACATGCCCCATGGGGTCATCATGGATCAGTTCTGGCCCAAGAGTCCGGAGAGCTTCCTGTCGTGTCCGCCCCCGGCCCTGGAATCGCTGCGCCCCGTTCTGGAGAAGTGTTTGTTGATGAAAGGGATCTCGGGAGTTGCCATCGCTCCGTTCAATGGGGCACCGCATGCGCTCGAATTGTCCACTTGGCTGACGGCCATGCTGCCGGATGCGAACACTCGAAACCGGATCAACATTGGGATTTCCGCAGACCAGATCGCGGCCAATTACGTGGGAGGTTTCACCTCTCTGCCGTCCCTGGAGCTGGCCACGATGCCGCAGACGCACAAGGAAAACCAGGAGGGCCTCAACGAGGGGTATTATTCACACTGCAGCTTTCGTTCACCAACCCAGACCGTCCCCGCCGAGATCAATCCGCGCAGCGTCCTCAACCGGCTCTTCGGCAAGTCCGATCGACCGGGACACATCGTCCGGGTGGACCCACTGGACCGGCAGATGCTGGACCTGGTGATCGGCGGCGCCAAAGACCTGCGCCGGCAACTGCCTCAGGACGATCAACACAAGCTGGATGAATACTTGGACAGCGTGCGTGCCGTCGAACGCCGCATTGCCGCCATCGAATTCCGCCAGAAGGAGGCGGCGCTGGAAAAGGCGGGAGTCAGTGTGAGCAAACGCAACGCTTCAGATTCCCCGCTCATCGAGGTCAAGATTCCAGAGGGTGACAAACGCAGCGAATACATGCAGGTGATGTGCGACCTCAACGTGCTGGCGTTCCAAACCGACACGACCCGCGTCAGCACCTACATCGGCTCGACCCCGAACGGGGTTTCCTATCCGGAACTCGGTTTCAGGAACGAGCATCACTCTCAAACCCATCACAATGACGAAGCCGATAAGGTGAGCAAGGTCGCCGCGATCACCGCCTTCAACATCGCCCAGTTCGCCTACATGGTGAAAAAGATGGATAGCCTGCGAGAAGGAGACGGCACCCTGCTCGACAATTGCATCATGATGTGGGGCTCCGGCCTTGAGGACGGGAACAAACACGCCCGCGAAAACCTTCCATTCATCATCGCAGGCAAGGGCGGCGGCTCCATCCATACGGGACGTTTCCTAGCCGATATCAAAGGCAATCAAGGCGACCTCCTCACCACGCTCCTGTCATGTGCCGGCATTCCAGCGGACCGTCCCGTTGGCATCGCAACCAAACAGCTCAAAGAGATTAAATCATGACAAGGCGGATTCTGGTAACTTTTGCTCTCCTTGCGGTTCTTCTTTGCGGCGGGCTGCGCCTTTCGGCTCAAGTACCCTTTCCCCCGGATTTAAAAGTATCGGGAAGCGTTGGGGTTTTGAGTGGGATCAATTTTCGCAGTTCCTAGGGTCAGCGACATTTCAAAACTCAAATTCCACGCGCATGAAATATTTACTGAGCCTTGTTTTGTTTGGCAGCGCTTGTCTGATTTCCGCGGCCACGTTCACCGTCACCAACACGGATGATTCCGGGCCGGGATCGTTGCGCCAAGCCATGCTGGCCGCGGAAGCTGCTCCTGATGCCGATGTGATCGCGTTCAACATTCCAGGAGCGGGACCGCACACGATTGATCCGCTGACGCAATTACCCACCAATACACATCCAGTGTTGATCGACGGTTACACGCAACCCGGCGCTTCGGCCAATACATTGAGCAACGGATTCAATGCGGCGATCAAAATTCGAATCGTTGGAACGAGCAACAGCAGTTTTTGTCATTGGTGAGTTGAAAGTGGCCCAAAACTGATGGTTTAGAAATGGATCTTCTTTCCTCTGATTTTCTTGGAAAGATTCACTTAAAAATTTTCTTTCTTCTTCGCTTTGCTGAGTTTTCTTGCCCTCGGGTTTTCTTCCTCTTTCGTCTGATTTTTCTTCAGATCGTTCGGCTTGATTTTTGAACCGATGACGACTCAGAAGCGCCGCTGTAAATGCCTGCACTGCAACGAACTTTATCTTCCTGATCACCAGCATCGGGAACGGCAACGTTTTTGTTCCCAAACCGCTTGTCAAAAGGCCAGGAAACAAGCCACAGAACGAAAACTATTTCCGGGGTGTTGAAAATGCCAAGCGGGTGAGAGAGTGGCAAAAATCCAATCCTGGGTATTGGAAGAATACGGCCCGTTATCGCAAGCGTACCTTAAAAGACGCGTGCTCGGATCAAGTCCCTGCCCAGCAACAACTTGAACTCAGCTTGCCAGCCCGCACCTTGCAAGACCTGTGCTCCATGCAAGTTCCTCTCTTTGTAGGGCTTATCTCCATGTTAGCGGGTAGTACCTTGCAAGACGATATCATCGGAACCACCCGTCAGCTGGTAGCTAAAGGTCGCGACATTCTGGGCATGACGCCCGGAGTGAACTTTGAAAGGTTCCATGAAAAAACGTCTCCTCAATCCGCAGCGGCTGCGGAAAGTTCCGCCCCAGTTCAGTTGGGTGGATCACCGGCTGGTGCGGGAAAATTACTTCCCCCGGTGTGATCACTCCAGTTGGACCCTCTACCTCTTCCTGGTCAGCGTGGCTGATGTGGATGGTTTGAGTTATTACTCCGACGCCTCGCTGATGCGGAGGCTTAAAATGGATGATCTCCAGCTTTCAGCCAGCCGCCGCCAACTGATCTAGAACGGGCTTATCGTTCATGAAAAACCGCTCTATCAAGTGCTCAGTCTGGAGGCAGCTCTGGAAGTTCGATCCGGGCCAACCAGTGTAGCCGAGATTTTACGCAAAGCCCTGGGAGGCCAGCCATGATCGATTATCAGACCTATTGCCAGATTCGAGAGCTTCACACCGTCAAGAAGCTGACTCTTCGGCAGATCGCCCGCGAGCTCAATATCGATTTTAAGACGGTTCAAAAATGGGCCATACGTGAAAGCTTCCAAAAAGCTCCCTTGTCCAAACGGCCCAGTAAACTCGATCCCTTTAAAGGAGAGATCGTGCGCTTGTTGGAACGTCACGATTATCCTCCCTCTCCACATTTTTTGTTTTGGGAGCGGGCGGGCGAGCGGCGGCGACGAGCTTTCGAGCCTCCAGCTCGCGTCGCCGCCGGTCGCCACTGCGTAACGGACTCGCCC